>Ga0116227_10015329_pt1 | contig 11377 bp, 10 predicted proteins | sample S1TSphgellanicum_FD_89693 | JGI IMG/M metagenome (GOLD analysis project Ga0116227, IMG submission 89693) | Host-associated microbial communities from peat moss isolated from Minnesota, USA - S1T2_Fb - Sphagnum magellanicum MG | ecosystem: Host-associated > Plants > Peat moss > Unclassified... | reverse complement strand
AGCAGCGCACGATACACGCTTGACAGCGCTAATCCCACATCCCGAAGCCTGAGCTTGGCTAACATAGGTGCCATGAAAATCGCCACTTACAATGTCAACAGCATCAACGCACGACTCGGCATCTTGCTGCGCTGGCTGCAAGAGACCGCGCCCGATATCGTCTGCCTGCAAGAATTGAAGGCACCGCAGGAGAAGTTTCCAGAGGCCGCGATCCGCGCGGCCGGCTACGGCGTCGTCTGGCATGGACAAAAGAGCTGGAATGGGGTGGCAATTCTCGCCAAGCATACCGACCCGGTCGAAGTCCGCCGCGTGCTCCCGGGCGATCCGGAGGACCTGCACAGCCGATATATCGAGGCGACTGTTGGTGAACTGCTGATCGCTTGTCTGTACCTGCCCAACGGCAATCCAGCGCCGGGTCCGAAGTTCGATTACAAATTGCGCTGGCTCGAACGCTTCACGCTGCACACAAAGCAACTGCTCGCCGCCGGATCACCGGTGGTGCTGGCCGGCGACTTCAACATCATTCCCACCGAACTCGACGTCTACAAACCGGAACGTTGGGTCGACGACGCACTGTTCCGCCCCGAAGTTCGCGAGCACTACGCACGAATGCTGACGGCTGGCTGGGTCGATTCCTTGCGCACCATTCATCCGGACGCAACCATTTACACGTTCTGGGATTATTTTCGCAACGCCTACGGCCGTGATGCAGGACTGCGCATCGACCATATCCTGCTCAGCCCGCTCATCGCCGGTCGCTTGCTCGATGCCGGTGTCGACAAGAACGTGCGCGGCTGGGAGAAATCCAGCGACCACGCGCCGGTCTGGGTGACGCTTGGGATCACGGCGACATGAACTTTATCGCACGTCTGGCCCTGCTCGGCGCGGCACAGCCGGTGCGTCAGCGCCTCGTCGGAGGCGCGGCGCAAGGACTCATGTCCGCAGCCGCGGCCATCCTCGCCTACCTACCCACGAAGCCACTGGGTCTACAGGAGGGATTTTGGGGATCGATCACCGCCATCGCGGTGGTGCAAGGCGGCTTGAGCGCCACGCAAGCCTCCGCGCGGGATCAGGTCGCGGGTGCGGCCATCGGCAGCATCGTCGGCGCCTCGGTGGTGGTGGTGGCCGGCCAGCATCTGGCCGCTTATGCGCTCGCCATCGTGTTGTGCATGGCCGCATGCTGGTTGCTGAACATGCCGAGTGCTGCTCGTTTGGGCGGCTCCACCGTGACCATCATCGCACTCGTTCCTCATCACAGCACCGTCGCCTGGATGATGCTCTCGCGAGTCAGCGAGGTCGGCTGGGGCGTCGCCGTGGGCGTTGCCACGGTTTGGCTGGTCGAAAAGGCCAGAGGACTATCGGGCACGGTACCGCCCCCGGGGAATTGAGCCTGCACAGCGTTAGTACGCCCCCATGAAATCGCGCTTGCCGATACTTAGGCCGTTATGGCGCAAAATCGCGTAGGCGGTCGTGACATGGAAGAAAAATTGAGGCAATCCGTAGTTGGCCAGATAAGCCTGCCCACTCAGTTTCTTTTCCTTCGGCGTACCAGGTCGCAATACGATTTCCTTCGTTTCGCTGCCTTCAAATTTGGAAGAGTGCACGCTATCAAGAAACTCCATGGTGCGGGCCAATAGTGCGTCAAGATCGGCAAAACTCTTCTCGTCGCCGTCATAGATGGGAACCTCAACACCGGCCAAGCGTGCCGTGATCCCGCGCGCAAAATCCGCGGCAATTTGCACCTGTCTGACGAGCGGAAACATGTTCGGATACAGACGTGCGTGTAAAAATGCGTCTGGCTCTATTGAGTCGGCAACGGCGTGTGCATCGGCCTGAGCCAGAATGGCTTTCATAGCCGTCAGCAATTGCTTCAAAACGGGAACTGAGTTGGTGTACATGGGGCTTGTCATGATCGTTCCTCGATTGGTCTGACGGGTTACTTTATTCAAATGCGCCCGCCAAATTAACAGACACCGCACTGCAAAGTTGTAAAGTATTCGGATCCGTGACATTTCGAAGAGGAATGCAAGATGAGCGAAGTACAGGTCACCATTCAGCAAAAGGACGGCCCTTGCAGGGCTTGGGTCCTGACACCCAATGGCACGGGCCCATGGCCCGCCGTGATCTTCTACATGGACGCCTTCGGAATCCGGCCAGGCATGATCCAGATGGCGACGCACCTGGCCGGCAAAGGTTACGTGGTGCTGCTGCCCGACTTGTTCTACCGCTTCGGCGACTACGCACCGCTGAACCCCACGGAAGTGCTGAAGGGCGACGTGCGTGCCACGATCGGCCCGAGGATGGGATCGACCGACAACCACAAAGCCGCCGATGACACTGCAGCCTTTATCGCGTATCTCGACACTCGCTCCGACGTGGCCGGTAAAAAAATCGGCACCGTCGGCTTCTGCATGGGCGGCGGCATGGCTCTGACGGCGGCAGCCTACTACCCCGACCGAATCGCCGCGGCGGTCAGCTTCCACGGCGGCAATCTCGCCACCGATCAGCCGACGAGTCCCCACTTACTCCTCCCCATGATCAAGGCCGAGCTCTACATCGCCATCGCCGACAACGACGACACTTATCCGCCCGAGATGGCCAAACGCTTCGACGCTGCGCTGCAGGCCGCCGGCGTCAAGCACAAGAGCGATTTCTACCAGGGCAAATTGCACGGTTGGATGAAACCGGACCTGCCCGTTTACGACGCGCAGGCCGCGGAGAAGGGTTGGCAGGAGCTCCTTGCGCTGTACGCTCGAACGCTCAACTGACCCTTACCATGCAGTAGTCGACGCAAGCTTTGCCGGGTTCGCCAACTTCCACCAAGAGAAAAATCTATTACGGCTGCCTGAGCATTTACTTCTTGGGCATCGTATTGCGCATCATCTTGGAGCGCCACTGGCGTTCGGTTGATCCCCACGTCATCGATGCCGTCACGGGCCATACCTATGCGTTGAGCGGCCGCGACGGCACTGTTTTCCTGACGCCGATCGAAGGCTATGTGCTCGATGGTCTCTACGTGATCCCATGGGTGTTCTTGGTGGTCGGCATGTTGGTGTGGGCCAGGGCCTGGCGCGAGTGGAAATGACCCAACGACGTCAAAGACATTGATCGAGAGTGTCGCGATCGAGATTTTCGCGGTCCCAGCGCGCGGCGTCCGCGCATGCCGAGTAGGTGTTCTGCAGAAAATCCAGCAGCATTCGCTCTGGATCCTCGGCCGCCCTCACCTCATCGTAATCGAGAATGAATTCGCCGAGGGTCTGGTCGAATCTTCCGCCGCCCGCGATGACCGCCGCGGACAGTCCCTGCGGCACGGGCGCTGCATAGCTGTAGAAAGCCGGCCGCCCGTATGCGCCATTTCCAGGCCAAAATCCGGCACTGATGCACTCGTGCGAATAGGCCTCGGCCTGGATGGAATCGGCCCCCGGGCGCGGTGGCGCCCGGCGCCCATTGAAGCGGGTCACAGCCAGATCGAATGATCCCCAGAAAAAGTGGACGGGACTGATCTTGCCGTAAAAATTTGTGGAGAAGCGCTTCAGCAGCGTATCCGCGGCGCTCAATACCTGCCAGAAGCGACTGACGGCGTCCGGATCGTAATCTCGGTGCACGCTGTCCTCATCGAAACGGATGCTATCGGCGACCTCCACCGGCTGGGGATGGATCGCAGCCTGAACCTCGAGGTCGCGCAGCGTTAGAAGGTACTTTTCGCAGAAATCGTTTACCGGCTGGGCCTCGAGCGGCAAATATTCTGCACGCCCGGACTCGAGAAAAAATGCCAGCCGATGCGCGCGGAAATCGAATTCGATTTCCAGCCGGTCTCCGTTTGGCAACGGCATCACCGATGTCGTCAGACCGTGCGCCGACAGGTACAGGGGTACGTTCCACCAGTGATTCTGCATGGGAGTCAACGCCAATCGCGTCTTGCCGACGATTTGCGTCAGCATGTGCAGCGTATCGCCGCACGCCTGCCATTGGGACCAATCGAGCACCGGCCAGATACGCATTAGTTTTCACTGCTCCCAGGGCCCAGGCCACGACGCGCGAACCTGCGATATTATGGTACGGCAACGATAATGCCCCGTCTGCGCCGAGCGACAAGGCCACACCGGCGATTTTACAAAACCGGAATCGCCAATCGCACCGAGAAATGGTTCACGCTGCCGCGAAGTCCGGTGCGCCATATTGACGCCCATGCAAATGCACCAATACCCGGAGCACGAAATGATGGAACCCGAAATACCTTTGCCCGTGACCTGTCCCCATTGCGGGAAAAAATCTCTGGCAGAATTTCGAGTCTCGGTGCTCGCGGACGCCATCTTGGGTGATCCCATCCGGCTCTACGCCAATTGCCATCTTGTCAGCTGGGACGCCAGTGATGTGGAGTTGGAGCGCATTCGCGATCATCTGCAGACGACGCTTGCAACTGCCGAAGTAGCCTAGCCGCGCAAGCCAGTGCCTTCGACACCCTGCTGTCTGCGGCCCGAATGCTCACAGGTACGCCGTCGCGTGCATCGCCAGGACGCCCGACTGCCCTAACGCTCTCAGCTCCACTTGGGCGCCTTCGGGCTTGCCCGCGAATTGGATCGGCTGATTGACGAACAACGGGCTGCGAGCGCGGAATTCGAAGCGCTTCAGGCGCTCGATGCCGTTCAGGGCCAGCAATTTCACGAGAATGATGGCCACCAGCGGACCGTGCACGACGCGCTCGCGGTAGCCTTCCTCGCGCTGCGTGTACAGTTGATCGAAATGGATCAGATGCGAGTTGAATGTGAGCGCCGAGAAACGCATGAGCATCACCGGATCGGGGGTCACGATGAGAGCCCAGGGGTCCTCGGCGGCGGTCTTCATCGGGAACTGATCTTTGGGCGCGGGTTCGAAAGGCGCCGGGCCCTGCAAGTACACGATGTCGCGCTCCTCGCGCACGCACAGCTGGTCATCCTGAAAGTATTGATATTCCGCGGTGAGAATGTGGAATGGTCCATGTTTGCCCATCGTGTCCCGCTGCCCGATGACTCGCTCGGTCATGCGGGCGGGCACTCCGATGCGCAGCGGCCTCAGGAAGTCGGTGCGTGCCGCCGCAAACAAGCGGCGCCGCCGCAACGTGGCGTCCGCCCATTCCTGATTGATGATATGGCCATCGCGGCCGATGGCCGAACGCGGCACCGTAGGCAGGAAATACAGCCAATGCCACAGCGGCGGCAATTCGGCCAGCTGGTCCGCACCGCCGCCCAACTCCAGTGTGGCCTGCAGCGCCTGCACCGGCCAGGGATCCAAATTCGATACGGTCACTGACTGCTCCACTGTCGCCGCCTGCTCCGCTGTCACCGCCTGCTCCGCTGTCACCGCCTGTTCCGCTGTCACTGCCTGTTCCGTTTTCAATGCGCTGCTCCGCTTCAATGATCCCGCAGGACAGTCGCTACGGCAGCGTCGGCCGCGGCAAACTCGCAGGCCAGCGCGCTTGAGCCGAGCTGTCTGTATTGCATGGTCGCGGACCTCGCAGCTTGTTTGCAGCAATCATACTCCGTACGGCGCGCAACACGTTTCCGTTCTCGAGCATCGCCCTGTTAGGATGCACTTCATGCCCACGCTGTTCGATCCGATCAAAGTCGGCCGTCTCACCTGCCCCAACCGCATCTGGATGGCGCCTTTGACGCGGGGCCGCGCCACTCGCGACCATGTCCCGACCGACTTGATGAGCACCTACTATGCGCAGCGCGCTTCCGCCGGATTGATCATATCCGAGGCCACCGGCATCACCCTGGAGGGCAGCGGCTGGCCGTACGCAGGCGGACTCTGGGGAGCCGAGCATGTCGTCCACTGGCGCAAGGTGACCGACGCCGTACATGCGGCGGGTGGGCGCATTTTCGCGCAGCTTTGGCACATGGGAAGGCTGGTACACCCCAGCCTGCATGGCGTAGAGCCGGTGACCGCCAGCACCTCCACCGCGCCGGGAATGGCGCACACCTACGAGGGGCGGCAGCCCTATGTTCAAGCACGGGCGTTGGCAATCGCGGAGATTCCCCGGCTGATCGCCGATTACGCTGCGGCGGCACGCAATGCCATCGCTGCCGGCTTCGACGGCGTGCAACTGCATGGCGCCAACGGCTACCTGATCGATCAATTCCTGCGCGACAACAGCAACAAGCGCACCGACGCCTATGGCGGCTCCATCGAGAATCGCGTGCGTCTGTTGCGCGAGGTGGTTGCGGCCTTGGTGGATGCGGTGGGAGCTGAGCGCACCGCGGTGCGCCTGTCGCCGAACGGCGAGGCTCAAGGCGTGGATGACAGCAATCAGGCTGCGCTATTTCCCGCGGCCGCCGCCGCGCTCAATGCGTTCGGCATTGCCTTCCTCGAACTGCGCGAGCCCGGACCCAACGGCACTTTTGGCAAATCGGATCGGCCGCCGGTGGCACCCCTGATGCGCAAGGCGTTCAAGGGAGTACTGGTGTTGAATTCGGACTACGACTTCGCGCGCGGCCAGGCAGAACTCGCGGCGGGCGGTGCCGATGCCATCGCTTACGGCCGGAAATTCCTCGCCAATCCCGACTTGCCGCACCGCTTCGCGGCAGACTTGCCGCTCAATTCAGATGATCCGAAAACCTGGTACTCGCTTGGGCCTGAGGGCTACACCACCTACCCCACAGCCTCCTAGCTTAGCTACGGCCTATCACGCCGGACCCATTTGTTGTTCGAGCAACCGGGCGACGTGCAGCGCCCGCCTTCCCGAGCCGCCGTGGATCTGGTGGCGGCAACTGGTGCCGTCGGCGACGATGAGCGCATCCGGTTTGGCGCGCACCGCCGGCAACAGCGACAACTCAGCCATCTTCATCGACAGATCGAAATGCTTGGCCTCATAGCCAAAACTGCCCGCCATGCCGCAGCACGAACTGTTGATCAATTCTGGCTTGGCGCCCGGAATCAGGCGAATGACCTCGAGCACCGGGCTGAGCGCCGCGAAAGCTTTCTGGTGGCAATGCCCGTGCACCAATATGCGGTCATGGATCTCCCTGAACTCAAGATCGAAGCGCCCCGCCTGAGACTCGCGGGCGATGAATTCCCCCAGCAGGCAGGCACGCGCCGCGACCACCTCGGCCGCCGCTCCGAGATGCAGCCGCAACGCCTCATCGCGCAGCGTCAGCAGACACGAAGGCTCGAGGCCGACGATGGCGATGCCGCGCGAGGCGAACGGCAGCAGCGCGCCGATCAGTTCCGCCATCTTGGCGCGGGCTCGATCCAGCATGCCCGTGCCCAGATAAGTTCGGCCGCAGCATAGATGTCCGCTTTCCTTGCGCGGGGTGTGCAACGTATAGCCGGCCGCGCGCAGCACGCGTGCCGCCGCCAGCGCGTTCTCGCTCTCGAAAATGCCATTGAAAGTATCGACGAACAGCACGGCCGCCTTGCCCGACGCGGCGCCGGCCTGCAAGGTTTGATCCGCGCTGGCAAACAACTGTTCGTCGGACGTGCGCCAAAAGGTGCGCGAGCGCCACACCGGCAGCGTGCGCCGGGCCGCGAAACCGAGGAGTTTCTCGGACAGCCACGCCGCGCTCGGAAGCCTGTCGCGCAGGTTCAGCAGCGACGAGAAGCGGCTCGCACCCGCGGCATAGTCGGGCAAGTGCCCGATCAATCGATCGCGCATCGAAAACCCTTGCAGATTCTTGTAATGCGCCAGGAACTCCACCTTCATCGCAGCCATGTCCACGCCGGTGGGACACTCGCTGCGGCAGCCCTTGCAGCTCACGCACAGTTCCATGGTCCCATGCATCTCTTCGCTCACGAACGCATCCGCTCCGAGCTGCCCGGATAATGCCAGGCGCAATGTGTTGGCGCGGCCGCGGGTCAGATGCCGCTCGTCGCGGGTGACCCGATAGCTCGGACACATGGTGCCTGAATCGATTTTGCGGCAATGGCCGTTGTTGTTGCACATCTCCACCGCTTTCGCGAAACCGCCCGTGACATCACCGCCCGTGCCCGGCGCGGAGACTTCTCCGCTCAGCGGATTGTTGCGTACGTTCCACGCCGACCAATCGAGCACGGGCTTGAACGCCAATGTCTGATAGCGATGCGGCGCGGACGGCGGTGGAAATCGGAACAGAGCGCTGTCGTCCATACGGGGCGGATCGATGATCTTGCCGGGGTTGAACAGCCCGATGGGATCGATGTAGTTCTTGATGGCGCGAAACGCAGCGTTGATCTGCGGGCCGAACTGCCACTGAATCCATTCACCGCGGCAAATGCCGTCGCCGTGCTCGCCGCTGTAGGCGCCCTTGAATTTCCTGACCAGGCCTGCGGTGGCCTGCGCGATGGCGCGCATCTTGTAGGCGCCGCCCTCGGGGCCATCGGTGCGCATGTCGAGAATGGGCCGCACGTGCAGCGTGCCGACCGACGCGTGCGCGTACCAGGTGCCGTGCGTGCCGAATTTCTCGAACACCTGCGTCAACGCCTCGGTATATTCCGCCAGATGCTGCAGCGGCACCGCGCAGTCCTCGACGAAACTCACCGGTTTGCCGTCGCCGCGCAGGCTCATCATGATGTTGAGTCCCGCCTTGCGTACTTCCCACAGATTCTGCTGCGATCTGCCGTCCTGCATCTCGACCACGCTGCCGGGCAAGCCTAGGTCTGCCATCAGCTCGACCAGCTCCTGCATGCGGGCAAGCGCCTGCGCGCCGTCGTCGCCCGCGAACTCCACCAGCAGGATCGCCGCCGGCTCGCCGATCAGCGCCGTACGAATGGTGTCGCGGAACGCCGGGTTATTGAGGCTCAAGTCGATCATGACCCGGTCCACCAGCTCCACGGCCGTGGGCCCGAGCTTGACGATGTGTTGCGGCGCGCTCATGGCCTGTTGAAAGGTCGGGAAGTTGACGATGCCCAGCACCTTGAAGCGCGGCAGGGCCTTGAGCTGCAGCGTCAATCGCCGCGTGTAGGCCAAGGTCCCTTCGGAGCCGACCAAAAGGTGCGCCAGATTCACGCTGTCATCCTCGGTGTAGGGGCGTTCGCTTTGATTGTTGTAGATATCGAGGTTATAGCCGCCCACCCTGCGCAGCACCTTCGGCCAACGCAGCTCGATCTCCTTCGCACAGGCGCGCGCCTGCCCTGCGGCGAAGTCGGCGATCTGCGCCGCGCGTCCCTCGAGCTTGCCGCGCGGTGCGAATTCCAGCAATTCCCCGTCCGAAAGCCATGCACTGATGGCCAGCACGTTGTGCACCATGTTGCCGTAGGTGATTGAGCGTGATCCGCACGAATTGTTGCCCGCCATGCCTCCGAGCGTCGCCTGTGCGCTGGTCGAAACATCGACCGGGAAGCACAGGCCATGAGGCCGCAATCGCGCATTCAGCTGATCCAGCACCACGCCCGGCTCGACCACCGCGGTGCCCCGTTCCGGATCGATGTCGATCACCTGATTCAAATACTTGCTGTTGTCGATCACCAAGGCTTCGCCGATCGTCTGGCCGCATTGGCTGGTGCCGCCGCCGCGGGCCAGTACCGGCACTCCCAGCTCGCGCGCGATGCCGATCGCGGTGACCACGTCGAGTTCGTTGCGCGGAACGAACACGCCGACCGGAAAGATTTGATAAATGGAGGCATCGGTCGCATAGCGTCCGAGCGAACCCAAGTCGAACAGCACCTCGCCTTCGGTTTCGCGATCCAGGCGGGCCGCCAGCTGTTGCCTCAATGCCGGATCGGCAAGGGCTTTGCGCGAATCCCGCGTCACGGACGGCGCAACGAGTAGACCTCGCCGTTGCGCAGCAACTCGACCACTGTGTCGCGCTTATGCAAGAGATGCAGCGTCAGAATGCGGCGCATCGCCGCGGCATCGTGCGTCTCGAGCGCCTGCAGCATGTCTTCATGCTCCTTTACCGCTTGTTGCCATTTGGTCCGGTTCTGGTTGGTGCGAAAGCGCAGCGCCTGCACGCGGGAGTTGATTTCGCGGTAAGTCTTGGTCAGCAGCGGGTTGCCCGCGGCATCGTTGATGGCCATGTGAATGCGCGCATTCAATCGATAGTAGCCCGACAAATCGCTGCGCTCGAAACACGCCAGCATCTCGTAATGCAGCGCCTTGAGTTCCGCGAGTTGCGCCGCGCTGATGCGCTGCGCCGCGAGTTCCCCCGACATCGCCTCCAACCCTGCCAGCATTTCGAAGGCCTGCTGCACGTCGGTTTCCGTGAGCTTGACCGCGATCGCGCCGCGATTGGGAATCAGGTCGACCAGACCCTCAGCGCCCAACAACTTGATCGCTTCCCGCAGAGGAGTTCGCGAAACTTGCAGCCGCAGCGCCAGCTCGCGCTCGTTGAGTTTGGCGCCCGGTTCGATCCGCCCCTCGATCAGCATTTCGCGCAATCGCGCCACGACCTGGTCGTGCAATGCACGCCGCGGGATTTCGAGGGCGCTGGACGGCTGCTGTGTCACGATCTCAATTTTGCATGCAATGTGCCAAATTGGTCAAATCATGACCATTAACCGATCTTTTATTAGAGCTTTATTCCGCAATTTGAGTTTTGCATGCACATGTGCCACCGTTCGCCTACCCATCAAGTGCTCTTACGGGACTGCCCATGTTGAAACTCGACGCGCATCCGGTCGGCCATCACTTTTTGCAGATTCCGGGTCCGAGTCCGGTGCCGGACAGAATCTTGCGCGCCATGAGCATGCCGACCATCGACCATCGCGGCCCCGAATTCGCTGCGCTCGGCCTCAAGGTGCTCGAGGGTTTGAAGAGCATCTTCGGGACCAAGTCGCCGGTGGTGATCTATCCCGCGTCGGGCACCGGTGCCTGGGAGGCGGCGCTATGCAACACCTTGAGTCCCGGCGACCGGGTGCTCATGTACGAGACGGGTCATTTTGCCTCCCTCTGGACGCAAATGGCCCGCCGCCTCGGCTTGAGTGTCGAGATCGCGGCAACCCAGGTTCACGATGAGATTCTGCCGCACGCACCGAACTGGCGGCGCGGCGTCGATGCCGAACTGATCGTGGCGCGCCTGCGAGCCGATGCGCAGCACGCCATCAAGGCGGTGTGCGTGGTGCACAACGAAACCTCGACCGGCACGACCTCCGACATTGCCGCGGTTCGTGCCGCCATCGACTCTTGCCGGCATCCTGCCTTGCTGATGGTGGATTCGATCTCCGGCTTGGCCTGCGCCGATTATCGCCACGATGAGTGGGGCGTCGATGTGACGATCAGCGGCTCGCAAAAGGGCCTGATGCTGCCGCCGGGCATGAGTTTCAACGCCGTGTCGGCGCGCGCAATCGAGGCGAGTGCGAGCGCACGGCTGCCGCGCGCGTTTTGGGCGTGGGATGAGATCATCGAATTCAACAAGAGCGGCTACTGGCCCTCTACGCCGAACACCAATTTGCTCTATGGTCTGTCGGAGTGCCTAGACATGTT
>Ga0116227_10015328_pt1 | contig 11377 bp, 11 predicted proteins | sample S1TSphgellanicum_FD_89693 | JGI IMG/M metagenome (GOLD analysis project Ga0116227, IMG submission 89693) | Host-associated microbial communities from peat moss isolated from Minnesota, USA - S1T2_Fb - Sphagnum magellanicum MG | ecosystem: Host-associated > Plants > Peat moss > Unclassified... | reverse complement strand
GTGCTCACGCTTGTGCTCCTTCGCAGACGGTTTGGATTTCGACAAAACCCGCCATGGTTCCGGCCAGCCGACAAGGCGTCGACGGGCTGCGAACGGCAGACTAGGCGACACGGTCCGTCACGAAAGGCGAAGCATATCCGCAGCGGAGGGAAAAACGGAGACGGTGGCGACCCGCAGCCCAGCGCCGCGCCAATCCAGCGGCACTTTGCCCGACGGCCCCTGGGCCGTCGCACCGTCCGACTGCGATCGATACACTTGCCGCGCAACCGCACAATTCGGGGAAAACGCTTAGGAAACGGCACCGCGCACTGATCGGAGTTTGCGACGGCGTGGCGTCGCGGCGACGACATTGCGCCGCCGTGGCGGGCCGCGATATTCGGCTTTGTGGCGCCGGAATATCTCCATGTCGGATTTTTCGTTACGGCGCGACCAATTGAGCTTTCTCGCGACAGGCATAGAAGCACGGTCAGCGGTCGTTGCCGGGGTTGAGCCGCCTTGCCCCCACGCACACGCCATCATTTCAGAACAATTGCCGAAAGAAATGGGGGATAGCATGGGAAGATTGCAGGTTACGGTTGCAGCAGCAGCCTTGGTCATTCCGTTTCTTTCCGGTTGCACGTCGGAAAGGATGGCGCCGCTGGCGGCGGCCGACACCACCGCAGACCTTGCCGGCTATCACCTGGGGGCGGGGGACAAGCTGCGCATCACCGTCTACAACGAACCGGCATTGACCGGGGAGTACAACGTGACACCGGCCGGCGCGGTCGCCTTTCCGCTGATCGGCGCGATCGATGCGGCCAACCACACGATCGAACAGGTCACCGCCGATATCGCGCGGCGGCTTGACAACGGTTATGTCCACGACCCGCGCGTCAGCATCGAAGTGTTGAATTTTCGTCCGTTCTATATCCTCGGCGAAGTCAATCATCCGGGCGAATATCCCTATTCGTCGGGCCTGACTGTGGAAAAGGCGGTCGCGCTGGCTGGCGGGTTTACCTATCGCGCCAACAACCGGGTGGTGTTTCTGCGGCGAAACAACGGCCCGGACGAAGGCAGCGTGTCGTTGCGCGGCGTACCGGTCGGCGTTCAACCCGGCGACACAATCCGAATCGGCGAACGGTATTTCTGACCCCTGCGAAAAATTTCCCTGCCATGCGTGGTGCGCAAAGCGCAGGCATGACCACGAATTGGCGCAGATCAATCCGCGCGTGTTGGCTCTGACGGCCGCATTCGATGCACCCAATGGCCAGCGCCAGGCGATTCACGCGCGTTCCGCACGGTTTAGCTGCGGATAATGCATCCGGATTGGACTGTTCGGCCCACCAGCGAAGACCCCTTTTCGGTATTGGTACGCCGTGGCCGGTGCGCCGACAGGGCACCAAGAGCAATTCGGCCGACGCAGTGCAATAACGACGATGATATTGGGAATCCGCTAATTTTCGCAGTGCAACATACATCATGCGAGCAATTGCACAATTGTTCTATTTCAGCGGATCGCCGCCATCTGCGCCCGGCACAAGGTGCAAAAAAACCTGATGCGCTCAGGATTGCCAAACAGTTGAAGGAACATTACCTGTTCTTTGAGGTTTTTCTCTTACAAAGAGATTGACCGTCAAACAGCCCGACCAGCAATCCGGGGATTCCGGGGCTGGCGGAAAGACAGACGGCAGCGGAGGAGAGGTTGGTTCCTTGTTTTCGCAAAATCGCCGCCAGGGTTGCCAATAGACCGCGCACAAAAAGCGCGCGGATCGATTCGAGGTCGCAGTATGGACAAGGTTATCTGGAGCGATGACTCGCTCGACCATGCGTACCAGTGCCGTGAAGCAGGCGGAATCGATGCCGCGCGCGGACTTTTGATAGGATTGGCGATCAGCCAGGTGTTCTGGGTGGCGTTGGCCCTGTTCTTCTTCTGAGCCTTCTCCAGCGGACAAGTGCAAACCGATCGGGCAGCTACCACGCGCCCCTGCCCGTCAAGACCGCCGGCACCGTGCGCGCCAGAATCAGCAGATAGAGCCGCAACGATCGGGCTCTCGCAAATGTCACATCGAATGCCACCCGGCGACGATACGATGTGCCGGTATGGCGCCGCACCTGCCACAGCCCGGTGACCCCCGGACGAACCCGGCAATAGAGCGCAAAATGGCGCCCATAACGCGGAATTTCGGATTCCACGATCGGGCGCGGCCCCACCAGGCTCATATCCCCGATCAGCACGTTGAACACCTGCGGCAGTTCGTCCAGGCTGGTGCGCCGCAGAAAGCGGCCGACTGTGGTGACCCGAGGGTCACGACGCAATTTCTGGCTGCGTCGCCATTCTGCCCGTGCCGCCGGATCGCGGTCGAGCAAAGCCTTTAGCTGGGCATCGGCATCGACGGCCATCGTACGGAACTTGAGACAGGCAAAGCGCCGTCCGTGGCGGCCCACCCGGCGGTGGGCAAACAGAACCGGACCACGACTGGTCAGCTTTATCGCCAACAGAACCAGCACGATCACCGGCAATGCCAGCGCCAGAACAAGCAGCGCGCCCAGGATGTCAAACACCCGAATCAATCCGTCATCGGCGATCCGCCCGAACACCGTCTCGTTCGCCGGATAGCGCCGTGGCGCAGGCGGTGATGGGGGCGCCGCAGCAGATACGGTCATTCGCGTGCGCAACAGGATTCTCCCTCTGCCTTGCCGGGCCGCAACATCGCGGTCAGACCAGGGCACGATGGCCGCCGCAGCGCCTGCGGTCAGCGAGGGAAAGACCCGTGACGGTTTGATTTGGCCGCCGTTACATGCCGGAGCCCGGATGCGCTCTGTTGCCTAGCGCAAATAGCCAAGCGACCAGAAGATCGCCGCCCACAGGCCACCCGACGCCGCCAGCGGCAGTGTCAACCGCAACCAGCCGGGATAAAGCGTGGTCGGGGTTTCGGGCGAATATTCCGCAAAAGCCCATAGGTTCTGCTGCATCCCATGCACTGGCGACGCGACCGAAAGGTCGTGATCAACCGCCAGACGCGGCAGGGGTCGCGCGTGTTCGTCGTCTTCGGAAAAATAGTGGAATTTGCGCAATGGCATGGCGTCACCTCGGCGTGCATCCCGATTAACCGCTGCGGCTTAACGCCTTTGCCGCAGGGTATAAGGGGCGTTACGCATAGAAACGGGCGCGCGGGATCGCTTCATTATCGAGCAGTCTTGGAACCGGACCATCCGATCTGCCTGGGACTGTTATCGCCCGATCAGGCCCAGCGCGTGGCGTATGAAGGAATCGCGGTCGGCGATCCATTGGTCCTGCGGCGGAAGGCGCGGATCGACAAACGTCCAGCCTTCGCTTGAATAGACATGGGCGGTGCGTCCGGTGGTGTGGAATGCGATCGAAACCATGCGCTGTTGACCGCGCGTAGTGCGGTCGTTGCCGGTCATGGTGGTTGTGCCGGGGACCACGCCGCTGCCCTGGGGGCGCAGCGCGAACACATACGGTTCGGTGCGAAAGCTTTCGACAGTCGTGTTGAAAAAGACCGAGAGATAGACTTTGTCGAGCACTGCCAATGGATCGGGCGGCATATGCCATGCCGGATCGGTCAACACGTTCCACGGATAGTTGCCGGGGTTGCCATAGAGCATCTCGGTGCGCAGATCGACCAGCGTGTCGCGCGGCGACTGCGCCGGGGCGAGACGCACAAGACGCAAGTTGTTGGACCAGGTAAAGCCATAAGCCGACGCATCGATCAACGGCATTGCCGACGCGGTCGTCCCCTGCGGCTGGTTCGACACGGTGACATTTTCATAGATGCGCAAATAGGCCTTGTCTTTCAACTGATGGCCGCTGGCCATGTTGGCCCAGGCGTGCTGTCCATGCCAGATCGAATTGCGCAAATGGGTAACCAGGGTGCCATTGATATACGTGGTGTGTTCCTGATCGGAATTGGTGCCGACATTTCCGGCAAGATCGCTGTCCTCGACATAGAGCATGGTCTGACCGCCGGGCACGAACAGCGCGTTCTTGCCGCCATAGATACGACATCGACGGATCACCGCGGTAAACAGGCCCGGCGGCGTTCCGCCAAACCCTTCCAGATGCAACGCGCCCATCGCTTGCACCGCCCCGGGGAAATCCAGTTCGATGTCGCGCATTTCGAAATGGACGCGTTGCCGGCCGAAATCGAACAGTCGCAAGTCGATCGTCGCCCATTCGTTGCGCGTGCGGAATACCACGCGATGCCCGGCGATCGACGAACGAAGGATATATTGCGTGCCCTGCAACGGCCCGGCGATCTGGGGAATCCACGGCGCAAACGGATAGACGCATGGATGGCCGGTGCCGTCGAGCGCTTCATAGACGAATTCAAAGCCACCGGTGGCGCGCCCATAGAGCGAAGCCGCGTCCTGCCCGGCATAGACCTCTCGCCCGGCACTGCGCGAGGCGTCGCATTTGACGAACAGGCGGATGGCCGGCCGGCGCAGCGCGGCCATCGGCATATAGAAAGGATATGCGCCGTCGGCGGTGGCCGTTTCAGCCCATGCTGGTTGGCCCAAGCCGCACAGGGCCATCATCATCATTACCACGCCAAGCAGCAAGTTTTTGAATCGTTGGAATACCAAGACCGTCAACCTTTGCTCGATCACCATTAGCCCCGGAAAGTGACCTATCACAATTCGCTTCGGAAAGAACAGGGCGCACCGGGCAGCCGGAGCGAAACGATCCGGTTCCTGTGATTTTTGTCGAGCCAGATGAAATTTTTCTTGTCGCGACGCCGAATCCGAGTCATGTTATATTATAACATGCCGAAAAGGCAGAGACAGCGAAGGAGAGAGACGATGTACCAATCCCGTTCCGGTGGTGCGCGACAGGTTCTCGGCACCGGCGTTTTGGTCGGGGCAATCCAGATCGGGATCGGCGCGGCCCTGCTGACAACATTTGCGGGCGGCGAAATCCGCTCGGTCATCCACAACGCATTGCGGGCCAACCAATGGACATATGTGCCGCCGCCCGCGCCCCGACCCAGCCCCGCCGCCCACGCCAGCGCACCAGGCCATGACAGCATTTCCGCGCCGCAGTCCGCCGTCGCCGATCTGGCCATACCGACCACGTTGACACTGGGGCCGCTGGCGCCGTTGCCGCCGATCGAGGGGGATGGTCGCGGCTTTCTTTCCGACATTCCCACGCCCAAATCGCCACCGCCGCTGCCCCCGATCGCGGCGCGGCCGCTTGGTGATCCGGGCGCGTGGATCACGCCGGGCGACTATCCGTCGCGTGCGCTGCGCGAAAGCTGGAGCGGTGTGACACGGTTGCATCTGATCATCGACGGCAACGGACGGGTGAGCGCCTGCAGCGTGATCGCATCGAGCGGGCACGACATGCTCGATACGGTCGCCTGCGACAAAGTCAGCCAGCGCGCGCGGTTCACTCCGGCCCACGACGGATCGGGCACCATGCACGAAGGCACCTTTGACACCGCTATTCGCTGGCAAATTCAAGAGCAATAGACCACCGCAAGGCGCTTGCCCCTCCTCTCGTCGGCGGATATGCGAAGGCTCGTCGCAACGGCCGGGGGCCGGCTTTGGGGGATCAAGATGTCGGGCCTGTGTCGCTGAAGCGTCTGGCGAGACGGATCGGGGCTCTGGCGCTCGTCGTGGGCGTGGCACTGGTATTGCGGATCATTTTGTGCAGCCGGATGACCGTGCTGCATGCCGACGAGATCTGGCAGTATCAGGAACCTGCGTATGGCCTGGTAACCGGGTCGTGGGTGCGGGCGTGGGAATTTCACGCCGGCATCCGGGGGTGGTTCGTGCCGCTGGTGCTGTCGCTGCCGATTGCGGTCGGTCATGCACTCGCGCCGCAAAGCCAGTTGCACATTTATCTGATGCGCGGGTTGCTGGCACTGATTTCGCTGGGCGTGCCGGTGGCGTGGTACGATATGGCGCGTCCGTTCGGGCGGCGCCATGCGCTTGTCGCGGCATGGGTCGGCGCGACCTGGTGCGAAGTGGTCTATTTCGCGGTGCGCCCTTCGGCCGAGGCGCTCGGCCTGTCACTGCTGTTTCCGGCGATGGCGCTGGCGCAGCGGTTGCGACGTGCCCCGGGTGCACGCACGGCGTTTGCGCTCGGGCTGTTGCTTGCACTAGGCTTTGTCGTACGGTTCCATTATCTGCCGGCGATCGGCCTGATCGCCCTGTGGGGAATCGGGCATCGCTGGCGGCAGGTGATGCCGGGACTCACGCTGGGCATCGCTGCCGGGCTGGCGCTTGGTGGGCTGGGCGATGTCGTCACCGGCCATCCGCCGCTGCTGTGGATCTGGCGCAGCATCGCGTTCAACGTGGTCGAGGGCGGCAGCGCCCTGTTCGGCACCCAGCCGCCGTGGTGGCTGGTCACGTATCAGTTGCAGACCTGGAGCTGGGCTGCGCTGGCAATCGTGCCGTTGATGGTGGTCGGCGCGCGGCGGCAGCCCTGGTTGCTGGCGATAGCGCTGGCGGTGTTTATCCCCCATTCGCTGATTGCGCACAAGGAGTACCGCTTTGTCCTGCTGGGCACGACGACGCTGATCCTGCTGGCGGCGATCGGATCGGTGGACGTCTATGGTATGCTGGAGAGTCAGGCCAGAAAGTGGGCACCGGTTGCTGGCAAGACATCACCCGACAGCGAAAAGACAGGCAGTCGCTTGCGCCGGCTGGTTTCGGGCGGGTGGGTGGCGATCACGGCGCTGTGCCTTGGCTGGCTGGGGCTGGATGCCATCGTCGCAATGTCGGACATCTTTTACCCGTACTGGATCCAGGGCGATGATTTTTTCACCACGCAGGTCATTGCCGGCGAACAGCCGGGTATCTGCGGCCTGGCCGAATTTGCCCAGGTCGCCCATCCGGCGCTGGCGATGAGCCTGCTCAACCGCAACGTGCCCGCGCTGCTGTTCGACGGCCCAGAAGCGCCGGCCGAAGCACGCGCCATGGCCGACCGGTTCAACGTGGCAATCGCGTCGCAGTTGAGCGGCCCGCGCTTGCCGCCGGGATACCATCTGGTGGCGTGCTGGGCGCAAGATGACTATGCGATCGAAGACCGCGACGAATGCGTGTTTGTCCGCGCCGGCGGGTGCCGGGGAACGGCCGGCGATTTCGCCTATCAGCCGGCGATGGAACGGCGGGGCAAATGATTGTGCGCACCCTGATCGCGCTGGGTGCGTTGGCGGCGCTGGCGAGCTGCGCGCGCGAACGCCCGCCCGCCCCGCCGGCCTGTCCCGCCAACCTGGTGCTCTCCGCCGCCGACCCGGCGCGCGGCGTGCCGGTCGAAGACACCCCGGCGGGACATTGCCTGGCGGCGCGGGCAGCGGCCGGCGATATTACGGCGGCGCTGCGGCTGGGCGATTTCTACAGCGCGCTGCCCGGCACGGTGCCGCTGATCGACCGGCGCGGGCGGCAGGTGCACTGGTATCGCCTGGCGGCCGACCGGGGTTCGCCGCTGGCGGCATGGCGCGCTGCACGGCTGATCGACACCGATCCCGATCGCCAGGTGCCCAATGACGCGCTGTCCTATGTCTTTGTCGCGCTGAAAGGCGACATTCCCGAAGCCGGCGATTACCTGGTCGACCAATGGCAGGCCGGCCGGGTCGATCCGGGCAAGCTGTGGGCTCTGCGACGCTGGCTCGACCACCCCGGCACACTGCCGGAGGACCAGCGCAAAGACATCATCGCCGGGTTGAACGCATCAACCGACGAACTCGAACCTGAATGATCACGCGGTGACCGGCCGCATCCCGCGCTGACGAAACAGCATCGAGCCGCCGACCAGCGCGACCATCAACGCGGCAAAGATCACCGCAATTTCCGCGTTGTTCCAGACCAGCATCACCAGCGCCACCCCGGCCATGACCAGCGCAAAGCCCGGTGCGAACGGATAGGCCGGTGCGACGAACGGGCGCGCCAGGCCAGGCTCGATCTTGCGCAGCCGAAACAGCGAGGCCATCGCCAGGATATACATCGTCAAGGCCCCCATCGCCGACAAAGTGACCACGCTCGCGGTCAGCGATTGCCCGGCGATATGCACGACATTGTCCGACCAGATCGTCGCCACGCCGACCACGCCGCCGGCAATCGTGGCCACGTCGGGGGTGCGAAAACGCGGATGCAGCCGGGCAAAAATATGCGGCAGAAACCCGGCACGGGCCAGCGCAAAGATCTGCCGCGCATAACCCATGATGATCCCGTGGAACGACGCAACCAGCCCGAACAGGCCGAGCCAGACCAGCATGTGCAACCATCCGCTGGAATTGCCCACGCTGCGCTTCATTGCCTGCGGCAGCGGGTCATTGATATTGGCAATCCGGGTCCAGTCGCCCGATCCGCCCGCCAGCAGCATCACCCCGAACGCCAGCGCGACCAGCGTCAGGATGCCCGAGATATAGGCGCGCGGGATTGTCCGGCGCGGATCGTGCGCCTCTTCGGCGGCCATCGCCACGCCCTCGATGGCCAGAAAAAACCAGATCGCAAACGGCAGCGCGGCGAACATTCCGCCGATCGCGGCCAGGCTGAAATGATTCTGTCCGGCCCAGCCCCCGGCGACGAAATTCGACCAGCGGAACGACGGCGCGACCACCGCCATGAACACCAGCAGTTCACCCACCGCAAGCAGCGTGACGAACAGTTCGAACGTCGCGGCGATATGCACGCCGACAATGTTGAGCGCGATGAACACGATATAGGCCAGCGTCGCGGCATGGGTCGGATCGAGCCAGGGAAATTGCACCCGCAGATAGGCACCGATCGCCAGTGCGATGGCGGGCGGCGCGAACACGAATTCGACCAATGTGGCAAACCCGGCAATCGCCCCGCCGAACGGGCCGAACGCGCGATTGGCATATGCGAACGGGCCGCCAGCCTGCGGGATCGCGGTGGTCAGTTCGGTAAACGAAAAGATGAAGGCTACATACATTGCTGCCACCACCACCGTCGCCACCAGAAAGCCCAGCGTGCCCGCGCTTGCCCAGCCATAGCTCCAGCCGAAATACTCGCCTGAAATAACCAGCCCCACCGCGATACCCCACAGGTGAAAGACACTGAGCCGTTGTTGCAGTCCGGAAGAGTGGGGATCATTCATGCAGCAAGTCCAGTTCGGGGTTCGGAGGAAGCAGCGCTTCGCCAAGGTCCTTGAGATCGACTCCGGACAGCCCGAGCCGCAGCGATTCACGCAACAGACGGCCCAGTGTCGCCGCCGCAGCGGCGGGGGTCAGGCCGCCGCGCGCATGGATATTGGAAATGCAATTGCGTTCGCTGTCGGCGCGTCCCACACGCGGGGCGAACGTCATATAGAGGCCCAGGCTGTCGGCGACGCTCAGCCCCGGCCGCTCGCCGATCACCATCACCACCACGCGCGCCGACAACGCCGCGCCGATCGCGTCGCCGAGTGCCACACGCGCGCCGCGCGCAATCACCACCGGGGCCAGCGTCAGGCCGTGCAATTCGGCCGCCAGTGCCCGCACCAGCATCGCCGCACCCGCCTGTACGCCGGTTGCCGACAGGCCGTCGCCGACGACGATCGCCACGTCGCGGCCGGCAATGGCCGGGTCGGCTGCAACCGCCGCCGCCAGCCGCGCCGCGCCGTCATCCGAAAGACTGCGGCCAAGATCGGGCCGGCGCAGATACGTGGCTCGGTCGCCCGCCGCGCTTGCCACCACGATTGTCGGCAGTGGCGCCAGTTCTGCGCCCAGTGCTTCGGCATCGAACGGGGCATGCACGGCATCGCGTGCGCGGGCATGATCGATCTGAAATGCCAGCACCGCCTGCAACGGCAATGTGTTGCCCACCCGCCCCTGCGCGATCCGCGCCGGGGTCGCCGCACGCAGCCTGGCCCACAGCGCGCCATCGGCGATGTCATCGCTCATGCCGCCAACCCGGTGCCGATCAACCGATGGACCAGCCCCGCCGCGCCATTGTGCAAAGTCCGGATCGACCCGTCGGGCGCGATCAGGTCCATTTGCGCCAGCCACGTCTCGAATTCGGGGGCGGCGCGCACGCCGGTCATCGCGCGCAGGGCCATTGCGTCATGGTACGACAGGCTTTGATAGCTGAGCATGACATCGTCGTTGCCGGGCACGCAAATCAGGAACGTGCACCCCGCGACCGTCAGCACGGTCATCAGCGTGTCCATATCGTCCTGATCGGCCTCGGCATGGTTGGTGTAACAGGCATCGCACCCCATCGGCAGGCCGAGCAGCTTGCCGCAGAAATGGTCTTCGAGTGCAGCACGAATGATCTCTTTGCCATCGTACAGGTATTCGGGGCCGATGAAGCCGACCACGGTGTTGACCAGCAAGGGATCGAACGCGCGCGCGACGGCATAGGCGCGCGCCTCCATCGTCTGTTGATCGACGCCATGGTGGGCATTGGCCGACAGCGCCGCGCCCTGCCCGGTTTCGAAATACATGACGTTGTTGCCGACGGTGCCACGGCCCAGGGCAAGCGCCGCATCGTGCGCTTCTCGCAAGATGGCCAGATCGATGCCGAACCCGCGGTTGGCCGCCTCGCTGCCGGCGACCGACTGAAACACCAGATCGAGCGGTCCCCCGCGCGCGATGATCTCGATGCTGTTGGTGACGTGAGTCAGCACGCAAGTCTGCGTCGGGATCGCATAGCGCTGCCGCACTTCGTCAAGCATCGTCAGCAAGCGCAACGCGCCGGGCACGCTGTCGGTCGCAGGGTTGATGCCGATCACCGCATCGCCGACTCCGTGGATCAGCCCGTCGAGCACGGCGGCGGCAATCCCGCGCGGGTCGTCGGCGGGATGATTGGGCTGCAACCGGGTCGACAGCCGCCCGCCCAGGCCGATGGTGTTGCGAAACGCGGTCACCACGCGCACCTTTTGCGCGACCACGATCAGATCCTGGTTGCGCATCAGCTTTGACACCGCCGCGACCATTTCGGGGGTCAACCCGCGTGCCACCGCCGCCAGTGCCGGGCCGTCGGTCTGCGGCAGCAGCAGCCAATCGCGCAAATCGCCCACGGTCATTGCCGACAGCGGCGCAAACGCCGCCGCATCGTGGCTGTCGATGATCAGCCGGGTGACCTCGTCGGTCTCATAAGGCACCAGCGCAACATCCAGAAAATGGCGCAGCGGCAGGTCGGCCAGCACTGCGCGCGCGGCCACCCGCTGCGCCGCGCTATCTGCCGCAAGTCCCGCCAGCACATCGCCCGAACGCGCCGGCGAGGCGCAAGCCATGACTGCGCCCAGGCTGTCAAAGCGGTGGCGTTCACCGGCAAAGTCGCTGCGATAGACCATTGAAACTCCCCGGGCGTCGAACCTGCTTCAAGCACAGGCTGCCACCGGATGCGATTCCCTTGCAAGCGGAATACCCGTGCGGGCACGCTGCGAGAGGGAACCATGGCGACGCAAGGGGTCGGGGAGCAAAGAGGC
>Ga0116227_10015327_pt1 | contig 11377 bp, 2 predicted proteins | sample S1TSphgellanicum_FD_89693 | JGI IMG/M metagenome (GOLD analysis project Ga0116227, IMG submission 89693) | Host-associated microbial communities from peat moss isolated from Minnesota, USA - S1T2_Fb - Sphagnum magellanicum MG | ecosystem: Host-associated > Plants > Peat moss > Unclassified... | reverse complement strand
GGTGGGCGGAGGGGGGGGGGGGGGGGGGGGGGGGGGGGGATCGTGTGGGGGGGGGTGGGGGGGGGGGGGGGGGGGGGGGGGAGGTGGAGGCGGTGGAGGCGGAGGCGGTTCAACTAAACCGTAAAAGAACCGAGTTCGCAGGCAAGCCTGGACTTCCAGATGTGATAATTAGCGAAACAAAGTATATTTGTTCTCAACCAAGACTATTGTTAAGTGCCGAAGAGTTTCTGAAAAGTCTTAAATTCTTTTACAGTGAAATTGCGAATAACTTCTGCTGTGGCCATGATGCGAAGTGCAGGTTGCAGATCAGACATAACCAGAAACTGGACTGCAATGCACTCGAAGATGTTTTGGGCATCGTCACTGGAATGGGTGCTCCAAAGAGAAATGTACTACTATTTAATCTTCAGTTTGGGTTCAATCTTTCTCACGTGAATCGAGCTGGTCCGCAAGCTTGATGATCAGAGTTAGACAAGCAAAAAAATTCTACGTTGTGCCTTTTTCCCCTATTGACTTCTCTGCAAAAAATTGCATCTGAATTTAAGGAATCTCAATACAAGTTGCTTCTAGCTGGTTTGTCTACACCTTATATTCGTGGTGGGGGAAAAGAGTCCGAATAGTTTGAAGCTCTACAATTCGTAAAACGCAAGAGTTAGTTCGAACTAAACTGACTATAAAGATTTCTTCGGCTGTCAGCAAGTTGTATTGTACTTAAACAATAATATTTTGGTGTCTTTGGAAATAAATAACTGGGTCGATCAACAGATCGTCCTACAATTGGCTTTCATGTCGCCTTTTCTGATATTGCACCAGCTCTTTTGAAATGAAAAATGTAGATGTTCAGACTATTTAAATACTCAGCTGTCACCCACACATTGTTTTCAAATTCAAGCTATTCTACTTGTTCTGAAGATAATATTGATGTTCCATCTGAGATTGTAAAAAAATTCTCTAGAGACAAGTGAGCTGGAGCGTGAAGTAACACTCACACTTCAACTAGGATTTGAGAGAAGGCTTCTAGTCTTCTAGTCTCTTTGACGGGAGTGACTGTTATTTTACTCAGGACGGTGTATTTTGTATTGGTTAGAAGTAAGATTTGTAGTTTTCGTCATTGAACAGTTACTAGTGGAAGTGTTGACTCTACCAAGCTCAGAGAATGTGGCAAGAAAATTACCTGTGAAATGAATACTTCATGGATCTAATGATAAAAACTTGGCAAACATCGATAAAACAAAGCTGTAACAAAGGGGAGAAAAAGGAAGAAGGAAAAATTCAAATGAGCCGAAAAGGAAAATTCGCCAAAGAGAATGGAACGGAAGTCAAATGAGAATAAATTAAATACTGAACTGCAATCGTGAGAGATATATCAAATAATGAAAGAAAAGGTAAACCTGAAAGAACGCGAAGCCTAGAAGAACGATTACTTACAGCAGCTATATATCTAAACATATAATACACTCATACTTCAAAAACTTAAGAGGAATGCCGCAGTGCATGTGAGCGGGCTGTCACCAGGCGAAAATTCAAGCTCCGGTCTGGTGGAGTGGAAGATTTCTCACAAACGGAGCTTACAGATATATGAGACAATGTTAGCCATCCATATCCTTGGATATGTTGAAAGGGAAGTAAGGCCTTCTGCCCTGTACCTAGAGCTTCACCCTTGGCTCAAGGGGCCGAAAGCACTGACAGCAGTGCCTTCCCCATCCAGATTCCATAGTTACCAATCGACCACCTCCCTATTTGAGAATATTCCAATAAATGCAAACTAACTGATAAAGCACCTGATGACATTCTGATCACGTGGAGTCGAACTCATCGGTAGCGACTACAACAGTTTTGCAGCAAATCCAGGCCGGCCCAGTCATAAATAAAGTTACTGCCAAATGTAATTCTGAAAATTTCTTGATACTCAGTGGATTATTTCTGTAGGTAGCCCGCGAGAGAGACGGCACGAAAATGTGGTGATATACACGCCACTGTCTTAATGTCTCCCCTCATGCTGCTCATGTCTTAACGTCCAGCTTGTTTTTCTGTTTTCTCTAGATTTATGAGGATTTATGCTTTGGGTAATCATTTTTCCACTTGATCTTTTAAAAACTTGATATCTCTAGATGTGATCCCCTTCTTTACGAGGACGAAGCCGTGCTTCCTATTTCATATCTCACTCTACTCCTGCTGCTCCCCCCATAAATGCCTGTTGCGCCAGCTATTTCCAACTATTTGTATTTATTTATCCTCTCCCCAAGATCACATTTGTCAAGCAACTCATTGGTCTGCACCAATGTTGGCCAGTTCTGGGTTTCCAGATCTAAGGTCTAGATCCAGGCCTAAGAACCAGAACTGATGGGGTCTACATGAACCGCAAATCAGCCAAGAATCAGACCGAGTGTTTTAGATGGCCCCAGAGCTAGCAAAAACTTGGTCCCAATAGGTTTTAAGGGTTTTTTTAATAGAGTCTGGGTCTCAGGGTCAGGTAGGGTCTAGGGTCTTAGGTTTAGATAGGGTTTAAGGTCTCTAGGTTTCAGGTTTCTATGTTTAAGTTTTTGGATTCTAGGGTTTTAGGTCTTAGCCTTAAGATTTAATACATGTAAGGGCGTCTTCCATTGTATCACTAAAATAGCCTTTACACAAATATTTTGTGATGTTCTTGATGTTGTTCCTCTCTTGTTGTTTTTGGGTAGGTGCAAATGGGACAACAAGAGCTAGACCTGCTTACTTAAGTGGCTGCTTAATTTGAAATATTCTCAAAATATTTTAAGAATATGTTATTTGAAAGTTGAAAAAACTCAAATCTGACTCTAAAAAAAAATGTGATGATATGTTATTATGTAAATATATGCTTAAAGAATCTATTTCAAAATATATCATTTTTTAAAGAAATTTTCAATGAATAAGCGTCAAGTTACAATGCTTAATGACTATTTTTGAATATTTTATTCTCATTATATTCATTTCAAATTATATCACATAATATTTTCATAATATATTAAAAACACTGTCATAAATGCTTTTGATATATTTTTGACACTAAAAGATGAAAAGTCAAGTACTCGTTACAACCATTTTGGTTCTTATTAATGTGATTACACCAAGAACATGTTGGAAAACAATTTGAAAACTTTGTGAACCCATTGGGAATTAAGGGAACCTAATGCAAACACCTTGTAAATCTTTTGGGAACTTGTGGGAACACCAAAATCCAAAAATTATGATAATTGCTTAGAAATCAACTTTGGAATCGTCCCCTTGGAATAAACTAGAACCCACTCCCAAAACTATTGCCCAAAACCAAAGGTTTTTACAAAGGTTGGACCCAATGGACCCAAAACCATTGGTCAAAAAAATTCAATCAACCTAACAACCAATGGGTTTTAATTTTTTAAAATATTCCCTATACCTGCAACCAAAAGGTCTTTGATTTACAAAAACTTTAACCTAAACATGAGAATTTGTGTAAAAATCAAGAACTAACCAACACTAGTCTACATTAAACTTATTCTTTTCAAGTTGTCTGCTCCTAAATCTTGCTAGGTATGTCTTTGGGTGTTTTCAATTTCCACATGGTGTTATTTGATGGTTTACAATAAAACTCTTTTTCTCAATGATGGTTGATTGCGAAATGGAATAATCATCTTTTACAAAAGTTACATTATATATTCACATTTTCTAGTTGCCTTCATGTGTACTAATATTGTATGTGCTTTAAATGCTTACAACATAATGATTAATATAAGTTGTTTCAAATGCAACATGGCTTGTGACATGTAACATTTGTTACATTTAAGTCATTTTTAATATTATTTAGGAAATTCAATTTGCTTAATTGGCATATAGATATATATGCCTTGCCTAAATTGCCCTCATAATTTTCATGTATGCAATTAGTAGGTAGGCAAATGATAAATATGTAGGTAATAAATAAATTAAGTGGATAGGTATGTAAATACATTATAGATAAGTATGTAAGGTGAAAATCTTTTAAGGTGTTCCACACAAAACAAAAAGGGCCTAGTTCTTAATGCATTCCTTTTTTACCTTATATATTGATCCCCATAAAAAATAATGAATTTAAAGTTGTCAAAAATTTCAGAAGGACTATATTTTAAACTATTACAATTATAGATTCCATCATAATCATTCATAAATGTGTTTTTACATGGTAAAAAAGGACTAGGTAAAAAAAACAAAAAAAGATGACATGTGACAAGATTTTAGTACACCTTAAAGAATTTGCACCTTGTAATAGGGGCATATCCATAATCAGGGCACCTAAAAGGACAGTTTAACCAAAAAAGGACTGCAAAGGATTATTTTGAATTTTTATTACATTTATTATTTCACAATTGTAATGGATTGGTATATGACTATAACTAGACCAATGTCATTTTAATATAATAAAAAAATCCAAGAATAGATTGGACATAATATAGATGTCCTTAAATAATTTGAGTCCTTGCCTTAACTGTAATTTTCATCTTAAAATATTCAAAAAGAATGTATTAAACAATGTAATTGAATTCAATTTCCCTTCCTAAATAAGTAATGCATACATCTATGTTTGGCAATGTTCATATGATGCATTTGATTAAATAATATATGATATACAAATTTTGAAGGCTACAAAATCCATTTTGAAAGGGCAACAAGGAAAATGATTCTTTTTTTTTTTGCCATTTGGTCGATTTTTTATATTCACTAGGCTTAGAATTTGTGGCCCCAAGTGTTGACAAAATGTGCAAAAAAATTTCATGCAAGAAAACATGTTAAGTTGTATATAAAAGTTTATGTATTCATTTTTTACAATTTTGGTTTTTTACCAAAATATTTATGCATAATTACATACGCATGTGAAAAATCACCACCACCGTGCAAAGTATCATAATTTGAACTATCCAATATTTTTTCACTTACATTTATTCCATTTAGATTTTATATTTGGAAGATGGCACAAACAAAGTCTTTGAATCTTGTGTCCAAAAAGGGGTACCTTGATTGTAAATATGCCCATAGGTAGTTAGGTTAGTAGGTTAAGGTTGGTAATAAGTAGGTAGGTAAATAAATAATAGGTGCATAATTTATAAGTAGGTGTAGCAAAATATTCACCGTCTATCTATCTAGTACCAGCTTTTATTCATGTTTATAATTATGTGTTGACATATAAATTCATATCACTTGAAATTATGATGTGTGAAATTCAAAACAAATGACAAAATGTGTTTATGTTTTCTAATTATGACAAATTGTTTTCATGCTAAGATATACCATTTAAAATGTCACAAATGCAACTTTACTACACATAATGACTAAAGAACTTTAAATTGTGAATTGATAACTTAGTTATGAAAGTAAAAATATAATTTTCAAAAAAATGTTACCTCTATTGTTAATAATGGATTTTTGAGGGGACAATGTATGGATTGGTTTCTTGATTGCAATGGTATAACATCGATGTATTCATAGTAAATTTAAATTTAATTGATTTTTTGTGACTAAGTATAAGTTGAAAAATGGAATAATTAACATCTATATGGGACCATTTTCTTGACAACCTTAGCAAATATTTTTATGGAATTTAAAATGGTTAAAATTTGACATTATCTTCATAAGTCCTTATGAATTACAAATTATTTTTTCTTTCAATTTTTTTGTTTTAAAAGTGATTGATTATGAAATATCTAAAAGGGCCATTTCATATGGAATTTATAAAACATTTTTCCAAGTATTATGATTTTTTAAAAATTACATTCATCAAAACAGCTAACATCATCATCATTTTATTTAAGTTTTAAAATAAAATATGAATGTTCACAAATGTATGAATATCAACTTATAAATTATTATAATCATAAATTATGATAAACAAGTAACCATGTTTTTTAACAAATTTTTTATGGACTCCTATGGAATGGAGCGTCTACTTAAAATGAGCCACCATACCATACATTCACCTTTTTATACCACAAAATTCAATAAGATTTTGAATATATATATATATATATATTTGAAATCATAAGTGAAATTCATTAAAATGAAAACACTTGACATTATTGGTCATCACTTGAAATGGTTAAATGATTAATGCCAAGTTGGCATGTCAATATGAAGGTGAAGGGTTCAATTCCCTCTTGTGACATCTTGTTCATATTTTAAGGCTTACAAATGACCCAAGAATCTAACCTACAAAATTTTAATGTGAAGATGATTTTTTTTCATGGCTAGTTTTTCATTTTGTACTTTGGCCTTCAATATACTTGAATGCATTTTTCATTTTTTTAGGTTCATCAATGGATTTGTAATGAGTGAATTTATGATTTTTAAACTTTGGATTTTGTCAAATATTTGAATTGTTCTTTCATGCCTAATTTCAAAAGGCTTTATAGTAAAGTAAGTGTCAAATGACAAATTTTGTTAGAGAAAAACTTGTTGGTTGTAGAAAGCTAAAATAAATGTTCTGATATCATTTCAAATAATCAACCTTGATTTAAAAACCAACAAAATGTAGCCAACTAGGGTTTTTGCCTAGGAGCCTCAAAAACATATTCATGTAATTAATTATTTTTTCTCGAAAACCCAACCCAAGGAAGTGTTGTTCAAACCTTGAAAATCAATGGTATAGTGGGGTCAAGGGATAGTCATTTCAAACAACTAGTTAGTTTTATAATAAAACTTAGGCTAAATCTAATTATCATGTCGAAGTTTCCAAACCTATAAAATTGACTAATTCTTTAAAATGGAAAGAGTAAAAGAACTATTCAATTGGTTGATTTTTTGTCAAAATAATTTTTCAAATACCCAAGAGCACACAATTTTTTAGATTTTAAAAAGTCAACTATTCAAAACTACCCAACACTAGTGGAACATGAGTTTTTTTGCTAATTATTGAACCAACAATCGATAATCTATAGATTTTATCTAGATTTTCAATTATTTCACATAAATTTAATTCCATAGCCCCAATTTTTTTATATAAATATCTTTTAATTCAAGTTGACAATCAAAGTCTAACCATGAATTTGATATATTGTTCATTATATAACATGTTAATAACATGTCGATGCGTGACACTTTGCAAAGAATTGTATTATGATGTAAAAAGTGAGCCACCTTGCTCTATGATTGGATTCATCCAATACATTTTGAGTACAAATGTTGCTGCAACCCCACAAAACATTATTTTTAAAGACATCAAAGTTTTGGAAAATGTCCAAAGGAATAAGAAAAAGGGAGAATTTACAAGACATCAAGTTAGCTCAAACTAGATGTCAAAATCTTTTCATGTCAAAAATCGACCCCGAGTTGTAGATCCATAGATCAGCTGTACTTTTTCATATCAAAAACCAATCGCCTCCAATAGGTCAGCAATGGTTATGGGAGGTGTGTCTTGAAAGGGTGAAAGTCACGAAGTAGCTATGCCTACAGCAACCGCCCAATTTAACATGGAGGATGCTTGACTTACATGAATTTAGCAACCTCAACTCTGAACAGTTTTCCACACGTTGCACCTAACTTGAGGTTGTAGCAGGTACTCTACTAGTCTTGGAGCTGCTCTACTGCACCTCAACTAGGTAGCCTTAACAGCCTGTAGCCAGGCTCACTATATTTAATGCCTATCGTCAATTATCAAAGTCAAAAATTAAAACAAAGCACAGAGGGTAGATGAGGAATGAAACTTCAAAGAGCTAATTTTAGTTGTGTGTGTGTGTGTGACTTGCAAATTGTGGAACTCTAGGGACCCATCATATTAATGACGCTTGTCAGGATTGTTGCAAAGGTCAAGCCACTGTGACCTTCCAGATGAAAGCAAAATCTCGAGCACGTAAGTAGCTGACTTGCATCCTATTCATCGTTGGTTCCCTTGCATGGACGCCCATGTTCCCCCCTAAGAAAAAAGTCCCTGACCACCAAAAAATACTATTGCAAAAGCTGGCAATATCCATCGAATAATTAAATAAATTTTGAACACTCCAGTCACCAAGTCGAAAAATAAATATTGAAGATTCCATGAGATTATTTATTTTCCTTCCAACAAAATCTTTTGCTTTGAAAAAAAGAGTTTTTGATTCAATTTTAACTTGAAGTTCAAAAATCAAATTTTAAGTTAAAACTTGGGCAGTTCACTTGGCCAAGGTACTAGAGTTTGTAGCTAGCATATACAGGTTTGACTTTATTTACTCTCCCTGTAATGGAGAGACTACCAGAGCAGTGTTTTTTTTCTTTTCCTATTGGCCATCTCCATAAGAATACTTAGCCAAATTTGGTGAGCTTCAAAATATGAAAGTAGAAATATCTGAAGGCAGCCTTTCATGTTGTAAACAAGTCATGGTGATGCTTGGCAAAAATCTTCACAATATTTTTTCCCTTTTCTGCTTCAAAAAAAATCTACAAACAGGGAATTTGTCACAGAATATTCTTTTTCCAAAATACGTTTCCACCCAAAAAAACCACACTTGTGTGGAACAGGTAGTTTTCATACAGTCCCACATTTTGACAAATGTTCTGCAAAGGTGTTATTATTGTCAGCTGTACAACTTGACCTTTTAGGGCCACAGTGAACCAGCACCAACTAGTGCACCATCCACTGGATGGATGCCCGTTATAACTCGGTTGTGGATGAACCTCAATATTTGGTTTCACCTTGGTAACCAATTCTGTAGGAAATAGGTCTCATATATAGCTAGATAGGTAGGAAAATAGGTAATTACTAGGTAAGTAGATGGTTTATACATAGGTAAGGGCTGTTTTTACTACCTACCTACTAACAGCCCACCTGTAGGTTATACTTGTAGGTTCTACTAGTAGCTAAGTGGAAAAAAAAGCAACTGAGGTAACCACCATGGTTAGCTAGGCAACTGGAACCCAACAGAAAACTGTTTGCTGACCACTTACCATTCATCCTTCATGGTGCGCTGGTGAGTGCTGGTTCACTGTGGCCTTGCACCTTTTCGGAACTTCATGGAACATTTGCTATTTTAATTGCTAGTTTGGGTCAATCTGCGTTGAGTCGCTGCTGACGGTCCTTCAACGCGAGAAACGACAGGAATTTTGTTTAACTGGTGTCCATCATTATAATGAACAGCTTTTTGTTGTGGCGGCTAGCTGGGTTGATGGACGCAGGTAGCTGAGAATATGATAAAGACAATCTATCCACAATTATTAATCCTTGTGGAGTCCAAGGGTAGTTGGTAGATTGGGTAGGTAGTAGCACTTAATTATCTTCGGAAAAAAACCTCCTCACTAGTGGACGTGTTGGTTTCAGCTGGACCCAAAACTGATCAACACAAATTTAACGATTCTCAAAAAGTCTAATTGAAAAATTAACTTAATAACAAGAATTCAAACTTCACCAGCTTAAAATCCGGCTGCCTAATAATCACCTCATGTGATCAATCAAATTGGCACAGCAAATCTTCTTAATTTGTTCCTGCACATCCGGTGGATCGTTAATTCATTCTAGCACAAATTTTTAAGTCTAGGTTGGTCCAAGCCTCCAGCAATCATTAAATAGCTGGGATTTTGATCAATCATAATAACCCAAGATGACACCGATAACATCTGCACATGTTATATAATAATCCAGAGCGGATTTGGAGGAGGAAAATCATCAGATCCTAGAGAGAAAATAATTTCATCTAGTCTTGTACTGTGCAGATGAATGCATCTAACCTAGAGCAGAGATTAACTGGACTTGATGAAAATTAGATGATGATGCAATAATGATCTCCAGTACATGAGTCCAGCTTATACATGATCACTATTGCATCATCTGATTTTTTCATCAAGTCTGGTTTTCTCCACTAGACTAGATGCATTCATCTGCACAGTACTAGACTTGACTGGAAATTTTATGCCTAGTGCAGAGATAATTGATTTTTATTTTTCTGTGAGTGAGAGAGTATTTGACGCGGTCTGATTAATGAAATAAATGCAGGTGGAAATATTGGTGATCCTACTTCTGGGGTCATGCAAATTTACTAGTTTCCAGACCCTAGTGTGCAGTGCAAAAAGTTGGTGATTGAACACAAACAGCTGCAGCTGGGATTTACTTCCGAGTATTAAGTGTGAATTAGCGTGCAGAGCAATTATCTTGGCCGGCGCAGTTCGAGCAAGAAATGAAGAAGCTGTTAATTGATCACGAGATCACCACTGCAGCAGCAGCAGCAGCTTCCTAACCCTCTCTTCGCAGTGTGAAAGTCAACTGCAAATGTCGCATCTTCGCGGTGGTAGCTCACGAGACATTAAATGACGCCCAGCAAGTCGACGTAGCTTTGGTGCCAGTCCCATAGTCATCTTCTCCTGAGATCACGAAAGTCAACTCATCTGATCCGGAACTATCGCTCAATGATCTGAAAATGATTTGAAGATTTGAATATTGACAAGGAAATCGTAATTGAGCATCGGCATCCTGGAGCTATAAAATGAGGACTCCGCGCCTCAGCTCCTCACTCAATCTTCATCTTTCAGTGCAGTCGCTTAAGTTGGAAGAGGTGGTTGATTTGGTGATCATGAATCGGAGTATGGGTGTTCGTAGCTGCTTCCGAGCTCCTCTTGGAGCTCTAGCATTGCTCGCTGTGGTCCTGCTCGTAAGCCATGCATTCGTGCTGCCAACGGTCAGCAGGCCAATTCGTGAGGGGCGAGAACTTTTATCTGAGTTTGTCGACGCAGAAGATACCGTCACACAAGAGGTGAGTTGCAATGTTTGTATAGCTAGCATGCTGATGCGGGACCTGCAATGAGACATCTGTAATTTTGGTTGAAACTGGTTTGTGCTGATAAAGCTAGAAATTAGGAATCTCTAGGGTACGTAGTCTTATCTCGTGCGCCATTAGTTAGCTAGTAATTCATGAGCTCAATGGAATTTCTCGAACTTGCAGATGCACTAGCTGCTGCTCACATGTGATTTACATTGGACCTTCTCGCCATGCTCATCTACAACTAGTACTCGTCTTCTGCAACGTAGCCATTGAAATATTTGTCTGCTAACTTCGTAGCTCATTACACTGAATTGTCGCAGGAAGGAGTTGGCGATGAAGCCACTGATGAATGGAAGACTGTCGACGTCCAGCTCGGCGAGGAAAAAATGGGCAGGATGTTAGGTGGCGGAGGTGGAGGCGGTGGTGGCGGTGGCGGACGACCGCGCCAGAGTTCCCGGCCATGGTGGCCAAAGCCACCTCGTGGTGGTGGAAGCAAGAGCCCTGTTGGTGGTGGAGGAGGCGGTGGAGGAGGTGGCGGCGGAGGAGGAGGAGGAGGTGGTGGCGGAGGAGGCGGAGGTGGCGGAGGAGGATCGACTCCTTCAAGCGGAGGTGGTGGAGGCGGAGGAGGGGGTGCTTCAGGAGGTGGTGGAGGCGGAGGAGGGGGTGCTTCAGGAGGTGGTGGAGGC
>Ga0116227_10015326_pt1 | contig 11378 bp, 11 predicted proteins | sample S1TSphgellanicum_FD_89693 | JGI IMG/M metagenome (GOLD analysis project Ga0116227, IMG submission 89693) | Host-associated microbial communities from peat moss isolated from Minnesota, USA - S1T2_Fb - Sphagnum magellanicum MG | ecosystem: Host-associated > Plants > Peat moss > Unclassified... | reverse complement strand
CTGGCCAGCACCGATAGCGCATGGCGGGCGGTATCACGCGCCTGTTCCAAAGGCGGGAGCAAGGTCTCATCCTGCGCCAGTTGCGATTGCGCCAGCGTGATATCGACCTGCGTGGCGCTGCCATATTGATGGCCCAGCCGGGTCATCTCCAGCGTGCGGCGGTCCTGCGCCAGCAGGGATTGCACCGCCTCGATCTGCGCCCGGGCCGAGGCCAGTTGCAGCGCCTGCCGGGCGATGTCGCCGGTCAGCGTCAGCCATGCCGCGTCGAAGCGGTGCCTTTGCAGATCGGCGAAGGCGCCTTGCTGCTCGATGGCGCGTTTGGTGCCGCCGAAGATGTCGAAATCGAAGCTGACCTGCGGGCCGATGGCATAGACATTCGACGACACGCCGCCCACACGCTGCCGCCCGCCAGACGCGCTCAGATCGATCTGAGGACGCAGGCCCGCGCGTGCCACGGTCACGGCTTCATTGGCCTGGCGGATGGTGGCATCGGCGGCGGCCAGATCGAGATTGTCACCCGTGGCCTGCTGCATCATCGCATCCAGCTTGGCGGACTGGAAGATCGTCCACCATGCCTGACCATGCATCGGCGTTGCGGCAGGCGTGACCGCCGCGACGGGAGGCTGGAAATCAGGCCCGACGGTGCAGGCCGAAAGAAAGGCAAGCGCGCTGGCGGCACCAAGGGTGGTCCATGCGCTCTGGCTGCTGAGCAAACGCTTCATGGGAACTCTCCTCAAGGATGGGCGAGCGGGCGGGGCCTGCGCAGAAGCAGGACCAGCGGGCTGGCGATGAGCATGGCAAACATCAGGATCTTGAACTGGCTGAACAAAGCGACGCTGGCCGCCTGCCCGGTGACGATCTCGTTGAGCAAGGCGGGGGCCACGCCGGGCGCCTGCGTCGTCAGGCGGTGCTGCGTGAGGTTGAGCGCCAGCGCCAGATGCATCGCCTGCGTGTTGTCATACAGGAACCATTGCACCACCGCGATGCCCAGCGTGCTGCCATAGAGGCGCGCCATGTTGAACAGCGCCGTGCCCTTGGGCTTCAGGGCGGGTGGCAAGGTGCTGAAGGCCGCCCTGCCCAGCGCGGGCATCAGCATGCCCAGCCCCGCGCCCTGCACCACGCCAGCCGCCACCACCGGCCACCAGTCCATCAGGGGCGAGTAGCCCAGCATCCGCCAGTTGGCATAGATGACCAGCGCGCTGCCGGTGAGCAGGATCAGGCGGTTGTCGATCCATGCGGGCGCCTTGGCGCTCAGCACCAGAGCCAGCAGCAGCGCGATGCTGCGCGGAATGGTCATGATGCCGGTCGTATCCGCAGGATAGCCAAGCAGCTCCTCCAGCATCGGCGAGGTCAGCGCCACAGTGGGCAGCAGCACGAAACCGAAGGCGAAGAACAGCACCGTGGAAAGGACGAAATTCCGGTCGCGAAACAGCGCCGTGTCGAGGAAAGCACGCGGCGCGGTCAGCCGGTGCACCGTATAGAGTGCAAAGCCCAGCAGCGCGGCCATCGCCTCCAGCCGGATCTCGGTCGAGGCGAACCATTCGAGCCGCTCGCCCCGGTCCAGCACCATTTGCAGGCCGGTGATCCCCAGCCCCAGCGTGGCCAGGCCGAAGAGATCGAAGCGCGGGCTCTGCTCGGCCTTCTTCTCCGCCAGCGACAGCGCGATGGCCAGAAAGATCATCCCGCTGATCGGCAGCCCCAGCCAGAACATCAGCCGCCAGTCATGATATTCGCAGATCCAGCCACCGATGGGCGGGCCGCTCAGAATGCCCAGCATCACCATCAGCGTTGTGGCCAGCGTGATAGGCGGATGCTTCTCGGGCGGCCATGCATCCAGCAGGATCGCCAGCGACAGCGGCGCCAGAGGCCCGCTCGCCGCGCCCTGAAGCACACGTGCCGCGACCAGACCCAGCGCCGTATCCGCCTGCGTGGCCAGCGCCAGCCCCAGCGCGAACAACGCAATGCAGCTCTGGAACACCAGCTTGCGGCCATAGCGGCCCGCCAGCCAGCGGGTCATCGGCATGGTCAACGCACTGGCCGCGATGTAGGAGGAGAACAGCCAGCCCACCATGTCATCCTGCATGGAAAGCGATCCGCCAATGTGGAACAGCGCCGCATTGGGGATTGAGATCGTCACCGCCTGAAGCCAGCTTGTGGTCAGCGCTGCGACAGTGACCGCGCGCGTCACCGCTTCTCTCCGGCAAAAGGGTGCGCCCATGTGCGGTGCCAGCCGGTATCGACCCGCGCGGTAACGCTGATCCCCGAATAGAGCGGATGGGCCGGGTCGGCGCGGTCAAGCTCCAGCCGGACGGGCAGGCGCTGGACCACCTTGATCCAGTTGCCCGTGGCGTTTTCAGGCGGCAACACAGAGAATTGCGATCCCGTGCCGGGGCTCATGCTGATGACATGGGCGCGGAACACCGTGCCGGGATAGGCGTCGACCTCCACGCTGGCGCTTTGTCCGGCGCGCATATGCGTCAGATCCGTTTCGCGGAAATTGGCCTCGACCCAGATGTGGCGAGTGGACAGCAGCGAGAAGATGGCCGCACCGCCGGAGACGTAATCGCCCGGTTGAAGATCCTCGACGCGGGTGACGATGCCGTCTTCGGGCGCGGTCACCCGCGTATAGGCCAGATCCAGCCGCGCCTTGTCGAGCGCAGCCTGCGCCTCGCGCACCGAGGGGTGCCGGTCGGCGGCGATGCGGGGGTCACCGTTGAGGGCGGCAACGGTGCCAGCCACCTGCTGCCGCGCCGAGGTGATGGTCTGGCTAGAGACTTTCAGCGCGGTTTCGGCCTGCTCATAGGTGGCGCGCGAGGTGAAGTCGGAGGCCAGAAGCGCCTTCTTCCGATCGAAATCCGACCTGTCGAAGGCCGCCGATGCCTGTGCCGACTGAACCCCTGCCATTTGCTGGCGGTACGTCGCCTTCAGTCCCTCGACCTGCATGCGCGTGGCGTTGAGATGCGCCTGCGCCTGCGCCACGGCGATTTCGTAAGGCTGTGGGTCGATGCGGAAGAGCAGTTGTCCTTTGCGAACGGTCTGGTTGTCATGGACGGCAATCTCCACGACCTGCCCTGCAACCCGCGCATTGATCGAGCCCTTGGTGGCCAGGATCGATGCGTCATCGGTGGTGGCATAGGGCTCGCTGGCCAGCCACATTCCCCCTCCCGCCAGCGCGATCAACACTGGCACGGCCAACAGCATCGAGCGTCTTAGCCGCTGGCGCATGTGGACAGTGTCGGTCGGTGCGACGGCGCCGTCGCTGCTTGAAAGGGTGATCCGCATGAGGGGCTCCAACGGTCGGGACGTTTGGGACTTGAATTTTGTACTATTCCGCATAAATATGTTGGGGCAGAATGCTCGTCAAGGATTTTATGCGATATGGTACAAAATAAAGCGAAGCCCGAAGGCGCACCTGAGGCCAAGCGGCGCGGGCGCCCTCGCGCCTATGATCCTGATGCGGCGTTGTTGCAGGCGCGCGATGCCTTCTGGAGACACGGCTATTCGGGCACCTCGCTGGATGAAATCTCCGCCGCCACCGGCATGAACCGCCCCAGCCTGAGCGCCGCCTTTGGCGACAAGAGGGCGATCTATCTGGCAGCGATCCGGGCTTATTGGGTGTCCAAATTCGCCATGATGGATCAGGCTTTAAACATCCCCACATTAGAGGAAGCTCTGCTGCGGGTGTATGATGCGTCGCTTTCGCTCTATTTCTCGGAGGTGGATGGTGCGCGAGGTTGCTTCATCGTCGGAACGGCCATCACCGAAGCGGTCGAGGACAGTGAGATACGGGCCGTCATCGAAGACGGTTTTCGCACTCTGGACGCCAAATTCCTCGACCGGCTGCGCGTCGCGCGCGATCAGGGCGAGATCGATGCCAAGGCCGATGTGGATGCGTTGGCCTTGTTGGCCACTGCCACGATACATACGCTGGCGATCCGCGCTCGCGCGGGATCACCTTGCAAAGATTTGCGCGACATGGCCCGTAAGGCGGTAGCGGTAATCTGTCGGTGAGCGTGCCCGATGTCATCGCCCCCGGGCTCAGGGTGCTGTTCTGCGGCATCAATCCGGGATTACAGGCAGCGGCGAGCGGGCATCATTTCGTGGGGCGTGGAAACCGGTTCTGGCCGGTGATGGATCTGGCTGGCTTCACACCGCACCTTATAGCCGCGCAGGATAGCGGCACGCTCCTGCGCCATGGCTATGGTCTGACAACGCTGGTCGAGCGCGCCACGGCGGGCGAGGATGGGCTTGACCCTGCCGAATACCGGGCAGCGGCGACGGGTTTCCGGCAGAAGATCGGGCATTATGCGCCTGCTTTCATCGGCTTTTTGGGCAGGGCAGCCTATGCCGGGCTCGTTGGCCAGCGTGATGTCGCTTGGGGGCCGCAGGACACCATGATCGAAGGCTCCAGAGCTTGGCTCCTTCCCAATCCAAGTGGGAGGAACCGCAGCTTCAGCCTTGAGAGGTTGGTTGCGGCCTACCGTGATCTCAGGCTTGCTGCAGAGATAGAAAAAACCAGACATCCGGCCATTTGACGGTCAACTCAACGGGGGTCCTGTTTCAAAAATTGTGGCAGCTTTGCCGAGTCCAATCACTGGTAGCTGCCGTTCCGGAATCCACGGCCTAACCGTCATTTTCGTTCGGGAATGGCGCGTTAGCCGCTTTGGCTCATGTGACGTGAAGCGGTATTGGATAGCTCTCGGCAGTTGGTTCATGGCGATGAATTCCGGCTTGGCGAGAGCTTGGCTGTGGACTATATTCGGACCAAATTTGAACCAAGCGTGGTGTGCAATGAATTTAGAAGCTCGTATCAAGCCCATTAGCTACCTCAAGGCTCATAGCGCAGATGTTATGCGGGAGCTGGGAGAGGGCGCGCCACCGCTGGTCATCACTCAGAACGGAGAGGCCAAGGCGGTCTTGCAGGACGTCGCCAGCTATGAAGGTACCCAAGAGACGTTAGCTCTGCTGAAACTGCTAGCGCTAGGCCGTACGGAAGTCGCGGCAGGCAAGGTGGCGTCCGTTGAAGGGTTAGCTGCACGTGTCCGTGGATCGTGAATGCGATGCCCGGTATTCCAGTGCGGCTTACCGCCGGTGCAGAGCATGATTTGACCGGGATCTATCGACGCCGACTGTCCCAGCGCGGCGCGGTCGGAGAAGATGGGGCAGAGGCTCTGCTCGCGCGGCTGGTTCAAGGGATCGAAAGCCTTGCACATTTTCCGGAGAAAGGGCCTGTCCCGACGGAACTCGAAGCCATGGGTATTCAGGACTACCGGCAACTTTCGTTGGCGCCTTATCGCATTATCTATTGGGCAGAGGCCGAGGCAGTCACGGTCATGTTGATTGCAGACGCTCGGCGCGATTTTCGGACGCTGCTGCAAGAGCGAGTTTTGGGGCAGCGGTGATTGAAAGCGAAAACGTGAGTGGGTGAAAAACTGCAATGCCCCGTACGCCGGTTTGGCTGCGAATAAATCAGCTTATTTCTCAATCCCTTGTCGAAATCGACAAAAAATCGAGTGGGGCACATTTGACTCGGTTTCAAGAGGAAATCAAGCCAAATACAGATCCTTAATCTGGTATTATTTTTCGGTATTTTCAGCGTCTGTAAGGTATCCTCATTTTTACCTAAATGTGGCCTGACCGGTCCCGCTGCCAAAGCCGCCATACATACCCTCCAACGGGGGCCTCAAAAGCGGTGCTTCATTCATCCACCGCAAGATGTCTGCCCTCTCCACAAATTTCTTTTCTTTCCAAGTGGCTGGTCGGGTTTGGTCTTATGGGATGGGGCGATCAGCCAAATTGGGCGACAGCGTGATCACAAAAGTGGTGGGCATGCTCTCCAGAAGCCGCAGATCACCACCATGGGCGCGGGTGATTTGGCGGCTCAGGCTCAGGCCGATGCCTGTGCCCTCCGGCTTGGTCGTATGGAAGGGGTGAAAAATCCGGGCTCGCTGATCGGCGGCAATGCCGCCGCCGCTGTCGCTGACCCGGATTGTGGCATGGCCATCATCAAGAGCAATCCCCAGCGCCACCCATGGAGCATTTCCACCGGCTAAAGCCGCCTCCGCCGCATTCTGGAGCAACGCCCACGTCGCCTGCGCCAATTGGTCTCGGTCGGCCATGAAGCTGGCGATGCCTTGCGCCGGATCGGCGCGCAATTCGATCTGCCCTAGCCAGCGCCCCTCAAATAGCAGCATCAGATCACCGAGAAATTCAGCGGGCACGACGGGCGCCATAACGGGATCGGGCAGTCGGGCCAGAACGCGATAGGCTTCAGTAAAGCGCTGCAGGCTCTCGGCCCTGCGCGCCAGCGTGGCAAGGATATCCGGCATCAGTTGCGCGCGGCGTGCCTCATCCTGATGCCATGCCGCCAAGCCGCTTTCGGCCAGCGAGACGATGGGTGCCAGTCCATTGAGCACCTCATGCCCCATAACCTCGATCATCTCGGCGGCGGCGCGCGCCTCGCCGCTGCGCTCTTCTGCCTCGATGTCAATCAGGGCCAGGATCGTTCGGGAACCTATGGCTCCGCCCGCCTCGACCCGGTCGATACGCCAGTGGCGCCCGGCATGCACCATGCGCGTCGCCGTGGGGGCCAGCAGGGGCGCGGGCAGGATACGGTCCTGCGTGGCAAAGAGGCTGCGCGCGGCGCTGTTGAGCGCCCTTGCGCTGCCTCTCTCGATCCCGACCAGCGGCGTGGGCATCTGATCGAGCAACAGACGCAGCGCTGCCATCTCCTCGCCATCGGACGCGTTGCTCGCGCGCTCTCCCGGCAGTGGCAAGGGCCGCGCCAGCCACAGCAGCATCAGCAGCCAGGCCACGACCAGCACGGCGCCAGCCACACCGCCCCACATCGCGTGCCACCAAGCCGTGGCCAGCGCCACGCCCGCAGCCACCAACGCAAGGCCAATCAGAACCACTCTAGAGCCCATAACGCTCCATCCGTCGATAGAGCGCGCCACGCGTGAGCCCCAGAGCAGCGGCGGCATGGGTCACATTGTGGCGATGCTCGCGCAGGGCGGCTGCGATCATGGCTTTTTCGCTGTCAGCCAGATCGAAATGGGACGGCGGTGCGGAACTGGGCGCTGCTGAGGGCATGATCGCCGCCGCCTCGATCGCATCCCCTTCGGCCAGAACCACCGCGCGTTCCACTGCCAGAGCCAGCCCGCGCACCTCATCGGGCCATGTCATGCGCGTCAACAGGGCCTCGGCGGCGGGGGTGAAGCGTGGCGCGGAACGCCCATGGCGCAGCGCCGCGATCCGGGCGAAATGGCGCGCCAGAATCAGCGCATCGCCCTCCCGCTTGGCCAGCGGCGGCACAGCGATCTCGATGGTGGCGATGCGCGCGCGCAGAGGGGCGATCAGAGTATCCATGCTGTCGAGAATAGCGACAATCCTTGCGCCGGGCGCAAGTTGCTCCAGCAACCGCCCCTGTATGATGGGCGCTAACCGGTCGGCGTGGCGCAAGATCAGAGTCCCTTCACTCGCCAGTTTCTCCCATGCCTGCGGGTCCTCCAGATCCACGGTGACCGGCGCTCGTCCCCGTCCCGATGCCCCATGCATAGCGCTGGCCACCAGAGCGCGCCCGGAGCCGGCAGGGCCGGTGACCGCCACGCTCGCCTGTGTCGGCCCGATCCTTTGCACCATAGCGCGGACGCGTTCGATCGCCGCGCTTTCACCCAGAATATGGACCGGTTCAGGCAGTGAGGCTGCGGGACTTGGAGGAGCAGCTTTCGGCGTTCGGGCCATTGCCGTCTCGATCTTGGCGATCAACTCGGCATTGCGCCATGGCTTCATCACGAAATCGCAGGCCCCGGCCTGCATGGCGGCCACGGCGATGCGCACGCCGCTATGCGCGGTGATGACCACCACCCGCGCATCGGGCGCGGTGGCAAGAATGCGGGTCAGCAGTGCCATACCTTCACGTCCGTCGGTCTGACCCGGCGAAAAATTGAGGTCGAGCAGGATCGCATCGAAGGCCCCGGTCGCCAGACGCGACAGCGCCTCCTCGGGCGAGGTCGCCACCTCAATCTGGTGCCCGGCGATACGGCAGGCGATGTCCATGGCGCGCGCCACATCGGCATTGTCATCGATCAGCAGGATTGTCGCGCCTTCCGACTGTCCATTTTCGGACACTGCGTTCGCATCCGGGCGGTCGCCCACCTGCGACATGTCTGATTTCCCTTTAATCATAGTGTATTAGCTTTTCCGCTCTGCTCGCGCGATACTGGTTCCATGATGAACGAACCGGCACGTCAGGCAAGCCTTACAAGCGGCAACACGATGGACAGGCGCATCGAGCGCCCCCGCGCGCCATCGTGGCGCCGCCGCCCGGTGATGATCAGCGCGGTGGTGCTGGTGAGCGCAGCTCTGCTCTGGCGCGTCCTGCCCTCTGGTGGGTCGACCGACATGGCCGCCACCGATGTCGAAACCGCGATCATCCAGCAGGGGCGCTTCGACGATGCCTTGCCCCTGCGGGCCTCGGTGGCGCCACGCGTCACCACACTGGTCAGCGCCATGGCGGGGGGGCAGGTCGATCATCTGGTGGTGCAGGACGGAACGCTAGTGAGCGCCGGGCAGCCGCTGGCCGTGCTGACCAACCCTGAACTGAAGCTGGATGTGCTGACCCGCGAGGCGGCGATCACCAGCCAACTCGGCCAGTTGACAGGCGACGACCTCGCGCTGGAACGCAGCCGTCTTGATCGGGCGGGGCAGACGGCGGCGGCCAGCTATGATGTTCTGAAAGCCAGGCGCGAACTGGCCGTGCGCCAGCAATTGCACGACATGGGTTTCGTCTCCGATGCGGGCGTGCGCTCCTATCGCGAGGAGGCCGATTACCAGAGCCGCCGCCTTGGCGGGCTGCAATCGGGCCAGGCGGCGGAGAACCGTACCGCCGCCCTGCAAACGGACCGACTGGCGCAGGCGCGTGACGAACTTCTGGCCAATCGCGCCGCTGTGCGCGCAGGGCTCGATGCGCTGGTGATCCGCGCGCCCATGGCCGGGCGGCTGACCAATTTCACACTTCAGGCGGGCCAGACGCTGAAGGCTGGCGACACGGCGGGGCAGGTGGACAGCGAAGGCTCGTGGAAGCTGACCGCCGATGTCGATGAATTCTATCTGGGCCGCGTCGCGGTGGGGCAGAAGGCGGTGGCGGGTGACATGCGCCTGACCGTTTCGCGTGTGCTGCCCAGCGTGACCAATGGCCGTTTCCGTATCGAACTGACCTTCACCAGCGCGCCGCCGCCCGGCCTCAACCGGGGGCAGACCATTGACGCGCGCGTGACTTTGGGCGCCGGCGGTCAGGCGCTGCTGGCTCCGGTCGGCGGTTGGCTGGAAAGCGGCGGGGGCACCTCGGCCTTCATTCTCGACGCCGATGGGCGCCATGCCCGCCGCACCGCAATCCGCATCGGGCATCGTAATTCCGATGCGGTCGAAATCCTGTCGGGCCTGACGCCGGGCAGCCGCATCGTCACCACCAACACCGCCGCCATCAAAGGCGACACCATCAACATCCGCTGACACCACCATTTGCTGACAAGGGGCCAAGTTCCATGATCCGGCTAGAGCATATCCAGCGTCGCTTCACCTCCGATGAGGTCGAGACCACCGCCCTGTCCGACATTAACCTGGAGGTTGCCGAGGGCGAGTTCCTGGCGATCATGGGCCCATCGGGCTGCGGCAAATCCACATTGCTCAACACGCTGGGCACGGTGGATCGGCCCAGCGAGGGGCGATACATGTTCGGCGAGCGCGATCTGGCCACACTGAATGAGGCCAATCTCGCCCGGTTCCGCGCCGAAATGCTGGGCTTCGTCTTCCAGAGCTTCAACCTGATCGACGATCTGACCATCGAGGAAAATGTCGCGCTGGGCCTGACCTATCGCCGTCCCGCTGTGGCCAATGTGCGTGACAAGGTGCTGGCCGCGATGGACCGCGTGGGCATCGCCCATCGCGCGCGTCATTTTCCGCATCAACTCTCGGGCGGCCAGCAGCAGCGCGCCGCCATCGCTCGCGCGATCGTTGGCGATCCCAAGCTGATCCTGGCGGATGAACCGACCGGAAATCTGGACACGGAAAATGGTGCCCAGGTGATGGATATCCTCACCGGCCTCAACCAGGCTGGCGCGACCATCGTGATGGTGACGCACTCGCCCAGCCACGCCGACATCGCCCGGCGGCGGATCGACATGCTTGACGGGCGGATCGTCGCCTCGGCCGCCCGCGCAATCTGAGGGGACACGCCCATGAACCATTTTGCGCTGCTCGCGCTTTATCGCTCGCTGGCCCGACACAAGCTCTATGCCGCGCTCAACATCGGCGGGCTGGCGGTGGGCATCGCTGTGTTTCTGGTGCTGGGCCTCTATGTCCGGTTCCAGACCAGCTTCGAGACATGGATACCTCATCACGAGCAGATCGAGGTTGTCCAGACCGTCTTGCACAGCCCCGGCAATCCGTTTGACGGCCCCAACAACTATACGATGGGTGGCCTGCTGGAGCAGATGCGGCAGGATTTCCCCGGCCTTGTCGGCACGCGCATCAATGGCTTCGAGGGGGTCGGCAGTGTGATCCGTGGCGGCACGGCCACCGTGGAGGATGTCGCGCAGGTCGATGGCAATTTCTTCGACGTCTTCGACCTGCCGATGGTGAGCGGCAGCGGCAAGGCCCTGTTGGCCCCGGCCAACACGCTGGTCAGCCGCAGCTTCGCGCATCGCTTTTTCGGCGATACCAACCCGGTTGGCCAGACACTGACCGTGGTGTCGGACAGTGCCCCCACGAATTACCGCATCGCCGGGGTGTTCGAAGATCTGCCGAAAAACAGTGATCTGAAGTTGTCGGTGCTGATCCCTCTGCCGTCGGTCCATCAGGACGATTACTGGAACCATTGGGGTAGCGAATCGCTCAACACCTATCTGCGCTTCGCAACGCCCGACGCTGAACATGCCTTTGAGGCCCAACTGCCTGCCTTCGTCGACCGGCGGGCCCTGCACGATATGGGGCCGCATGCCTGGCAGCAGCAATCTCTTGCACTATTGCCGCTGGCCGAGATGCATCTTACTCCCCAAGGCCACAATGGCAGCGCCAGATTGACTGTTGTCGCGCTGGGGGTCGTGGGGATCCTGGCGCTGCTGATTGCTATCATCAATTACGTCAATCTGGCGACCGCGCGCGCCGGGCTGCGCGCCCGCGAAGTGGCGATGCGCAAGGTGCTGGGCGCCGACCGCAGCCGCTTGATCCGCCAGTTTCTGGGCGAGGCGGTGCTAAGGGTCCGTTGATAAATTATCGCTTTATTCGGTTGGGTTCGGGGATATCGTGTAGTTCCATTCGCCATGAAAATCATGTCGTCGGATGTTGATCTCGTCCATCTCCGCGTCGGTAACTTTGAT
>Ga0116227_10015325_pt1 | contig 11379 bp, 7 predicted proteins | sample S1TSphgellanicum_FD_89693 | JGI IMG/M metagenome (GOLD analysis project Ga0116227, IMG submission 89693) | Host-associated microbial communities from peat moss isolated from Minnesota, USA - S1T2_Fb - Sphagnum magellanicum MG | ecosystem: Host-associated > Plants > Peat moss > Unclassified... | reverse complement strand
TATCCCGAAAAGGATGTAAAAGGTGTTACCTATATGGGTGATGGGCCTTACCACGTTTGGAAAAACCGTTTAAAAGGAAATAGCTTAAATGTGTGGGATAAGAAGTATAACAACACGATTACCGGTCAGCCGAACGTGGAGTATCCAGAGTTTAAAGGTTATTATTCAAATCTGTATTGGATGAAATTGAATACCACAACACAACCAATAACCATAATTTGCGATAATCGTGATGTGTTTATGCGTTTGTTTACACCTGCACAGCCTAAAAAGGTTTATAATACCGCACCGGCTTTCCCATCAGGAGATATATCGTTCATGAATGGTATAACGGCGATAGGCACCAAATCGCAAAAGGCTGATAAACTGGGTACACAGGGCTTTCTCAATAAATACTTTGACTACTATAAAGATGTTGAGATGGCGTTACAGGTTAACCTATACTTTGATTTTTCGGGCAAATGAGATTGAACCATAAATATATAGCGTTAATAATATTATTTTTAAGCTGTGTTGGTTTATTTTCCTTTCGGGGAAAAGAACCTTCGGCTATTCAACTGCAAAACCTGCGTTGCGAAATGCTGGTTGATCCGTTGGGGATTGATGAGGTAAATCCACGTTTAAGTTGGGAGCTTATTTCTGCAGAAAGGAACGTACAACAAACGGCATATCATATTTTGGTTGCATCATCTGTTGAAAAATTGGCTGCCAATACTGGTGATCTGTGGGATTCAGGAGTTATCAAATCTGACAGGTCGATACAGGTTGATTATACCGGAAAAGCGTTAGCAAGTAAAATGGCTTGTTTCTGGAAAGTACAGGTCATCTCCAACAAAGGCACAAGCGCATGGAGCAAAACCGCCATGTGGACAATGGGTTTATTAAAACCTGTTGATTGGCAGGCTAAATGGATTGGTTTAGATAAAGCTTTCCCTTGGGATAGCGTTTCTAAATTTTCAAGGTTATCGGCAAGGTATTTTCGTAAAGAATTTAAAACGCAGTCGGCCATTAAAAAAGCGACAGTATATGTTTCAGGATTAGGCTTATACGAACTTTACGTTAACGGCAATAAAATTGGTGACCAGGTGATGGCGCCTGCACCAACAGATTTTACCAAATCAATTAAATATAATACCTATGATGTTACCACCCAGGTTAAGCAGGGCGATAACGTGATAGGCACCATTTTGGGTAATGGTAGGTTTTTTACCATGCGCCAAAATTATAAACCGCAAAAGATCAAAACGTTTGGCTATCCAAAAATGATATTGCAAATGGATATCGAATATGCTGACGGTACACATAAAACAATAAGTAGCGACGATACATGGAAGATAACCGCAGATGGCCCTATCCGAACCAATAATGAATATGATGGTGAGGAGTACGATGCCAACAAAGAGTTGACCAATTGGAGCACAGCAGCATTTAATGATAATAACTGGCTTAAACCAGAGTTAGTAGAAGCGCCGGGGGGCAAGCTGGTGGCCCAGATGAACGAGAACATCCGCGTTACTGATATCATCAAACCAAAATCCATCACCAAATTAAACACCACAACCTATGTAATGGATATGGGCCAGAATATGGCGGGCTGGCTTAAAATGAGTGTGAAAGGTAATAAAGGTGATCGGGTTCAATTACGTTTTGCCGAAACTACGCAAAATGATGGCGAACTTTATGTAGCTAACTTACGCGATGCAAAATCGACTGATATATATACCTTAAAAGGTGGCGAAACAGAAACCTGGCATCCAATTTTTGTATATCATGGTTTTAGATATGTAGAGATTGTTGGGTATCCGGGAATACCAACCATGGACGATTTTGAAGGACAAGTTGTAAATGATGATCTGGAAAATACCGGTCAGTTTGAAACATCCAATACATTGATCAACAAAATATACCGTAATGCATACTGGGGTATCCGTGCTAATTATAAAGGTATGCCGCTGGATTGCCCGCAACGTAACGAGCGTATGCCGTGGCTGGCCGATCATGCCACAGGATCGTACAGCGAGAGCTTTATGTTTGATAACGCCAAGCTCTACGCCAAATGGACGGATGATATTGAGGAATCGCAAAAAGCGGAGGGACAATTACCCGATGTTGCGCCCGCTTATTGGAATTATTATAGTGATGATGTAACCTGGCCTGCAACATATTTAATTGTTGCTGATATGCTATACAACCAATATGGCGATACCAAACCCATTGCAAAGCATTATGATTCGATGAAGAAGTGGCTGGAATATATGCAGTCAAAATACATGAAGGATTACATCGTAACCAAAGATAAATATGGCGACTGGTGTGTTCCGCCGGAATCGCCGGAGTTGATCCACTCTAAAGATACTATGCGTGCTACCGATGGCAAGTTGATCGCTACAGCTTATTATTACAGGCTGTTGGGTTTGATGCAGCACTTTGCCAAAATTTTGAACAAACCACAGGATGTTCAGCAGTTCACGGCTTTATCGGCAAATATTAAAATGGCGTTTAATAAAGAATTTTTTGATGCTAAAACCAATCGCTACAGCAATAATTCGGTAACATCAAATCTGCTGCCCATGTACTTTGATATAGTGCCCGATGCTAACCGTAAAGCGGTATTTAAAAACATTGAGGATAAGATATTGATTGATAACAAAGGTCATATCAGTACCGGCGTTATCGGTACCCAATGGCTAATGCGTAGCTTAACTGATAATAGCCGTACAGATATCGCCTACAAAATTGTATCCAATACTGATTACCCGAGTTGGGGATACATGGTTAATAAAGGCGCGACAACCTTTTGGGAGCTGTGGAACGGAGATACGGCCAGCCCGCAAATGAACTCACAAAATCACGTAATGTTACTGGGCGATCTGTTGGTTTGGTACTACGAAGACCTTGCCGGGATAAAAACCGATCCGTTAAAGCCAGCATTTAAGCAATTGATCATGAAACCGGAATCCCCGGACGGGCTGGATTATGTAAATGCGAGTTACCACTCGATTCATGGAGTGATTAAAAGTAATTGGAAAAAGGATGGTAAGATATTTAACTGGAATATCACAATCCCAGCCAATAGCAGTGCTATTGTTTATTTACCAGCAACCGCGGCTACGGATGTTTTGGAGTCGGGTAAAAAGGTAAGCATAGCCGGGGGTATAAAGTTTTTAAGGATGGAAAATGGCAGGGCTGTATTTGAAGTAGGCTCGGGCGATTATTCGTTTAAATCAATTATGTAATATGAAGAGATTAATCGCATTGCTGATATTGGGGTTAGCTGTAAATAACACATTAGCTCAGCAGAAAAACCCGTGGCGCAACGGCATTATAACTGATGAGTTTCTATATGAAAAAGCACCTTTCCCGGAATGTCATGCCGCAACTATTGCCGAAACCAGTGAAGGGTTAGTAGCCGCGTTTTTTGGCGGAACTAAGGAGCGTAATCCTGATGTTTGTATCTGGGTGTGCCGGTTAAAAAAGAACGGAAAATGGACGGCTCCCGAAAATGTAGCTAACGGTATCCAGCCGGATACAACCCGTTTGCCTTGCTGGAACCCGGTTTTATATCAGATCCCGAAAGGTGACCTGATCCTGTTTTACAAAATTGGCCCTAAACCATCGGAATGGAAAGGTTTTTATAAAATATCTAAAGATGGTGGTAAAAGCTGGGGTGAGCAAACAGCACTGCCTGCTGGTATATTAGGCCCAATAAAAAACAAACCTGTATTGCTTAAAAATGGTGTTTTGATCAGTCCTTCAAGTACAGAAGGTAAGGGTTGGAACGCTCATTTTGAGCTATCTCCCGATAATGGTAAGACCTGGAAGTTGATACCAGTGCCTAATGGAGAAACCAAAGGGGCAATACAACCAAGCGTTTTAAATTATAAAGATGGTCGTTTGCAGGCTTTATGCCGAAGTCAGGATAGAACTATTTTAGAAACCTGGTCTAATGATAATGGGTTAACCTGGTCGCCTTTGGCGAAGACATCGCTACCAAATAATAACTCCGGTACCGATGCTGTGACTTTGAAAGATGGTCGACAATTGCTGGTTTACAACCACGTGCTACCTCCGGGAACTTTGGCCAAAGGTGCGCGCACTCCTCTGAATGTTGCATTGTCTAAAGACGGGAAAAGCTGGTATGCTTCGCTAATTTTGGAAGATTCGCCTATCAGTCAATATTCATATCCTGCAGTAATACAAACCAGCGATGGCATGGTGCATTTTGTATATACCTGGCGCAGGCAAAAAATTAAGCATGTGGTAGTTGATCCGGCTAAATTAAAAATGGTAGAGATTAAAAACGGTGAGTGGCCCAAAGTTGAGGGTTATACTTTGCCCGTAGCAACCGGCGAAACGAAGGATCTATAATGATTAAGAGGTTCCAAATATTGTTATGCTTATTGCTGATCTTTTCGGCACGGGTGTTTGCACAGGTAAGCGCCGATGATAGCTTAAAGGAACCTTTGAAGCAGGTATTAGCCGAAGTTGAAGCACGGTTTCATGTACAGATCAAGTACGATGAAAGTTTGGTAAAAGATAAGGTGGTCACTTTTGCCAAATGGCGTTTCAGGCCTGATGCAGATAAAACGCTGAACAATATTTTAACGCCGCTGGATATCTCGTTCCCTAAAACGGGGAATGTTTATAAGCTGCGCAAATTTGATTACCCGCGCTGGACGGTTGAAGATGGTAAACAACAGTTGGATTACCTGTCGTCGCTATACAATGATGTGCCAAGTTTTGAAAAGCGTAAAAAGGCTATCCGTGAATGCATGTTTAGTGCGTTGAGGTTATCGCCACTTCCGGCTAAGCCAAACTCGAAACCTATTATCACCAATGTAAGGCAAATGGATGGTTATACTATTGAAAATGTAGCTATTGAAACCTTGCCGGGATTATATGTTTGCGGTTCGCTATACAAACCCGCCAAAGTTAAAGGCAAAATACCGGTTATTATAGCACCTAACGGGCACTTTCAGTCTGGAAGATATAATAAAGATCAGCAAAAGCTTTGTGCTACACTGGCACGGATGGGAGCAATGGCTTTCAGTTATGATCTGTTTGGCTGGGGAGAATCAATGCTTCAATTTAAGTTTGAAGACCATAACCGTAGTTTGGCCATGACAATACAGGCTTTGAATGGTTTGCGGTTGATCGATTTTCTATTATCTCGAAAGGGTGCTGATGCTTCAAGGTTAGGTATAACCGGAGCATCGGGTGGCGGCAGCCAAACCATGTTATTATCTGCATTGGATGATCGCATAAAGGTTAGCGCGCCGGTAGTAATGTTATCCTGTTATTTCTATGGTGGTTCGTTATCCGAAAGTGGAATGCCGGTTCATTTATGTGAAGGTGGTACTAATAATCCCGAACTGGCTGCCATGTTTGCGCCTAAGCCACAGTTAGTGGTATCGGATGGGAAGGATTGGACAGAACATGTTCCTGAAATAGAATTCCCATATCTGCAAAAGGTTTACAGTTATTACGGTAAAAAGGATGCGGTTACCAATGTGCATTTACCTACCGAAGGGCATGATTACGGTATATCAAAACGAAAAGCCGTTTACCAATTTATGGCTCAAAATTTAGGTCTGAATATTAAACAGATTCAGGATGCCAATGGCGCTATTGATGAAACCAAAAGCACTGTTGAAAAAGAGCAGGCCATGTACGTGTTTGGTGATAAAGGAGGTGGTTTACCTAAAAATGCCATACATGGATTTGACCAAATGGTAAAAGTATTTGATAAAGCGACATCTAAAACCAATTAGAAAATATTATGAAATCAACAGAGGAAACAACGGCATCACTTAATCGCAGAAGTTTTTTATCAAAAACAGCAATACTTACCGGTGGATTGGTGTTAGCTAAAAGTGCATCATGGGCCAGTGTTTTTGCTGCGCCTAATCAAAAGTATAAAGTAGCTGTGGTTGACCTGATGATTCTCAAACGCCAAAAGTTGGGTGCTTTTCAGCTCACTAAAGATATTGGTGCCGATGGTGTTGAGGTTGATATGGGCGGTTTAGGTAACCGGGTAACTTTTGAGAGCCAATTGAATACACCCGAAATGCGTCAGCAATTTTTGGATAAAGCCAAGGAGTTAGACCTGGAAATATGTTCGCTCGCCATGACGGGTTTCTATGCGCAATCATTCGCCGAGCGCGATGGTGTAGATAAGATGGTTCAGGATTGTTTGGATACGGCTAAAGCGATGAATGTGAAAGTGGTGTTTTTACCGCTTGGAGGAAGTGATGTGGTTAAGAAACCAGAATTGCGCCCCGCAATTATTGAGCGTTTAAAAATTGCTGGTCCCAAAGCCGAAGCTATGGGTATTGCAATTGGTATTGAAACCGCTCTGGCTGCTGCCGACGAGGTTAAGCTATTGGATGAAATAGGCTGTAAAGCGGTACAAAGCTATTTCAACTTCGCTAACGCTTGTGATAACGGCCGGGATGTAAGTAAAGAACTGGAAACCTTGGGTAAAAAACGTATCTGCCAGATCCACTGTAGCGATACCGATGGCGTATGGCTGCAAAACGACCCGAAAATAGATATAAAAAAGGTGAAGAAAACCTTAGATAAGATGAAATGGAGCGGCTGGCTGGTTATCGAACGATCGCGCGATGCAAGCGATGTTCATAATGTGAAGAAGAATTATAATGCCAATACTGTGTATGTTAAATCAGTATTTCAATCATAGGTTAATTTGAAGTTGATCGGTAAAATAGGGTTTGTTGTGATGCTGATATTATCTGCCTGGCGAACCTATGCAGCCGAAATATGGGTATCGCCCAACGGCTCCGATCAAAATACAGGTACTAAAGAACAGCCTATGGCTACACCCTCTGCGGCTTTACGCAAGGCAAGAGAGTTAAGGCGTTTGAATGACACATCAGTTAAAGAAGGTATCCACATCATACTCAAAGGTGGCATTTATCAATTGTTTGAACCCTTTGTTGTACGACCTGAAGATTCGGGTACAGCGACAAGCCCTACAACCATAGAAGCTGCTCCAAACGAAGTACCCGTGTTTAGTGGTGGCGAACAAATAAAAGGCTGGCAAAAGGTAAAGGGGGGGATACCGGGCTTACCTAAAATAGCTAAAGGCAATGTTTGGGTTGCTGATGCTCCAATGATTGGCGGTAGCTCACTAAATTTTAGACAATTATGGGTTAATGATCGTAAAGCTACTCGTGCCAGAAGTGTTAATCAAGATAGCATGAGCCGTATTTTATCGTGGAACCATAAAGAGCAAACCTGCTGGATACCGAAACCAAAAACCGGTGATCTATCCGGAGTTGTTGGTATGGAAATGTTCATCCATCAATGGTGGGCCATTGCCATATTACGCATCAAAGCTATAGAGGTGCAGGGTGATAGCGCAAAGCTAAGTTTTATGCAGCCTGAAAGCAGGGTACAATCAGAACATCCATGGCCGGCGCCTTTTATTTCGAAGAAACCGGGTGGTAATTCAGCTTTCTATTTAACCAATGTAATCCAATTTTTAGATGAACCCGGAGAATGGTACCTGGACAATAAAAATGGAAGAGTTTACTACTGGCCACGTGCAGGAGAAGATATGACATCTGCTAATGTGATGGTACCATCGTTAGAAACTTTAGTTAAAATTGAGGGCACAATTGATAACCCTGTGAGTTATGTGTTATTTAAAGGGATAAGCTTTAAACATTCAACATGGCTATACCCATCAAAAGCTGGTTTGGTGCCACACCAGGCCGGTATGTATATGCTGGATGCCTACAAGCTTAAAATTCCGGGTACACCGGATAAAAAGGGTTTGGAAAACCAAGCCTGGGTTGGCTGCCCCGCTGCAGCGGTTGAGGTATCATATGCTAATCACACTAGTTTTGAGGTATGTCGCTTTGAGCACATGGCTTCAACAGGATTAGACTACAAACGTGGAACACATGATGATGTGATCAAAGGTTGCTTGTTTAAAGATATTGGCGGGACAGGAATATTAACCGGGGTATTCTCTGACGAAGCGACCGAGGTGCATCTACCTTACAACCCAAAAGATAGTCGTGAAGTTTGTACCAATGAACATATCAGCAATAATTTGATCACCGATGCAACCAATGAAGATTGGGGATGTGTAGGGATAGGAGCGGGCTACGTTAAAGGCATCAATATTGAGCATAACGAGATCTGCGAAACATCGTACACCGGTATTAGCGTAGGTTGGGGCTGGACCAAAACAACCAATGCCATGAGCGATAATCTGATTCATGCCAACAAGATCACACACTACGCTAAACACATGTACGATGTAGCCGGAGTTTATACTTTATCCGCTCAAGCGGGAACAATAATATCCGAAAATTATGTGGACTCGATATACAAGGCGCCTTATGCCCACGATCCTGTTCACTGGTTCTATTTATACCTGGATGAAGGCTCGTCAAATATCACCGTAAAGGATAACTGGTGCCCTGCCGAGAAGTTTTTAAAGAATGCTAACGGCCCAGGAAATATATGGGAAAACAATGGCCCAAAGGTTTCTGGAGAGATAAAAAACGCTGCTGGGCTAGAACCTGCGTATCAATATTTGCTGAAAGAAAAGGTTAATAACCCTGCAAATCAACCCATAAATTATATTTAAACTATGAAAATAGATAAATTTTATAAATACTTAAATATAAGATATATAAATATTTTATGTATTACAGTTACTTTGTTTATTGGCTCAGTAAAAGGAGGTGTCAAACCTGCTACTATTGTACCGATAGTAGTTGAAATTATAGAACCGGAGGGTAAGATATTTAACCGGGAGCATTTCGCGGACATGAAAGGTTATACCACGGATGGTTTCGATATAAAACAATGGAAAAACAGAATCGTTGTTTATGCCCACACGTCAAAACCTGCTGAATTAAAAGATAGAATTACCAAAGATTATCTGGACGATAAGATCGTATTATTTGAAAATCCATTTTATAATTTTAACCGCAAATACTGTAGTAGCAAGGCAACTGCCAAGCAGTGGGATAACATTATTTTGAGTGCTAATCTGGTTGTCAATCCTAAACTTCAAAAAGAATATCTGGATTATCATGCTATTCAGTTTCAAAAATGGCCCGAAGTTTCTAAAGGATTTTGCAATGCCAATTTTCAGCAATTGCTGGTATTTAAAAGTGGGAGGCAATTAATGCTGATCATCAGTATCCCGAAAGGTGAAAGTCTGGATAAACTCAATCCATTAACCACAAAAAATAACCCGAGGGTTGATGAATGGAATAAAATTATGGCGAAATATCAGGAAGGTATTGAAGGTACCAAGCCAGGTGAAACCTGGGTGTTTTTTAAAAACATTTAAACTAATCAATAAACAAAACGAATAACAACCATGCTCGGATTAGGAATATTAGGAGTAGGCGAAGGCCGCAGCACTATGTCGGCAGCTATACAAAGCTCAAAGTGGGATCTGAAAATGATTTGCGATCGCAATGAAGATTTGTGCCGCCAGCGCGCCGATGAGTTTAAAATGTACGATTACACAACCAACTACCAGGATATGCTGGATGATGAGAGTATTGATGTGATCGCCATTTATACACCTGATCATTTGCACGCCCAGCATGTTAAACAAGCTTTATTACATAATAAACATGTGGTTTGCACCAAACCGTTTATTGATGATCTGGCGGATGCTAACGAGTTAATTGAATTAGCCGAGAGGGTTGGTAAAAAGGTGTTTATAGGGCAGAGTTCACGTTTTTTTGAGCCTGCCAAAAGGCAGCGTAAAGATTTTGAAGCAGGTTTGCTGGGCGACCTGATTACGATAGAAGGGCAATATCATGCGGATCATCGTTGGTTTTTAGAGAAACCCTGGGCGCTTGAGCAATCTTTTAAATGGTTGTATGGTGGCTTGAGTCACCCTGTTGATTTCATCCGGTGGTATTTACCCAATATTGAAGAAGTGATGGGTTATGGTATGATCAGCAATAACGGAAAAATTGCCGGACTGAAAAACCATGATACCATGCATTTTATCTTTAGAGCTACCGACGGGCGCATAGCCCGGGTGAGCGGCGCCTATACCGGCCCAACACAACCGGCTCAGCGCGATAGTGGTATGAGTACCATATTAAGGTGCTCGGAAGGCGCTTCGCAAGCAGATTACCATGAGCTGCGTTATGCCATCACCGATAAAACAGGCGAAGAAAAGGTTGTTACCTGGGGCGATAGCACAATTAAATACTATTTCCGTTTTGAGGGACAGAGCCACCACGCAGGCGAGTACCAAAATTACCTGGAGTACTTTGCAGATAGCATTGAACAAGGCTTTACAGCCTATCCGGATCTGAAAGAGGGTATTGGCACTGTGGCTTTATTACAAGCTATGGATCAATCTTTACAAACAGGTAAACCTGTAAAAATTGCCGATGTGTTAAGCGCTCATAATATAAACCTAAGTTAATGAACAGCATTGTAGAACGCCTTACCTTTTTAGATTACGCCATTGTTGTGGCCTATCTGGTTATCCTGATCGTTATTGGTTACAGGGCGAGCTTTGTAGGCCGTAATAACGAGGAATCTTACTTTTTGGCCAATAAATCGTTAGGCTGGGCGAGTATCGGTTTTAACATGTGGGGTACCAATGTAGGGCCTTCATTACTGTTAGCTTTCGCCAGCATCGGTTACAGTTCGGGGATAGTAGGTGCCAATTTTGATTGGTACGCGTTTGTATTCCTGATGTTGCTGGCATTGGTATTTGCACCGCGATATTTGGCCGCCAATGTATCAACCATGCCCGAGTTTATGGGCAAGCGTTATGGCGATTCTACACAGAATATACTGGCTTGGTATGCACTGGTTAAAATGCTGATATCGTGGTTGTCGCTGGGCTTATTTGCAGGCGGATTACTGGTTAGGCAGGTGCTTGGTATCCCGATGTGGGAATCGGTTATCGTATTGGTAACCTTCGCAGGACTATTCGCTTTTACAGGTGGATTAAAAGCTATCGCTAAGGTGAATATCTTCCAAATGTTATTATTGATTGGCGTATCGCTCACGCTGAACATTTTAGGCGTTATTAAAGTAGGCAGTTTATCGGCAGTCTATCATGGCGTGCCGGCCAATTTCTGGAACCTGATCCATCCGGCTAACGACCCTAAATATCCATGGTATGCCATTTTGCTGGGATATCCGGTATCGGCAGTAGCTTTCTTTTGTACGGATCAGGCAATGGTACAATCGGTATTAGGAGCGAGAAATTTGGAGCAGGGGCAATTAGGCGTGAGCTTTATCGGCTGGTTAAAAACCTTATCGTTGCCACTATTCATCCTCACGGGGATACTTTGCTATATCCTGTTCCCGCATTTGAAAGATCCGAGTGAAGCTTATATGACTATGGTT
>Ga0116227_10015323_pt1 | contig 11381 bp, 6 predicted proteins | sample S1TSphgellanicum_FD_89693 | JGI IMG/M metagenome (GOLD analysis project Ga0116227, IMG submission 89693) | Host-associated microbial communities from peat moss isolated from Minnesota, USA - S1T2_Fb - Sphagnum magellanicum MG | ecosystem: Host-associated > Plants > Peat moss > Unclassified... | reverse complement strand
GATCCCTTTTACTACTTTGCGAACTAACGCACATCGCAACTTGCGATACGTCCAACACCGGAAACTTTTGTAAAAATTTGTGATGAGGTTTGCGATACATATTCAAACGCAAAATGCGATGCTTTGAATAACGCAAGATTGCGATTTCTTGTGAGTCTCAAAGTGTTTTGCGATACTTTATGTATTTAAAAATTTGCGATGTTGTAAGTATGATTAAGAGGTGCGAACTGTGGAATATCGCTAGCGTGCACGGAGACTGAGAGGGTTGCAAAGTATTGGTTGTGTTATATGTCGCAAAAGTGCTGCGATGATTTAAGGTACATTATATTGTAGCGATGGTTAGTGAACCACAAGTTGAATCAAACTATCAATTTGCATTGATGTTGTTTTCACATGAAATGTCAAGGCTTGGACAACAATCTAGGAAAATATTTTTAAAAAAAAAAAACTCACAACCCAATTACAAGACCAATGTAGCAAGTATAAGACTTCTTGTTTGTTGGCATGGGTATTCAAAATTGACATGTTCAACAATTAATATTCTTAAGGGGACGTCATTAGATTTTAAACTTATTTTCTAATTAGATTCATTAAAAATTTGATTGGAAAAGGTTTTGCATGCAGAGTCATCACATCATAGTTTCATATATAAAGGCATTCATTGACCACAAATAATGATGCTTAGAAATTGCACATTCAAATATTTTTATAAGCATTGAAAATTAGCCTATCTTCCACAAATAAAATGACTCTTATCCAATAACATATATTTATATGTATTTTTAAGTTGTCCAATTTGTTCAAAACATCATTATACAAAAGTTGAAATATAATTTCATGTGGGCATTTGATAAGTTAGAAAGCCTTGGGTGAAACAACACCCATTATATGGTACAATTCACCAAATTTCACTTAACTTGCTTTTAAATATTATAAAGGTTCTCATGCTTAGACTAAATTAAGGTCAATGAATCAAAATCTATATATGTTGTAATTAGCCATTTAAAGGCCTACCTACATCTATTTCTAATCTCTTCTCCATAGAAGTTCCACAAATTTTGTAACGTACATCAATTTAAAATTATGTTACAAATCATTGCCATTCACATAGGGCAAGAACAAATATAAAATCATGAGTTGAAGAACTTAGCAACACCAACATTGAGAAAAAGAAGAGTACGAAGAGAAGGAGAAGAAAGAAAAAAAAGGAAGAAAAAAAAAACTTGATTATTGTTAAGCTCCTAAATTCATTCCATCAAATAATGGTGATTACAGGGGTGGAGCCCCCCCCTCCCCCTCTTTCTTACCTAATCAAAATTATAAAGACAATGGTGATGTTGTTTACATGTAGAGAAGAAGAGAAGACAAAAAAAAAGTAAATAAAATAAAAAACTTCATTGTCATCAATGATAGTCAAGCTTTTGAATTCATTGGTGAATGATCATGATGGCAAGGGTTGAACTTGGCCCCCCTTCACTTCTTACCTTATGATGACAATAAAGATGATGGTGACACTGGTTACTTGTAGATGAGAATTAAGGAACACAAAAAGGTAATTTTTTTTAAAGAACTCAACTATTGTCAATGATAATCAAACTCTTGAACTCATTGGTGGATAATCGTAATGGTGGGGGTTGTGCTTGGCATCCCTTCCTCACTTACCTAATAATGACAAGGAGGCAATGCCAATGTTGCAATTGCTTACCTATGGACAAGAAGAGAACACATAAAAAGTTAAAAAATTAAAAAAACTTGACTATTATCAACAATAGTTAAAGTCAAAAGATGGCAAGTTGAGATGAGCTCCCTTGGTTATAATCACTTTTAGACCACATAGAAGTTGAGGAAGCTTAGGGCTCCCTTAATAATGGCAAGTTTTTATCAAAAAACCCAAAAAATTGAGGAGTTTTGAATTCTACAATAAGTGTTGTAAACAATAAAAAAAAGGCCACATGAGTTTAATTCCCTTGACATTCATTGCCTATAAACTACAAAGAAGTCGAGGATGGCTTTGAGTTCCTTCAATGATGGCACATATGAAAAAATAAATAAAAATTATAAGGGGAACTTCAAGTTTTCTTAACAATGCTTTACTTTAAAAAAAACCCAAAAAATCAAGGAGTTTCGAAGTCTTGAACACTTGTTGCAAACAACAAAAAAAGGTTAGGGGGGATTGACCTCCCCTTGACATTCTACAAGCTTGGAGCTCCTTTAACAATGGCAAATACTTACCCTCAAAAAAACAAAATATGCCAAGGGAACTTTAAGTTCCTTTTATGATGGCAACCTTTAAAAAAAAAACATAAAACTTAGGAGCTTATAACACCCTACTACTTGTTATAAGCAACTGAAAAGAAAAGTTGAAAAATTTAAATTCTTCTAGTGTTCACTACCTACAAACCATAAAGAAGTTGGGGGAGCTACTTGAAGTTCTTTCAACAATGGCACACATAACACAAAAGTAAAAAAAATGTTGATGGAGTGTATAAACCTAGGTTAAATACGATTAAAATTAAGTTAAATTAAGCCTAAACATAGGCAAATCAAGGTCAAGCCTAGGTTAACCAAGGTTTAACCAAGGGTAAGCCTAGGTTAACAAAAATTTAATCTAGGTTAAACTTAATTTAACCAAGATTAAATATAAATAAATCAAGGTTAAACCTAAACCAATTTTGATTAAATCTAGGTCAGACCTAGGTTAACACTAGTTAAATCAAAACTAAACCTAAGCTAAATGGAAGCTAACTGTAGCTAAACCTAGGTTAAATTTGAGCTAAATCTAGGCTAAACCTTGGTTAAATTCCAACTAAATTTAGGTTAAACTTCAATTAAACCTCAACCAACTTTGATTAAACCGAGGTTTAACCAAGGTTAAATTATGTTGAAATTAGATAACTTAGGTTAACCAAGTTTAAACTTCTAGGTTAATAAAAGTTAAACCTAGGTGAACTTTAATTAAACCTTAAACAAACCTAGGCTAGCTTTAGCTAAACTTAAATTAATATTAATTTAAACAAGGTTAAACATATAAGTTAAACCTAGGTTAAATTGAAGTTAACCAAATTTAAGCCTAGGTTAATCAAGACCAAACCTAAGCAAAGAGGGTTAAACTTGGGTTAATCAAGGTTAAACCTAAGTTAACATTGGTTAAACTTAAAGTATGTCTGGTTTAACTTTGCTTAAACGCAGGTTAATCTTGGTGTAAAAAAAAAAAACCTAGGTTGAATTGAAACTAACAAGTATTAAATATAAATTACACTTATGCTAAATTTAGGTTAATTAGGCTAAATTTAAACTAACCAAGGTTAAACCTATATAATTTTGACTAAACCAAGGTTAAGCTAATACTAACCTCAATTAATACATTATGGATGATATTAATATGGGTTCGAAAATATGTTTGTCATTCTATGTATTGGCTCAAACTTATGTTTTATCTTTATGAATAATGCTTGTTTCGAACTTTGGGTCTTTGAGTCCAAAATTAGTAAGGCAACATGTGATCTCATTTCAAAGTGAAATATTGATCAATATTGTTAAAAAAAAAGAAAATCAATTTAGAATATCATGTCACATGTGAAATTTGTGTTAGGACACAAACTAAAATTATGACATTTAGGGTATTTTCATAGTGAAGAAAAAAATCTCATATCACATGTTAGATTCATGTCAAAATGCAAACAAAAATTATGATATTTAAGGTTTCATTAAATGAAGCCCCCCCCAATCTTCATTTCAATGGGTGCAAAGTTTGTCATGTTAATAACAAAAATAATTTGTCATGCATCAAAAAAATCACATCACATATGAAACTTGTGTTGTGATGCAAACTAAAATTATGATGTTTAAGGTCTTGTCACAATAAAAAAAATCTCATGTCACATGTGAACTTATGGTGACACAAACTAAAATTATAATTATAAGGTTTCACATAATGAAGCCACATAAAACAAATATTCATTTTAATGGGGGCAAAATGTTTCATATTAGTAACAAAAACTTATTATATATGAATGGATACACATATGTAGTGATGTTGATAGTGGACAAGAAATGAAAAAAACCATTATGTAAATTTTGTGGTTTAAGAATGAGAAATTTTGTTAAATTTTTTAATAACATAATGTATGAATGGGTGCACACATGTAATGACCTTGATAATGAACATGTAGTTGCATTTGGAACACATACATAATTCAAATTGTGTCAAATTGGGTGCAAAATGTGTTAAATTGCAGGTAACAAGAACAACTTGCTACCTGTGGTTAAATATACATATATGGGAATATTCACAATTAGGGTACCCAAAAGGATGGTCTAATGAAAAATAAAATGCAAAGGACTATTTTGGATTTTTACTACATTTACTATTTCATGATTATAATGGATTGGTATATGATTATAACCAGAATGATGTCATGTTAATCTAATAAAAATTCAAGAATAGATTGGATATCGCATAAATATCCTTTTGAGTCCTTTTAAATAATTTGAGTTCTTGTTTTAACTATAGTTTTCATTTTAAAGGAATCAAAATGAATGTATTAAACAATGCAATTGACTTTAATTTTCTTTCATGACTAAATAATGCATACATTTATGTTTGTGGCAATGCTCATATAATGCATTTGATTAAATATTATACGATATAATAATTTTGAAGGCTACAAAATCCATTTTGAAAGGGTAACAAGAAAAATATTTTTTTTCCCCATTCGGTTGATTTTTTTAATTCATTAGGCTTAGAATTTGCGGGCCCAAGTGTCGGAAAAATGTGCATGAAATTTACATGCAAGAAAACATGTTAAGTTGCATATAAAAGCTTATGTAATCATTTTCTACATTTCTAGTTTTTTACCAAAATATTTATGCATAATTACATACACATGTGAAAAATCACCACCACCATGAAAATGATCATAATTTATTCAATTTAGATTCTATATTTGGAAGATAGCAAAAACAAAGTCTTTGAGTCTTGTGTCTAAAAAGGGGTACCTTAATTATGAATATGCCCATGTGGTGATATTGAAAGTGAACAAAAAATGTTCAAAGAAACCTCCAAAACATTTTGTGGTTTGGGAATAAGGCATTTGATTAGTTTTTTGAATTATTAAAAAGAAATTGGGAATTTTTATGTTAGTGAACCACATAGTGAACATTGTGACATTATTAATTTGTCTTTAGAAACCAATGCAAATTTTTATTATTTACTAAAAGACACTCTAAATTGATCAAATTATAGTAAAAACAAACATTAGTTGCATGAGGTAACAATGGAAAAGGACAAGATTTCTTGTTGTGTATGTTCATCCTAGTCTTATTTGATTACATGATTACAATTTGTAGTCATGTAAAATAGGATTAGTCATAGATCCACATTTTTGGTGTAGGTTTTTGTGCATCATTTCTTGCAACACCAACAAATGTTTTTGATGCTTTTAAAGTTCCATAAAAAGTTTAATCAAGATTTTATTCTTCAACACTAGTTAATTTATGTTTGTGACCTTTTGGGGAAGGTCCCCAAAGATAAAAATGATGCAATGGTTTTGTTAACCAAATGTCATTAAATGTCACATTCACAATTAAAGCTACATATTTCCTTGCAACCTTTGTTATATGGTTTTTTATTTTGAAAACTTGAATTTTGGTCTTGCAATAAAATTCCCAACCATTAGGTTCTTCCTTCATGCAATTTCAACTATTCATATTTTCTTAACCATTAGAAACATTATGGAACTCATTACAGAGGCAGGTTAGGTGGGTGGGTAGGTAAATAGGTTAGGTAGGTAGTTTATAAAGTAGGCTAAGGTGGGTAGTTAGGTGGCCCAGGTAGGATGTGAACATTACTTATATAATTTATGAAATTAAAAGGGAGGACAAAGGATATGAGATACATTTTTTAATCGTAATTTAGTTTGTGATTAGGTTGTGATTGCAAAAATTATCTCATATCTTTTATCCTCCTTTTCAAATTTGCAAACTATATAAATATGTTTGCTTTAGAAGAAATAAAAAACAATGCCATTTGGGATGAGTCAATCAAATAAGCTTGACCTTAACTATTGAACCCAAAATAAAATAATATCATAATGTTAAAAAAGTCCTACCTACCTTGCTTCAACTTACCTACCTACCTACTTACCTACTTAAGTTTAGGTTAAATATTTAAATGTAACCTACTTAATTAGCTTCATCATACATACCTACCTACCTTATGCACATTTACCTACCTATTGACCTACTTAAGTGTGTCACATGATGCAAAACTATTTGCCCACATGTATGGATCAAAGACAACAAACATGGACGATTGACATTAAAATTTTGAAAGTAAAATTGATTTGATTAATATTCAATAAATCCATTCATGTGGCAACACATTATTTGCTCATGTTAGATGTTGACCAAATTAGTTGTGTGATAGTTGCAAACAATAATACATATATAGGCAATCAAAAGATGAAATCATATTTTGTTAGTTTTTTCTTCCATCCAAAATCCATGTTATTTGCAATTATGGTTGCATGTGATTCATCCAATGTGATTAGTTAGATTTTAGTTGAATATGTCACTTGTGATTAAAAATTCAATTGCAAAATTATGCTTTTCTTATAGTAGGTTAAATGACAAACTTGACATTGTATATTTTGAAGCAAAATGCATTGGTCCATGGCTACTTATTATGTGTAAGAAATTGGTGGAAGATAATTAACATTTGGCCAATCTAGGTCAATGACTTTATTGTTCCTTCCAAAAAAATCTAAATGTAAAACTGTTTTCTTAATTTCAAGACAAAAACTTGTTTGAAAATGATTGGGAGATTTGAACAAAGGATTTTCAAAAAATGCCATTCCAAGAGCAAGAGTCTCCATCCATGATGCCGCTCTTGAATGTTTAGGTTAATGGACAATATTTGTGACAAGTATTATTAAATTTTAGGCCGAAACATAATAAGAAAGGCAATTCCATTCAATGAAAAGGCATATACATACTTATTGCCAGAAAAATTAATGAAAAAGTCAAATTGAACTAAACCAATCAATGAGCCCTCAAGGCCTATTGAGCCTTGGATTCAAGCAAGAAGTACAACATTTGAACTAGATAGCACAAAAATTGATGTGAGACATCATGCAACAAAATTGCTTGTTCAAAGTATGCACATGATGTGTTTTTTTGTGGAGGAGGAAGTAAAACAAGGTTAAAAGAAGTCTATAGGTACCTCCAAGTTTAGCATTGAGAATTGTTAGAAAATGTTGTCCTAACAAAAAGTCAAAATTAGAGAAATGTTTTGTTTTACTAGCGATTACAAAAGATAACCCTCACAAATCACATGGCAAGTTCTTTACACCCAGTAATCCCATTCTTGATGACCTTCAAAAAATTCAATCATCTTCCTAAATTGTTGCAAATGTTATTCTATTTTTCCAACTTTCCCTCATGTGTGTTTTTTGGGTGTGTTGTGTGCATGTTTGTATTTTGCCATTGGTTTGTTTGCACAATGTGTGCACCGTGCACAGGTCTTAGGCTACTATATACTTTTGTACTTTGGATTGGCCCACATGCTAATCTATTGCTGCACATAACCCAAAAAACTATGATAATGTGTGTGCCTCAATTTGGGTAGTTTCAAGTGCTGAAGTTGGGTGTCGTTTATCGAGTTACTTTTGAAGCCTATTAGAGAGTTCCATATCATGTAAGTATTTTATGATTAGTGTTGTCAATTGGGATGAGCTTGAGATGAGCAAATCTCAAGTAGTCAGTCTTCAGCTCAAAGTCCTCTTCAAATAATGATACAGATAAGATTGGGCTGGTGGTAAAATGATCACGAAGACTTCTAAAGACTTGTTAGTGGATAAATTTTTTGAACCTCTTTGGGTTTTGTGATTCTGAATTTGGTTGTGAATTCTGATGGTGATGAGAAGGAGAACTCAATGATCGTGATCAAATGCCATCATCAAGCTTAGTACTTAGTGTTTTGTTGTGGTTTGAGTAATGTCTATCATGGTTCTGTTATTGATCATTGATCAGGTGTTTGTATTGAAGCAATTGTTAGTGAGATCATTGGGGGTTGTCTCTTTCTGGATCAATATTTCTGATTTCATTTGAGCAATTTTTGCACTAAATTTCTGTTGATGGAGAGTTCTGATGCAAGAATTTGTAGAGTTCTGTAAACATCATTTGATTAGACTGCTGGATTTTGCGTTCATAAAACTGCTCAGGTGGGGAGCTTGATGAGTTGGATTGAGAAGATTTGAAGGTTTGTATGATAAGGGTTTGTGTGTGTGTGTTGTATTGAGGTGGATTTGGAAGCTCATCTGTCTGGGTATCAGAACCAAATTTGGTTGTGGTTAAATTTCTGAAGTGGGTTGCTCTCTTTCTTTCTGGGTAGCAGATTTTCCAGACAAAAGAAGCAAAGGACAATGATGAATGACAAGATAACATGGAAGAGATTAGTGCATAAAGTTTGTAGATTATGTTTATCAGGAGACTGAAGCTCATTGAATGAAGTTGATGAGGCTTTTGTCTCCTGCAAGGTTCCAGCCACCTACTTAGACTCTAGAAGAATTAGAATGTATGTAAGTGCACTCTGGCATGTCCTACCACATCATGAACAAGACAAAAAGCAGGCAACAAAACCTCATCAGATAACAACTTTGAACAACTCCCTGTGGTTGCTCCTTGACTGGAGAGCTGTCTCCTGTTGCCGATTAGTCATCAACAGCAGTGTTTGCAGCATGCATGTCTCTCTGGTAAGACAGTTACTTCCAGCAGATTTGGTACTTGAAGGATAGAAACTTTGAAGATTAGAGAACTCTTCAGGCAGGAAGATCTTGAGAGAGAGAAAGAGTTCTAAAATAACCTCAGCCCAACACAGGATAGCAACTTTCTCCATCCTGCCTCTGCAACAACAAACCTTTATGTGTACCTTTTGGCATGCATCATTGAGTGCATATCTCTCAAAGAACCCAGATTCTCAAAGTTCTTACTACTTCAACATCTGCACAAATTTCAAAATATCTCAGAATGAATGTGTTACAAAACAAGGAGAATGACAGGAACTGCATTCATGATACCATATAGAGTGAGCAGAGGATTGTATTGCAAAACAGAGGATAGATAATAAATCACCTTGCATTTATCATAACTACGGAGCAAGCAGGTTGTATTACAAAACAGGAGAATGACAAAAGGGAAAAAAAAAAAAAAAACTATCAGATTCAATAGTATCAGATGAATCTCACACCCTTTGTAAACTCCCCTGAAGGAAGCAACAAGCACTTCCAAATGTTTGACAGCAGAAGAACCGATACATAAACGATCTAGATGTGTGGTGGATGCGTTGCAGCAATCACCACTTGAACCTTGAAGGTCCTGGTATATCCTCCTGCCAGATCGATCTTCAACATCTTGCCTAGTTAGCTTGAGAGGACCATCAAGATGACGGTGACAACGGTGGGCTTTGAACAGTGTTTGTCTTATGGAAAGCTCCTTCTGCTCCTGCGAAGAAGAGATGGGAAGTTTGAAGAGATGGGAAATTTGGAGAGATGGGAAATTTGGAGAGATGGGAAATTTGGAGAGATGGGAAATTTGGAGAGATGGGAAGTTTGACCAAAAATAAATAAATAAAGAAGAAATCCAAGAGTTATGTTTTGTTCCAGCTTGTTTGCCCACCACCACCCACCCACCCACCTTTGAGCTAGTGACTGCAGCAGCAGCAGAAAGAATCCTCAGCCAAAGACTTTGGCTTCAAGCTCAGCAATGCGACGATCTTTCTCTTGCATAAGATCCAGATCCTTCTGTCTCAGAGTTTGCACTTGTTGAATCTGTTCTTGCAGTTTATGGATGTCTTCCTCCCAGGCCTCATCTGTGACTTCAAAGATCCCATGTGCAACTCGCACTATACGCCAGATACTGAGCACCACGAGAAGACCTGCAGTTTCTGCATCCAAGAGAACCTCCAGCAACAGAGCCGTGGCGACAACCACCAAGTCAAGAACATAGCCAGGATGGAAGAAGAAGGAAATTCCGAAAGAGACGAGAAGCCCAAATACGTTGAGCAAGAGGATGACGAGAATGGTGATGCTGATCCAGTAGGTGATTTCCCATTCCCCGCTTCTCTGGAAATGCTCAACGCATGTACACTCCTCCACTAAGGCGACACAAGAGTTCAAGTCCAGAGACTTGTTGTGTATGGTCTTGAGAATGTCAACTGCTGTTGCAATCAGATCCACTAGCAGCAAGCTCACGATGAACACATGAGTCTTCGTGGATTCTAGCGTCTTGGCTAGATTCTTCCGCCATGGAGCTCGACGATACTCCGTCTCTTCTGCCCATGCTAACAGGGGTCTTCCTCCCGTCTTCGCTCTCCACACATCCGTCACATGCGCTAGCGACGATTTCAGATCCTCAATCTGCCCATTGTTGTCATCCCCACCCGTTTGTTCTCCTTCTTCCGTCTGCACCCCACCCAAGAACGGTTCTGTACCATCGTCTGTCGACGCCATCGACACTACTAGTCTCAAGGTACAAGAAATACTCTTCTTTTTCTTCTTCTTCTTCTGGCCAGATCGATCTCTGGAGCTTTTGAAGTTTTGGGTATGGCAGGACTAAGACGAAGTCTGTGATCAGATTCTCAAGCTTTTTGTTTTGGATTCCGGTGCTGATCTGAGCTGAGCATGCTCTCCCTCCTCACATCCCTTGCGGTTTGTTTGCAGCTTGGGTTCCTGCAAACCATGCATCTCTCTATGGAATGCGGGCCGGCCTACTTGTTCCAATGGCGCTCACAAATCTGTAGGATGCACCTTACATATTGCTGCTCCATGGAAGGAACTCCATGGTTGCTGCTGCAGATTTCAGACATGATGATAGAACCCCAACCCCCCTCTGTCTTTCTGTGTGTCCCCACCTCCAACCAAAAGTTGGCACAGCTTTTCGCTGCTGGGGACAGACTCTGAATCCCAATGCCCATCCTCTTTGGAAGACCCAGAAGGCGGACAACGACACACACAAGAGCGCCGAGTGGTCCCCACAAAGAAAAGGAGGTGGGAGAGAAAACGGCAACTCTCTTGTCTCTGTCAGGGGGGAGTCTCTCTGTCTCTCTCATGTGTGTGTGTCTCTCTCATCAGGCTGCAGGCAGATAGATAATGTGCAGACTTTTGGGATCTGTGCGGACGGAGCTGCAGCTGGGTTTTGCTCTTTTTTCCTTCCTTTCTTCTTGGCCGTGCTTCCCTTACAAGAGGACAAAACCAAAGCACACCCAGATCCTGTTACGACAGCAACAAGCGTCGCGCGTGGGATTCTGAACCCCACCCACAACCATTTGTGAAGCGAGAAAGAGGAGGGGGTTCTGAGAGAGAGAGAGAGAGAGAGAGAGAGAG
>Ga0116227_10015320_pt1 | contig 11382 bp, 5 predicted proteins | sample S1TSphgellanicum_FD_89693 | JGI IMG/M metagenome (GOLD analysis project Ga0116227, IMG submission 89693) | Host-associated microbial communities from peat moss isolated from Minnesota, USA - S1T2_Fb - Sphagnum magellanicum MG | ecosystem: Host-associated > Plants > Peat moss > Unclassified... | reverse complement strand
TAAAAAACAACAATGACCATGGGGTGGATGTTAGCATAATAATCATAATATAGTTAAGAATTTTTTTTAAATAATGGCATTTAAAACCATAATCATGAAATACATTTATAATTAAATTTAAACTATATTATTCAATAAATGTTATATCATATATAATTAAATTTGGTTTCATAAAGCTTTAGTTAGTTAAAATTATGGGGAAAAATTTTATCCATAAAAGTTTAATAATAAAACAAAACACTCATCCATAATTCTAATGGAAATTATATTTATGAAAAACATGTACTAAATGCAATTTTTTTCATTCAAATCATTCATCCATAATGAGGATGAATGTTTACATTCATCCCCATGTTTGTTTATAGGTATAGTGGTAAAACGGTGGATTTGTGGTTAAAGTTTTGAGTTTCATTCACATGTGTATAAGGGAAAAAACATTTTACCATCATAAGTTCCAACTTTAGGCTTTAGGTTTTAGACTTAAGCTCTAGGCTCATGCGGTAACTTGCCTTATAAAATAATCTCATTCTCTTTAGATAAGCAAAAAACTTAAAACACAAAAGGGACTATCAAAACTTAATAGAATAATTTCATAAATTTTTTATAGAAACAAACCTTAAGCAAATACAAGGAAAAAAACCTTGCATACAAACAACAGAATACTTGTAACATATGAAAAAAAAACAACCTATAAAACTTCTACGTATAAAAGCATGACAAAAAAATTAATTTACTCCAAAATATATTCCCTTGTACATTCCTCAAAGGTACAAATCTCTAAGTACCTTCAAGAAAAAAAAACAAAAAAATGGTGGAACAAGTAGTTAGCCCTATCCCAAAAAAATCAATCCTAAAATTATTCAATCTAATGGTAGTAAAACCAATTTCAATAAAATGTTTTTCAATAAGGAAAATCCAATAATTGGTTTTAGTCAGGAAAATCTAGTATCTAGTTTTGATAATAAAAATCAATAAAAAGTTTGTGGTAAAATTCTATCTTCAATAGCACCTTAAAAGGCATTCACATCTATTGTTACCTCAATCACAACTCAACGTTACAAAAGATTTGCATTTACATATACAATATTACATAACAAAAATAGAAGTGGCACCCCCATTGGCATTGTGTGATAACTCAATGTTAAGTAACACATCAAGTAACATTAATTTTGACAAAAACATAAATTTCAAAACAAACAAACAAATCCTAAAAAAAATTGGTGTTACACAAGGTGGCCAAATAATAATAATAATAACTTGGTGGTTAACTAAAATATTTTCCTATACAATTGTTCTCCCACTTTTTTATTCAAAACAATCTTGTTACAAATAACAAAAGGAAATAACATTAATAAAATTTGATTACGCATAGAAAAAATTGTGCAAGTATAGTTTTAAATTGTTCTACAAATTAAAATTTCTACAACTTTTTAATTGTTTCAAGAATTGTTTTCATGACAAATAGTCATCATGATGGGTCTATTTGGAAGAACATTCTTTGATTTTGATGATGGAGCAAAAAATTTAAGATGTGAGTCTTCAAAGTTAATTTGTAAGAACTAAAGTGTTTGGAACAAAGCTTTACTTGCATTGCAATGAAGCAAAACTTGTTTTCTTTGTCAATGAAATAACAAAAAGAGAAAATAATTAAAGTCAAAAAGAAATAAATGAACTTTCACAATGACAAGTATTAAACAAAAGTCAAGATTAATGAAGAATTTGTATTAAGTTCCAAATCAAGCTTGAAATGTTGTAAAATGCAATAAAAAAACACAAAAAGAAATAACTGTAGAAAGTGTTGTGAATTGAGCACAAAAAAGAAAAAAAAAGTGAAGCCATCACCATCAATTGAGATCAAAAAAACAAATTGAAAGCAAGTGTAGAAATGAAAAGAGAGTGAAGAGAAAAGTAAAAATGAGATATGAATGGGAGTGGAGGAAAAATCAATGAGGAATGTGAAGAGTGTGCTCGAATTACAAATGAAAGAAAACATAAAGTATACTAGAGTATGAAGAGGGGAGACTCATATTGACTCAAAGCAATCTCATAAATGTTGATGTCAACACTGGTTACAAATAGAAAATGTAGCTTCAACATCGGGCAAGTGTGAATATCATGATGCTCTAATGATAGAACATAAATGAAAAACAACTCTAACAATGTAGTATATTTGGAACAATATCACTAATTTTTACATCCAAAATTCATATTAAAATTGTTTGCCCCTCCCCCCACCAATGTATAGTAAATATTGGACAACACACTCTAAGGAAACTCATGGGCCAATTTCTATGGTTGTTTAATCACTAATCATCAATGGTTGGGTAATCATTAATTTGTTTGATCGACTAGAAACAATCATTTTCTTTTGTAAAGTCTTTTGACACCCACAATATCTTACACAAATTTACAAGAACAAATCCCATTTTCACACCCTTGTGGCATTAATTTCATCCAATTTTTTTAATAAATACCATTTTATTGCAATTACCAAAGTTGCAACTATAAGAAATCATGGTTTCTCAATTGAAAAATTAGTCAAAAGGGTTTGGTCTTGTTCCTCCCCATTCAATTCGACCAAAATGTTATTTTGAACAATTCAATTTGGACTTGTCCATTTTGACTAATGCCTTTTTACCATTGTTTTCACTATAGTTATCAAGGACAAAACAAATATATCACTTGGCAATGAATAAGAACGAAATGATTCTATTGCTTGAACAAAACATGATGCAAATGTAATGTGACATGGACTAAGAATATAAAAACCACAACTTGCATTGGCAAAATTGAGAGGTGATGCCCTCATAATTGTTATTTCTAAATACAAAAAAAAGTTTATAAAAGTCCATTAACTTTTTAAAAAGTTTCATCAACTAAATTTTCTATAAGCTTCTATTAGGTCATCGTTTAGAAGCTTTCATTAATCACATCTTTCTTTTTTAATTATGAACTCTTTTTTTAAAAATTCTACCAACGTCATCTTTTTGAAAGTTTTGCCAACTACATTTTTTAATAAAATTTATCAACTATTCTTATAAAAAATCATTAACTAAATCTTTTTAAACCAAGCATATTCCACAAGGAACATTTTATAAATTTCCTTTATTGAGTCATGTCAATGTCAATAATCAATATGTTAAAAAACTTATCAATTTTAGGCAACAATTTTTTGACCCAAAAAAAATTGTCCCATTAAAAAATATTTTTACTATTTAAAACTCACAATAATTTTTTATGGTACATACATAAATAGGTAATAAGTAAATAGTTAGGTAGGTGGGTGACATACCTATCTACATACCTATGTATTTACTTACACACAATCCATGAAATTCCTTTCCTACTTACCTTACTATAGGTTTACTAGTTTATCCTAAATTAACCTAATTAGCTAGGCATGTGAATAGGTTATTAGCATGCGGATTTGAACTTTTCATCTCCATGCAAATAAACCAAGTTTTTAACCAATGGATTGTAACCCCAAATGGTGGTTTTTTCTATCAATCTATTCATTTGATCCATGTTTATTCCAAATTTGGGTACATAAATAAATATGAAGGTAGGTAATAGATACAACTAAGTTGGAAGTAGATAATAATGTTGTACACATTTTTAATATAAAAACCTTTGGTCTTAAATATGAAACTTTATTGCTTTTAATGGACCTTCTAGTCCAATTTTGAGACCAATTTTTGGGTTTCTACAACCTCCAATTCTAGTTTTTTCTTAAGAAAATGAAATTTCAATTTGATAAAAAAATTAGCTTTAGTCCCATCTCCATTGCTATAACTATTTTTTTTTTTTTTGTGAATAAATTTTATCAGCCAATCCACACAATCAAGAATAGATATTATGTAACATTAATTATTTACAACCAATGGACATTAATTACTTACATAAAAAGTGGGGTCAAGTTTGTTTTAAGTTGTATTTATGTACCTAAAGAACATAAACATATTGTATGAACCACAACACCCCTAGTTCAAAATTTAATTCAATTTTTTGACTAGCTAATTACTTGGTTCATTCTAATGGCAATTTTAATAAAATGTGGAACTTCTAGTCTAGAGCCTTTAAAACTTGATCTTCAACCTAAACCTAAACATGCATAAAATCAAGAACCTACTAATACCAAGTAAGTAGGTTCAAGGTAGGTAGGTGTATTAACCATCTATACAAGTACCACACCTACTTAGTTTAAACCTACCCTATGTAGCTTAGCCTAACCTACCCACCCACTTACTTACCTATTACATAGGTCTATAGGCTAAGTAGGTAAATGGTTACTTAATATTATTAAGTAATAATTAACATTATACTTCTCCAAACTTTTGCCTAACTATGAACCTAACCTACCTAGCCTACTTAACTTAGATAACCTAACTAGGCCTAACTAGTAGTTTATCTAGGCAAGGTTAGCTATATTTTATTATATTTTAACATTATAGTAATTGTATAATTATTATTTAAATTATAATTATTACCTACCTATTTACATATGTACTTATTGTCAACCTACCTATTACCAACCTCAAACCTTCTTATCACCTACCTACTCATACCTATGTATTATTTACCAACCCCAACCTACCTACCAATATATTAACCTACATATTATTAACTTCAAACATAACTACCTACCCATGAATTTTTAATTCTCAACCTACCTATCACCAACTTATATACTTACTTAAATGTATTTGTTACCAACCCACTTAACCTACCTTAACCCAACCTTTAGCCTAATTTACATGTATTACCAACCTACATAAGCTAGTGTAACCTACCTAGCCTTAGTCTATGCATCAATAATTTGATTTTAATATTACAATTAAGTTAGCCTCAAGATTATCAATATCACACATGTATTCCAAATTATGATATAAGGTATTACAATCATGTAATATGATTATAATCATTGATTAGTAAGGTATTATTGGCATGCAGTAATAAGTATGATTAATATTAATTAACATTATGGACATGTCCTTCATAATTAGATGATTCAAAATAAGACATGGCATTACAAGAAATTTGGAAAATAACAACTCAATTTACAATTAGATTTTAGTCATAACGGACACCTTTATTATAAAAAAATTTAATCACCAAAGACAAATGCCATTGCACAACTAATAACAAAACACGCCATGTCCAACATGGAAGTCATAACATCAATTGCAAATCCTTCTAACTATAATTCATTTTCTCATGGACGCTACCATGAATGAACATGAATATGACATGGACCTCATGTAGCCTACATGGAATTTTACTTTGCAATTACATTTGCGATTACTTTATGGATAGTCACACAATGCCAAATGTCTTAGCTACCTAACTTAGCTTAGCTTAATTACCTACTTACTTACCTAGGTAAAATAATAAGTAGGTAAGTAATAGAAGCCTACATAGCTTGCTTAGCCTAATTGCCTCCTGTGCATACCTACATAGCCTAATTTATTAAGCTAAATGCCTACTAAGCCTACATAACCTATTTTACACCACAATACCTAGTTTAACCTAAATTATCCTACTTTTCCCTACCTAATTTAATTTAATCCCCAAGGTGCAAATATGAAGACTTAAACCCCTCGCTTCCACAAGGATTAACCAAGTCTTTAACCATTGCATCCCACCCTTATAAGGTGTTAAATTTTAAATCAATTTGTTTATTTCACATCTTGTTACATACACTAGTTGTGTAAATAGTTAGCAAGATACGTAATATGTAGGTAGGTTGTAGGTAGGTCAATAGCTAGCTAACTAGCTAGATAGGCCATTTACCTAGGTATGGCCTATTTGCCATTTACCTAGGTAAAAATATTTAAGTAAAGATGCCATCCTAGCCTCCTAACTTAGCCTATTCAACCTTGCTTAACCAACTACTTAGCCTACCTAATAGCCAATAATTCAATTCAAATACACTTTGAATTGCAAATAGTAAAGATACCATGTGTTATATAATTGTTTTGTAGAGTTGCAAATTTTGTTGGGCAATTTGGTTGTCTAGAATCAAATGATAACACCAACAATGAATGACATGTGTTCATTTTTTAAATCAATGTTTTCATTTTAAACTTGTGGTAATCAAAAATTATAGTCACATGGACAATTAAAATTTGGATCCATCACAATGAGCACTTGCAACTATGGTGACACAAAATACCACTCAAGGTGTAGTTGCAAAATGGATTGATTTGGACAATAGTTACAAACTAGTCACAAACATAGGGTCAAAATAGACAAGATTTTAGTGAGACCTTGCAAAATGTTTTAATTGTGAATGTCAGTTTTGATGTAATGTTAAATAACAATGTGGACATCAAGGTTCAACCATGCTAATAAATAGGATCCACTTCAAGTGTAACCAATCATATTGGGACATATTTACATATCTCATAAACTAAATTTCTTTGTTGAAAATGTGTGGTATTTGTAAAACAATGTTTTTAATTTTTAATTTAGGAGTTGGATAAGTTTTAAATAATCCAATAAATATGTAATATGTTTTAGCACTTTTAAAGCCCATAACCAATATTTTTCAACACAATGAAAAATCCCATGCTACCATATCAACCTATTAAGAATATTCAAAAAATCGTTTCAAATGGCTCCTTTGATTGCATTTGCACCCATCGACCTTATTTTTGTAAAACATATTGAAAGCATTTTTAAAAAAATTAATACAAGATTCTAAAGCTTTTTAAAATGTGCCAATATCACATTTACTACATTCATATTCAACCTATTAAGAATATTCAAAAAACATTTCAAGAGGTGATCATGGCTCCTTTGATTACATTTGCACCCATTGACCTTATTTTTGTAAAACATATTAAAAACATTTTTCTTTAAATTTTGATACAAGATCCTAAAAACTTTTTAAACCATGTCAATATCACATTTACTACATTTGTATAGTTTAAAATTCAAAGTCAAAAGGTTTTGCATACCTTCAAACTTGTATTAAAGTTGGCATTTTTGGTTTCTACATTGTTGAAACTATTTTTATGGCATTTTTAAAGGTAGAAGCACCTAAAACCACCAAATAAGCATAGCAAGTAAAGTAGACTTCAATTTTTTCCTCCTCTTTTTTTCTTCAAATACAAGACAATTTAAAATTCAACCCAATTTATCAAAACAATTTATCAATTAGTTATGAATATGTAAAAAATTGTTAAAAAGAGCTTATTCAATTATGAGTAGGCTCTTCTATGAATCATAGGTGAAACACCTAAAATCCTCAAAACATTCCTTTAATATGATCAAACAAGGATCCTAATTTACTTTTTTTTTAAACTTTTAATATGATCAAATAAGTAGCAAATTGTAAGAATTGTAATATTGAAGCCATTACCCACATTGTGTCGTTTTCAAAATAACTTTAAATTGTATTTTACTACAATGGCACACCCATAAACAAATTGAACATTTATAGGGATTCATAGTAGGGTTCAATTCAAGGTCCTCTAGTCATGGTGTTAGTTGCTCTTACCTTACCATGCTTGGACCCAAAAATATTTTGGCAAGTGACAATACACATTGTTTTAGCTCTAGGTTTAAATGATGACAATTCATGTTAGTGGTAAATTAATGTTAGATTATGCCACATGGTACTTAGAGCATCTTGAATAGTGCTCAATATGTGACTCTGTAAAAATATTCTTCACATCCAAGTTTAGTTATTTACTTTCTTGCAACCCCACCCATGAAACTAAAACTAGGATAACAAATAGGTGGGAAACTACTAATAACAAACCACCTAGAACAATCATTATGATGGCCTAATAAAAACATTGAACAACAGTTAGATCATATTATTACACTATTTTTTGTGGGTGCACAACATTACTATACCTTTTACCAACCATCTTAAAATGTGCAATTATGTTCAACCAAAAACATTTTCTTGAATTGGCCCGACATATTCTCATTTTTCTTCATCTAATTTAAATGTGCATGATCACATATTGAACATTGTTGGAGATGTTCTTATCATATTAACTTTAATTTGTTAGAACATTTAACACATACTTAATGTTAATACCATGTATGAATGGATTTATTTATCCATGGATATCCTTCCAAGAAAAGAGGAAGGATCTTGTACCTATTCTTTAAGAGTGGGAAAGATCTTACATGTATAAAATCCTTCGGGCATTTTTAATAAGTAGGCATACAAACCATCTTCCTTTTGGAACACCTTTAGCAATGGATTATAACATTAAATTAGATGAAAAATAGTAGTACAATAGTGCAAAAATTGTTATGACACTAAACTTTTGGATTGAATATCATGTTCTTCCACAAGGGCAATGCAAGCAAACAATTGTCTTTAATTGGTCCATTGTAACCATCATTTTCTTTTTGGTGAATTGGTGCAAAATTGCATTCGAAAAAGTTAAAAGACAAATATTCTTTTATAGATTCTTGCAAAAAAAGTGTAAAAATTGACCTCACCCCAAAAACAATTTGTCAAATTTAAATAGGTTTTTAATGTTAAATCAAGTTTTTTGTAAAATTTTCTATCGTTTTGAGAGTTTTCCAATAACTTGTCGCCTTCAATGTTAAATCCTTTTTGGGATGATTGCCACATGTTCCATCACCAAATGAAAAAAAAATTGTTCAAAATTGTTACTTGTGTGGGGTGGGAGAATAGTTGTCTATATGTTGGATAATCATACCACAACCCAAATGATGGGCATTACTAGAGATGTTCTTACACCTTATGATCTACATATGTGTAGGCTAGGCTCAACTACTTCTTCATCCTAAACCCTTTAATTTGGGAATGACCCCACCCTAAAGCTTTCCCCTACACTTTTGAATGTTACCTATTACTACAACATAATTGAATAGGGAAAGAACCACTACATAGTTTAATACTAACAAAAATACTATTTCATCTTTAAATGATTTTAACAAGTTGAATAATCCATGTCATCTAGGTTTTGTTGAATGCACCATTATAAATAGGGTTGAGCAAATGAAATCATGAAAGAACATGGTTGAAAACATTATTCGACATGACACAAATGAAATCTTTATGTAGTGGGTAAAAAATAAACTTGTATTATAGGGGCAAGGAGGAGATCCATTTAACATTTGGGACATGCTCCAACTAACCTTTTATCTAACGAATTAGCAAATCAACAATAAGGAAAAAAAAATTAATTATATTTCTTGGTTTAAAAGTTCCACGATATTTTGTTTTTCATACATGGATTCCATTTGGAGGATTGTTTCCAAAATTGAACTTTTCAAATCCTAATCCTAACATGGTCCACCTATTGAGCCTTCCATAAAATACCATCAAATTATGTATAGTATGATTATCCTTTTAAATTAAACCCCTCAGTCCATATTAGGTATAGGGAAAAAAAAGTTCATAAGAAATTGAAACATTTCAAAGGACCTAACATATTGAAGATCCTTTTTTTAATCCATCCCAAACGTGACATAGCCCCAATTCCAACACCTCTTGCCCACATTTTATAACTTTGTTTCTTTTGCCAAGGTTTGAATACCTGACATAATTGCCCTATTATTTTAATAATGAGTTCATTCAACAAAATGCTATCATTTAGTAACAAAAATAATTAATTTGTATTTCCCTCACCTACAACCAAGTTTGAATATTATTGTAACTTTTTAACATGTTTTCACATTTTTTGCATTAGATCAATTTTTTGTGTTATTTCAATAAACTTTGTGGCTTTTATTGCTTGATTTCTTTTTTAAGCCAACTTTTATTTTTTAATGAACAATCTTTAAGTTGAATTTTTTTAAAATTCTTTTTTGTTTTGTTAAATAATATGTAAACTATTATGGTCTTTGTTGTTTCATATTGTTTTCCTTTTTCATTCAACTTTTGTTTTTATAAGTCATCTCAAAATTGAGTTTCAAATAAGTTTATGAATGATATTGTGGACAGTTATGGCAATTGAACCTTCATATGAAAATGCAATTGGACATTATGTGGGTGTCTTCATGTTTAGAAGTTTCATTCATATTTTTTAAAGGGTTTTTAAGAGTCATCTTGAACTTTGAGGCATAGAATTGAAGTTGTATAGTGAATTTGTTTTTAAAATATCTCACAAAGTAATGTTAACCCAATAAGTTCAACCAAAAATTCATGTAACTTGTGAAAAATGGAGTTTATGTAATCATTTAAATTGTTTGTGACAAAAGTCCTTTTACCTACAAAGGGTTTCATAACTATCAATTTATGACATGTAATAATACAAATTTTATCAATTATTAACCATTGATATGCATTTGGATGACTTAATATTTAATTTTGGTAATATTTTAATAATTTATTAACATTAATTTAGAACTCTTTTAATTGGTATGTGTACACAAAAAGAAATCTTGTCTTTTTTCACCTTGACACATTGTGATTATTGTTTGATTTGATTACATTTCAACTACATTTGGCCATTTTAAGTTTGTAAGTTGATTGTTGCACTAATTAATAATCAATATTATTCATAGCTATTACGTTCACTATGTTGTTCGCTTATAAGTATAATTTGGATCTTTATTTATTTTTTTAATAATTTCAAATTGTTGATGTGAAAATTGAGGTAGCCTTCAACTTTATTTACACAATGCATTATAATGGGTTAATGATTTTTAAAACATTTCTTGAACTATTAACATGGTACATGAGTTGAACTATCAACTTTTAACATGTTGAAACCATTACTTAAGGGTTGCATTTTACACTTGGCATAATTTATTAAAACACATGTAACAATTTCAAACCACACATTTATATTGGAATGAATTAATGATTTTTTTCACATTTTTTCAATTATCATAGTTGAACCATTCACTTTTAATATATTAAAACCATTATTCACAAATTAAATTTTGCACTTATTATAATGTACAAAAACACATGCAACTTGATATTTTGCAATTATATATGAATGGTTTAGTGAAGTATTTCGCATTTTGAACTATTAACATTTGCACATGAGTTGAATAATTCACTTTGAATGTTGTTAAATTCACTATTCATAAATTGCATTTTACATTCATCACAATTTCACCTTTATATTTGAATGGGTTAATGATTAGGTCAAAATGTTCATACATGCAAAGTTTAAGATGCATGTAAAATTTTAATTTTAAACTTTTTTATATATTAAATTCTTGTACATTTATGTAAATTAAAAGGTTTTTTTTTCCTTTAATTTGTTTTAGGCATCATAGACAAGTTTATTATTGTGAATGTTCATGATGTTGTGACCGAACAACATGTCGCCGGACAAGGACTTCATGCATGTACTGTTGGTGTGAACATGAAAATCCTGATCTGGATAATGTGGCCGAGAATCTTGATTAGTGGCGGCGGATTTTCTCTTG
>Ga0116227_10015319_pt1 | contig 11382 bp, 7 predicted proteins | sample S1TSphgellanicum_FD_89693 | JGI IMG/M metagenome (GOLD analysis project Ga0116227, IMG submission 89693) | Host-associated microbial communities from peat moss isolated from Minnesota, USA - S1T2_Fb - Sphagnum magellanicum MG | ecosystem: Host-associated > Plants > Peat moss > Unclassified... | reverse complement strand
CGGGTGCGCGGAAATAGGGCATGGAGAAGCTATGCGGCAGGCCGACATGCTCCCATGCCGCATCGTCCAGCGTGGGCGCTTCTCCATCAGCCACTTTGGCGAGCTTGAAGTGCCAATCGGCGTTGAAGTTGACCCGTGCGCGCGCATCGTCAGGGGCCGATGCAGCCGGAACCGGGTCGGCCAGGGCGTTCGACAAGCCCCAGGGCGCAAGGGCGATCATGGCAAGCAAAGGCGCAATCCGGCTGATACTTGGCCTTCCCACGATCCTCTCCCATCCTGTTTTCGCTGAACTTTCTTCCATATCTATGCAGCCGATTTGTATTTTACTATTAGAATCTAGATCGCTTATATGAAATTATTTCCTCTTGACTTAAGCGCCCGCCCCCATGGCGCGCGCGTTTTCCGCAGGGACTGTCAGGTGGATCGAGAACGCCTCGCAATGGGCCATGGTGCGAAAAGCCGTCATCGCCTATCAACCAAAGCAGATCATTCGCCATGAGCCGATCCGGGAGAACGAAGCTGATGTTGAGCCGCCGCGACACCTTATTCGCCAGCCTGGCAACCGCTCTCATGAGCTCCCAGGCGCGCGCTGCCCAACACCCCGGAAGCTGGCCCGCCACTCCGGCGGAAGAGATTGATCTCTGGCCCGGCACACCGCCCGGCGCGCCTTCGATTCTGCCCATGGAGCAGGTCATTGAAAACGGTGACGACGCGCATCACAGCCGGATGGTCAAGGGGATCGCCCGCCCGCGCATGAAAGTCTTTCGGCCGGACAAGCCAAACGGGTCGGCGCTGCTGGTGACGCCGGGTGGTGGCTATTCGGTGATCATGATCGATGTGGAAGGCTATCAGCTCGGCCCATGGCTGAGCGAACGGGGCTGGACTGTCTTTGTGCTCTACTACCGCTTGCCTGGGGAAGGCTGGGCGGACCGGGCGAATGTGCCGCTGGCCGATGCGCAGCGTGCCATGCGGTTGATCAGGTCACGGGCAGCGCAATATGGCTTTGACCCGCAAAAGGTCGGCGCCATGGGTTTCTCCGCGGGCGGGCATGTCTGCGCGGATCTTGCGACGCGATACGATGCAAAAGTCTATGCGCCGGTCGATGCAGCCGATCGCTTGAGCGCGCGCCCTGCGCTCGCGGCCCCGATCTATGCCGTCCAGTCGATGAGCGAGCCTCTCGCCCATGCCGGCTCGCGCGCCATGCTGCTGGGGCCGAACCCGTCCGCCGATATGGAGCATGCGCATAGCACGGCCAATCATGTCACCACCAGCACACCACCGTTGTTTATGGTCCATGCCGAGGACGATACGGTCGTGTCCGTCGAAAACACCATCGCGATGCGTGCCGCACTCAAGGCTGCGGGCGTCAAGGTGGAAACGCATCTGTTCACCGCCGGCGAACATGGCCTGAGCCTGCCGGGCCCGGCGGGCGAACCTGCACGCCGCTGGAAGGAGATGTTTGTCGCCTGGGCTCAGGCGCAAGGTCTGGGCTGATAGCCATGGCGCGAGGCGGCCACCGAGGGGCGTGCCGTCCTGTCAGCGCGGGGGATGGGCAAGGGCGATCGAAACTGGCTGCCCGCTGTAGGAGATGACCCGACTCCAGTTCCCATCAAGTGGTAATGCGTCAGCGCCCACCAGCTTGATGCGGATCTGGCGTTGTGGCCGCATGCCTGCGAAATGCCCTCGTCTGGGCCCGATTGTCAGAACGTGTCGGCTTTCGTCCCAACGCAGATCGATCTCGGCCTTGCCGCCCTGCTCATAGGCATAAGTCAGCCCGTCGTCCTCATAGAGCCGCGCCACGCCATCTCTCCCCGGGAACACCAGAAGATCCAGATCGCGCGCCAGAGCGCCGGCCGTGGACTGCACCGCCGGGCCAAGAGGAAGGATGCTGCCCGCACGGGCATGCAGCGGAATGCGCTCAATCGGCGCAGGCACCCGGTGGATCAGTCCGCCGGTACGATGCTCGCCGGTCCATACATCATACCAGCCGCCCTCCCAGACGGGGAGATAGACCGGCCAATCCGTGACATCAGGTGCCAGAACCGGCGCCACATGCAGAGCGTCGCCAAACATATAGCTGCTGGTCTGGTCCAGCGCCTGTCCATCCTCAGGGAAATCGAAAACCATTGGGCGCAGCAGCGGCATGCCCGAGTGCGACGCCTGCGCCGCCAGCGCATAGATATAGGGCAGCAACCGATAGCGCAGATCCAGATAGATGCGCGCCACGGCCTCGACCTGTTCGCCATAACGCCAGAACTCGGTGTTGGTCATGTAGCCATGGACGCGCTGCAGAGGCAGGAAAGTCGCATATTGAAACCAGCGGATGAAACGCGCGTGATAGGCCGGGTCGGTGTACTGCCCATCACCGGGGCGGAAAAAGCCGCCGGCATCGACTGTCCAGTAAGGATAGCCTGCCGCCGCCATGTTCAAACCTGCGGGGATCTGACGGCGAAGGGTTTCCCAGTCGTTGCCGATGTCGCCCGACCAGGTGGCTGCCCCATAGCGGTGCTGGCCGGGAAAGGCCGAGCGGGTGAGGATCATCACCCGCCGATCGGGGAAGGCCGCGCGCTGTCCCTCGTAAACCGTGCGCGAGACTTGCAAGGGATAGGCAAGGCGCACCCGCTCGCCCGGCCCCGCCGCCGTATCGCGCCCCAACAGATCGTCGTTCTCGGGCTCGGTGGCATCCTGCCACCAGGCGTCAATGCCAAGTGCGCCCAGGTGCCTGTTCTGGCTCTCGGCATAGAAGGCCGCCGCACGGGGATTGAAGAAGTCGATCCAGTCCGTGCCGGGAATGAAAAAGCCGCGCGCGGCAAATTGCTTGCCCAGTTCCGTATCGCGCGAGATCTTGGACCAGACCGAAAGCATGAAGCGCAGATCCATGCCATGCAGTTCGCGGCATAGTCCGGCGGGATCGGGATAGTTCTTCTCATCGAAACGCATAGCATTCCAGCCATGCCCGCCCCAATATTGCCAGTCCTGCACCATGACATCGACCGGCAGGCGGCGGCGACGGAACTCCCGGGCCGTGTCCAGGATCTCCTGCGAGGAATGGAAGCGCTCACGGCAATGAATATAGCCGAACGTCCAGACGGGCATCATGGGCGCCGCCCCAGTCAAAGCGCGATAGCCGTTCATGACCTGCCTGGCGGAGGGCCCGGCAATCACCACATAATCGATGGCCTGAGCGACAGGAGAACGCCACAGGGTGGTCGGCGCCTCGGGACTGTAACGCAGGATGGGGGCATCCTTGGCACCGGCCAGAATGCGGACATCATGCTCACCCGGTTCCAGCTCGGCGATAAAGCTGGTGGTGGGCGGCAGCCAGAGATTGGCATGATCGGCCAGAACCCGCCCGTCGATCTCGACATGATAGCGTGAGGTCATCTTGCCCCCGCTGTCGAACAGAAAGGCATAACGACCAGCGGCGGCAACGGAGAAGCGCCCGGTATAGACCGCCTCACGCAACTCGACGCGCGCATTGCCCTGTGTCGTCGTGACATCGGCCAGTTGGGAGCTGCCGCCTTGGGCCTGCTGTTGCAGCGCAATGGTCTGATCGGGCGGATTGAGCTCACTCATGCCGTCATTGTGCCAGAGCAGCCCATATCCCCGGCTGGAGAGGAGGAAAGGCAGGCTGATTTGGGTGTTCACCTGCGTCAGGCGACGCGGCAAGCCGCGCAGGTTCAGATGGCCGTCTTGGAAACAGCCCGTGCCATAGAGCCGTTCCTCCGGCGGGGAGATGAAGCCCTGCTCCACCCGCTGACATGGCATGCCGCGCACCGTATGCGCAGCCATATGCCGCGTTCCCGGCTGTTCGCTCAGCAGCAGGCGGCCATCGGGTGTGAGAAAGCGCAGCGCCGATCCATCATGGGGAATCTCGCAGTGGATCGCGGGCAATTCCAACCGTGTGGCTCCGGCCATGTCACGCCGGACGAGATGGTAACGCCCCTTCTGCCGGACCAGCATCTGGCTCGGTGGAACATGTCCGTCGACAACCGCTCCCGGCACAAAGCGGACCCGGAATGCCCGCACGCCAAGCGCCACGACCTGCAAGGTGCCATCGGCGAAGGTCGCCTGAAAATCCGGCACATCCCGCCCGGTCGATCCGGCCAGCGCCCCCAGCGCCGGGCCGGACAGTGCTGAGGCCGCTACGCCGGCACGCAACATGTCTCTGCGCGTCACGGACCAGAAATTGGCTTCACCCTGATGATCGGTCACGCACTCTCCTCTTCCGCGTGCTGCCTGCTACAGATCGTTGTCCAGCGCATCGCCGGGCCCAACGGCGCCGCGTTCGGCCTGATAGCCAAGGCCATCGGAAATGCGCGCGACAGCGGCATTCAACATCTCGCGCGCGGCATCGAGATGGACTTTCTGCGATCCGTCGATCAATTCGAGGAACGGGATCGTCAAGGCGGCCACCACCTGTCCGTCAAAGCCGAAAACGGGGCAGCTTATGTCCGTAACGCCATGGGTGATCGGGCTCTGGCGGCTGTCATGGCCACGCTCACGGATGAGCGCCAGCCGCTCGCCCAGCCATGCGCGATCCACCGGGGCCTCGCGCTCCTTTTCCGCCTCGACGATGATCTGCTCCGCCCGCGCGGCGCCCGAAAAGGCAAGCAGCACTTGTCCGGAGCAACTGTTGATGATGTCGATCTTCGCACCGACACGCAGCGAGAAACCACGGGTTCCAGGCTGTTGCTCGCAGGCAACGACCAGTCCGCTGCCCGCATTGGGCACCACCAGATGGCAGGACTGACCTGCCGCGGAGGCCAGCCCCTGCATCTCGGGCAACGCCGTGCGCACGATATCCTGCGCCGGTGTGGCGCGATAAGCCAGCTCCAGCAGCTTGTAGGCGACCGTGTAGCGATCGGTCGTCTCCGATTTGCGCACATAGCCAAGCCGCTCCATCACGACGAAAAAGCGAAACAATTCGCCCAACGTCCGATCAAGCGTCGCCGCGATCTCGCTGACCAGCGCCCCCTCGGGATAGCTCGCCAGGGCTTCGATAATTTCAAAGGCCCTTTCGATGGCAGGGGCGGCATAAGAGCCCTTTGCTCCGGTTTGCTTCATTCTTGTTTCCTGGCTTCAGGGCCGCGCTAGCCCCACTGGCGTTCAAAGGTTCCGGCTGGGCCGATCACCACCACGAACCTTTCTGTGCCAGCCCTGACGGTGACTGTCGATCCCGGTTCCCCCCGGACGACCAGCGACCGGGGCCGGCCACCCCGCCAGACCAGATCGACCTTCAATGCGCCGGGCGCGCGAAATCCCCTGATCGCACCATCGGGCCAGGCGGAAGGCAGGGCGGGCAGCAGATGCAGTTCGTCGCCCCAGCCCTGGACCAGCATTTCGAGAATACCCGCCGTGCCACCGAAATTGCCGTCGATCTGAAAGGGAGGATGGGCATCGAACATGTTGGGATAGGTGCGCCGGGGCCCCAGCAACCCTTTGAGAACCTCATGCGCATGGTCGCCCTCGCCCATCCGCGCCCAGAGGCAGACACGCCATGCCGTCGCCCAGCCGGTGGACAGGTCGCCGCGCTGCCGCAGGCTGACCTTGGCCGCCTCGATCAGTTCGGGCGTATCGCGCGGGTTGATCTGCCCGCTGGGATAGACACCATAGAGATGGGAGACATGGCGATGATGCGGATCGGGCGCGATGGCATCCCAGTCTTCCAGCCATTCCTGCAATTGCCCCTGCGCGCCGATGCGGTCGGGCGCGAGGCGTGACCTTGCCTGCCTGACCTTGCCGAGCCAGTCGGCATCCACCTTCAGGCGCTCGCCCGCGCTCAGCGTATGGTCGAACAGGTCGCGGATGATCTGGCGGTCCATCGCCGGACCCACGCAGAGCGAGGAGCCGAAAGCATGCTCGTTCTCGGGCGAGAGCGAGGGCGAGGTGACCAGCCCGCGCCCCTTGGGGTCCTCGATCAGCGTGTCGAGGAAGAAGTGCGAGGCCCCCTTCAGCAGGGGATAGAGCCGCGCGAGCAGCGCCCCGTCACGCGTGTGATCCCAGTGGCGCATCAGCGTGTTGCAGAGCCAGGCGCCGCCGCAGGGCCACAAGCCCCACAGCGGCCCGTCGATCGGCGCGCTGGCCCGCCACAGATCGGTGTTGTGATGCGCCACCCAGCCGCCCGCGCCATACATCACCCGCGCGGTGTTCGCGCCCTTGACCGCCAGTTCCTCCACCATCCGCACCAGCGGCTCGATGCAGAGCCCCAGCCCGGCGGGATCGGCGGCCCAATAGTTCATCTCGGTGTTGATGTTGATCGTGTATTTGCTGTCCCAGGGAGGCAGGGTGCTCTCGTTCCACAGGCCCTGCAGGGTGGCGGGCTGGCCGCCCGAACGCGATGAGGCGATCAGCAGATAGCGGCCATATTGCACATAGAGCGCCGCCAGCCCCGGATCGTCCTCGCTCTCGCTGGCCGCGATGCGCTGGTTGGTGGGCAAGGCCGCAGCGGCGCTGGTTCCCAGATCGATCGTCATCCCGCCGAACAGCACGGCGTGATCGGCCATGTGAGCGCGGCGCAGCGTGTCATAGGATTTGCGCTCCGCCGCCTGATCGACCGCCCGGACCTTTGCCACCGGATCGCCGCTGATGTCGCGGGCACTGACATAACTCGTTGCCGCGGTGATCAGCAGGGTCACCTGACGGGCACCGCGGATGGAGAGACCTTGCTCCGTCTGCGTGATGGTGCCGTCCCCGATGGCGCGCACCCGCAGCGCATAGCGCAGACCGGCGGGAATGCCGGCGGAACTTTCATTGTGCCCGGTCACCAGAAACGCGCCGCTGCCCTCGCCGACCAGCGTGACGCCCGCCTTGGGCGGCCCGGCCTCCTCGCGCATCATCCAGTCGGTGGGCCGCGTGGTTTGCGGGGCGCCGCCTTCGCCGAATTGCTCGCGCGGGGTGCGCAGCGCGCGCGGGGCGCGATAGGTGATGTCGAAATCGAGCGTACCCGCTTCCGCCTCCAGACGCATCACGATCACTTGGTCGGGCGCCGAGGCGAAGACCTCGCGCCGGTAGCGCGCCGTCCCCTCGCCATACTCGGTCGTCGCGATGGCCGAGGCCAGATCGAGCTGGCGCCGATACGCCCTGGGCCGCAACGGCTTGGAAAAGGTCAGCAACAGATCGCCCAGTGTGCCATAGGGCATCTGGGAGAGCGGTTTGGCCATCATCCGGGCGGAGGCCAGATCGGTTGCCTCCTTATATTTGCCTTGCGCCAGCAAGGCGCGAACCTGCGGCAGAGCGGCCAGAGCATCAGGATTGTCGGGATCGTAGGGAGAGCCCGCCCAAAGCGTGTTCTCATTGAGCTGCAGCCGCTCCTGCGCCACCCGGCCGAACACCATCGCGCCAAGCCGCCCGTTGCCCACCGGCAAAGCCTCGGTCCATGCCCCGGCGGGCTCGCGATACCACAGGCACTCGCCCGGACGGGCTTGCGCATGGGCGGACGCGGCGGGCCTTGCCCCCAGCACGGCGGGCGACGCGCTCAAGGCCAGGCCCGCCGCCAAAGTCTCGCGCCGGTTGAACCACCTGGGCTTTGTCGCGCGTGTCATCCTCTTTCCCCTGTTGTTCTGCGATCTTGGCTGTCGGTTGTGCTCGGCAAGGTGCTCAGCGGCCGCCATCCGGGCTGATGGTGACGGCGGCCCCGCCCGAGGCCGCCAGTTTCAGCGTCAGCCCCGCGCCGCTCGCCATGCTGGCGGATGCGATCCTGAGATCGTTCATGCCCGCGCCATCCTGCCATGTGCGAACGTGCCAGCGGCGTCCCTTCCCCACCATGTCGAGCGGCACCCTGACCGTGCGCGCCTGTTCATTGGTCATAGCGCCGATATACCATGTGTCCCCCTTGCGCCGGGCCAGCACGATGTATTCGCCCACCTCACCGGCAAGGAACCGCGTTTCATCCCAGCTTGTCGGCACCTGCTTCAGGAAATCGACGCCGGGCGTCAGTCTGCCTGCCGCATCGATGTAGGAATCCGGGCTGTCCGCCAGCATCACTAACGGCGAGTCATAAACGACATACATGGCCAGCGCCTGCCCGCGCGTGGTCTGCACGAAAGGGCGGGGAGAGCGGCGCTGCCGGGCCATCTCGGCAGGCGGCAGGGCGTGGAAGCCGCCGGGCGTATAGTCCATGGGGCCCAGCAGCATGCGCGTGAAAGGCAGCGTCACATTATGGGTGGCGGTGATGCGCGTGCCGAACTTGTTGTATTCGGCCCCCAGCACGCCTTCCTGAGTCAGGAAATTGGGCCAAGTGCGCGCCAGCCCATCGGGCGGATAGGCGCCGTGCAGATCGACCATCAGATGATGCGCCGCCGCCTTGGAGAGCAGCTCATGATAGAAGGCGACCATCTGCTGGTCGTTGCGGTCCATGAAATCGACCTTGATGCCCTTGATGCCCCAGGCCTCATAAAGCGTGAGGGCGGCATCCATCTGCCGTTCAAGCTGCTTCCACTGCAACCATACCCACACGCCGACATGGCGGTCCGCGCCATACTTGACGATGCCGGGCATATCCATCGCGGCGATCGGCACGGTGACATCGGCGGGCCGCGCACCTTCCGAACTGCCCTTGTACCAGCCCTCGTCGATCAGGATGTAGTCGAGGTCCATCGATGTGGCGAAGTCGATATAGGCCTTGTAGCTGGCGGTGTTGATCCCCGCATCGGGCACATTGACCGCCCAGCCATTCCACCAGTCCCACGCCGATTTCCCGGGCTTGATCCAGCTGGTGTCGGCAATTTTGGAAGGCGTGGCCAGCAGTTGCACCAGACTGGATTCGATCAGTCTGCCGGGCCGGTCGCCGATCATCACCACGCGCCAGGGCGTAGTCAGCGGCGCCTCGACCAGCGAGGCGTGAACGGCGGCGCCGAAGGTTCCTGTGTCGCGCGCACTGTCCACCCTTGGGGTGAGGCCGACATTGACGCCCAGCCCATAATCACCGCGCCGGGTGTAATAGGCGCCCGCATAATCGCGCTTGTCGGCTTCCAGCAGGGCGAAGGTGGTCTGCCCCTTGCCGGTCTTGCACACCAGCGGCGCGTCATAGAGGTGAAAGCCCCACATGGCCGAGGCCTTGAAGGCGCTGAACTCGGTCTCGTGCGAATTCTCGAACTTGCCGGCATTGGCGCCCCAGCAGCCATAGTCGGCAGGGAAATAGAAACCCGTGGTTTCCCAGAAGACATCAAGGTTCTGGAATTTGGCCTGCCCCGGCACCACGAAGCGGAACCCCACGCCGTCGTCATAGGCCCGCAGCACGAGGTCGAACTTTACATCGTCCTTGCGGCGCTGAAGATGCAGGGTCAACTGATTGTAACGGTCGGCGACTTGGCTGGCCTTGCCCGCCAGCGGCGCATAGCTGTCGTTTACCGATGTCGCCTCGGATGCCAGGACCGTGACGGCCTCGCCCCCGATCGAGCCCTGACTGGTGAACAGGCCCATCGGCGATTCGGCAAGGACCGGAGCGCCATCATGATCGACGGTATAATGCAGCCCCGCTTCCGCCGAGACAGTCAGCCGCATGTGGCCATCGGGCGACGTCACCCCCAGTGCGGTCTGCGCTGCGGCAGGTGAGGCCATCAACACCAGACCGGCCAGGGCCGTGGTGCGGCTCAACAGCGCCTTCACGGCATCGCCTGCTGACATTCGCTTTGTTGTTCGGCCGATCTGCATCTCTCTCTTCCCGTTTGTCGCTGCCATTTTTGGTTCGCGCGTAACATTCACGCGCCCATTTGCCGGGGCACGAATTCGAAATCGCCCACACCCGGCGCTTCCGATCTGGCTGGTCGGCCCGAGGAGGTGGCCAGCATGGCCTCAAAGATCATCGCCCCGGCCTGCGCCACCGTCGGGCTGGCCGCGCGGGCCAGAAGATCGGTGGTTTCCTGCTCGGTCTGCCGGGCCTGGACGGCCATCGCGGCATCAATGCCCGGAGAGGCCATGGCGACGGCAAGGTCCTGCGCGGTGAAGTCGCGGGCCAGGACAGGATCGTAACGCCAGAGGTGATGATGCGCGTCAATCTTCATCAAAGGGGGCTGCCTGAGGGTCAATATCAGATATGAGAACTAACTTGCATATATGATCCTCAACGTCTAGCCCAATGACACGATCCGTTGCTCGAGAGGATGTTCAAGCCCATGAAATCGATCGTCTGCCGGGAGCCTTTCAGCCTGACCGTCGAGGAACGCCCACGTCCCGAGGCCAAGGCGGACGAACTGATCATCCGCATCCGGCGGGTGGGCCTGTGCGGCACGGATTATCATATCTTTGCCGGGCGCCATCCCTTCCTCACCTATCCCCGCGTGATGGGCCACGAGCTTGCGGCCGAGGTGCATGCGGCCCCCGAAGGCTCGCCCTTCCATGTGGGGCAGATCGTGGCCGTGAACCCCTATCTGGCCTGCGGCACCTGCATCGCCTGCCGCAAGGGCAAGCCCAACGCCTGCGTCTCCATCAGCGTGCTTGGGGTCCATGCCGATGGCGGCATGGCAGAGTTCCTTGCCGTGCCGCAGCGCGCCGTCATTGATGCGACCGGCCTCACCCTCGATCAGGCCGCCATGATGGAGTTTCTGGCCATTGGCGCACATGCAGTGACCCGTTCTGGAGTCGATGCCACAGATCGTGTGCTGATTGTCGGCGCCGGTCCGATCGGTGTGGCCTGCGCCCTCTTCGCGCGGCTCAACGGGGCGCAGGTCACTCTGGCCGATATGCGCGTGACCCGGCTGGCCTTCGCGCGCGACAGGTTGGGCTTCGATGACACGGCGGAGGTCACCCCTGCCCTCACCGCCGAACTGGCCGAACGCACGGACGGCGCCATGTTCGACGCTGTCTTCGATGCGACCGGATCACTGCCCGCCATGGCGCAGAGCCTCACCTATGTCGCCCATGGTGGCAGGCTGGTGCTGGTGGGCGTGGTGCCGGGCGATCTCGTCTTTGCCGATCCCGAGTTTCACAAGCGGGAAACCACGCTTATGGCCAGCCGCAACGCGCTGGCGGCGGATTTCGAACGCGTCAGGCAAGCGATACTCAGCGGCGCCATTCCAACCGAGGCCTTGCACACCCACAGCCTTGCCGCAGATGACATGCCCTCCCGCCTGCCCGAGCTGATCGAAGAAGCCGACCATGTTCTCAAGGCCATCGCGTCCTTCTAGGGTATCGCAGAGATGACCGCATCACGCTCCGCCTTCCTTGCGCGACTTGCCGCCAGCGGTCCTTTCGGCTTCGGGGCGTCCACGCTCGGCAATCTCTATCGCGCCATCGACGATGAGACCGCGAGGGCCACGGTGGAGGCCGCATGGGCTCAGGGCATCCGTTATTTCGACACCGCGCCCTTCTATGGTTTCGGCCTGAGCGAAAGGCGGCTGGGCGATGCCTTGCGCCACCGCAAGAGCGACGAGATCATCCTCT
>Ga0116227_10015318_pt1 | contig 11382 bp, 9 predicted proteins | sample S1TSphgellanicum_FD_89693 | JGI IMG/M metagenome (GOLD analysis project Ga0116227, IMG submission 89693) | Host-associated microbial communities from peat moss isolated from Minnesota, USA - S1T2_Fb - Sphagnum magellanicum MG | ecosystem: Host-associated > Plants > Peat moss > Unclassified... | reverse complement strand
GTTTTGTGTGTTTGTAGGTTTTGTGGTTGTTTTTTTTTGTTTTTTTTTTGGGAAATGGGGGGGGGGGGGGGTGGAGGGGGTAATGTTAATATGGTCTTATAAGGAATATACCATTTTTTAGTTGAAATTTTGTATTCTTGGAAAATTTCTGGAAAACCCTAAAATAAGAAAGCTAGTAGTGTGAACACATACTACACCAAAAACCATGTGACTAAAGAAGTCCAAGCAAAAATAATAGTGCAATAACTTTTGGGTTGGAGTTTTTTTGTATTCTTTTGCAAACCCTAAAATAAGAAATCTCAGTTTGGTTTTACCTCTATTCCATTAGTGTGAACACATGCTACAATGTAAAGCACACAGAGAAATTTCCTAAGAGTATTTGGAGGGTACTTTATATCCATGAATATCCCTTTCCAAGGGATCTTACACTTTCTTCTGAAGAGTGGGAGGGAAATAATGCCCTATTGTATTATGGCATATGGAAATAATGCCTATGTATTATGGCGTATGGAAATAATGCCCTATGTATTATGGCATATGGAAATAATGCCCTAGGTATTATGGCATATGGAAATAATGCCCTATGACATGTGTCCCTCCCCCCCCCACTCATAAGGAGTATGTGTTTGAAGGACCCTACCCCTCATATAACCTTGTGATTTATGTATGATCAAGTGTAGAGTAATGCCTGAGGAGCGTTAGCAAACATAAAGCATGGGTGGAAAATTTTAAAATTTTATTTCTCGTGATACTTAGTGGGTATCCACTGGGTATCATAAGAAAGAAAAAAAAATGCTAGCTAGAGCAAACAAGTTCACTTTTCTAGATAAATTTTCACATGATAAGATGTGCAAGCAAAATAGGGCAATTTTTGAGTTGAAAATTCATATGCTTTGGAAATTCTGCAAACCCTAAGACAAGGGAGCTTTGGTTTATGTTAAGTCCAGTTGTGTGAACACATACTTTAGACTACAAGAACCATGTGCAAGCAAAACTTGGGCAAGATCTAGGGGCCCATGTGCTTATATGATCATGAAAACCTGCCACACTTTATCAAAAAGAGACAAATGGAGGAGGAGGAGGAGGAGACCTAATACATAATATATTTGTTTTTTATGTTCTTGGGTATGTGTTGCTAGTTTGGGTCCCAGTTATTTTGTTTTCTAAAATTATCGTTCCCAATTAGGCTTTGATGGCCTATTATGCTAAAACTGGTCATTCTTGGCCTCTAATTGCAAGACTCTACGGATAACTCTATTATCATAAATACTAGTGTGGCCTGTGGCGTTGGCCCAAGTGTTACCGCGTTCTCAACTGATTTTTCAATTAAATCCTGCTCATCAAGATCTTTCCAACAACACCAAAGGCACTCTCCAATTCCTGTGAAATTTTCAGGTATGATTTAATTTAATTTTCAGTGAAGAAATCATTCAATATTCAAGAACTTCTACATCACAAGTCCAAACCAAGCCCTTGCACCCCTCCTCCTCCAGAGCTTTCCAAAGAGACCAAGAACATGATCTGAAGCATCCCAGATCAGTGGATCTCATTGCAACAAACAAAACAAACAAACTACCTTGCTTCATAGATAGATTTACATTTGTGACACTGTTCTGAATCACACCAGCCTAGCTTTGGCTTGCATCGTTTGTGCTTTGGGTTACACTATCTTTTGGTGAGTCTCATTTGTGCTTTGAGTTACATGCTCATTTGTGCTTTGGGTTATATGAGAGCTTTGCATCTGTGCTTTCGGTTACATTAGCTTCTGTCAGACATTATTATCATTTATGTGTTTATCTAGTAGGTGTATTGCTTCCATGTCTAGTGTGAATAGAGAACTCTTTTTTTTTTTTCAATGGTGGATTGGGGGTTCAAATGGCAGCTACTGGCAATTTTTGGGGGCAGGATGTTCAATTATTTTGGGCAGCATGCAGCCTGGGGACGAGGCCCTACCAAAGAAATAGGCATCTATAGGTTATAAAGGGTGGTGATCAAAATGTTTTTTGGAGGGATGATGAGGGAAGCCCTGGAGTGGTGTTATTTTATCAATTTTTTGACTTGGCAATATTGACAATTTATTGCCTTAAAAAACACATTTTACCATGTTTTTAGAAAATTCAAAGATCTGATTTTGAGGATTAGATGAAAAGTTTCATTAAAAAAAAATTCAAAAATTCAAAATTGAGACCAAAGGTTCTTTTTAAAACCAAAAACCAAACAAACATTATGATATATGTACATACCTCATACCAGCCCAAAATCACCTCTTGGACACAAAATAGGTAGGTACTGGGACCAGACTGATATGAAAAAACTTTCAAAAAAATGTACCCAATAGCCTATCAATATCAGGCTGGTATGGAAATAAGATACAAAGACCAGGCTGATACACACCTGTGCATTATGCACGGGGTTCACACTAGTATGTTTGAAAGTCTATAGCACACCAACATCATGGGTTCCAAGTACAAAGCAACATGACACTTTACTCAGGAAACAGGTTCCATGAAATTCCACTAATATGAGCTTAGAATAGCATGCACCTGGGGGGAACATTCCTCAAAATGAAAGGATCAACTGAAAACTGCTTTTTCATGACTCTCTCTCTCTCTCTCTCTCTCCATGCAAAAGCCAATAAGAATTTGTCAAAATAGCCTTCTCCAAGTACACTATAAAGAACTTCTAAAAGTTTTTTTCCTTTTAGGTTCCAAAGTTCCCTCTTTGACTTGAATGGTATGTGTGCACACACACACCTACCTAGATGTACCATGGTGGTACCTGTGTTTTTATTTATTTATATATTTTTCATTTTTTTCATATAATGTTTTTGGCAAAATTTAACCAAAGAAATAGAAAAAATAGTCGAATTTACACTACAACAAAAAAAATTCCAAAAATTTCCCAATTTATTTGTGGAAAGAAGTGAAATTTCGCCAACAAAAAAAAAAAAAAAACACTGCACCGTTCCACCTAGGAACCTAGCGAGCCTGGTAGGGTGAGTCATCCTTCCATTAGGTGGTAACCGGTTCGACTGGGGGGCCCTGTCCCAGAGTGTCACCAGTTGTTCCCCACCTTCCATTCACAAAGCCATGGTGTGCATCCTTCACCATGGAAGCTTTTTACAAGTCAAGCTGACTACACTCAAACTGGAAGGAGCAGGTGGCTACCTGTCCCAACTAGGAAAATGGTCAAAAAAGCATCAAAATAGGACGGCACAACCAGTTTCACACTATGTTATGGTCAAGCCCGGTGCCTAGCGCATTACCAAACATAATGGGCAGCACGAGATAGTTCCATGACATGAAGACCTGGGGGTGGCAGATTCAACAATTTGAAGAAATTTTAGGTCACTATTACGATGGGTTTGTGATCATCACCAGACGATTGTGTCATATAATGTGGTCAAGAAAATGGCATTATTTGTCACCCAATACCTTAATGTACATAGAACTGGTCCCCTTTTAGGTATTGACAAAATTTGAACAAATTTGTATCCTGCAAGTATTGAGTATCATGAGGGCAAACACAATGGTTGCACATGTGGGTGTATTATTTTCTGAAATGGTGTCGTGGAATTTTTTCACTCTATAAACGTACCTCCAAATACACTAAGAATAAAATATCAGAGTTTTTGACATATTTGGAAGAATTTCATAAAGATGAGCACAACTGAATTTAAAAGCCTGAAAAAAGAAAAGAAAAAAAGAAAAGAAAAGAAAAGAAAAAAAACCCCAATATGGAAAGATTGCAAAGATGACTCAAAAGAAATTTCACTTTGTTGAGCTGGTGAAAGCTCGTTCCTCAAGGGGCTTTGTAACTTCTCATTTGGAGTCTTGCATTTAAACTCTCCCACATGGTACATACATGTTCTTAGATTGATGGAAATTGTATTCACTTTTGAAGGGTCTAAATTATGTAATTTGTAACATTACTTTAACCTATGATTATTTGACTCAATTTAACAAACAAGGATGGGAGCATTTGCATTTAGTGCTATATTGTAAATTTTCAACAATTAGATATGAATTCATGACAAGACTCAACATGAGAGGCTTGGAGTAGTGTTGGGTGGGTATTTGATTTTTTAAAAACAACCTCTAGTTTCAATTTCTTGCAAATTTTCAGAATAAAAAAAACCTTTGGTTTCAATTTTTTCAGAGAATTTTCAGAATAAAAGAACCTTCAGGTCAAGGTTATTTTAAATTAAAATTCAAAGAACCAAACTTTCCCATGAAAAAACCTTGCATGTCTATAGAAGGTTATTTGACCGATTCTTAGACTTTTTGAAAACTGCAGCTATATATCAGAATCTATTTTGAGATGTTTGAGAACTATGGTTAATTATATCAGAAGGTTCTTTGATTTTTTCTCCCTAATTGGAAGGTCATAATAGTCTTCAAAACAAAGGCCTCAAAATTGAGGAAAATATAGTTGCTCCAATTAGGAGCATTCCCAACAGTTCTCCGTATGTGATCAGTAAAATTGGATGAAGAAAATCCAACGAATGCCAGTTTGGCTCAGGAAAATAGTTTTGCCTCAGCATAATTGCGTAAGTTGCCGCGGCTGATAAAAGGTGCAGCAGCAAACATTGTGCACCTGCAGAAAAGAGTGTAAAAAATATGATGTAACTGCTGCTCAGAGATTCTGATTGGCCCATCATAGTGATTGGTCTAGGTGGTTTTGCTATTAGTAGTCCCCCACATATTTGTTGTCTGAGTTTCAGTTTTATTAAGGGGGTTTGCAAAAAGAGTACATAACTAAACTTGGATGTGAAAAACATTTTCGCAGGGTCACATACTGAGCACCCCTGGAGATGCTCTAAGGATTTTGATTTAGACTTTCCCATCACCAAAACGAAATCTGAAAGGAAAGTGTGCATTCTTGAAGTACTGCAAGGTTTCTCTCTTTGTATTCAAAAGCACTTACCTATGTGGAACATTCATCGATTGAAGAGATCTTTCACCATTCAAAAGACAAAAGGCATTTTTGTACTTTTAAGTTGGGCTGCACTGGTTAGGGCACCTGTTGGCTGTTCTGTCCATTAGATGGGCATTTTTTCATCCAATTTCTGATTTTTTTGGGGCTGACCCTTTATTTTTCTTTCTTGGTTTTTTTCAGCTCTGACCTCACCTACCCTGTGATTTCAAAATATTACCCTCCATTTTCGCCCTACCTACCAACAAACCCCCCTGTCTATGTACTATATTCACCTCTCTGCCACCTTCATACCCACCCACCCACCCATTGACCTGCTTGCTTGTCTGCCCACCCGCAAACATACCCACGGACTTACTTACCTACTCATTCACCCATCCACTTTCTTACCTGCCTATCACTTATGCAATCAATGTTGAAAATATTGCGAAAAATAAAAATATTGCAAAAACCTTTAAACCTTTCATTTTACTCTCCATTTGAGGCTTAGATGAATGTAAATTTTCAGCCCTACATGTGAGTATTGCATTTTGTAATACTCACACATGGCTTATTTTTTAATTATTTTTTTCAAATTAATTTTTCTTCTTCTTTTGACCTTTTTTTTTAAAAAAAATCTCTTTCTCTTTTTTCTTAGATTTCTTCTTTAGATTAGTTTTCTTCTCCTTCCAAATTTCTTCATATTCTTCATCTTTCCTTTTTTCCTTTTTTTTTCCCTCTTGTTTTACTTCATTATTTTCCTTCTTCTTGTTTTTCCACTTTTTTTTTCCTCTTCATTTTGGATGCATATTTTGTGCCCATGTGTCAATATTGCATGAACCACCCAAAAACCGATAAGCATTTTGTGCTTTTGATGTGAGTATTACATGACTTGCCTAAAAAATCAATTGACATTTTGTGACCTCAATGTGGGTATTGCAATATTAACCAAAAAAACCAATGCATATTGTTGAATCATATGCATGTATTATAGGCTACTATCAAAAAACCCAAATGCATATGTGGTGACTATCATGCATGTACTACATTAAAAACCTTATGTTTATTGAGATTTTATATGTGGTGTGTTAAAAGGATTCCAATATGTCACAAACTAATAGTTAACATTACAAAAGCAAAATTAACGCGTTGCATTAATACACCACTTGCATTCATCAATTGAAAATACAACACAAGTGTGAAATTACAATAAGGCATATTCATTTATAATAATATAAACAAACATACATGACCTAAAATTCAAAAGTGCACTTTATAAAACTTTATATAATAACCTCCCAAAATGTGGAAAATATCTAGGTCCATGCCAAACAACCCTAACAAGTATTTTACATGCTAATCATTGTTTGAGCCTAACTCCTCACTAAAACTAGAATGACCACTATCATCCAAAATGTTATGTGCTTGGCAATAAGCTATTGTTGCTTGTGTTGCATTTGTTACATGTTAATGCATGTATAATAATAAATGTTGTTGTTAGAAGAAAACCACATTGTCTACAAATTGGTCTTTCATGGTTGCATCAAGTTTGCATTAAAAAAAAAATACTAAGTTGAAAATTGCAAACCAAAAGCATGATAGTATTAATCAAATGGGTATCGACACATACTATCCATGGATCATTTCTAATGCATAGTAATCGATGACTACATGTTTTTTTATGTGCAAGTGGCTTTGTTTGTAAATCGCCCCTAGTAGGTGGCGCTCCAAGCTACCTTTGCCCTCTTAATGTAGACAATCTAGTGCTAGCTTGGATCATTTCATGCAATTATTTGTTCTTTTTGATCTTGGTGAAAGCATTTCATGAAATGTTCCATATGCCCCAAAAACAAATGTTAAGGATTTTCAACAAGAGGTTAAAAGTTACTTTGAATAAGGTAGGTTTTTGCACTTTCAATTATTCTTGTGCAATTTATTAAAGGCAATCAAATTCAATTGCAACTTTTGATCAAACTTGAACAATTACCTTCTAGTCATTCCATTGTTACACTATAAGTGCATCATTCAAAATGTGTGTGTTCATCATTTAATGGTCTAAGTGATGTGATATTCTTTCACAAGTGGAAGATTGTCTAGGCTTAGCCTTTTCTATGGTGATATTTTGTTGGTTTTTGAAAGGTGTAATCAACAATCATTCTTCATCTAATTTTTTCCAATCTTTTTCATCTAATTCTTTTTCATTTGAATATTTTCTTCTTTTGATTCTCATTCTCCCTTTTTTTTTCACAATTCTTTCTTAACAATGAGAAAAAAAAATCTTCTTTTTCTACTCTTGTTTCACAAACCCAAAAAAATGAAAAAAAAACCAAAAATATCATCATCATCTTGTTTTTTTTTTTCCTCGGCTTTTTTTTCTTCATCTTCTTATTTTCTTGTCTCATGAACCAAGACAATTTACCAAAAAAACAAAGAAAAGGGTAGGGGGTACCTTGCATGGTAGGTAGACTAGGTATAAATGAATGAAGGTGAGCAAGTGGGACACACATGCATTAGAATAAATGAAGCAGGTGGGTGACAATGGTGATGTAGGTATACGAGTTTGGGAATAAATGAAGGTGAGGCGACTATAAATAAAGTGATGATCATTGGCACAAGAAGCATTTCCAATGAAGCAATAACAACACCAACAAAGGAAGAGGAGAAGAAGGAAACAATGGCAATTAATAATAGAAAGGAAAGAAAATGGAGAAGAAAAAACAAAAGTTACTTAGGAAAGGTTATGATGGAGGGGGGAAAAAATGCAAGTGGAGAGCCCAAAAAAATGTTGAATGAGGTTTCATTTAGTGTTTGGTGGATATTAGAAAAAAATTGAGAATCAACCAAGAGTTTAGGCCAGTTTTCACCAAGAAAATCATCGAATATCACTTATAATGATATTTGAATTGATATTGGACCCATAGGGTCTCACTAGAATGAAAACCAACTCTTGGGACCTTGCCTCTTTATTTAAATATCAAAAAAAAAATACCTTACATGGTATTTACTTAGAGCAAGATACAATTTTCAGTTTTCAATTCTTAACTAGGTATTTCACATTTTCAATATATATATATATATATATATAAGGTTTCAAGTGACACCACCATATCATAAACTTCATGGGCCATGATTTGGCAATAATAGTTGTGTGAAATTTGTTATTCATAAGTTTGTATGAATAGACATGAATGGCATATGCATTATTGAAGCACAAATGTCATATGCTTATTTGTATTATTTAAAGATGAATGTTATATGTCTATTTGTGTTGTTTACACACAAAAATCATGCACATGATTTTTGTGTTCAAATAATGCATGACATTTGTGTTTAAACAATACAAACCTATGAATACATATTTCAAACAAAACAAACCGATGAAGCTTGTAAATTTGTGATGCACAACCATAGACCATTGAAATTTGTTTTCTTTGTGACTTGTAATTGAGGTTTTTAATTGGCTTGTTCAAAATCTCTTGCATTATTGTTTTACTCCTTTTACAATATTGTTGGTCGACTCTTTTTTTAACTTTTCTTGCGTTAATGTTCCACTTCTTTTATTGTCGTTCAACTTTTATGTGTGCTTTTGTTGGGGTTTTTTTTGTTGTTTGATGGCTTTTGTTGTGTCACTTGGTTCTTTTTAATTGGAAATAAAATTGTTTTGTTGAAAATAATTGAACTTTTGATAATTGACTTGTGTAAATAGACTTGTGAAAACCACTTTGAGAATTGATTGGTCTTAAATTTGTGAAAATTGACATTTAAAAAATGAATTGATTTTTTTTTCCCCAAAAATTTGATGCTTTATCGAATTTTCTTTTTATAGAAAATCAATTCAATTCTTAAAAAGTTATGTGAAAACTGCCCACCATTGGTTTCATCCCATGATTAAAACCCCAAAACAGACCAAATAAGACTCATGCATTGATGGTGTTTTTTAATCACATCAACCTCATATGCACATTGTATTTAAAATGAAGCATAATGTTCATATGTTGATTTGCATCAATAAAAATTATTTTGGGTCAAATAAATTCTGTCATGCCCGTATGCATGGACACTACACATCACAACACTACACGTCACAACAATTCGCACATATGATAGAATGTTTGTAAAAGGCCCAATACAACAACAACAATTACCTTTCCATTGGTCACCTCCAAACAATCAACCCATGTGATTGACTTTAAATAGGCTTTCCCCCACTTTTATTGCTTCAAGTTTTTTAATGTTTATGGGTGAGGATTGGGAAACCATAGTACACACCGTGTTGGATGTGATAAACATTGCTACAAGCCCAAATAGTGAGAAAGTGTTCTTGTGTGAGAGAGCTAGCTACTCTTATTACTTTTGGAAAGACAAGATTGACAATAGTTAGTAAGTAGCCATTCATGAGAAAAGGGCAACCCTACTAGTCTTCAAAGTTTTTTAAATGCATGAAAGAAAGCTTCTTACTACATGCTTTGACACTTAGAAAAAGAGCAAAAGGAGCCAGATATTCCCACCTCCCCACCCCCAAGGGCTTTTACAAGAACCTTGTTAAGCAGCGGATGGCAACCGAGAGTGGCAAGCCAATTAACCAATCCCAGTTAAATCCTAACCAATGGGAACAATACACGAGGGGCAAACCATGCATCTCCACCCCATCCCCGCCCCTTTCTTTTTTGACCTTATGGAGAGCCAGATTCTAATTTCAGTTAGCTTTTCCCATGAATTTGGGATCATGCAGAAATCCTTGACTATTATTATTATTAAAAAACTCATTATGAACTTTTGAAATTTCCTTCCCTTTCCCAATTTGTTGTGGTTAGTTTATGGCCATGAATATCATCCTCTCGCACCCACCCCCCACAAGAGTTGCAATAGTGTTATGTGTCGGGTAAAGCCGTAAGGGGGGAGGGGGGGGGGAAAGCGCATTCTCAAAAATAATGGGCCCACCCCACCCCTCACAGAGCCCAGATAGCCCCTTATTCCGAGAATGCCCTTCTCTGAGGGCTTTTATTGTGCGTAAAAGCACAGCTACTGAACATTCTAACATCTGTAAAGTCCTTCGGGTAGGGGGGGGCATTCACAAAGGAAGGCGGTGCTTTGCCATTCTGGGAACTGCCCAGCACCCACCCGTGTGGACGTTAGCCACCAAGAGCCCACAACCATAGAATTTTTTTAGACTAGTGTATGTGGAGGGGACATTACCAGCACTTGTTTTTTGGGGGGGGGTTTAGGGTTTAGGTTTTTCAAATTGGGGAAAATTTAATGTTTTTTTAAAGCTCTTTGTTGACAAATTTTGAAAAGAAAATGTTAATTTATATTTATTTATTTTCCAGGTTCATCCTGAATTCCAACGTGTAATAAAAAAATATAGAAGGATGCTAGATTCTTTATGCAAAGTAAGGAACCTGAATGGGGCCCTATGTTAGGGGAACTGGGGTCTAGCCCTGGGCTTCCACCTCAAAATGTAGGGCCTTCATTCCCAGAATAGCCCCCAATCTCGGCCCCATTGTCAGTCCTTACCCACACTTAAACAACCTTACATCATGAGACATAAGAAGGGGAGGATTCATACACTTCCTCTTTAAGAATGGAAGGGGATCTTGTGCCTACTTATTATAGGTGTAAGATCCCCTTTCTATTTCCTAGGAGGATATTCAGGCATATAAAATACCCTCCAAATATACTAGTCATTTTTCTGGGCGTGATTTTACAGGGGATTGTAAGAGATACTACAAAACACGGCCCCAAAGTTTCATAAAGCACTTGGAGAAAATTCTTCGTGTATTTGGAGTCATATTTGGATACTCAAGGTTTCGAGTTTAAGGTTTGGAGTAGAGAAATTATACCTATTAATAGGTTTAAGATCTTTGAACAAGTAGGTGTAAGAACCGTACCCTTTAGATGCCTCATGATCTATGTACGTATTTTAGGTTCATGATAATTTTTGTTTTGTGCTTTATGATGGGTAATCAAGTCCATGGGCAGGGCTGCACTGGGCTACTGCCTATGGCTAGTCCTAGGCCCCTTAAATATCCCCACCCTGGGGCTTTATTTATTACCCAACACATTTGGGCCTACCCATTTGGTAGGGTTCATAGGTTTGTAGAAAGCTTGAAAAACTAAAGACAAAAAAATGGACAGTATTGTTTTTACCCAAAGAGGATAATGTTTCCGGCTTAACAGGATAATGGTGATGAGATTGTTAACCCACAAGAAGAAGAGCAGGCAGGTGTCACTGAATTACGAAGCCAAGGAAGTAGATTCAGTCTCCACAAACCAATAAGAAGGAAGGGAGTAGCCTAGCCTAGTGCTGTTTCAGGAGGAGCAGAAGAATCAAGAAAAAAGAGAGAGTGTTCCAGAAGCAGCAGACTGAATCTAATTCATTGCCTTTTTTTATTGGGCCCTGCCCCCCCCCCCCCCCCCCCCCCCCCCCCCCCCCCCCCCCCCCCCCCCCCCCCCCCCCCCACCCCCGCC
>Ga0116227_10015317_pt1 | contig 11383 bp, 6 predicted proteins | sample S1TSphgellanicum_FD_89693 | JGI IMG/M metagenome (GOLD analysis project Ga0116227, IMG submission 89693) | Host-associated microbial communities from peat moss isolated from Minnesota, USA - S1T2_Fb - Sphagnum magellanicum MG | ecosystem: Host-associated > Plants > Peat moss > Unclassified... | reverse complement strand
GTCGCTCCTGGATACAGCTTGGCAAGAGGTATTGTCCGTCATGATCAGATGCATCCGTGTCATGTCCACTGTCGTTCTCGGCGTCACTCTGTTGCATCCTGCGGCAAACGCTGCGGACGCGACATCGCAGACCGGCTATATCGTCGAGTCTAGCGGTAGCGGTGACGCTGCCCGCGCGGTCCGTGCGGTGGGCGGACGAGTTACACATGAATTGCCGATCATCGGTGCCGTGTCTGCCGAGCTTTCCGCGGACCAAGCCACCCGCTTGCGCGACCAGGGGGGAATCCAACTGTTCGTCGATGTGCCCGTAAAGACGCAGTCCGTCACCGCACTGCCTGACACCACACCGGACATCTACCAGCGGGCGATGATCGGCGTGAATGATCTTGCGGCCGTCGGAATCAACGGCACGGGCGTCACCGTGGCGGTGCTCGACAGTGGAATTCTACAGAAGCAATCCCTCTCGTATCTGACGGCCGATCTCAACGGCAAGAACCGCATGGTTGCGCAATACGATGCGATCAACAACGTACTCGTCGATGCGTCGCATCCCTGCAAGAATTATCCTTGCGTCAACGATGACTATGGACACGGATCGCACGTCACGGGCTTGATCGCCAGCTCCAACACGGTGGACCCGGTGCTGAACGGTCAGCCACAGGGCATCGCCCCCATGGCCCGCCTCATCAGTGTCAAGGCGTTCGACGGAACGGGCACGGCGAGCTATGCAAATGTGCTCAACGGCTTGAATTGGATCTACAACAACCGCACCACGTACGGCGCGATCCGCGTCGTCAACATGTCCTTCGGCGCGGCACCGAAGCCGTTCTATTGGAACGACCCCATCGACCAAGCGGTGATGAAACTCTGGCAGGCCGGCATCGTCGTCGTGGCCTCGGCGGGTAATTTCGGTCCGGCGGCGCAGACCATCGCGGTGCCGGGAAATACGCCGTATGTGATCACGGTCGGCGCGATGACCGACAACTTTACGCCGCAAGATCCGTCGGATGATGGCGTTGCCTCGTTCTCTTCGGCCGGACCCACCTACGAAGGCTTCGTCAAGCCCGACATCGTGGCGCCGGGCGGGCACCTGGCCGCGTTCATGGACAAGAGCCTGCAGCTCCTGCCCGCGAGCTACCCGCAGTACGGGTCCAGCGATCCGAACCTCTTCATCATGTCGGGAACCTCTCAGGCCGCGGCGGTGACCACGGGTGTCGTTGCGCTGATGCTGCAGGCGAACCCTTCCTTGACGCCTGATCAAGTCAAGTGCCGCCTGATCACGACGGCGGATGCTGCCTTGAGTTCGTCGGGCTACGCATCCTACAGCGTCTATCAGCAGGGAGCGGGACGTATCAACGCTTATGCCGCGGTCAACAGCCATGCGACGAATTGCGCCAACCAAGGGCTCAACATCGCCGCCGACATTGCGGCAACCAACCATTACTGGGGTCCGGCGCGCCGCAATCCTACGAATGGCGAATACGTCGTCGTCAATGCGCAAGGCAACGCGCTCAACAATGACGGGTACGTCTGGGCGCAGTCCTATTCGAAGGCCAAAGGGTATGAGTGGAACAACGGATACATGTGGGTCAACAACGGCTACCTGTGGAACAGCTCATTCGTCTGGAGTCCGGCGTCCGGCAGCACCGTCTCGACGGACAATCCTACCGAGGAGGCATTGGGTTACCTGTGGAACAACGGCTATCTCTGGAATAACGGCTATCTCTGGAACAATGGCTACCTGTGGAACAACGGCTACCTTTGGAGTCAGAGCGCAGTCACCCCTGCTTCGACGCCCACGGCGGTCGAATCGTGGAACGCTCAGGAGTAACGTCAGGGCTCAGAGGACGTCCTTGGCGCAGCGAAAGCCCACGACGCCCGAGCGATCGCGGCCGGGCGAGACAAGAAGATACTTTTCTTGCTCATCGAGCCGGTCGCTTTTTGGAAAGTACCAGAGTGCGCCCAGCGGGCGGTAGAAATCGCCCCCTCTCAGCACCGCCGCCCGGGTGTGTGCGTCGCTGAATTCGTCGGTCCACTGGGCCACGTTTCCTTCCATGTCGAGCACCCCGAAGGGGCTGGCGCCGGCCGGAAAGGCGTTGACGTCCGTCGGCGGTCTGCGGATGCGAGAATGATCGACTGCCGGCACGGCATGTTCACGCCAGTCCCGCCCCCAGGGATAAGTCCGGCCGTCGGTTCCCTGCGCCGCATATTGCCATTCCCATACATGCGGTAGGCGCTTGCCGGCCCAGCGGGCGTAGGCGCGGGCGTCCTCGATGGAGACCCAGGTGACCGGCTTGTTGCCCCAACCCGTGGGAAAGTTTCCCCGACTCCAGTCGCGCAGGAAATTGTGATCATCGGACGGATGGTAGCGAGCGGCATCGAGGAACCGTTTGAACTCCGCATTGGTGACCGGAGTACGGTCGAGAAAAAAACGGTTGATGTGGATCATGTGGCGATGATTGCGGCGCGGCGAGTCCTCCCACGGGAACTGAACGTCGACCCCGGGATTGTTGCCGTTTTCAATTTCGATGCCATTGACGATGAAGTCATAGTCGACGGCGGGCAGCGCGATCATTCCTCGAGGTGCCAGCTTCGATTTTTGGCTGGCGGCGATTTCTTGCATGGTTTGCGATGCGATTGACGGCTCGTACGAGTAGCTGTTCAACGGTTTTTCGGCGTCTTTTGCCGCCGCCGCGAGCAGCGCCAACAGCGGCTGATTGGAATGATCTGCTTGCAGAGCCACAACGGCGCCAAAACCCAGCGACTCCAGCGGGAAGCTCAAGATCGCGTTGCCGCCCCGTAGCGACGGCGTCAGTTCCACGCCGTGCCAGAGATCGTAATAATGCGTGCCGGGTTGCGCGGGGATGGCGATTTGCTCTCCATCCACCTCATACTGGTTGCGGTTCACGATGGTCCAGAGCGTGCGGCCCTCGCCGGGAAATCGGCTTGCAAAGACACCCGGCTGCAGCACCGGCGTGTGCGGCTCCCACCCGGCTGATGTCAGCAGGTCGGTGTACGCCCGCTCGATGCGGGTGAAGCGCCGTATCGCTGCGGCGTCCCGGGCAGAAATGCCGTCCCAGTAACCCCATAGATTCTCGAGAATGGCATACCCTTCGCCGTTGAAAAACGCATGTTGAAGACTGTTGATCTTCGACAACGCATAGCGATCCGTGACCTCGACCATATGGCGGGGCTCGAGCCACTTCACTTGGCTGACCCGGGGTATGAAGGGCGCGGTCAGATCGTCCCACAACACCCAATCGTCCCAGCTGATCGCGCTCGCCGCGAGCGATGCGTTTTGCGGATCGAGCTGCGGCTCGAGAGCAAGCGGCGGATCGCTGGCGAGGGCAAGATCCAGCATATCGTCGGGCACCGTGTTCAGCGTGTCCAGGTTGATTCCATCAGCGCCCATCTCATGCATCAGCTGCACGGCGTTCGCAGCACGGGAGACCCCGGAATCTCGTGTGCCTTCATCCCAGATCAGCACGGGTAAGAATACCCTCACTCCCCGATCATGGAATGCCGCGACCATTTTGCGCAGCCCGTCCATCCCGCCAGGCATGTCGCGTATCAAGTCAAATTGATTTCTATCGTCCAGCCCAAGATTGGGATATCCAGGCCAGATCAACACGGAATCGAGCGGGCCGAAGCGGCTCTCGGTCTCGCTCAATGCACGATCGACCGTGTATTCCCCACTGGCGGTGTCGTACAAGCTTCGATCCCAGATCAGCAGTTGATCTTGAGTCAGCGTGAGGCGCGTCCAGCTGAACGCGGCACCTGCATAAAGATCGTCCTGAAACCCGATCTCCTTCCTGCGCTGCTCGCGCCATGCCTTGATGCCTTGCAGCCATCCTGCAAAGTCGGCGGGAGAGGAAGGGCCGTCGAACATATGTGCGCTGATCGGCTCAGGCTCCCCCAGCGTTTCCACTCCAGGTCCATCGGGCCGGGGATGCAGCGAATAATCGGGTTTCCAATCCTGCGCGCGTGCGGGTCCGGTTGCTAGCGCTGCGAGCACCAATGAGGCAAGCAACCGCTTTGCAGGGGTTCTCATGCCCTAGCGCTTGCCTCCCGCAAACTGATAGCGAAAATCCAGGCCGAAGGAGCGGGGCGCACCCTGCTGGTCGAACGAACCGCCAAACTCCGGTGCCGGAATCACCTCGGACAGGTACTCCTTGTTCGCGAGGTTTCGGACCCAGGCCGTCAGGGCCCAGTTGGGCGCGTTGTAACCGACTCGGGCGTTGAGCAACGTAAATGCATCGCGTGCGGTCTTGGAGTAGTTCCCCGGCACGCCGAATTCGGTCTGCACGGAATTGTTTTGTACCGGGCTGAACCAGGTCTTGCCGGTCGAATTCGCATCGAAACGCGCGAACAAGGCACCGCCGTCGGGGGCAACCGGCACCGTGAACGTCACGCCCGCATCGGCAGTGTATGACGGAGCGTAGGGGACCTTGTTGCCGTCCGTGTACGGCCTGCCGGCATAGTCGTTGATATCGCTATGAACGCTGGCGCCGCCCGCGAACACGCTGACGTATTGATCGATCTTCCATTTCACCTCGGCCTCCGCACCTTGCAGTGTCGCCTCGTTGATGTTCGTGACCACGCGCAACAGGCCGAACGGACCTGCGTAGAAATTGAAAATCTGCATGTTATCCACACGCGTGTAATAGTAATCGGCGCTGAGGAACACCGAATGGTCCAGCAGTTCACCCTTCACGCCGATTTCCGCGGCTTTCGACACCTCCTTTTTGTACTCATCGTCGACGTCGGAAATCGCGGGCGTGGTGGTCACGGTTCCGCCCGGAGTCACGTACTTCAATCCGCCGAGATACTCTTGAACCGTTGCGGCGCTGCCGCTCGAGTTGAAGCCTCCGCTGCGAAAACCGATGCCCCAGGACGCGAACGCCGACCAGTCGGGCACGAATTTCCAATTGAGCGTCACCTTGGGTTCCAGCTGGCTGAAGGTTGCAGAGCGGCTCGGGATCGAAGTTGCCGTCGGGTTGACGTTGTAATACGGATTGATGTAGCCCGTGCAAGAGGCGGTGTTGGGTCCGTCGGGGCAGACGGGAGTTCCAAACGCACCGAAGCCGATTGTCTGCGGACTCACTTTGGGCACGTTGTTGTCGACCGAGCGATGTTCGGAGTCATAGCGCAGCGCAACCGCGCTCTCGAGGTTCGAGAGGATGTCATAGCTCACCTGCGCAAACGGTGCCCAAACCTTGCTGGCAAAGTCATCGTCGTACAGCAGATCGGTCGGATTCGGGCCGCCCGCCGCGACGAACGCCTGGGTCTCGAAGCCATCGCCCTGGTCGGAGCCCTGCGACACCACGACGTGCCGCCGGATGTCCGCAAGATACAGGCCGCCGAGCCAACGCAGAGGTTGATCGCTCGGGCTCGTGAAACGAATTTCGATCGAGTTGTCGACCTGATTGCGCAATTGGTATTGATAGCCGTCGCATCGGGTCGGGCTGTACGGCGGCAGCACCGAATTCAAGCCGGCGTAGAATGTCGGCGACGGCAACGGGCCGCCGACCTGGTTGTTGAGATCTTGCTGACAGTAGGACGCGCCCGCGGAGTTCTGGGCAGCCGTGTAGAGACCAAAGGCTGCGCTGGTACCATCGGTGAGAAAATAGTTGTCTTGATGGTTGTAGGCGTACCAGGCCGTCAACGTGCCCGTGTCGAATTTCCAATCGCCCTTGACCGAGAAATCGACGTTGGTTTGCACGTTCTGCGGCACGATGTCATTGATGTAATCGAATGCATGGTCATTGACGTTCTCGTAGAAACTCGGCGTATTCAGCGCGGCCGCGAAATCGGGCAGCGCGAACGAGGCGTTGTAGTTGATGGCGCCGTCGTTGATCTTCGAATACTTTGCCTTGACGTCGAGCGTGCCGTTGTCGCCGACCTTGACGATGAAGCGCGGCGCCACGCCGTATTCCTCGTAGAAGTCGACGCAATCGTCGCAGTCGAGGTAGGAGTTGGAAAAGAAGCCATGCGTGCGCGTGTAGAACGCGCTGACGCCGGCATCGACGCCCTCGACGATCGGACCCGAGAGCCAGAGGTTGGCGCGCGATGTATGGTAGTCGCCATAGCTCAACGTCGTATCGGCCTCGAACTCGTCGGTCGGCTTCTTGGTATCGATGATGATGGCACCCGCGACCGCATTGCGGCCATAGACGGCGCCCTGCGGACCCTTGAGCACCTCGATCTGTTGAATGTTGGCAAGTTCCTGACTGAGCGCGAAGGGGTTAGTCTGCAACACGCCATCGACGAGAAATGCAATGTTCGGCTCGTTGTCGCGTCCCGTATTGAGACCGCGGATGCTGACCTGCAGGTCACCGGCTTCGGCGGCTTTGACGAACGATACGCCGGGAGTCAGGGCCAGGAAGTCCTGAGGGCGCTCGATGCCGGCGGCCTTGATTTCACCGGCTGTGAACGCCTCCACGGTAACCGGAACATCGATCAAACGCTCCTCGCGCTGGCGTGCGGTGACCACGATCTCCTCGAGTCCGGCGTCGGGACCCGCTGCCGGGGTCGATGCGGAACCGTCCGCGCAGGCGGGGCCCGCGGATGCCGCGATGGCTGCCCCGAGTACACACCCACTCAACCACTTCGTCGACAGCAACGCTTGGCTTTTCATCCCATCATCCCCTTGTTGTCTACAAGAAAACCAACACGGCCATGATCCCGATCAGATCACACGCTTTTCCTTGAGCGCGGCATAGCGCGAGCGCTCCATGTTCATCAGCTCGAGGTACACCTCATCGTTGTGCTCCCCCAGGCCCGGTGCGATCGAGCGGATGCTGCCGGGTGTTTCGGAGAGCTTCGGCGCGACGTTTTGCATCTTGAGATCCCCGTACTCCGGGTGCTTCACGCTGACGATGGCCTCGCGCGCGGCGAAATGGGGATCCGAGAGCATCTCCGGCGCACGGTAGATGAGGCCGGCCGGCACGCCGTGCTCATCCATCAACGCCAATACATCGCGAGTCGGAAGCCGGCTCGTCCATTGACCGATGAGTTCGTCCAATTCCTTCTGATGCCGGCCGCGTGCTTGGTGGTCCGCATAGGCGGGATCGGCCGCGAGCTCCGTGCGGCCCATCGCCTCGCACAGACGCCGGAACACGGTGTCTTGATTCGCCGCGATCAACACCAGACTGTCCCGCGTCGGATAGATGTTCGAAGGCGCGATCTTCGGAAGTATCGCTCCCGTGCGTTCGCGGATGAACCCGGTCTTGTCGAACTCGGTGATCAACGACTCCATCATGTTCAGAACCGCTTCGTACAACGCCGAATCGACCACCTGCCCACGGCCGGTTTTTTCGCGGTAGTGCAGCGCCGAGAGCGCGCCGACGCAGGCGAAGGTGGCCTCCAGGGAGTCGCCGATGCTGATGCCCATGCGCGAGGGAGGGGTCGCCGGATCGCCGACGACGTAGCGCATGCCGCCCATGGCCTCGCCGATGGCGCCGAATCCTGCGCGATGTGCGTAGGGCCCGGTCTGCCCGTAGCCGGAAACGCGGATCATGATGAGGCGCGGATTGATGGCGCTCAGGGCTTCGTAGCTCAAGCCCCATTTCTCCATCGTGCCGGGTCGAAAATTCTCGAGCAGGAAGTCGGTCTTGGCGACCAACTCCTTGAGCAGCTCCTGACCTTCCGCCTGGCGCAGATCGAGCGTGATGCAGCGCTTGTTGCGCGACACGACGGGCCACCAAAGCGAGGGACCCTTCGCATCCTCATGGCGACCCCATACGCGCATGGGGTCGCCCTGGTTGGGCGGCTCGATCTTGATGACCTCGGCACCCATGTCGCCGAGAATCTGGCCGCAAAACGGCCCCGCGAGCAGCGTGCCGAGTTCCAACACGCGCAAGTCGGCCAAGGCGCCGTTCGCAAATTCGACCGGTCTAGTCATGGTCCCTGATCACCCATAAGAATCCGCTTCGCTGCTGTATACAATCAACCACTAACGTTAATGCAAATAGATCATGAGTAGGTGCCGCTTGGCGAGCAATCGTCGCGATGTCCGTAAATTACTTGAAGCCGGCAACGCTAATACGATAGGCTGCAATAATATTGTATACAATAATTGCGCCCAATGAAAATCGATCTCATCGAAGTCGGACCCCGCGACGGTCTACAGAGTCAGCACGCGCTGGTGCCGACGGCCGCGAAAGTGGAACTCATCAATCGGTTGGTGGCATCGGGCCTGCGTCGCTTGGAAGTTGTGAGCTTCGTCAACCCCCGCAAGGTTCCGCAGATGGCAGATGCCGAGGCTCTGATGGCAGCGTTGCCGCGTACTCCCGAGGTCTCCTACATCGGCCTGGTCTTGAATCGTAAAGGATTCGAGCGTGCGTGCGCAGCGGGGTGCAACGAGGTTGGGATGGCCGTCGTGGCCAGCGATACATTCAATCGACGCAACCAGGGAGTGAGCACCGAGGAGTCCGTAGCCGCCTGGCTCGACATCGCAGGAGCCGCACATGCGGCGGGCATCAAACCGCACGTGACGATCTCGGCTGCGTTCGGCTGCCCCTTCGAGGGCGAGGTCGCTCCCGAGAAGGTGATCGATATCGCCCGCCGGTGCGCGCAGGGGTGCCCCACCGAGATTGCCATCGCTGACACGATCGGCGTCGGCGTTCCCAGCCAGGTGACGAGCCTGGTGGGAAAGTTGCGCGAGGCGCTCCCGGGCATGCCATTGCGCGCGCATTTCCACAACACGCGAAACACGGGGATCGCAAATGCGTATGCCGCGGTGATGGCCGGCGTGCAGAGTTTGGACGCAAGTGTCGGCGGCATCGGCGGCTGCCCGTTTGCCCCGGCGGCGACCGGGAATGTCCCCACCGAGGACTTGCTCTATATGTTGGAGCGCATGGGCGTCGAAACCGGTGTGGCGATCGAGGCGTTGATTGAGACCGGGATGTGGCTGCAGGATCAAATCGGAACTCCCATGCCCGGTATGCTGATGAAGGCCGGCGTGTTCCCCCGTATCGAATCTTCCAGGGTAAAACAATGACCTATAGATTGGGCGTAGATGTAGGCGGCACATTCACGGATTTATTCCTGGTGAATGAAAAATCCGGACAGGTTTTCACCGCCAAGGTGCCGAGCACGCCTGCTGATCAATCGATCGGCGTCTTGACCGGTATCGAACGGGTATGCCAGAGGGCCGGTATCGAACCGCAGGCCATCGATCATGTCATGCACGGAACGACGGTGGCGACCAATACCGTGCTCACGGGCACGGGCGCACGCTGTGGACTCGTGACCACCAAGGGCTACCGGCAGGTGCTGCAGATCGCACGCTCCTTCGTGCCCGGCGGCCTGGGTGGATGGGTGATCTACAACAAATCACTGCCGATGGCGCCCTTGTCCTGCACCATCGAGGCACACGAACGCGTGAGCGCGCGCGGTGACGTCGTGCTCGAGCTCGATGAGCATCAATTGCGCAACGACCTGCGTCAATTGCGGACGAAAGGGATCGAGGCACTCACGGTGTCCTTGATCAATTCATTTGCAAATGCTGCCCACGAACATCGGGTGCGCGAAATCGCGGCAGAGGAATTGCCGGATATCCCCGTGTCGATCTCCTCGGAGGTGGTCCCCGAGATGCAGGAATACGAGCGTACCGTCACCACGGTGGCCAACTCGTATGTCCGGCCCAAGGTGGCGAAGTACATCGCGAACCTGCAGCACAAGATCGAATTGACCGCGAAGGATGTGAAGTTGCATATCCTGCGATCGGACGGCGGCCTCGCCGGCGCCGAGGCGGCGGAGGAATATCCGGTCAACTTGTTGATGTCGGGTCCGGCGGGCGGTGTGACGGGCGCATTGTGGGTTGCGGTGCAAGCGGGTTTTCCGAACCTGCTGACGGTCGATGTGGGTGGCACCTCAACGGACGTGGCGTTGATCCAGAACGGCGAGCCGCGCTTGCGACGCGAGACCACCATCGGCGATGTGACGGTGCGCGCGTCCTCCGTCGACATCCGCACCGTGGGCGCGGGCGGCGGATCAATAGCGCACGTGCCGGAACTGACCAAGGCGCTGCGCGTGGGTCCGCAATCGGCGGGCGCCGATCCGGGCCCGGCGGCCTATGGCCGGGGCGGCACCGAGCCCACGGTCACGGATGCGAACGTCGTGTTGGGCTACCTGCCGGCCCAGCAAAAGCTCGGCGGTGACATGACGCTCAAACGAGAGTTGTCCAAGATTGCCGTCCAGAAGGTGGCGACAGCCTTGAATCTCCCGCTCAAGGACGCTGCGCTCGGCATCTACAACATCGTCAACGAGAACATGGTGGGCGCGTTGCGCTTGGTGTCGGTGGAGCAGGGCTATGATCCGCGGGATTATGCTCTGATCGCTTTCGGCGGTGCCGGTCCGCTGCACGCCAACGCCCTCTCCCGTCTGCTGGGATCGTGGCCCTCCATCATTCCGCCGGGTCCCGGCGTGCTCTGCGCCCTCGGCGATGCGACCACATCCGTTCGCGACGAACGCGCGCGCACCTACGTCAAGAAATTTTCCGATACCAGCGCCGAGGAGTTGATCGCCATTCTCAAGGAGCTCGGCGATTCTGCGGCCAGGTCGTTGCAGCATGAAGGCGTACCGCGCAAAGAGATCACCACGAGTTTCCAGGTGGACCTGCGTTATCACGGGCAGGGGCTGCGGCTCACCATTCCCATTGTCCTCAAAGAATTGGAGAAACAAGGACTCGCCGCGATCGCCGCTCCGTTCGATGCCGAGCACAAGCGGCTTTTCACGTTTGCGTTGGAATTGGAGCATGAACTCGTGACGCTGCGCGCCTCGGTGCAGGGACGGGGCATCACGGTGAAACGCGGCGCCATAGCCCGGGGTTCTGCCACCGCCACGGCGGCCATCGTCGGCAAGCAGGCCAGTTACATGGATGGCAGGAATGTCAACGCCCTCGTCTATGATCGCGCCAGGCTCAAGAGCGGCAACGTCGTCAAGGGGCCGGCCATCGTCATGGAAATGGACTCGACCACCGTGATACTCCCGAAGCACCACGGCAAGGTGGACAAACTGGGAAATATCCTGATCTATCCCGACAAGTTCAAAGCGCAGCCGAAGCGCAAATAAGGAACACCCGATGCCAGCCACCATCATCCAGCGCAACACCAAGCGCATCAAGAAGGTGAAGATCGATACCGTCACCATCGACATCATCGAGAGCGCGTTGCGCAATGCGCGCTTCGAGATGGATACGGTGCTGTTCCGGACTGCGATGTCGCCCGGCATTCGCGAGCAGCACGATGAGTTTCCGATGATCGCCAACCTCGACGGAAAAATGGTCGTGGGGCAATTCGGTTCCTTCATCTGGGGATTCATGCAAGGGTACGACGGGACCATCGAGGAGGGTGATGTGTTTCTGACCAACGACCCGTAC
>Ga0116227_10015316_pt1 | contig 11384 bp, 9 predicted proteins | sample S1TSphgellanicum_FD_89693 | JGI IMG/M metagenome (GOLD analysis project Ga0116227, IMG submission 89693) | Host-associated microbial communities from peat moss isolated from Minnesota, USA - S1T2_Fb - Sphagnum magellanicum MG | ecosystem: Host-associated > Plants > Peat moss > Unclassified... | reverse complement strand
TGTTTTGTGGGGGGGGGGGGGGGGGGGGGGGGAGGATTTATTTCATTTTTCCTTTGTTCCTAACATGTTCCATTCAAGTTCCCAATGAGTTCCTAATATGTTCCCTAAGTTCCCAATGTTTTCCCTAAGGTTGTCCAATAGGACCTCACTTTAATCCCATATGTTTTGCCGAAAGTCCTCCCCTTCTCACCTATGTAGCTGGGCCAAAGCAGGATGAATTGCATTTTTTCATAAAATCTTCTATTTTGGGCAGCCTCCTAGGTTCAACTTTTTATTTTTTTGTGATGGGCCAATCAAATTGGCTCATTGCAAAAAAAAAAAGAGTTAGACTTGTGAGGCACTCCTAACTAATTAATATGAAACAGAAATAAGTACCCCAAGTTTATATAGGTAGGTCTACAAAATTCTGCCCCTGCCATTAGCCCAGGCCAAGAATGGTGAGCAACAGTTTTGGAAAGAGAAATTTCATGTAGCCAATGGGAAGGCTCAGAATGCACTCATGATGGGCCCTGTTTTTTCCTTTTGGGGGTGGGGGTGGAGTTACGGGGAGTTATTTTTTGGTTTTTCTTCCTTGCTCCCAATGTGTTCCCAACATGTTCGCAGCTTGTTCCCTTGAGGTTCCCCAAGTTGTTCCTCGAGGCGTTCCCAATAGCACCTCAATTTTATCCCATATGGTTTGCCCAAAGTTCAACTCTCAGGTATACAAACTGAAAAGGATGACAAAAGGTGAATACAATTGAATCTTTTTTACAACTGAGGGTCCAAAGAGGTGCTTCCATTGGGAAGTGCTCAATGTTCCAAAAAAAAATTGTTACTGGGCCAATGAATATGGCTCTTTCAAAAAAAAAAAAGAAAAAGTTATGAGCGCACCCATGAACTAATTAATATGAATCACACTAGGTTCTTGTCAATTTTGCGTTGATGGAGGAAGAAGCTTTTTTTCTGCTTTGGCCTGTGAAATTTCCAACTAGATAGGCGAAAGCCTTCCTTTGTTCTTTTTTGGTTCTCTTTTTCCTGTGGCTTTATGGTTTAGTAATTGTCTTCATTTGATCTTTCTACTCCATCTTTCAGAAACAAGTTTTCAAATCACTGGTCTAACCCTACACCCTCTTTCCTTTCCTTTAATTTTTAAAAATTAAAATAATTGCAATCAGGAAAACAAAACCATGTGATGTTGTTGTTTCTACTCATCTTTGAGACGCAAGTTTTTCAAATAACTAGTGTAACCCTAAACCCATAAACCCTGTACCTTCATTCCTTGGGGAAGAAAAAAAAAAATAGAATGGCCACCAGGAAAGCAAAACCAAATGTGATGTTGTTTCTATTCATCTTTGAGATGCAAGTTTTTCAAAATCACTGGGTCTTTCCTTGAAGAAATGTTTTTAAAAAATAAAATAAAATTGCAATTGGTAAAGCAAAACCCTCTCTGATAAAGAAAAACGTGAGAGGAAAGAAAAGTCCGCTGATTTCTTTAACGCCTGGTAAAAAGCCCTCAGAGCCGGGCAGCGAGAAAATGCGCGACCTGGCATCGCCTCGCCTCCGCACCGCGCGGCTTGGCTTGGCTGCAAAGCTCCGCTCAGAGGGCTTCACCCTACACGTACTTACAGAGTGCTTTCGCCACCCACAGGAGATGGCGAGCTTACTCGCTAGCTTGCTTTCCCATCGTTCTGTTTTTTTCTCCCTGGTTTCCTTTCCTTCTTACTTTTAGAGATTTGTGATTGGCGAGAGAAAGAGAGAGAGCGGAAAAAGTGAGCGAGCGACAAGAAGAAAAAATTAATTTAAAATTAATTAAATTAAAACTTGATGTATAATCCAGCCGCGCCGTATTTTGTCTCGTGTAATTAAACACTTCTTGTAGGTACACAAGACGGACAGCCCACTCTTTTCACGCTGCTGCTGCTGTTGTCAGCTCTCGCGGCATTTCTGTTTTTGCAGTAGGTTTTGTGCTTTGTGCCAATGGTTTCTTGGACATTTCCCCATTGAGAGGTTCTCGAAGGCAGGCGGGCGGGGAGGAAAAAGCCTGTTCGGGTAGACCATGGGAAGAGATATAACACCAAGGGGAAGATTAGGTGGAGGAGGAGGAGGAGAATAAATGTGGTGATGAAGTTTTGGTGAACTCGTGGAATCAATGTAGCTCAAAAGAGAGGCAAAGCAGCTTGCATGAGTGTTGTGTGTGACATTAGCTGGGGGGACTAATTAGATGCAGTTGTGAAGAGGAGGAGGAGGAGTAGGAGGAGGTCGTAAGGGGCTGGTTTGTGAGGCAGGTTCACGGGGGGAAAGATATAATTATGGTGGGAGCGTTGAGGAACTGCTGGAGCCGGAGTGTGAAGAGGACGAAGCCGAGGTGTGTTTGTCCGGCTGTAATCATAACTATGGCGGCTATAGTCCTGGTTACTTGGCTGCTCAACATGACGGTATTGCCAAGTCTTTACTCGCAAATCAATAATAATACGCCTAGTCTCATTGCAGTGCGTCTGAGGAATTTCTCTCTTTCAGAATTGAGGCTTGTGTTTGTCAACAAGGGGAATAGTGCATTGCAACAAGCAGCTGTCCAAGTAGAAGATGATGACCGTCCAGTAGTAGTGTATGGAGGATTGGAGGCGGAGACAATAGAGGAACAAGGGGAGAATCTGAAGAAGTCGTTGCAATCGGAGCAAAAGATAGTGGAGTTGTCGGAGAAAGAGCGAGAGACAAGCCCGGAGGAAACCTCTGCAGTCACCAGTGCCTCACAACAGCAGCAGCTCCTAAGCGTAACCATTTTCAGTGCTCCTTTAGCTTACAGTGGGGAAGAAGATGAACCCAAGCGACAGGCATTGCTGTCATGGTTGCATCTCAGTCCTCGCCCCAAAATCGTGCTTCTTGGAAACCATTCCTCCTTGCACGAAATCAGCAAGGAGTTTGCAGGGATGGTGTCAGTGGAAGATGAGATCGACTATAGCAGCCTCAACGGTCTTCCGATGTTCCATTCCATGGTTGCAAGAGCTCATGCTGCGGTGGACACGAATGTATCCGTTTTGATCAGAGCGGATGTGGTGTTGTTGCAGGATATCATGCCAGCATTGCGCAAGATGTCGGCTACTTTCGACGATTGGATGCTGATGTCAGGGCAGCTGGTCATGAAGAAGAATCTGCTGCCCTTCAAGTTCGTCCACAAAGGAGGAGGAATTGTGTTTCTTGAAAGTACTGTTACTGGAGAAGCAGTGATCGAGCGAGAGATGGCAAGTTACGTTGGTTCTTCAGGAAAGCTTGAGTTCCTGCAGGAAGAAGAAGAAGGACTCAACATGTGGGCTTGGAACATCGGAAGCAAATCTGCTCCACTTTTCTCCACACCCATGCCTCCCTTCGTCTTCACGGCTGGTTACGATCATGACAGTTGGGTTGTGAGAAGCTTTCTTCAAGACGGATTGCGAGCTATTGTGGACGCAACTGACGCGCTCCTTTGCTTCCACTTGCAGCAGCAGCTGCACAGCAGAAACAACATAGCTGCAAACAATGGCAGCAGCAGCAGCAACTCCTCGTCCTCCATAGCAAGTCTGTTCTATGCAGAAGAATGGCAGCACATTGCCAACGCGCGCTCGTACTACCTAGCCTTCAGAAACATGAGCTTGGATGAGCGGGGGATTCGAACTAGTGCATGGAAGCTCATTGCATGCAAGGATCCACCTACAATCAAGCTCTGCGTCAGCAAAGCTGTTTCCAACAGCTCCGTCTCTTGTTACTGCAGCAGCGCCAGGCCGTTGCTGGCTCCTGCCTTCATCAACCCAATGCCCACAAACAAACAAACTTTCCTGGAGAGGGAGATGTCAAAACCAACCCTAACAAAGGTCATCAACGTTTCTGCAATTCGAGCTTCCAGCCCTAGTTTGGATCTTCTTCTTCTAAAAGTGGCTGACTCCAGCAGATCCATTGTGCTTGTAGCTGCGACTGAGCCTTACAGTGAGATGTTACTGAGCTTTGCATGTCAAGCAAAGTCTTTGGGAGTGCAAAACCTTCTCATAGCAGCTTTCGATGAGAAGCTCTATGAGTACACAATCCTGCAAGGACTCCCAGTTTTCTTTGCTGGCAAGGACAGTAGTAGCAATGAGAGTAGTGATGACAATGAGGTTTGCAGTTTTGGAACTGAATGCTTCCGAAGGACCACCAAGCTGAAGTCACAGACTGTCTTGATGATCTTGAAGAAGGGTTACAATGTGCTATGGAGTGATGTTGACATTGTATGGTTCCGCAATCCACTTCCTTATCTACAAGCATCATATGGAGCTGGAACACTTGCGGTGCAAAGTGATGAGCCTGATTTGAAATTACCTGCAAATGGGTGTGGGCGGATCAACTCAGGTTTCTATTATGCCCGTGCTGACAAACTCACCATCACAGCATTCTCTGAAATTGTGGAGCATGCCAAAACCACCAACATGTCTGAGCAACCGAGTTTCAATCATGTACTGTGTGGAGAGTGGGGGCAGAATCGGATTCAAGGCTCCCAATGCAACTACACAAATGGGCTTCAGATTCTTTTTCTGGACCGACTGCTTTTCCCCAATGGTATAGCCAATGGATATTGGTGGTTCCCAAATGTGACAGAGGCTTGTGCCAGCAATGGCTGCTACTTGTTACACAACAACTGGATTAGCAAAAAGGAGAATAAGGTAAACAGGCAGCTTTCAACCCGTCTTTGGTTCTATGATGTTGCAGGCAGGATGTGTATTCATAGTTGGAATGCGTTAGCATCTCTTGGCAATGAGGAGTTCCTGCAACAGGTCAATGCAAGCACCTTCAGTTAACATCATTGGCAAAAATATTAAGATACAAGTCAGGGTATTAGGTGTTTCTTCACATATCAGATGTCACTCTACTGGAGTATTCTCACCATTTTGTAGACCACCTCGGAAGTTGCTTTTAATTTTTGTACTCCAGAAGAAGCACCCTACAAGTCTCAACTTCTTGCTAGAAATGCCTGGTTTCAATCAAGCCTTGATAATATCTTCCCTTTAGGAACAAAATGCATTGACTTTTGTTCCTTACAACCTCTATATTTTAATTTTTTTTGCATTTGCATTGATGAGCATCCAATCAAGGTTTTTTTTCTTCCAATTTTGTGAGGTGATGATCCACAAGAGTACATAGCCAAATTTGGCTATAGTTCAGAGAGGAAAGTGGACTTTTTTGGGGAACCCCACTATATTTTGGCAACATGCCAGAACATGCAATTTCAGTTTTTTTTACTGGAAATATGGCCACTCTGGGCCATTTTTTCCAAAAAAATCCTTTGTATGAGTTGCAACCCTTTTTCTTTTGGTCATCACTTTGCCACAAAAAAAAAAACACAGCATCCAACATGGAACAAATTGTGGTCACAATCATTAAAAATGAGCTCAGTTTACCTTGCCCAATACACAAACTGGTGTAAAACCAAAAATAATCCGACCCAATATGAGCTCATTTCTTTTGTGGAGCTAATTCTGTAATATACCTTTGTGAACAAAATTTCCAATGTTTTGTGATATGCAATCTACTGACTACTAAAAGTAGACAGATTTACTTGCAAAGTACTTTGCAAATTAAGCTATGAGTTGGATTATGTGATTTCCTCTGAAGTTTTCTACATCCAACGCTCCATTGTATCAGTTGACTTAGTGACCATATGGTGGTTATGTAAGATGGCCATTCACATCAAATTGGATTAAGAATTGTGCTTTGTCATTATGCATGCCTTTGTAAGAACATTCCTTGAATAATACCCTCTCTTCATGTAGCACATCTTAATGGGGGTATATCTATATTTCACCTTATTCTGGAGAAGGGAACAAGAGATGTGACTTACTTTATGATGTCATGCACAACTTTCTCCAAGCCCTGTTTTCTGTGCCTTGGGAGTTTCTGCTTCTGTAGACACCACCTGGTGTTTCCTTTGTTCACCAATCTTGCAGCTCTATCCCATTTCTCAACATCAACAGCTGCTTGGCATTGGATCCAGCAGATTCAAAATTGTTGATGCCAGATCTGTACTATAGCTCAAAGCTTGCTCCTCATTCTCAGTGATGGGGATGTAATGGACCAACTTTCTGTTCACATTGTGTTCCTTCACAATCCTCTCTCCTAACCTGCCACCAGAGTTTCTTTAATCCACCCCCACCCCCTTCCAGCTTCCTTGTGACTTCTGAGCATCATCACTTGGGCCTCTACTTCAGTCTCAGCATGCTTGTAAATTGTACCAGCTACTGAGTTCCAGTTCCTTAAGCTTGCAAATGGGTGAATTTGGTAATGCCAGTTCTAGGTGCCCATTACTCCCTTGTTGCTTCTACTTTCCAATTTGTCCAAACCCTCATTTGTTGCTGGTAATTTGTGCTCATTATCCTTATGTTCTCATGGTAATGTCTATTTTTGCCTTCATTCTTAGTTCCTTCTTCTTCTTCTCCCTTTGTTGGCTCTGTCCTACAGAGGCAATGTGGGAACACCTTCTGAGCGGATATAGGGGTTGGAGAATCAAGAGTTGGCCAAATGGATAAGGTTATAGGTTTGCATGTAAGTTTTTTATTGGCCCAAACTAATGGATGGGCATGTGTAGATTTTGGGTGCAGCCATCCAATTGATGGGTTGTTTTGAAATCTACCCATCTACTTGTTGGGTTTCTTCTCAAAATATGAATGTTGGGTAACTAATTTATCCATGTCTCTATATCATTTTATTATTTTTGAGTTGTTACTTGTCTTTTTAAATCACAAGGTTTCATATCACTATGAAATGTAAAAAGCAATTCATATGACTAATTTTTAAAATGAAATTTGTTTGACAGACATACAAATAATTCATTTCAATTTTTTAAAATCTTATTAAAATGAGATTTGAAAAATTATGCAAGAATTTATTAAGATAAAACACATCAATTTTAAAATAAATATAAATTTTAATATAAAATTCGTTTTTGAGATATAAATGTTTTTAATTTAATTTAATTTATTTTTAAACCTCCAATAAGGCTTTGATGAAGATTTAATAACAAAAATCATGATGAAATTAATTGAATTTTTTTTTGTATTGATGTTTTTTTTATGTTATAAAATTTATTATTGCCCTAAGATAATAGATATGCATCTATGATTTTAGGTTTTAACAAGCATGCATGGGGCAAACACAACTAGTTTATAAAGTTGGGTGGGGGTACAATGGGGTTTAGAAATGAAAATTTAGGGAAACCAAAGGGGTTAAGGTTTTTTTTTTCAGTATGTCATGATGGTTTTGCTTTCTATTATGATTTTTCAATAGGTATATGGAGTGGATAATTCAATTAAATTGAAAGAATTACAAGTTGTAAGTGGAGCTTTAAGAAAAGGAGACGAAAAGGGTTTTTTTTTTAGTGAAGAGGGGAGGATGAGGTAATTCCATCCATTTTCAAAGGAGGTTTTTTTCAAGGGATTGGGACAGGTAAATTTTTTTTGGGATGGGGACTAACCCAAAGGGTTGTTTTTTGGATGGCATAAGAGGGAGAAATTTGGTTGCTTTTTGACGCAAGAAGGTGGGATTTATTTTTTCCAAGGAATTATTCTTTTGATGCTGTGGGGTGGGGTGTTTGGAGGAAGCAGATGGGTTGTTTTTTTTGGTCTTTTTTTCTTTTGTGATATGGTGATTTGATGAAGATTCTTTCTCAAGAAAATATTTTATAAAAATTAATATTTTTTCTAGGGAATGGAAAATTTCAACAAAAAAAATTTAATATTAAAAATTTAATTGAAAAAAATATATTTTGTTTAAAATTGAACACTTAATAAAATTTAACCAAAAAAGGAAAAAAATATCAATTTGATTTTTTTGTGTGTCTAAATTTTTTATGTACATGATAAAAAAAGTTGGTGTTTAACAAATAATAACATCTTTGAGTGAAATGAAAATAATGGTTAAATAGTGGAGAAAAATTTAAGTTTATGTATTAATATCTTTCAAATCTAGGTTGAGATATTTAAAATTTAAATGTAAATATGAGGTGCATAATTCAAATTCATAAAATGTGAAGGGTATTGATGTTTTGTTCATTATTAGACCATAATCTAGCTGTCAAACCATGGTTCATCAATATCCATGGTCAATGGTAGATATCTACCACAGTCAAAGTTATTGAAAGTCAATAACAAAAATTTATTACATGTCAAGGGTATTGATGTTTTGTTCATTATTAAACCATAATTTAGTTATCAAACCATGTGACGCACTCCCAAGTTCCTAGTTAGACCCAAGATGGGTTTAAGTTACTCAAACAACGAAATTATGAAGAACTCGGGGCACGTTCCCAACTTTCAATTCCAGAAGGGGTAAAAGGGCGTGCTAAAGCTCCGAGATGGGACTAGGAAGAGTGATAAGCTTTAGTTACTTACTCAAACCTACATCAAACCAACCAACAAGTTGGTTAGATCACTTTCTAGAGCACCTTTAATGCAAGTACAAGCCACAGGCAACTCTGGACTCACAAGACTCACCACGGCCCGGACTCGAGGGAAGCCACCGCCTTCCCTCACATAATATTCTCTGTGTCTCTCCGGAGCACCTACATCCGAATGGCTTTTTGTCCCAAGACTCCCAAAGAAGAGTCCCAAAACTATTCCGGTTTGGGCTTCCAGGACTCTGTGAGGTCATAACTCTTTGCTTAGACCTCTGATTGGGATGAGGTTTAAAGCAAACTTGTAGCTCTCCTCAAGGGCTTTCCAACGTTGTATCGCATTCTACCTGCACGCACCAAGGTTGGGTCGATTCCTGACTTTTAATGGTCGAGAATCAAACTGCCAGTTTGACTCCCAACCCTTCTTTTTGCCATAACATGTGCTACAGATGTTCAAATGGCCCATGCAAGCCCATTTTCGATATCTACACTTCGATAACTTTCCAATGATATAAAGAACACCTTAATGTGAGGTGTTTTGACCCCTGTAATCGAACTCTGAAATTTTGAGAGTCCCGAAGGACTCTTAAGTCCCCATTTCAAGAGTGAGTTTCATCCTCACACTCTCTCAAAGTAGGGTTGTGACACTGTGGATATGATCCTTTATTATTAAATTGAAATCAACCATAGTCAAAATTATTTAAAATCAATATAAAATAAAATAAGGTTTAGGTTTAAATTTAGAGTTAGGTTTAGGGTTTAAGTTAGGTCTTTTGTCTCATATTAAAATAACATTATATGTTTGTTGTCTTTTTTTTTTCATAGCAAAAAAAATGTGTTTAATTTAAACTTTCACCATTTATTGATTGTTTTCTTACTTCTTTCATAAGTTTGTGTTTCTGTAAGTGTATGTTTTGTCGTGTGTTTTAGCAACTTTAGTTTTGCCAAATGCTATTTCATTTCTTTGTTATCAAATTCATTTTGGTAATTTTTATTTTTATTTTTACACAATGGTCGTTGTTCCACTAAAGGAAATTAAATTAATTATTGTTGTGGATGATTTGGATTTCAAAATTAAAGATGTTGCATTTAAAGCAAAGGTGTTCAATAGGTATGGCACCTTTGATCGAATTACAAATACAAGCATGGAAAATCTAGGCTATGCATATTTGCATTATGATTATTGGACAAGGCAACTCTGACCATAATCATTTTGAGGGTGAAATTGCCTTACATAGAAATGCATGAGCAACATTTGCAAAAAGGCATGTTTGTGAGGGTGGAAAATTTTGGCATTGACTCAAAGTCTAAAATAGGTTTTAAAAAGCATGACATGCATGTTGTCATCACAATTGAATCAACAACCATTCTGTCATTAATTCATGCATTCCAACTTAAGTTAATTCTCATGTTTTTTCACATGGATTTCATTAGAGAATTTAAATTTTCTATTCAAAATTGGAGGTCTACTACCATTGCTATCATCATCATTGGTGTAAGGGGAATAAAGGATAGCAAAGGTGAACAACAATTATTGATTGCAAATGGAGAAGGTGAATTTGACCAAGATATTTTTGTTCTCGGTAACAATTTTAGAACAAAATATGAGCAACTTCTTGAAGCATACAATGAAGGTCATTGTGCAATGGTTTAATAAAAAATGTGACAACAACAAAATGAAATCAATATTTGAAGGCACAACATTACACAATTTAAACAAAGGTTGTCCACGAAACTACTTGAGCTTGCTTTCTGCAATTCCACAACAAATTATCAAGTCTTCAATATGCATTCAAAGAGGTAAATTCCTTTCCTTTTTTTTGCATCATTTAAATTTTTTTCAAATTTACACATAAAAAATTAAACTAAACCTAATGTTCATTTCATGATCAACTATATTAAAAAAGATAATGAAAAATAAAAAAATGATGTGATGAAAAACAAATTTTCAAAATGTTATTTTTGAACATCAAAGAAAATTGGGTGTTAAGTTAATTTTTTGAAATGGTCCATCAAGTGGTCCTTGGCAATCTAGGATGGAAAGCATTTTAGGTCCCCTTATAGTTTAAAATCAAGACCATCTGGTGGCCACCAAGTCATTTGATGTTAAACTATGAGGGACAACCTAGTGGCCATTAAGTCGTTGGATGTTAGATTACGAGGGATAATTTAGTGGCCACTAAGTTGTTGTTGATTTTTTTTTTAGTTTAAAGACTTGGTGACCATTAGGTCATCCTTTGTAGTTTAACGTCGAACAATTTGGTGGCCACTAGGTCTCCAAGCGTAAGGTGGTTTTTTTTTCGCTTGGAGACCAGGTCTCATAGTGAAAAAAAAAAACATGATTTAATGTCGCAACCCCACTTTGGCCAAGTGTGGGGGTGAAGCCCAACACTTGGAAAAGTTGGAGGTTTGGAGTCCTCCGGGACTCCCAAGTGTTCAGAGCTCAACAACAAGGCCCAAAACACCTCTCATTGAGGTGTTCTTGATGTCATTGAAAAGGTCTTGAAACGTAGATATCGAAAATGGCCTCGCATTGGTCATTCGGACATCTGCAGCTCAAGTAATGGGCAAAAGAAGGGCCGGGAGTCAAATTGGCAATTTGACTCCCGACCACTAAAAGTCAAGAATCGATCTCTTCCCGACGTCTCCTTGAAGAGTGCAACACAACGTTGAAAAGCTCTCGACGAGAGCTACAACTTTGATTTAGGACTTGTCCCGATCTGAGCTCGGGGCGAGGAATTATGGCCGCTCAAAGTTTTGGGAGTCCAGCCGGGACACTTTCGAGACTCCATTTCGGGAGTCCCAACAAAATGTGCCATTCGGATGTAGCCTGCGCGGTGAGACGTAGAAAATACTATAAGGGGGAAGGTGGTGGCTTCCCTCGAGTCCGGGCCGTGGTGTGTCTCGTGGTCCAAAGTGCCCGTGGCTTGTCCCAACACCCAAGGGTGTCCCGGAATGTGAACTAACCACGTGGGTGGTTTGTTTTGATGTAGATTCATGCTTGATCTACTAAACC
>Ga0116227_10015315_pt1 | contig 11384 bp, 8 predicted proteins | sample S1TSphgellanicum_FD_89693 | JGI IMG/M metagenome (GOLD analysis project Ga0116227, IMG submission 89693) | Host-associated microbial communities from peat moss isolated from Minnesota, USA - S1T2_Fb - Sphagnum magellanicum MG | ecosystem: Host-associated > Plants > Peat moss > Unclassified... | reverse complement strand
CGGTGCCCTTCTTCGGCATGAACCGTCCGGGCGCCACGATCAACGAGTGGCTGCGCCAGACCTTCTGGAACCAGGGCATGATGGGCTCGATCGTCGGCCATTACGCCTGCATCCGCGAATTCTCGGTGGTCGACTAATCAGGAAACCAGCGCAAGATCGACGTGCCGACGCTCGTAATCCATGGCGATATGGAACAGATCGTGACCTTTGCCCACGCTGGCGCACTGACCGCCAAGATCATCCCCAATGCGACGCTCAAGGTCTATGAGGGCGCACCGCATGGCCTGGCCTTCACCCACCAGGACAAGCTGAATGCCGATCTGCTGGCCTTCGGCGCTATCTGATCAGCAAGCGTTGTCAGGTTAACTTCCGTGACCCGCAACTAGCCCAAACCCAGATATTCAGGCTGCGATCGTTGCAGCCGTCCACGCCGCGTAAGCATCCACGCGGTATTGACGGAGAGTCTGACGGCTGACGAGGTGACGTTCTGTGTTGAATGTGTTGTAGACCGCGGCGTGGGTGGTCAGGAACTTCTGCGCTGACCTTTGGGATTTGAAACCCTGCATCTTCCGTTCTCGTCGTCGGATCGGCAGATGCAAGTTCTCCACCCGGTTGTTTTCTCGGAGCCGAGCTGGTCGGTGCCGGTCTTTAAGACCGAGCTCAGTCAGTGCTGCGTCATAGGATTTAAGCCTGTCCGTGGTCACGGTTTGCGGCACCATCTTTTGCCCCCACATGAGCCGGCGCAGCAGGTTCAGTGCGGCCGCGGTGTCGCGCCGGTGCTGCATGATCATGTCGAGGACTTCGCCCTCGTCATCGACCGCACGCCAGAGATACATCTGCCGCCCCCTCACCTTCACGACCATTTCATCGAGGTGCCAACGCGGGCTGGGAGTACCTCGACGTCGCTTCAGATTGCGCGCGATCTTCGGTCCGAACTTCAATGTCCAGCAGCGAATGGTCTCGTAGCTGACATCGATTCCGCGCTGAATCAGCATTTCCTCGACGTCGCGAAAACTCAGTGTGAAGCGAAAATAGAGCCAAACGGCGTGGGTGATTACGCCCGGTGGGAACCGGTGCCGTTTGTAGGAAATTGGCTTCGAAATAGGCACTTAGATCCCCGCGAAATACTCCACGCGCAGAATAGTTAGCATTAGACTGACAGCACCCTTTTTTTCGTATGAACGACGGGCACGGCGTGACCACGATCATCGACAAGCCGGGCCTGAAGGATCGGCGGTGCTGAAAGCTTTGGCGTAGTGGGCTTCTCCCGAGTGTTCTCGGCTAGCTTGCCTTGAACGGCAGTCCACAAAACATCATCCACGATTGCTGGATGGGCGCCTTCGTAGAGCTTCTCACGATGTTGGATGCAGCCGCGGTAAACCGGGTTGGAGAGTATATGGTAGAGCGCCCCCCGATCGATGATCGCGCCACCGAGGTGTTTCCCGGTTGCAGTTACTCGCCGCCTGGACCGGATATCTAACAGCCGCCAAGGTTGCGGTCAGCATCAAGGCTCCCTGGATCGATCGTAGTGATTGAGTCGGCCGGGCTGCGATTGGACCGTTGGTCGCGGAGGGGGCGAGAAATATTTTCAGCCTCGCGAATATGCGGCTTGCACAGCGGGTTCGGGCGCCATCAAGCGATACCCTATTCCCATTTCGGTTCGAATGATTCGGTCCTTGCCAAATGTATCGCCCAGTTTCAGGCGAAGAGCCCTTATGTACACCCTCAAATATTGCGCATCTCCCGCGGCGCCCTCTCCCCTGACCGTGCGAAGGATGAAGTCGTGCGTCAGAATCTTTCCCGGATGTTCAGCCAGTAGATGAAGTATCTCGTATTCGGTGCGCGAAAGCTGAATATCCTTTCCACTGCGGCTGACTTTGCGGTTCAGCAAGTCAATTTCCACTTCTCCGAAGCGTAATGCGGGCTGCGTGCCTTTGGCTTGAAAGCGATGGCGCAGCGCGACGCGGATACGCGCGGTAAGCTCAGGCAGGCCGAAGGGCTTGGTGATATAATCGTCCGCGCCGAGATCGAGCGCTCTGACCTTGCCTGCTTCATCGTTTCTGACCGACGCCACGATCACCGGCACGTTGGACGTCTTCCGGATTTCTTCCAGGACCGAGAAGCCGCTTTGATCCGGCAAACCGAGATCAAGGATGACGACATCGAACGCCTCGGTCGCGAGAAGGTTGAGTGCGGCCGCTGCTTTGCGCGCTTCAGAGACTTTGAACTTTTCCGCACCCAAACCGATCTTGAGCAGCCGCAATATTTGCGGCTCATCGTCCACAATGAGCGCCGAGAGTTTACGCGACATTTGCTTCAGCTTTAGATACGGCCCGGCCGCCGCCGGCGACCTGCTCAATGCGTTTTGGATTGTGCATCAGAGTTGGCGAACCTTATCAGACCATCATAAAATAAGCTTCACCACATATTATAGAATTAATCAATCCTGACCCCGATATATAAACCATCTGCATGCGATATAATATGAATTATAAAAATAATATAAAAGAAAATTCCTGTTCTCAAATGCACAATTTTTATTCCAGAACATGCGGGTTTAATCGCGAACTTCTGCGTGCAGATATAACATAGCCAACGATAATCTTTCCGATCACAGATCGGTATTGCCGCGCTCGGGTGGAACAATGAAGGAGCTGAACGAACGGCCACGTCAATACGTCTCGGGATTTGGTAAAACACCAGCCATCGATGGCGGCGGCGGGGACGGAGGTGGCTGTCGAGGGCAATCGACGATACGCGTACCCTTATGGCATTTGCCATAGACGACCGGCGAACCTTTCGCAGCAGCCCAATGGCAGGCGATAAGGGCGAAAAAAACGCCAGCAGTCAAAAATGCCAAAAGCCGCACGATATTTAGGCCGTCTTTGAGAGACTTACTTCCGGTGTGCATGCAAGGCTGTGACAACCAATCCCCCCACGGCCAGAGCAATTGCCACCGAATAACCTGTGAACGGGACGCCGGCGACCTTGGCGATCAGCAACAGGATCAATGCTGCAATCACCATTTCGACGATCCACGCGCCGGCCATCGGGTCGTCCTTCATTTAAGCATAGCCGTCTGCGCGTGGGCGCCGGCAGATGCCACAGCATCGACCGGTTCGGCGTTGTGCCGATTCCACCATCCGCCGCCCAAAGCCTGGAACAGGGCTGCCGTATCGGCATACCGATTGGCCTGTGCCTGGATGAGATTAATGAGCGCCTGTTGGTAGGCCTGCTGGGCATTGAGTGCGGTGAGATAGCTGATGGCGCCGAGCTTTTGCATCTTGAGGGAGATTTCGAGGCTATCGGCGGCGGCACGCTCGGCCGCCAGGCTTGCCTTCACCGCCTCGGCATCGTTTTGCAGGGCGCGCAGCGTGTCGGCGACATTCTGGAAGGCCGTAATGACCGTGCTGCGATATTGCGCCGCCGTCTGGTCCAGGTTGGCCCTGGCGGCGCGCGTTTTGTGAAGAAGCTGCCCGCCTTCAAAAATCGGTTGCGCAAAACCGCCGGCCAAGGTCCAGAAACCGTTATAGGGCTGGAACAGTTGACTGGCCTGCGTCGCGACCGTCCCGATATTCGCGCTGAGCGTGATTTGCGGCAGCATATTAGAAATCGCGACACCGACCTGGGCGCTGGCGGCATGAAGCTGTCCTTCGGCCGAGCGTATGTCTGGCCGCTGTTCGACCAGCTTGGACGGCAGGCTGAGCGGCAGGTTCTGGGGCAGGTCGAGCCCCGCGAGGTCGAAAGTTTCCGCCGGCTCGTCATCGGGAAAGCGACCGACCAACGCGGTCAGCAGGTCGCGCTGCTGCTCCAGCTGCTTCTTCAGCACCGGCAGTGTCGCCACCGCCTGGGCCAGCGCGGTTTCCTGCGCGGCGACATCGGCCCCGGCGACATCACCCAGCGCAAGGCGTCTACGCAATATGTCCAGCGTGTCGGTTTCGACCTTGACGATCGTTTCGGTCGCGGCGATCTGGCCCCGCAGCGACGCCTCCTGCACCGCGGCGGCCACAACGTTCGACGTCAGCGTCAGATAGGTCGCCTCGAGCTGGAACTTCTGCGAATCGGCCTGAGCCTCAAGAGTTTCGACCTGACGGCGGTTGCCGCCGAACACGTCGAACGTGTAAGCGACGTTCACCTGAGCGGTGTAGAGATTGAAATAGGGCGTGTAGGTGTTCAGTGTCGGTGACGGCTGAACCGCGTTCTTGTAGCGGCTGGGCGTGAAATTAGCGCCGATGCTGGGGTAATAGCCCCCCTGTTGGGCGTAGTAATTCTCCTGCGCGACGCGCAGCGCGGCCTGCCCCGCCTGCAGGTCGGCATTGTTCTTGAGCGCCAACTCGATCAATGTATTGAGCGGCTTGGAGTGGAACAGCGTCCACCATTGGCCCGGAATGTCCTGGCCTTCGACGAAATGCTGAGCAGCGCCGCCACCGACCTTGGCCGACGCTGTCTCAGCCGGCAGAGCCTCAGGCAAGTAACCCCGCGCCTCGGGCGCCGCAGGGCGTTTAAAATCCGGCCCAACCGCGCAACCTGTGGACAAGGACAGAATCAGACAGAGTCCCAGCAGAGCAACGCATGCGCGCCTATGACTGGTCATTGCATACGCTCTCATTCGGCAGGCTGGGGTTCGAGTTCGGCGGCGCTCTCGGTCTGGGCTCGGCGCGAAAACATGTCGATCGCGACCGGCAAGACGAGCAGGATCAGGATCGGCGCCAGTAGAATGCCGCCGACGACGACCAAGGCCAGGGGTTTTTGCACCTGTGAACCAATGCCCGTCGAGAACGCCGCGGGAAGCAGGCCGACAGCCGCGGCGACGCAGGTCATCACCACCGGACGCATCTGGACCTCGCAGGTTCGCAGGATCGCGACCGGGCGCTGAAAGCCGGAATCGATCAGTTGGTTGAAATAGGAGAGGACGAGAATCCCGTCCATCGCCGAAATGCCCAGCAGAGCGACGAAGCCGATCGCGGCCGAGACGCTGAACGGCGTGCCGGTGAGGAAGAGCGTCAGGATGCCGCCGATCAATGCCATCGGCACCACGCTGATCGCCAGCAGCGTATCGCGGAGCGACGAGAACTTCACGTAGAGCAGTAAGGCGATCAGCCCGATGCTGAGCGGAACAACGATCGAAAGACGCTGAACCGCATCCTGAAGATTACCGAACTCGCCCACCCATTCCAGATGATAGCCGCCCGGCATCGCAACCTGCGCGGCGACCTTCTGCTGAGCTTCTAGCACCGCGCCGCCGAGGTCGCGGCCGCGGACGCTGAATTTCACCGGGATGTAGCGTTCCTGCTGTTCGCGATAGATGAAGGCAGCGCCGGAAACGAGATTGATCTGGGCGACGTCGGCCAAGGGGATCTGAACGATGCCGGTGCCGCTCGGATTCGGCGCTCCGATGGTGATGTTGCGGATCGTGTCGATGCTTTTGCGATATTCCGGCGCGAGCCGGACCATGATCGGGAAATTGCGGTCGCTGCCGTTTTCGTAGACGTTGCCAGCGGCCTGCCCGCCGATCGCCGCCTGGATGGTCGTATTGATATCGCCGGGCGCAAGGCCGTAGCGGGCGGCGCGGGCCCGGTCGATATCGATCTTGATGGTCGGCTGGCCCAGCGAATTCAGGACCGCGAGATCGCTGATTCCCGGCACCGTCGCCATGACATCCTTGATCTTCGCGGCCGTCTTTTCGAGCGTTGCCAGATCGCTGCCGAAAAGCTTGACCGAATTCTCGCCTTTGACCCCGGACGCGGCCTCTTCGACATTGTCCTCGATATTCTGGGAGAAATTGAAGTCGACGCCGGGAAACTGCGCCGCTAGCGCATCGTTCACCTGTTGGGTCAGTTTTTCCTTGGTCATGCCCGAGGGCCAGGTGTCGAACGGTTTCAACGGCACGTAAAACTCAGCATTGAAGAAGCCGGTAGCGTCTGTGCCGTCGTCGGGACGGCCGTTCTGCGAAACCGCGGTAACCACCTCCGGAAAGCTTTTGATGATCTTCCGCATCCCGTTGACATAGCCGTTGCCCTCCTCGAGTGAGATCGAGGGCGGCAGAGTCGCGCGGATCCAGAAATTGCCCTCCTCAAGCTTGGGAAGGAATTCAAGGCCGAGCGACTGCACGGCGAACAGGGCCAGCGCCAGCATGAGACCAGCGCCGCCCAATGTCAGGATGCGGTTGGCGAGCGCAAACTCGACCGCCGGCCGGTAAATCCGGTGCAGAAAGCGCACGACGAAGGTTTCGGTCTCTTCGAGCTTTTCTGGCAGAAGGATAGCGGCCAGGGCCGGCGACACGGTGAAGGTGGCGAGCAGTCCGCCGGCCAGGGCATAGGCATAGGTCTTGGCCATCGGCCCGAAGATATGGCCCTCGACGCCCGACAGGGTGAATAGCGGGACGAAGCTGGCGATGATGATCGCCGCCGAGAAGAAGATCGATTGACTGACCTCGGACGCCGAATTGAAGATCGTCGCGAACTTGCCGCGCAGCTCGGCCGGCTGGCGGATGCGGTGCAGACGGTGATACCCGGCGAAGCGCTGCGCGGGCGCCTGGGACAGATGCCTGAAAAAATTCTCGACCATGATCACCGTCGCATCGACGATGAGGCCGAAATCGATCGCGCCGACCGAGAGCAGGTTGGCCGATTCTCCGCGGATCACCATGATCAGGATGGCGAAGAAGAGGGCGAACGGAATCGTCGTGGCGACGATGATCGCGCTGCGCAAGTTGCCTAGAAACACCCATTGCACGATGAAGATCAGAACGATGCCCTCGATCATGTTGTGCAGCACCGTATGGGTGGTGACATTGATCAGGGTGGTGCGGTCATAGATCGTTTCAACATGGACGCCGGGCGGCAGAATATTGCCGCTGTTGATTTTCTCGACTTCGGCCTCAACCCCCTTGATCGTCGGCATGCTCTTCTCGCCGCGATGCATCAGGACGATGCCCTGGACGATGTCGTCGTCATCGTCCTCGCCGGCGATGCCCAGACGCGGCTGATGGCCGACTTCCACCGTTGCGACATCGCCCACCAGCACCGGCGTACCGTTATTGGCGGTCAGCATCGTGTTGCGGACGTCGTCCATCGTGTGGATCAGGCCGACACCGCGGACGATCGCCGCCTGCGGGCCGATATCGACCGTCTGGCCGCCGACATTGACGTCGCTGTTGTTGAGAACCTGGAGGACTTGCGGCAGGGTCAGGCCATAGGATTTCAGCTTGTCGAGATTGACGGTGACGTCATAGGTCTTGGTCTTGCCGCCCCATCCGGTGACGTCGATGACGCCGGGGACAGCCTTGAAGCGCCGCTCCAGGACCCAGTCCTGCAGGGTCTTGAGGTCGGTGACCGAATAGCCTTTCGGTCCGTCGATGCGATAGCGGTAGATTTCCCCGATCGGGCTTGTCGGCGAAATCTGCGGCTGCACGCCGTTCGGCATCGGCGGCAGTTGCGACAGCCGGTTGATCACCCATTGCTGCGCTTCTTCATAGGTGAAGTCATAGGTGAACTGGATCTTGACGTCCGACAGCCCGAACAACGAGATCGTGCGGATCGCCTTGATGTTCGGAACGCCGGCCATCTGAATCTCGATCGGGATGGTGATATAGCGCTCGATCTCCTCAGCCGACTGGCCGGTGCTCTGGGTCACGATCTCGACCAGCGGCGGCACCGGGTCCGGATAGGCTTCTATGTTCAAGTTCACGAACGCGAACACGCCCGCCGCCATGAAGAAGACAAGCAAAATCGCGACAAGTATCCGCTGCTTTAGAGCGAAGGCGACAACGGCATTCATAATTCAGGAGTCCTGTCGGTACCGGATCAGGCGTTGTCGGCGGCGCGGTCGATGAACAGCGTGCCGCTGGTGACGATTTTTTCCCCGGATTTCAGCCCGTCCAGCACCTCGACCATGCCGTTCATGGTCCTGCCGGCGCGGATCGGCCGCAGCGCGATGCGGCCATCGTCGCGGGCGACCCAGACGTGAGCCGTATCGCCTTCATAGACGACCGCCATCTCAGGCACGCCGGGCGCCGGGCTGTCCTCGCTGGTGACGATGCGAAAGCTGGCGAACATCTCCGGCTTCAGGGCGCCATCGGCGTTCTCGACCTCGGCGCGCACCGTCACGCGACGTGTCGTGTCGTCGACCACGGCACCGACATAGGTCAGATGCGCTTTGAAGGTGCGGTCCGGATAGGCCAACACCTTGACCTCGACGAGCTGCCCCACATGCATGGCGGGCGCGTCGGTCTCGCGCACATTGGCGACGAGCCAGACCGCGGACAGGTTGCCAATCGCATAGACCGGATTCGACGCCCCATTAGCCGCGCTGTTGATATATTGCCCGACACTGATCTGGCGCTGGATTACCGTCCCGGCGATCGGCGCCGTAACCACCGACTCAGCCTCCATCATGATCGTGTCAGGGGCGTTTTCGATCGTGGCGATTTCGGCGTCGGTTTTACCCAGGATGCGCAACCTGTTGCGCACCGCCGCGAGAGCGATCTCGGCCGTGCGATGGGCGCCCTGGGCGTTGACGAGATCGCTTTGACTCTGCAGCCAATCCTTCAGAGCGCCGCCGCGGGCGTCGTAGACTGCGTGCTGGCGCTTCTCGTTCTCCTGCGCCAGCCGCAGCTGCGCGTCTGCAGTCCTCAGGGCGGACACCGCGGTGACGAGATCGTTCTGCGCCTGGACGAACTCCGTCGCCTCGATCGCGAAAAGCGGCTGCCCTTGCCTGACGACGTCGCCGGCCTTGGCAACCAAGTGCATCACGCGTCCGGAATATGGTGAAAACACAGGTGTCGTCGTGTCGTCATTGGTGGCGATCTTGCCGTCAGTCACCTGCTGGCTGTGAAAACTCATGACCGCCACCGGCATGATTTTCAAGCCTGCCGCTTGTTCCTTGGTCGGCAGGAAGGTTCCCGGCTCCTGCGCGACGGGCGCCTGCTCCCGCGTGCCGACGAAACTCTTGATCGCCGAAATGGCGATGATAAGCAGGACTATGATCAAGGCGACGCGGCCGAGGATAGCCGCCTGTTTTTGCCGGGGAATCGTTCGGAATTCCTGCAACGTCCGCGGAGAGGTGTCGTTCATCGGCAATTGCCCTTCGAGTAGAAGATAGGCCTGACGCATGCGCGGCGTCAGGCTGAAACGGGGATACTTCACTGTCCGGCCCAGGCCGGTCCTAACATCCGCCATATATACCCCCCAGGGTATCTTTCTCAGGCACCGTACATTGGCCCACGGGGCGAATGTATGGCGCCTGAAGAGCCAGGACAGACCGGCCTATCCGTTCGGACGGGACCGATCGAGACGTTCACGCACGACAGCGATGTGCTCCATTGCCGAAGCTGCGTCGCCTCGATCGCATTCCTGGTGGGCTTGCCGGATCAGCCCGGTCATGTAGTTGAACTGGCCGCCGGTGGTGACATGCCCATCCTTACCGGCAACGATCGCTTGAGCGGGTTTGGAAGGCGCCTCGAACGAAATCGCATTCCATTCGTTAACGAGCGAAGTTAGCGCGCCCTGGCAGGAATTGCCGGCCAGTGTCGGTTGAGCAACCGCCGACTGATTTAATACCCCGAATAGGACTACGGAAACATACAATACACCGGCACCTGTTTTCAACATCTTCAATCCTTCCTGTTTGAAATATCAATAACTCTTAAGATGTCAGAACCATATTATTGATTTTGACGGCCACTCTTCATAACCAAATGCGGCACGCCAAGGTAAAGTGGGATCATTTACTGTATTCTCCTCAACGAGCGCGAATTCGATCTTCCTGCCCGCCTTTTGGGCCCGGGAGATTTCCGTTACCCAGGGCTCGTCATCGAAAACGGGCCCCTCGAACGTGAACCTCCCCGTATCGTGATCTACGATGGCGAGGAGCAGCGGGGCGGCAGAACGCCGCCTCCGCCATTGATGACCAGTCGCCATTCGCCGACTCCTCATGCTCCGTGATCGCTAGAAGTGGACGATCAGATCGCCGGCAAACAGGACCGTGTAGTCCTTGTTTCCAGGGATTCCCGCGTTGGAATTACCATTGAAGGCTTTTCCTCCGAGGGAGCGATCCCAGTCGATCTCAGGACGCATCTCGATCTGCGGCGACAGCCAGTGCTGCCAACCCAGGCCGAAATTGATGTAACGCGCCCTGGTCCCTGTCCGTTGACCCTCTTCGTCGTCGTAATATTCGGGACGGAAAGAAATGTTATCCAATGGCGAGAACTGGTAGTTGAGATAGGCTACCGTTCCGATCGCGGTCGCCCGGCATCTCAGCACCGTTGAGTTATGGCAACTCGCCAAACCAGGCGCGTTGTACGGTATGAATTGCGGCGAAAACGGGGTGCCGCCGTTTTGATAGGCGGCGAGTGCGGTGGGGTTGTTCAGATTCGGCACGCCATTCTCGTGAATGTCGTAGGCTTCGAACGACAGGTGCCATTGGTCATTGAACTTGTGGTAATAGGTGACGCCGTACCACTGGAGATTATTGTATCCCCAGGCACCGTTATTGATGCCGTCCGCGCAACCGTAAATATTGTCGTCGCCGCTATCGGTCTGGTAACGAATACAGGCGGCGATCGAGGGCCTCGCGCCCGGGTCCTTATAGAAATAGTTGGCCGGATAGAGCGGGTTCGGGTCGAGGTTTTTGATTTTCTCGCTGTAGTGCGTGAATACAGCCTCTGTTCCGATACTGACGCCCAATTGCAGAAACAGATTCTTGGTCGCTGCCAGCGTCGTCTGGATGCCTTCGTTCGTGTAGTTATCGAACGTGTAGGTCATCGAGTGCGTGTACATATAGTTGTTTGGCGCCAACTGCGCCTCGATGTCCGGCAGCGAGATGTAGCGGCCAACACGGATCATCAATCCTTGAGCGACCTGAGGAATGTAGAGTTCCCCATAGATCATCGGGAAATCGTACCCGTTGACCTTGTTGTCTTTCAGCAGCTGATAGCTCGCGAGGCCATACGAGGTGGTGTAGCGATAATTTTCGCCATAAATCGCCGATAGACGCATGCCCCAATCGATGTGGTCGGTCTGCACCGTGTCCGGAAAGCGGTCGAGATAGAACACCAACTGGTCGAGCTGAACCGTATTGGGCGTGTAGGCGTAGGCGATCGGAGCGTTACCGCCCGGGCGCGTCGTATTGCTGCTGACGTTCGCACCTGGATCGACCCAGCCATAGAACTGGAAGCCGTTATTGTTCATCCATTCGCCGACGGAGGTATTGCTGATTGCGGCCATGAACGGGCTATCGACCGAACCGCTTCGGGTCACGCCGATCGGCGTAACGCCGCCATAGGGCCATTCGGTGAATGGCATCGGCGGGGTGGTTTGCGGCGTCGCCGGCCAGCCGTCGCGCCGGGATGCGGGCGCGTTAGGATCGCTTGGCGGTCCGGCCTG
>Ga0116227_10015314_pt1 | contig 11386 bp, 12 predicted proteins | sample S1TSphgellanicum_FD_89693 | JGI IMG/M metagenome (GOLD analysis project Ga0116227, IMG submission 89693) | Host-associated microbial communities from peat moss isolated from Minnesota, USA - S1T2_Fb - Sphagnum magellanicum MG | ecosystem: Host-associated > Plants > Peat moss > Unclassified... | reverse complement strand
GCTCCTTGCCATCCGGAGCGTTATAGACGCTGATGCGGAATTCGCCGAACTGGGTGGGCAGCGTGGATTCAGCAATATGCTCGAGAGCCATCAAAGCGCTCCCTGCATGAGTGAAATGGCTGCGCTGAATGTGATATTTAATTGAATCATATAATAATTAATATCTGTTCTTCACATTCAAATCAATGAATCTGGGTATTGCGGGTGGGCCATGAGGCCCTGTCGTCCTGTGCGCCACGGCAAACCGCGCCGGCGCGACGCACAGGATGACAGATTGCAGCGTTAAGCGCCCATGAAATTCTGGCCGCAGACGCGCAAAGTCTGGCCATTGATGCCGCCAGCCGCGTGCGAAGCAAAGAAAGTCACTGCTTCAGCAATATCAATCGGCAAGCCACCCTGGCCCAGCGAGCTGAGTCGACGGCCGACTTCGCGAGGGCCGACCGGCATTGCCGCGGTCATCGCGGTTTCGATGAAGCCCGGCGCAACGGCGTTGATTGCACCGCCATGGCGCGCCATGGTGGCAGCCATCGACGAGGCATAACCGATGATGCCGGCCTTGGTCGCTGCATAGTTGGTCTGGCCGGCGTTGCCGCTGATGCCGCCGATGGACGAAATGCAGACCATGCGTGCGCCGTCCTTGAGGCCGTCCTTGAGCAGGCCTTCATTGATGCGCAGGATGGCGCCGAAATTGATGTCCAGCACCATGTCCCACAGGTGTGGCGCCATGTTGCGCAGCATCTTGTCGCGGGTCACGCCAGCGTTGTGGACAACGATATCGAGACCGCCGAACTTCTTGTTGGCTTCTGCGGCAATGCGCGCAGCGGCGTCCTTGGCGGTGACGTCCAGCGCCAGGCCAACGCCGTTGATGCGAGCCATCGTTTCAGCCAGGCCACCTTCGGCCGACGGATGATCCATGCCGATGATGGTTGCGCCTTCGCGTGCCAACGTTTCGGCAATCGAAGCACCGATGCCGCGGGCCGCGCCCGTGACCAGGGCAACCTTGCCCTGCAGAGAACCCGGCAGAGCGATAGGCTCTTCACGCGGGCCAGCGCCGACAGGCAATACCTGACCGCTGATGAATGCGGAATGCTCGCTGAGGAAGAAGCGCAGCGGGCCAGCCAGCCAGTCTTCGGCACCGGTCTGGACTTCGAGCAGATTGGCCGTGATGCCCTTCTTGCCAACTTCCTTGCCGAGTGCGCGGATGAAACCACGCAGCGCGGTAGCGCTGGCAACATGCGCAGCGTCACCGGCCTCCGAAGGCGCGCGCGACAGGATCAGCGCGCGGCCGTTCGAAGGAATGGCGCCAACCACCGGCTGCATGAAGTCATACAGCTCACGAACCTGCGCAGGGCTCGACAGGCCGGAAGCGTCAAAAACATAGACCGAGCTCGGCGCATCGCCGGTGCCTTTCGCAGGATTACCGGTCAGCGTGGTGCCGAGCTTCTGCGCGGCTGCCTTGATCAGCGGCAGACCGGCGTGTTCAGGCTGGATGCGCAGTGAAGCACCGGCTTCAACCAGGGCCTTCAGCGTTGGCGTTACAAACTGCGCGCCGGTGCTGGCACCGACCAGTGCGTGCACGCCAATCAGCGGCTGCTGCGCCCAGGAACCGCCCGCGCGCTTGAGGCGTGGCGGCTGCGGCAGGCCCAGCAAGCTGGCCAGCGCCTTGCCAAAAGGGGTGTGAGACAGTTCCAGATAGCGATCCGACATGAGCCCGCTCCAAAAAATTCAAAGGGAAAATTGACTGACGCCATTATTGCAGGCCCTTCCCTCAGTCACTAGGCTCAAACGCGCTTGATACGCTGTCGGCAGAGTCAACGCAAAGGCTACCCAACTCGTGTATTGACTGTGTGGCGCGTGTGTCGGATAGTCGCCAAATCCATTCGCCGGGCCTTTGCCAGCTAGTTTTTCAGCGCTCGAGGAGGAGAGCGGCGGATGGCAGTCTCTTACATATTTTGTATAACAAATTCTTAGGGTTGCTCTGGAGCACATATGAACAAACGGTTTCTTGCACTTGCAGGTATGGCAACGGTACTGAGCGTCGGTACTTATGTCGGCTTGAATATTGTTAAGCCTTACAAGCATGAAGAACCGAAGGTGGCTGATGTGACGTCGCCTGACCAGGTATTCGGCGCTTCTGTCGACAACCCTGAAGCACATGCTGACGAATCCGCAGCCGCTCCTGCAGCCGCGGGCGCCGCCCCGGCAGAGGCTGCCGCGGCCCAGCCTGCGGACACGGCAGTGCAACCGGCTGCAGCTGGGGAAGCGGGTAGCGCTCCAGCTCCCGCAGCAGAACCCGCGCCTGCCGCGGTCGCTTCGGGTGAAGGTAGCGTGGCTCCCCTGGTCCCTGCAGGCGCTGCGCCGGCAGCAAGCCCGAGCACCGAAACGGCAGCCGCCGCGCCGGCCCCTGAACCCGCACCGGCTCCTGCAGCAGAACCTGCTCCGGCTCCGGAACCTGTAGCTGAAGCCCCAGCTCCGGCCCCGAAGCCGAAGAAGGCAACCCATTCGTCCAGCGCCAAAAAATCATCCGGCTCTGGCGCTTCTGCCAAGGTCTTGTGGCCTGCCGAGCAGGCCAACAAGCTGTCACTGGTCTACGCAGGCCCGGCATCCTTCAAGAAGGCTGTCGTACTGATGTTCAATGGCGCGTTCTTCAAGCCGGATGGCATCGACGCCAACATCAAGGTCACTGACAAGGCTGGCAAGGCGGTGGCCGGTTCCTGGGAAATCGGCGAAAACAATCGCCGCATGCTGGTGTTTCCAGTTTCCGACGCAGGCACCTACAAGGTTTCGATTGCTACCGGCTTGACCGACAGCAAGGGTCACAAACCGGGCAAGGCCCTGAGCGGTCCGGTTGTAATCAAGTAACCCTCTAGTTCAGCATCACGCCTGGCCGTGACGACGATCTTTCTTGTCCGTCACGGCCAGGCTTCTTTCGGCAGCCAAAACTACGACCAGCTTTCAGCGCTGGGCCAGCGACAAAGCCAGGTTCTCGGCGAGTATTGGTCGCAAATCAAATTTTCATTCGATGCAGTTTACGCGGGCGACATGGTGCGCCAGCAAGACACGGCGCATGCGGTTCTGGCTGGCATGCAGCGCAAGGACCTGCCGGTTCACACCCTCTCCTGCTTCAACGAATATGCCTTCGAGCCGATCCTGCGCGCCTACCTGCCGCAGATCGCAATGGAGAAACCGGAACTGGGCCCACTGATGCCCAACATCTATAACGATCACAAATTGTTCCAGACCGTATTTGGCCTGGCGATTGCCAAATGGCTCGACGACGCGCCTCACGGCGACGCTCCGTTTGAAACCTGGCGCGATTTTTTTGATCGATGCGTGAATGGCCTGAACCAGATTGCCGCTGCCGGCCACAAGCGCGTTGTGGTCTTTACTTCCGGCGGCGTCATTTCGGTTGCCCTGCGCACGGCGCTGGGGCTGGATGACGTCACCACGTTTCGCCAGAACTGGCGCATCTACAACGGCTCGGTCCACAGCTTCCATAAAGGTCGTTCTGATCTTTCGCTGCTGGGCTTCAACAACATTGCTCATCTTGAACTGGCTGAGCAGAAAGAATTGATTACTTATCGTTAGGAGTGTTTTGCCATGGCCACGAAACTGTTTGACCTGAGCGGTCGCGTTGCACTGATCACGGGCGCCTCGCGCGGCATTGGCGCGGCAACGGCCCGGCTGCTCGCACAGCAAGGCGCGCACGTGGTGATCTCCAGCCGCAAGCAGGAAGACCTGGATGTCGTCGCTGCTGAAATCAATGCCAGCGGCGGCAAGGCCACCGCGATTGCAGCGCATCAGGGCGAATCGGCTGCGCTGCATCACCTGATCGGTGAAATCGAAGCGGGCTTCGGCCGTCTCGACATCCTGGTCAACAACGCTGCCACCAATCCCTACTTTGGCCATATCTCCGATACCGACATGGGCATGGTGGACAAAACCTTGCAGGTGAACATCAAGGGTTATTTCGAACTAGCCGCGCTCTCCAGCAAACTGATGAAGAAAAATGTTTCTTCCGGCACAGGTGCCGGCGGCGGCGTCATCGTCAACATCGCCTCCATCAATGGCGTGAAGCCCGGCATGTTCCAGGGCATTTACTCGATCAGCAAGGCTGCCGTCATCAACATGACGCAGTCTTTCGCCAAGGAATGCGCGCCGTGGAAAGTTCGCGTCAATGCCGTGCTGCCGGGCCTGACTGAAACCAAGTTTGCCTCGGCACTGACCAAGAACGACCAGATTCTGAAAGTGGCGCTGCAGCAAATCCCGCTGGCACGCGTTGCGCAACCGGAAGAAATTGCGCCTGCAATTTTGTATCTGGTGTCTGATGCGGCCAGCTACGTCACCGGCACCACGCTGACGGTTGATGGTGGCTTGATTGGTTGCGGCGGCCTGTAAGACAAGCCGCAGTACTCCATATAAAACCTGAGGAGAACACGATGCCCACGTTACAAGTTGGTGCTCAGACGCTGTACTACGAAGACACCGGCGGCAATGGTCCGGTTGTCGTGTTCTCCCATGGCTTGCTGATGGACCGGACGATGTTCGCGCCGCAAGTTGCGGCGTTGTCCAAGAGCTATCGCGTCATCAGCTGGGACGAACGTGGCCACGGCTTGACGGGTGATGCCGCCGAACCTTTTTCCTACTACGACTCCGCCGCTGATCTGGTCGGTCTGCTGAAAGCGTTGTCGATCCCGCGCGCCGTCTTCGCAGGCATGTCGCAGGGAGGTTATCTGTCACTGCGCGCAGCCATCCGTTATCCGCAGATCGTTGAAGGACTCATCCTGATCGACACACAGGCGCTGCCGGAAAATCCCGTCACCCTTCCCCACTACACGCAACTGATCAACGGCTGGGTCAACAATGGCCTGGATGATCAGACGGCGGCTACGCTGGAGCACATCATTCTCGGCGCGGGTTATGCCAACGCATCGGCGTGGAAAACAAAATGGAAGCAGGTGCGTCCGGCCAATCTGCTGCAGATCTTCAACACGCTGGTGACGCGTGACGACATCACCGAATCACTGTCGCAGATCAAGGTGCCAACGCTGGTGATTCATGGCAACACGGATAACGCCATTCCATTGGCCCATGCAGAAGAACTGGCGCGCCGCATCCCGCAGGCCAAGCTTGAGGTCATTCCCGGCGCTGGCCATGCCTCCAACCTGACGCATGCAGAACAGGTCACGCCGCTGATCGAGTCGTTCCTCGAACGCTTCTAGCTCTTTAGGGCGAAGCAGCGGGCGCAGCTTCGGGTTCTGGCACTGGTGCAGCGGGTACTGTAGCCGGTTCGGCTGCCCCTGCAGGCTCGCTTGAGGATGGCGCTACAGGCTCCGGCGCGGGCGGCGCATCCGTGATGACCGGCTCGTCGGCATCATTCAGAAGACCGCCACTTTCAGGCCCGGTGCTGGGCGGTTCCGGTTCCTCGGTCGGGCCACGCGAACCGTAACCCATCTGCCCGACGATCCAGCTCACACGCTTCTGTACGTAGGCGCCGGGCGCATTCACTTTCCAGCGCCTGGGGCTGGGCAAAACAGCGGCCAGTCGTGCCGCTTCCGTGGGCGTGAGTTGAGCAGCCGGTTTATGGAAATAAGCCTGCGAGGCGGCTTCGACGCCATAAATGCCGGGGCCAAACTCGGCGATATTGAGATACACCTCAAGGATGCGATCCTTGCCCCAGATGTTTTCGATCAACAGAGTAATGCCCGCTTCCAGCCCCTTGCGGAAATAGCCACCGCCGGACCACAGGAACAGATTCTTGGCGGTCTGCTGGCTGATCGTGGACGCACCACGTTTACGTTTGGATTTCTTGTTGTGCGCAAAGGCTTTTTCCATCGCCTCGACATCAAAGCCATTGTGCGTACGGAATTTCTGGTCTTCGGCGGCCACGACCGCCTTGCGCGCCACATCGGCAATGCGGCTGGCCGGAACCCAGGTGTACTGCACGGGCCTGGTCGGGCTTTGCAACATGAATGCGGTAGTCGGCGGTGGAACCCATTTCAGCAGAATGACCGGCAGAAGAACCAGCGCGATCAGCAGCAGCACCAGCTTGATCAGTCGCATCAATAAGGAGGAGCGTTTCTTGGTCATGTTCTCAGGTGGCAATGCGGCCTTGGCTGCGATCAATACCGGCGCCTCAGGCGCTGTGTGATGCGCCGTGATCCCGGGTTCAATTCGCGGTTGTCGAGGGGCCATGCCAGTGAATGTGGTTTTGGATAAATTGTTCTGACGCCGATATTAACGGCTTAGTGACGGCAGCGGGTCTTCATCCTTCCTTCCGGGCAAATGCGCCTTTTATCGAACTGGCGAACCATCCCTGGCGATTCGCTGTCGTAATTGCATATCACGACATCAGCTTCAACATTTTGCGAGGGAGCATCATGCAGTCTCCAATCTACTGGCCCGTAGGCAGCAGCCTGAGGTTTACTGCAGAAGCCGCAAACACCCCTGGTTGCGACGCCCTCGTGGGGACCGCGGTACTGGTGCTGACGCCGCCGCAGGTGCTGCCCGCAGCCCGCTCACCCGACAAGACCCAGCCCCTGCTGGAGCAAAAGGTCTATGCCTTTGCTGCGAGTGTCGAGACCTGGGTGCGGACGGACCTGCTGGAGCCGATCCCGGTCTCCATGATCTCGGCTTATCGCTCCAGGCGCTGGCCGGTCCAGAAGTCGTAAAAATGCAGCCCTGGCGGCCGGATGACCATCAACAGGCGCGCCGTAGCGTAAAATAGCGCTGTCTAACCCCCTGCGACCGACACTAGCGGCTCGCCAAAGGACCCATGAACACGAGCGTGCACACGGCCTCAAAGCCGGCGACAGGTGAAGATTTCAGCCCCTGGCGTTTTTCCGTAGCCCCGATGATGGACTGGACCGACCGCCATTGCCGGTCTTTCCACCGTCTGCTGTCGGCCAACGCGCGGCTGTATACCGAGATGGTCACGACCGGCGCGATCATCAATGGCGACCGCCAGAAGCTGCTGCGCTTCAACAAGGCCGAGCACCCCGTTGCCCTGCAACTGGGGGGCTGTGATCCTGACGATCTGGCGCGCAGCGCGGAAATTGGCGCGCGCTTTGGCTACGACGAAATCAACCTGAACTGCGGCTGTCCTTCCGACCGCGTGCTCGACGGCCGCTTTGGCGCCTGCCTGATGCGCAAGCCGGACCTCGTTGCCGAGTGCGTGATGATGATGAGCAAGGCCACCGATCTGCCAGTGACCGTGAAGAACCGCATTGGCCTCGACAACACCGAGGAATACAGCTTCCTGCGCCGTTTCGTCGAGACGGTTGCAGACGCGGGCTGCGAGACCTTCATCATCCACGCGCGCAAGGCCTGGCTGAATGGCCTGTCGCCGAAAGAGAACCGCGAGATTCCGCCGCTACGCTATGAAGTGGTCTATCGCCTCAAGCAGGATTTCCCGCATCTCAACATCGTCATCAACGGCGGCATCAAGACCATCGCGGAATGCCAGGAACATCTGAAGTACGTCGACGGCGTGATGCTGGGCCGCGAGCCTTACGAGAATCCGTGGATGCTGTCGGAAGTCGACGAGCAGCTGTTCGGCGCTCAAGCCTTCGGCATCGATCGCGCCGCGCTGCTGCGCCGCTATATTCCCTACATCGAACGCGAAATCGCCGCAGGCACGCCGCTGTCGCATATCAGCAAGCACATCCTCGGCCTGTTCCGCGGCCAGAGTGGCGGCCGTGCATTCCGCCGCGTGATCAGTGAGCGCGCTTTCCGCGCCGGCGGCGGCGTTGAAGTTATCGAAGACGCGCTTGCTGCGGTTGAGCAGGCATCATCACTTGAAGAAGCAGCATAAACACACGAGAACTGCCCCAATGAAAAAAATCTTACTTTCACTACTGTTAGGACTGAACATGACGCTCGCAAACGCCGCTGAACCCGTACGCGTATTGATGGAAACCAGCCAAGGCAACATCACGCTGGAACTGAATGCAGACAAGGCACCGAAGACGGTTGCCAACTTTGTTTCCTATGTCAAAGCCAAGCACTACGACGGCCTGACCTTCCACCGCGTGATCAAGGGTTTCATGATTCAGGGCGGCGGCTACGACCAGAACTACGACCAGCGCGCGACGCAGAAGCCGATCGACAATGAATCGAAGAACGGCCTGAAGAATGTTCGTGGCAGCATCGCCATGGCACGTACCAACGTCCCCAACTCGGCCACTTCGCAGTTCTTCATCAACCACGCTGACAACGCCAACCTCGACTATCCAAGCTTTGATGGCTGGGGCTACGCCGTATTCGGCCAGGTCACCGAAGGCATGGACGTGGTCGACAAGATCGCTGAATCCAAGACCGGCAACCTGCCGCCGTTTGGCCGCGATGTGCCAGTGACGCCGATCATCATCAAGCACGTCACCATCATCGAAGCCCCAAAAAAGTAGTCGCAAGTCATTTCGTCGCGCCGCACACGCGCGCCGCATGAGCACATTACTGCTTTCCGATCTTCACCTGCCCGCGCAGCCTTCACGGCTGCGCGAGGCATTTGTGGCGTTCCTTGAAGGCCCTGCACTCAAGGCACAGCGGGTTTTCATTCTTGGCGATCTGTTTGAATACTGGATCGGCGACGACGTTGGCCTGCAAATCTACGCCAGGGAAATCAGCCGCATCGCCGCGCTGACGGCTTCCGGCGTAGAGGTTTATTTCATGGCCGGCAACCGCGACTTTCTGGTGGGCAAGGGCTTTGCCGAGATCAGCGGCGCCCAGATTCTTCCTGATCCCTATCTAACGACACTGGCCGGCGTTCCCACCCTGCTCTCGCACGGCGATATTTTCTGCACTGACGATGTCGGCTATCAGAAATGGCGTCGCATTTCGCGCAGCAGCATCATTCAAAATCTGTTCCTGCTGCTGCCGCGCAGCTTGCGTGAGCGTATTGCCGGCAACCTGCGCAATCAAAGCGCCGACAACAAGGCGGCCAAAACATCAGAGATCATGGATGTGAATGACGCCGCGATTGCTGCCGCGTTCAAACAGAACCAAGTCAAGCGCATCATCCATGGCCACACACACCGGCCAGCGCATCATCGTGACCCTGAAGGAAGAGAGCGAATTGTCCTGGCGGACTGGATCCCGTCCCGCATGGAATATCTGGAAATCTCCGCTTCGGGATTGCAACGCATCGCCCTGCCGCTCAAAGCTTAGTACGCGTCCAATAATTCCTGGTCGTTAAAGCCAGCGCGCGCACGCGCTTCGGTGTTCAGCGGCAGGCGAATGCGCATACGATGCTCCGCAAGCAAGGCGCGGAAAGTGGAGTCCGGATCACAGCCTTTCAGTGCACAGAAATGCCGGTACCAGCGCGTGCCGATTTCAACGTGGCGTACTTCTTCCTCCAGGATGATCCCGAGGATGCGAACGGTTTCCGCGTCACGCAATTCAGTGAAACGATGAATGATGCCCGGCGTTACATCGAGACCACGCGCCTCCAGAACACGCGGTACGAGTGCCATGCGCACCAGCACATCGTCTGCTGTTTTCTCTGCCATCTCCCACAAGCCGTTGTGCGCGACGAAGCCACCATAGGCATAGCCCATTTCCCTGAGGCGGCCACTGAGCATGAGGAAGTGTCGTGCCTCGTCTTGCGGCACCGAGAGCCAGTCCCGGTAATAGTCGTCGGGCAAATCGCGGAAGCGCCAGCAGGCATCCAGCGCAAGGTTCACCGCATTGAATTCGATGTGCGCGACCGCATGAATGAGCGCAGCACGGCCTTCCGGTGTGCCCAGGCCGCGATAAGGCACCTTGTTCGGCGGAACCAGCGTTGGCTGCGCAGGACGTCCCGGAATGCGTTCAGCATCTTCGCCAGCGTCGAACTGCAGCGGCAACGCGAGCGCAGCCACCTGCGCGCATTTGCGCTCAGGGTCGGGCTCGGTCAGCGCCGAGTAGACCGTGGGAAATTCTGCCGACACGCGAATATCTCAGGCCTTGAACTGGCCCAGCGCCTGCGCGAAATCAGACTGCAGATCGGCAAAGTCTTCGATACCGACTGACAGGCGCACGAGGCCGTCGACGATGCCCATTTCCTTGCGCCGCTCTGCGCCCATCTCCCAGTAGATGGTATGCGCCACCGGAATCGACAGTGTGCGGGTATCGGAAAGATGGCTGGAGACAATCACCAGCTTGAGCGCATCGAGGAAATCGAAGCAGTCGATTCCATCACGCAGTTCAAAGCTCAGCAAGGTGCCAAAGCTGCCCTTGAACAGCCCGGCAGCGCGCTGGTGCTGCGCATGGCTGCGCAGACCCGGATAGTAGACGCGCGCGATCTGCGGCTGCTGTTCCAGCCACTGCGCCAGTTGCAGTGCGTTGTCGCAAGCACGCGCCAGACGCAGTACCAGGGTTTCTGCGCCGACAGCGATACGGTGGGCATCTTCGGCGCGCAGCGTGGCGCCAAAGTCGCGCAGGCCTTTCTTGCGAATCTGCAGGATGCCCCAGTTGGCGGCATCGCCCTTTTTGTAAGTTGGCAGGATGTTGGGATATTTCGACCAGTCGAACAGCCCCGTATCGCTGACCGAACCGCCCATGGAGTTGCCATGCCCGCCAATGCCCTTGGTCAACGCGTGCACGACAAGACCTGCCTGCACTTCACGACCGCGCAGCAGCACCGGCGTGGTCAAGGTATTGTCGACGACGTAGAGCAATTGCTTGTCGGCGCACAGCGCGCCAATCGCAGCGAGGTCCACAACCTGCGTGCGCGGATTGGCGATGGTTTCCACGAACACGATGCGCGTGTTCGGGCGCACGGCGGCGGCAACCTGCTGGACATCGGTTGCATCGACAAAGCTGACCTCCACGCCCATGCCTTGCAGCGTCTGGAACAGGCTGTTGGTATTACCGAACAGGAAGGCACTGCTGATGATGTGATCGCCACTGCGCAGCAGCGAAACCAGCGCCGCGGCGATCGCCGCCATGCCGGTGGAGAAACAGGCGGTCGCGCGGGCTTCTTCGAGCAGGTTGATCTTGGCTTCCAGCGCAGCACCCGTCGGGTTGCCCTGGCGGGCATAGACATAGCCGGACTGTTCGCCCTTGAAGACAGCCGCCAGATCGCGTGAAGAACCCTGGGTGTAGGCGGCAGCCGTGTGCATCGGCTTGTGCACAGCGCCGTGCTCGGCGCCGGTGACGTGATCCGAATGCAGAATGCGAGTGGTAATGCCGTATTTCATTGCGTGCCTCTAAAACAATTGCAGCCCTGGCCCGCGAACCGGACCAGGGCTGCAATTCTAAGGCTTATCGTTACTTCTTGGGGGCTGGCGTGGCGGCCTTGTGCTTGGCCTGCAGTTCGGCGTCGAGACGGCGCGAGATGTCCTGCAGCTTGGGCAGCAGTGCGCGCAGGCGGTTCTGCGTCGAGCCCATCGTCAGCTGGCTGAGCTGC
>Ga0116227_10015313_pt1 | contig 11386 bp, 11 predicted proteins | sample S1TSphgellanicum_FD_89693 | JGI IMG/M metagenome (GOLD analysis project Ga0116227, IMG submission 89693) | Host-associated microbial communities from peat moss isolated from Minnesota, USA - S1T2_Fb - Sphagnum magellanicum MG | ecosystem: Host-associated > Plants > Peat moss > Unclassified... | reverse complement strand
TAATAGATAAAAAAAAGAAAAATGTGTGTGGGGGTGGGGGGGAGGAAGGAGAGAAAAGGCCCCCCCCCCCCCCCCCCCCCCCCCCCCCCCCCCATATAAGAAGGGGTGTGTCACACCGTGGCCTTGCCATTTACATTAAAAAGTATCTTAAATCAAAAGAGGAATTATGGAAATTCATGCGCAAACATAATCTTCAGAGAAATCCTCTAAAAGAAACAAAAATCCTTCAAGATAATCATAACTCTATAACTAATTTCGAGTCAAAATATCATCTTTCAAAAATCCTGGTATAAAAATAGACCTATCATTATTAATACCCAATATCCTATATGTATCATATAGTTTTTGCCCTTGCCTAATACATAGTACTTATAGGGACATCAAATGTGTACTCTTTTTAGTATCTTTGACACACATTCTCAAGCTTTACACAAATGTCACACCATTAGTCAATTGGTCAGGTTTAACAAAACTTAAGCCACCTTCCAAGCACATGTGCAATTTCAATCCTAAAACTCAAGCTACATACTAACATTATCAAAGCGCATCGATGTAAGGGATCAATGTAATAAATACAGGGTGTGGGTGGAGACGCTCTAAGAGGCCTCACTAAAGGAGGTGCAAGGTATTAGGATAGGTGTGCCTACTCACCATGACAATGAATTCTCATTCATTCATTGTACAGAGTTTTGCAAAAGTAAGAGAAACCTGCATTCTTATGTTGCTTGAGATGAGTTCAAACCTTCTCTCTTACATACATCTGCTGTAACAAAACATATTCTTCAAAAGACTCGTCATATGCACATGCACTGGACTGCTGTAAGTCTGGACTCAGGACCTTGAAAGTTGAAAGTTAACCTATGCTTTTTTTTCTTTTTTTACACAAAGGGTCTGCATCTAGGAATTGGTGTATGATGAGATGAAGCTCACGATAGAGTGTACCACCCAGTACACCAGCAACACTAAAGTTAAATTCACAAGAAACTTCTTCTCTGCCATTCCCCGTAAATTAATCCTCCAGCCCCTATTCCGAGCCTCTAGCTGCAAAATTGACACCACCTGCCATAGAACACCTTTAGCTAGAAGTAGGATATCAGATAATTTAATCTCTCCCTGTCCGTTACTACTACTAGGGACCTCAACCTCAGGGGGTTGCAATAGTCCACCCTCTGTCTGGATCCTTGCTGACGGCCCCTCATCTACCTTTACTATGTCCAGGGGCACAGTCAATCCTAATGTGTTATTTATGGAGTCGGAAAGTCTTACAAATAAGCGTGCCAGAAATGCAACTTCAGTGCTTTCAATAGGCCGCCTCATCCAATCACCCCGGTATCTCACATCTTGCCATGAGTGGCGTTTGAGTCCCGAGGGTCTAGAACTCAGAGCCCCATTGTGAGGGTCAGAATACAGGTTCCCTTGGGGTGAGGATTGGCTGAACCCTGGTGATGTCCCTGATGGCTGCTCTATTGGTTGGAAATTGAAAATTTTCCTTGCCGTGTCTTTTACTGCCTCCAGGCCTTGAGCACCAACAAGAAGCTTCTCACTTGAAGAGCTCTGCATCTCCACTTCTGCTCGCATGAACAGTGCCTGCCACATTCAGCAAGCAAATAAAACACATCACCGTTAGTCCAAAACCCTGACAATCCTCAGATTATGCACCTACTCAACCTTGATGGAATGATGCGTAACAAGGACTAACAACAAACTACTGGTGAATGCTACTGGGACTTTTGCCTTTGCTGGCAAGAAGTACTGTATGCTTATCCATCCACTATTTTTAGGTAGTCACTTATCCAAGGTGCACTCAAGTCATGCTAAAATCATTCTGACCTGATATTGCAATCCTTACATCACAATTAGTGACAGCTTCATTCCACAAATTACCAAATCAATACATCATATTATTTGCAGTCAATCAAGCTTTGTAGGTTCATGCCTACAACTGTCTGCTACTTGAATGACTAACTCTGGCTTGCAAGTCGAGACTCTCCTCTCAAGTTTGCAGTTGTGGACAATATCTCTCATAAGAATCAAGAAATCTCCATTCTCACAATTAAGAAGAGCCAGAACAAGATTAATACTTCTTCAAGTCACAGAAATACTTCCAGAAAAAGGCTAAAAAAGCTGAAAGCAAAGGACAACTCAATAAACACAAAACAAGAACAAGAAAACAAAAAATGCACACATGCAGTATGAACAACAGCAACAGTCTCTCACTTGTTCAGGGACCATCAACAGTACCACGTATGATAGTGACTTCACTATCACAACTTCCCAACTAACTTCATCAGCTACCTACAGTGGGTGTAGGCCAGTGTGAACACTAACCTGTGTACTGAGTTTCTACTGCAGGTCCAGAAGGTCTGGAAGCAACAGGAAGTCTCAGCCATGATACTGGCTAGCAACAATCAACAACAAAAGGAGAAAACACAAGCAGACTTACAGAAAAGAAGACAAAACATACAGAAAAAGACTGCAGAGAAAACATAGACCCAGTGGTCTTACAAGAAGAGCCCCACTTATGAGACTCTATGCAGAATCTTTGTAATACTCCAAATGCTGAAAGTCCAAAAAGGAATTTTACTTTATTGAGCAACCCTCTAGCCCTCTTTAACAGAGGGTAGCCTTTATTCTTCAGAAGGACAATAAGACTGGCCATCTGAGAGACAAAGAAAGCTTTAGAATTAAAAAGCCTCAAAAACCTGTAAAGTTGACTATTGATAACTCCAAACTTGGCAGCAATAGAGATATTGGAATGAACATGAGGCATACAAATCATGTCAATACCTGCATACTCTGGTTGAGAACTTTATCAAAGATATCACAGGATATACCTTGAGGACTTTGCTTCACAGCTAGATCCAAGAAGTTACAAGAGAAGCCTTTAGAAGTACAATTCAACTCACAAGATGTTTTTGGGGATATGTCACCACCAAAAGAGTCTTGTCTAGGTACATAAAACTCTCAAAGTCTGGAAAGTCAGGAACAAAAAGACCATCCACAAACCTACAAACAAGGGATAATATATGAAGGACAACAGGACAGGTGCTTAAAGAGGTGCTTGAGAAAATTGAAGTCATAGAAAAAAGATATAAATCAGCTAAATAGACAACACAATTGTCTATAAGAACAAATTATCTAACAACAACAAATCCAGCCAAGAGATTATGTCTGAAGCCTCCACAACTTTAAAGCTATGTAGAGTTTCAAACAAATTTATCTCTTCCTCGTTCTTAAGCCACAAATACCTGAAGTTCAAAGCTGTGCTTTGAACCAACAAAAACTTAAAACAATGAAGTTTAAACATCTGATTAAACACTTTATTTATCAGAACTTTCATACAATCTTTAAGATCTGTCAGGTCTATCTTAGTGTATTGAGTTGAAAAATCAAACAATTGGAACAAGAATGGAGAAGCTTTATCAACTTTTGTTCCCAAAAGAGTAAGGAATTATATCACATCCACTACTCCTGTAGAGCCATTGAGAATCCAACTACTAATAGAAGGAACATGAGCCTTTTTGAGTTTTTACACCCAAAGGTATTTAACTGTGGGAAAAATAGCTTTGTAGAAAGAACTAAGCCACTAAGAAACTTCAGTAAGGGAAGTGGAACTGGCTGCACAAATAAATCTTAGTTAATCAGATTTTTATGAAACTTCCCAACAGCACAAAGAAACAGAAGACAAGAGCCACACTTTCCACCACTAAAATTATGAGCCTTATTATAAGAATGATGAGATTTAAGAATTTCTCATTGGGCAAGATCTGAGACCACATATGTACCAACTGGGGAATTAAGCTCAAAGAAAAGTGAAGAAACATAGAGTTTTTTACAAAAAAAAGCACATTTATTACTACACTTATCCATGTAAGTAATAACAAAGGAACAGACAAGGAGGAAAGAGAATTCAAGACAATTAGAGAATATATTTATTTGGTAACAAACTATCCAATTGTGTGGGTTTAGATACAACACACAGGAAGACACACTCCCAAAATTAAGGGACACCAAATTGTTTATCTAGAGTTACTGACCTGAAGAAGGCGATTGCCACCATTGTCACTCATGCTGAAAAGATGTAACTGCGGAGGTTTCCTATGGAAAGACAATGACCGAAAAAGAATTCCATCTCCATGTTCTTGCTCCTCATTCATACCTGCACCTTCCTCCCAATCCTTCACCCCCGACAGGCCATCACCAAATCAGTTGCATATAACAGTGAAACTTCATTATTCAGTTATATGGCTCATAAACAAGATAGACAGGATGGACGAAACAATACACGTGAGCAAAAATACTTCCACATTTTTCTAACCCATTTCACTTCTCATTTACATCTTGTGCATGCTAATTATTCATAGCATAGATTAAGCATGAAATCAGAGTCACTGTGCATGGTTTGACAAACTGACCCAAACCTGAAAACTGCACAAGCTGAAGGAATACAAAGAATCTGAGTACATTTCATGAGAAGGGAACATAAAAATTGGCCTTGCTGAAATAATGTGTAAAATACATAAATCTACAAACTGGGCTGATCTGGACAATCTGAAACTGGTCTCTATATCTAGATCTATAGCTGCAGATCAAAATCCTAAAACTATCAGCCTATGATTGATCCCTCACGCATAGTTCCATATACGCCAATACCTCACAGGTATAACATCACCATTCCAGAATGCCTGACAAAATGAATCACAGATTGGCTGAAAAATTCATGTGAAATTCATCCTGACAATTGAACAGCTGGCAGTTTTTCATTTCAGGCTCAAATTTGAAACCTTAGAAAGAAGCCAAAAGACTGCAATTGGCAGCAATAAGATAGCTCTCCTTAATATATCACAATGCTCTATGGATCTCCAAAACAATAATCACACACAGCATTATAACAGGAGAGAAAATGCTCTACAAGGTTGCAGGTGTAGGATTAGAACCTGGAGTTGCTCCTGGAGGATAGGGGCTAGGTCAAGCAAGACATTGCTGGAGTGAGTGGGGCAGCCATAAAAGTGAGTGGCATATGCCAGCTCCACCTTCCTCAAAAGGTCAACAAGCTCCTTTGATCTTGCTAGTACATTTAGAACCTGATTAAGAAAATTCTAAATCAGATATCTACAGCAGAATTGGAAGGTATTCCATCAATCTAAGCCACAAGCTTGTAGAGGCCAAAATGAATTTTGAATCACAGCACTGACTGTCATAGATAACTGCACTTTTCATCATAGGTCTTCTGACAGTATTGCTATTATGAATGGTACACAGGCTTATCACCAAGAGAGGTCCAAAATAGATTGTACACTTTCTTGATTATGTTACCTTGATATGGTACTGCAACATACTTTCTTAACAGGAGGGACAAAACAATGCACACCTTATATGTCATCTGAAGGACTGCCTCTGGATCAATATGCACAAATTTCAACACAGCTTCCAAAAAATGCGTAACCAAGGATGTATAGAAAAGGTAGTTGGCCAATACATAACCCTACCACCAACATCACATACATCCCAAATATGAGCAGATGAAAGTATGAAACCATTTTGCAGACATAGAATGAGAGGAATATTTGCAGTTCTCAGATTGCAATTTGGGTCACAATGAATTTGGCCCTCATCAGTAGAAAGGAAAATAATATAACCTCTTAACCCTTACCTGCCACTGATCTGTGTACACATCTGTTGCAAGCCCATGATCTGAAGTTCTTAGGCCAGGAGCCCTGTGCCCATTAGTCCCTTCCCCTTGCTTTTGAAACACATTACGAGACAGTGAACCTGCATTAAGGGACTCTCCAGTTCGCACATGGTCTGAATCTTTCAGCCAATGCCACTGGGCAAGGTGTCTTGCATTTGCTGCATCTAAACCCACATTCCAGGGCTCCAAATAATCCAGCCAGACCTCCACCACTTCCAAAAGCTTCCTGATGGGTGTCCCTATGGGCCACAGTTGAAAAGCTCGTAACAAGAACCGATACAAAGGTCTCTGCAAGGTCTGTGAATAGGGATTTGTTGGCGAGGGGAGCATACTGCTTCCTGGTGGTGAGGACATAGGTGATCCAAAAAGACCAATTGGGCTCTCAATGGGCTTTCTATACACTGAGCCTACATCTGTCACCAGTGATGTCTGCTCAGTAATCGAAGATTGTAAGTTGCTATTTAGAAACTTGATTAGAACTTTCAATGAGTCAGTTAGGTCACTTCCTGGTGGGATGTAGGATAAGACAGCTGAATATGTCATGGTGGCCTGAAATCCTACAGCCAGTGGCAAGGGACAAGAGTCATCATCAATGAGCCAGAATTCAATTAATGTGGAGATTAGAATATCGCCATGAGATGCAGCTCCATTGTCAACTGGTAGCTGCAATCCTCGGTTACCTGATGATCCTGGGAGTGCTTTGCCAGTATTTCCAAAAGCCACAAAGTGAGAAAGATACAGTTTGAGGAGTTGAAGATATGGATTTCCACCAGCACCAATGGCTTGTGGAGAATGATGTAGACGAGGTATGGATGATGCCCAGCTCTCAATCTGTGTGCGTAGCTGAGCTGAACGTGATGCTGTGCTGCGGCTCCGTCTGCTAGCCACAGCTCCTTGTGAAGAATTCGGGTCCTTGCAGACAGCATAGTACGCAAACCAGAACATGTAATACTCAAACACATCCAAATGCACCTGCACCATAAAACTAGTGTTAATGCACAAAAACAACACAAACCAAGTCTTGAATCTGCTCCCAAAAAATGGCCCACCAAGATCATACAGGTTGTTGGCTGTCTGAGGGGGGTCTGATAGTCCAAGTAATAATATTGCCACCACAAATTTGGAAACTTGGCAGAATCTGCCTGGTATCGCCATTGCATGCCACTTCTCTTCACAAAAGCTATAGCAAGCAAAAGAAGTGCTTATTCTCAAGGTGGGTAAGTTTTACAAATGGAATAGGTTTAAGAAATAAGTCTAAATTATGACTGTAAGCATACACTAGCATCATAGCAGCAGCATGAATCTACATAGACACTTGCAGACTCAACTTCTGCCCTTCAAATTCCAGCTGCATAGATGTAGCTCATCAAGAAAGACAACAAACTAAGATTCTATAGACAACAGCAGTAGTTGCAGCCCCATTCAGATAGGCATTACATATGCATCTTATTACTGATGTTCTGTAATCACTCGGATGGTGGAGGTTATAGGGTTTTGCAGCAGGGGTTTAAAGGTTTTGCACAACAAAGCATGACAATATCTGCCAAACTCTGCCAACTTGGTCTCTTGGCAAGGGTTTAAGGTTTTATTACTCCAGTGGATCGTCCTTCAGGCAACATAGCTAATTAGGGTTTACTACTCTTGTGTTTGACAATCATCTGCTGTCACTTCTGGATGCAATTTGAAGAATCAAAGAGAAATTGTAGCATGTGCAATTGTGTAGAAGTCAGCCAGAGCATGCACTTCAAAACAGAGAAAGGAGGAACCCTAGAAACTATACAACTAGCATGAGAGAGAAGGGAACAGGGTTGTGTGCATTGGTAACAAAATACTGACCTGCATCGACCCGGTGGCGTCTTCAATAATCCGGTTCTTGAAAAGCGCAGAAAACTGGCGTAGCATGTGCACCCCTTTGTCCATGGACAGAAGCCTTCGAACCCATGCGGGCAACCTCTCGGTTGGAAACACGTAGCGAACAAAAGTTTCCTTATCGGCCGCCAGCAGGGACGAGAACAAGGAGCCTCGAGGAGACAAGAGGGAGATAAGCGCCTTGGCTGCCGCCTCATTGCCCGGAAGCGAAGACTGTGCCAGCCAACCCCCAGCTGGAGACGAACCCTGTTGCGACGAAGACAACGGCGATGACGCCACAGCCGCGGCGGCCACATGCGAATCCTCGAAGCCAAAGATCTTGCGCAGGAGAATCGGGAAACACAGCCGATAGAAGTCCCGCACGTGCTCTCCGCCGACTGTCTGCAGCTGTGCTTCGACGGCTTGGCATGCCGCCACGATATCCCGACTGGAGCATTGTAGTATTAGCGATCGGAGGCGTTGAGCGTCGCCGTCCACGTCCGCAGTCATCGAACGCCGTCCTACCATTGCAAATGATACGGAGCAGCACCTCTCTTCTTCTTCTGCAATCGCTTCTTCTATATCTCTAACTCCCGTCTTCTCCACTTGCGTAAATCAATTTCTGCGAATCCATACTACTACCCATTACTGCGGCGCTGCTCTCCAACGCTTGCTGCGCACTCATGGGCCAACATCCGTTGCAATCCGCTTAGCAGTCTGCATCCTCTTCTTCCTCCTGATCCAGGCGACCTCCCTCGCTCGCTTCTTCGAGCGAGCCGACGCGCAAGGGCAGTGAAACCCTAGGGGCTTCCGAGGCCTGGGCCGGGGTGGGTGGGCTAAGTCACCACATTGCCACAAAACAAAAGTTTTAGATCGCCATATTTAGAAAATAGTTAGGTTCCAACAGGCCCTCAAATTATAAGGGGAATCCTAACATTTTTCACTTTTCTCTTCGACCCATAGCCAAATTTGGCTAAGTCATCCTTGTGCATGATCGCCAACCTGCCAACTTCACAAATTTGAAAAAATAAAATAAAAATTAGAATTGTTTTAAATTCCTTAACACGAAAGAAAAAAAAAAAAAAGGGGAAATTTATCAACATAAGGCAATTTTCCAAACCATACAAAAAATTTCAATGAGAATGAAATGATTGATAGGAACTAGTTTAAGTAAGACTACATTAGATTTCATAACTCATCATTATGGTAAATTGAATAGTTTCAAATTGAAATTTGTTTGCCTCATTCCAAAGTGAAGAGGCCTGAAAATGTATTTTGAGGTTTGTGTTTTTAAATTTTTTTTAAAAAAAATTTCAACATCATATTTACAAGAAGATTTTTATTTTTTGACTGAATTTCAATTCAATTCAATTAAATCTAAATTCAATTCAAGTTGTATTGCAATGTTGTTCACACTTCAATTTCATATATAGGAATAAATTAGTGTTTCACACATAAAAAATATTTCAAATAAATCTTGCTCCACTAAATTTTATTATTTTTTAAAAACCTTATTTTTAAGGATGTTTTCAATCTTGTTGCAAATTTTAAAAATTATTGCATGTTACATATTGCATCTTATCATCATTATCCTTTGGTTTAAATTCATTTATATCAAAATTATTTAAACATGTCATGTCATTGACATATGAAGATGTGTTGTCTAATTAACTTTCATGCAGATATGTTGACACTATTCAAAAGATTGCTAACAATGGAACAAATGTCAATGCAAAAGGTGAATATGGAAAAAATGTATTTTGCATTTAGCATGTGGAAAACAATTATGATAGAGTTGTTTTAATATTATGCATGATACTCAATTTATTCTTTATTTTAATTTTTTCTTCACAAATCATAAATTGAATAAATTTGTGCGATTGTTTCTAATTATGTAAATATCATGTGAGAGTAATATGGATAACCAATGAAAAACAATAATGAAGGTTGGCCATATAATTTTAAAATATAAAAATATGTTATTATGTAGATTGTGATTTTTCATGGAACATTTTTTGTCATCAATTTTTAATGTTTGGGCATGCACCTATTTTTTTCTCTTTCATTATAATTTGAGGTTTATATATTTTCTTTCAATCCATTGTAGATTTCAGGAAAAAGGAGTCATAAATGGAGTTGTTGACGGATGTGTGTGTGTGGGTGCATGTGTACAAAGTACAAACTAATAAGCCATGGACTTTCATTTCCTCCGGACACCAGCATAGAAGAGTGCAGGAGAAACCCCTCGCCCCAAGATGCCCGAAAATATACAAGAACATATGCGTGCACTCATTGCGCAACATGGTAGTGTTTTGGCTGCTTTGACGGCCCTTCAGCAGCACCTAGAAGCTCAACGGAATGACGAACAAACTAACTCTTTGGAAAATCATGTTCCAGCAGAATTCAATCAAGGCACGTCAGAATCTGCACATGAACGTCGCAATCGCCTACAAAGAAAATGGCGTGTTCAGCAACGTGAACAACCTTTTCTTCGCAATGACGCATTACAATTGTTTGGAGACGAAGACATGTCAGCCCCAAGACAACGGGATTGTGGAGAAATGGACACAATATGTGGATTCTATCGCGCGAAAATGTGGATCAAAGAACAATCGGCAAAATCGAAAACAACAACCCATAATTTTCTCTGTGTTGTGAGAATGGCAAAGTTTTGTTGCCAAATCATCATGCTACACTGCAAGAGCTGGAAGTTCTTTTAACCAGTAAAGAGAGCAGTGCCATCAAATCTCGAGATCAGATTCGCATGTACAATTCGGTGTTGGCATTCACTTCGCTCGGTGCCAAAGTTGATGAGTCGGTAACAGGAGGCCTTGGACCGTATTCCTTTCGCATTCAAGGTGAACTTTATCACAAAATCGGATCCCTATGTCTTGTCGAAGGACAACGGCCACAGTTTGCACAGCTATACATTCATGATACGAAACATGAACATCAAAACCGCCATGTCGTTATGCCCTTGCTTGATCCAACGACGTTGGATCGGTTGTTGACCATGATGTACAATATCAATCCCTATGTCGAAATGTTCAAAATGGCAAAGGAGATGATGGCAATAGAAGGTGCTCCCATGGATCTGAAATTGTGTCTCATTGCCTCTCGAACAAAGGATGCCCGCCGATACAATATGACGATGGCCGATGAAGTCGTTGCATTGATGGTAAGAAATGGTTCTGAGGTTGTAAACAGACGTGACGTCGTCGTTGCTCAGTAAGCTGGCCCATTTGAGCGCATTTGCGAACTACATGTGGGATACATGGCTCTACATTATCCATTGTTATTTCCTTACGGTGAGGATGGATGGCATCCGAATATTCTGCTCAATGGTGTTGTTACTGATGCAAATTCGGATGAAGACCATGCGGAAGAATCTAATCTTCAAAAAAAGCATTGCAATGTGACAATGGCCGAATTTTATGGTTATCGACTTCAACATCGAGACACTGATGGCATTGTGTTGCTTCGGGGTGACCGATTAAGGCATCAATACATTTGGATGCTTATGTGGCTATCAAACAAAATTGCTTGAAGTATCTGCGCCTGAATAAAAAAAACTTCGTGCGGATCTTTATCAAGGCCTTCAAGATGCCATCATTGCAGGTGACAATAACGCTGCTGCCATCGGAACTATATTGATTGGCCCACTTGCAATTGTTTTGGAACTTTGGGGCATGCCCCCAATAAAAGTACCTCTTTAGACCCCCAGTTGCAAAATAGAAACAAATGTACACCCTTGGATTATAGTTTATTTATAGGGGAGTTTGAACTTTGGGCAAAGCATATGGGTTAAACACCCAGGTGCTATTGGCTAACTTGCAACATTTCTGC
>Ga0116227_10015312_pt1 | contig 11386 bp, 9 predicted proteins | sample S1TSphgellanicum_FD_89693 | JGI IMG/M metagenome (GOLD analysis project Ga0116227, IMG submission 89693) | Host-associated microbial communities from peat moss isolated from Minnesota, USA - S1T2_Fb - Sphagnum magellanicum MG | ecosystem: Host-associated > Plants > Peat moss > Unclassified... | reverse complement strand
TTCGGCTAATCAAATAAGAAATGGCTGAGGTGATCATCAACGGAACCATCAAGATGTAGCCCCCTGTAATTTCTGCGATCAGGAAGATCCCTGTCAATGGGGCATGCATGATGGCACTCAAAGAAGCAGCCATACCGGCCACAATGAAATTAGCGACATTGAGGTGTGCAATCCCCAGGCTATTCGCTGTAAAAGCCACTACGAAGCCAATTAAACCGCCCATAATTAAGCTTGGCGCGAAAATACCTCCATTGCCTCCCGCAGCCAAAGTGATGAGCGTTGCTGCGGACTTGGCGAATAAGGTGACGATGGTAAATACCACAATCACCCAGGGCACACTGCTGTAATCAGAAAAAATGCTATTGGTAATCATACAGGTATAATTACCACCAATCAGATTTTTAATGGTAATATAACCCTCGCCATATAAAGTTGGAAATAAAAAAACCAGGATCCCCAGCATCAAACCGCCCAATAAGACTTTATGATAAGGATTTTTAATTTGATAAAACGACGTTTTGATGAAATAATTGATCTTGGCAAAATAGATGGAAAACAGCCCGATTAAGACTGCCAGGATCACGTAGTAAAACAGCGCATCCATCTTCCAGCCTTCTGTAGCAATGAAAAACAATTGCTCATTGTAAAACAAACGGGCCACCACCGCTGCAGTAGCCGAGGCCAGCAGCAAGGGGATAAAGGCAGGGATGGTAAATTCGGGCAGCAAAATCTCAATGGCAAATACAATACCGGCGATTGGACTGTTGAAAGCTCCTGCGATACCCGCAGCGGCACCGCATGCCAATAACATGGTGGTTTCCCGATAAGATAAGCCTAAAAAACGGCCTACCACAGAACCAATCCCTCCACCACTGGTTACGATAGGCGCTTCCAGTCCTGTAGATCCACCAAAGCCTACTGTCAATGCCGCAGTAATAATTTGCGAGTAAATGTTATGTGGCTCTACCTTGCTCGACTTTCTGGAAATGGTATAAATCAATGGCGTTAAACCAGTTTCAAATTTCCCCTTTCGGATAAACCGCCGTACATACATGACAGACAGTAAAATACCAATAAAGGGGAAAAAGAAATACAGGTAATACTTGTATTGCCAATGAAAACCAGTCTGTAAAAAATCTTCAATATGGTGTGTAATGGCTTTAAGCAAAGACGCAGCCAGTCCGGCAAGTATACCTACGATTAATGCAGCAATGACCAGGAAATTACGATTGGATATCTTTGTTCTCCTGTACTGATTAATTGCGTCTATATAACTTACCAACTTCACGTACATCATTTTATAATTTAGGCATCAAACTTATCCAGCAGTTTGATCAATGTGGCAAAATCTTTAGGGTAAGGTGCATCAATGACAATATCCTGCCCATCTAAGCCTTTAAACACCAAATGGCGGGCATGTAAAGCAAAGCGTTTCATGATGGGTTGTTCTTCATCATCCTTAGCAATGCGATAGCCCTTTTTCATGGTAGAAAGGTATACCGGCTTACCCCGATACATGTCATCACCCGAAATAGCTGCACGTTGGGTAGCCAGGTGAATACGGATCTGGTGCATGCGGCCAGTAATGGGCTTGCATTCAACCAGAGTATAATGTCTGTAGTTTTTGATGGTGTTGAATATCGTTTCTGCACGTTTACCTTCCTTACGGTCAATCGTTACGCTTTTATTGCCATCGTTTAAAATAGGCAAATCAATAAACAAATCTTTGAAGGTAAATTGTCCGTCTACAACGGCATGATAAGTTTTGTTCACCTTGCGTTTTTCAAACTGCATGGCCACAGAACGATAAGCCTCCGGAGTCTTTGCAATGATAATGGCTCCGGAGGTTTCTTTATCTAATCGATGACATACTTGTGCGTCATCAGCGTATTGTTTGGCTAGTCGTAGGATATTCACCTCGCCAGAACCACCGCGTTCATCCAGTGAAGCTACAAACGGTGGCTTATTCACAACGATATAATCGTCGTTTTCAAATAGTATCAGGTCTTTAAAAGAAGGATATTTCAATATAATTAGAATTTCTTAGCCACAAAAGTACTAAGAAAGTTCGAATTTATACCCCACTCCTTTTACTGTAGCCACATAAGTTTCGCCCAATTTCTCCCGAAGTTTGCGAATATGTACATCAATGGTACGGTTGGTGACCACCACAGAGTCTTCCCAAATATTTTTAAGTATCGACTCCCGGGTATATACTTTACCTGGTTTAGAAGCCAATACATACAACAACTCAAACTCTTTTTTAGCTAAAACAACTTTCTCCCCATTTTGATAAACCAGGTAAGCTTCGCGGTCAATCACCAGATCTCCGATCTCCACCTTATTTTCAGACACCTCATCGGTGCTGCTATTTCTCCTTAAAATGGCATTGATACGGCTAACCAGCGCTCTAGGTTTAATTGGTTTAGCAATATAATCGTCCGCTCCCACGTTAAATCCGGCAATCTCTGAATACTCCTCGCTTCTTGCCGTTAAAAAGACCATAAAAGTATTCTTAAACTCAGGAATGGCACGCATCAATCTGCAAGCTTCAATCCCATCCATTTTAGGCATCATGATGTCCAGTATAATTAAGTCTGGATGTACTTTCTTCGCCACGGTAATACCTTCCTGTCCGTTGCTGGCCAGAAAAACCTGATATCCCTCTTTTTTCAGGTTATATTCAATTAACTCTAAAATATCCGGTTCGTCATCTACAATCAGTATCTTCTGTTTTACAGTGCTCATAGCTTTAATTATTTGTTACGAAATTAGGTAATCAATTATAATAAACCGTTAAACTCAGGTTAACAAATTGTTAACAGACCTGGTTATATTAACATGAATTTAGGGTTAGCGTAAAGTCTTACTTAAAAAAGCCTCCAATTCTGGTCCACGCAGATTCTTAGCTATAATCTTACCCTGAGGATCAACAATATAAGAACTCGGAATGGCATCTATTGCGTACAACATCGCTGTTGGGCTTTCAAAATCATTCAGATCACTGGCATGCGACCAGGTTAAATGGTCTGCCGCAATAGCCCCTTTCCAGGCAGCAGCATCCTTATCCAAAGAGATACCCAAAATGGTAAAATTCTTGTCTTTATAGGTGTTGTAAACCTTAACTACATTTGGATTTTCCTGTCGGCATGGCTGACACCAGGAAGCCCAAAAGTCCAGCATGACATACTTACCTTTAAAATCAGACAATTGGATCGGGTTACCATCTACGCCTTTAATGGTAAACTGTGGCGCTGGTTGTCCAACCTGCACAGACCTTAACTTGGCTGTTTTGCTCAAAAATTCCTGTACTGCTGCATTTTCTTTAAAGTTGTCTTTAATGCTATTGGAATAATCCACCAATTCCTTTTCGTGCTCTGTAGGGCTCAACAGGTTAATGGCGTAAAAACCAGCCAATGAATTGCTGTTTGCCTGTGCAAACTTCAACACCGCTTTGTTTAACTCATCAATTTCGTGTGTGTAGGCCGGCCGCATTTGCTCCATCACCATGTCTCGTTTATCAGGCTGTGCGGCTACCGCCGCCTCAAATTGCTTTTGAATCTCAGCAATCTTAACCATAAACTGGTTCTTGGTTTTATTCAACTCTTCCAATTTATCTGCTTCCATAGCGCCAGAAATACTATAAGCAAGGGTTTTATCGGCTAAATCAGCATTGATTTTAATCTGATCTCCGTTTTTGGCAATCACCATGTATTGGCTATTGCCGGTTGATATTCTGAAAAAATCAACTGCCGGTGTGCTGTGTGAGAATTTAAAATCACCTTTTTCAGAGAAAACGGTGGAATCCAATGGCTTTGCTTGGTCTTTTTGCAAACCAAACAAATAAACCTTACTGCCAGGACTAGCATTTTTAAACTGCCCTTCGATTACAAATTTATCTTTATCCTTACAAGCTGCAAATGCAATACATAGCAACAACAGATGTCCAATACGCTTCATCATAATTTTTATTTTAACTTATCTTGTACCAATTGATTTATTTTCTGAGCATCTGCTTTTCCTTTAGCCAGTTTCATGACCTCACCAACAAATAGCCCCAATACTCCTTTTTTTCCTTTTTTATAAGATTCTACCTGCGGCTGATACTTGGCCAGCACGCTGGCTACAAATGCCTCCAGTTCATCGCTATTTTCCTCAATCAACAGATTCAGACGCGTAGCTACGGTTAAAACGTCATGATCAACGGATTCGTATAATGCCGGCAACAATTGCTGTAGGGCGTTTTGCTGACTGATTTTTTTATCGTCAACCAGATTTATCACATCTGCCAATTGCTCCGGGCTAACTTTAAAATCAACAATGCCAATTTCCAGATCGGTCAATACCGCTCGAATGGCGCCTGTAAGCCAGTTAACCAGATTCCTTTGATTATTTACATGTGGCAATGCCTCATTAAAATACTTCAACAAATTATGATCCTCAGCAAGAATCGCAGCTTCGGATACGTTAACACCGCATTCCAGCACCAATTTTTTAGTGATTTCTTGCGGCAATGCAGGCATATCAAATTTAAGCTGTGCCAACCATTCATCTGAAATGTGAACGGGGGCTAAATCTGGATCTGGAAAATACCGGTAATCATTGGCTTCTTCTTTAGTTCGCATGGGTGATGTGGTTCCATGTTCCGCATCAAAGTTGAGCGTACTCTGGATAATCTGGCCACCTGCAAGAATCACCTCCCGCTGTCTGCCAAATTCAAAATCTATTGCCCGGCGTACATTCCGTATAGAGTTCAGGTTTTTCACTTCACAACGTGTTCCAAATTCCTGAACACCAAATTCGCGAATCGAAATGTTAGCGTCGCAACGCAAACTTCCTTCTTCCATGTTCCCGTCACTTACATCCAGATGTCGCACCAATTTACGAATCTCGGTCAGCAACAAAGAGGCTTCCTCCGCACTTCTGATATCTGGTTCTGTCACAATCTCAATCAAGGGAACACCTGCCCTATTCAAATCTACAAAAGAATAGCGCTCGTCCTGATCGTGCAAACTTTTACCAGCATCTTCTTCCAGGTGAATTCTATTGATCCCGATCCGCTTTTCTTCACCAGTGCTTAAAGTGACATTGATGAAACCATTCTGACAGATCGGTTTATTGTCCTGGGTAATCTGATAGCCTTTAGGCAAATCAGCATAGAAGTAATTTTTACGGTCAAAATAATTAACCTGGTTGATGCTGCAATTCAAAGCCAATCCCATTCTAACAGCTTTGGCCACCACTTCCTTATTCAGTTTAGGAAGTGCACCTGGCAAGGCTAAAGACACCGGAGAAATATGCGCATTCGGTTTTGCACCAAACGAAGCGCTATCGGAGGAGAATATCTTAGATTTTGTATTTAGTTGTACGTGGATTTCCAGGCCAGATACCAATTCGAATTCTGATGGAGAAACTGCAGTTTTCGTACTCATTTATAGGCAATAATTATCTTTGTTAAATGATGTTTTAATATACAAACATAACCATTTATGCGTTACAAATTGATTTTGTAGACATAATTATACTGAGCTGAGCGCATTTAATTTGAGTTTAAGCACATTGTATCAAGGAGAATCCTGACATCGGGAAATATATCCATTATGCGCAATGCAAGCTATTTTTTTAAGATTGTACAAACCAGATTTCGGAGCAAATTTTCTTTCAACTCAAGACCAAAAAAACAATAAAAACAACACATCGTTTTGTGTAAAAGATATAATAAATATAATATTCTTATTTTAAACATTAAATACAAATATTATTCCATTTGACATAGCTTTGCGCACAAACAAAACTGAATGAACAAGACACTTTTATCACCAAGCGAAAACCCGAATTTATCTCCGGCTGAAAACCAGATACTAGCTGAATTGCTGGAAAAGGTTAAAATAAACACAGCCTATTTCATGGGATATCCTGTATCAAAAGACTTTGACTATGAAGCGTTAATGCCCTTTTTACAATACCCAATGAATAACCTGGGAGATCCTTTTGTACCTTCTACTTACGCAGTAGGCTCGCGTGATATGGAGAAAGAAGTGGTTCAGTTTTTTGCGGAACTGTTTAGGGCGCCTGCTGATGACTGGTGGGGTTATGTCACCAATGGAGGATCTGAAGGTAATCTATATGGACTGTACCTGGCCCGTGAGTTGCATCCAAAAGGCATGGTGTATTACTCTGAGGCTACTCATTATAGTGTGCAGAAGAACCTGCATCTATTGAATATGCCTAATATTGTGATCAGTACCCAGGATAACGGAGAAATCGATTATGATGATCTGGAGAACACCATTCGCATGAATCGGCATATGCCTGTCATTGTCATGGCCAATATTGGAACCACCATGACAGAGGCCAGAGATGATATAGGAAAAATCAAATTGATTTTGAAAAAGCTGGCGATTAAGCATTATTACATACACGCCGATGGTGCTTTATCAGGCAGTTATAGTGCGTTGATCGAACCCCGGCCAGCATTTGATTTTGCGGATGGTGCAGATAGCATTGCCATTAGCGGTCACAAATTCATCGGTTCGCCTATGCCTTGCGGTGTGGTCGTTGCGAAGAAATCAAACCGCGACCGGATTGCACGTTCCGTAGCTTATATCGGGAGTATAGATACTACCATTTCAGGATCCAGGAATGGCCACAGCCCTTTATTTTTGTGGTACACCATCAAAAAACTAGGCATTGAGGGGCTGAAAGCCAGAGCAAGGCACTGCCTGCAAACCGCGGCTTATGCAGAGTTTAAACTCAATGAGATTGGAATTCAAGCCTGGAGAAACGGGAATGCCATTACAGTTAACTTTCCGGAGCCAGAACTAAAGATCCGCCAAAAATGGCAACTGGCGGCTGAAGGAGGCTGGTCGCACATCATCTGTATGCCCAATGTAAGCCAATTGCAGATCGACGAATTTCTTGCAGACATCAGTTTATCTTTAAACAAAAGACTACCAATCGAGTAGAATAAATGCTATCTTTGCAAGCTTATTATTCATTGTCTGTCATAATTTAGGTTATGACCGTTTTGTAAAGGCTGCTTAATGATTGAATTAAAAAACATAACGAAGCAATTTCATCAGAAAAACAGAGTCATCACTGCTTTATCTGAAGTTAATCTTCAGGTTCCGAAAGGAAAAATATTTGGGGTTATTGGCGCTTCAGGGGCTGGTAAGAGTACCTTGATACGCATTGTGAACCTTTTGGAAAGGCCCAGTTCGGGTACCATAAGTGTGGATGGCATAGATCTTTTGAGCTTATCTCCTGCAGGATTGGCCAAAGAAAGAAGGCATATTGGAATGATTTTTCAGCATTTCAACCTGCTTTCTTCTAAAACAGTCTTTCAGAACATTGCCTTCCCCCTGGAACTTGACCGCACACCTAAAGATCAGATTGCTAAACGTGTCGGGGAATTACTGACACTGGTTGGCCTGGAAGATAAGGCCAATGATTATCCCTCAAACTTGTCTGGAGGCCAGAAACAACGTGTTGCCATTGCAAGAACCCTGGCCAGTAATCCCAAAGTCCTGCTATCTGATGAAGCAACCAGTGCACTTGACCCAGCCACTACGGAATCCATACTCAACCTGTTGAAGGACATCAACAAACGCCTAAACATTACCATTTTGCTGATTACCCATGAAATGGAGGTGATCAAAAACATTTGTGATGAAGTGGCGGTGATTAGCGACGGTAAATTAATTGAGCAGGGAACTGTAAGTGAAATCTTTGCACACCCCAAAACAGAAATCACCCGTGCATTTATAGCTTCTTCATTGAAAGTTAACATTCCCCAACAATACCTCGACCGGCTAAAACCTGATGACGCTAAAGATAGAAAGCCTTTACTGAAGCTTCAGTTTACCGGTCAATCTTCTGAAGAGGCTGTAATTTCCGAAGCTAGTCGCCTGTTTAATGTAAACAACAACATCCTGTTTGCACAAATCGGCTACGCTGGTGAGGTGAAATTCGGGTCAATGGTGATTGAAGTATCTGCTACGGCAGCAGACAACCAATTGGCCATAGCTTATTACCAAAGTAAAAATGTAGCAGTGGAGGTGCTGGGCTATGTCTGATGCCATGACCTTATTGCTACTTAAAGGGGCCTGGGAAACCATATTCATGACCTTTGTATCTGGTTTTTTCGGTTTCTTGATCGGTTTACCTGCGGGTATTATGTTATTCATGACGCGTAAAGGGCAGGTTTTGGAAAACAAAACACTCCACTATATTCTGGCTATTTTTGTAAACGTGTTCAGGTCTATCCCTTTCATCATTTTGATTGTCTGGATGATCCCTTTTACCAGGGCTTTAGTGGGAACTTCTATTGGTGTGCAGGCTGCATTGGTTCCTTTGAGTATAGGGGCAGCACCTTTTATCGCCCGAATGGTGGAAAACAGCTTAATTGAGGTTCCAAATGGCCTGATCGAGGCAGCGAGGGCCATGGGCGCCACCCCTTTCCAGATCATCATCAAAGTATTGATCCCTGAAGCCTTACCTTCATTGATCAATACCGCTTCCATTACCCTGATTACCCTGGTGGGTTATTCGGCGATGGGTGGTGCTGTTGGTGCTGGCGGACTAGGACAAATCGGTTATCAATATGGTTATGTAGGCTACGATGTGGTGGTGATGAATACGGTATTGCTTTCCCTGGTGGCTTTGGTTTTCATCATTCAATTTGCTGGAGACTATTTATCTAAGCGTGTAGATCACAGAAAATAAATGACATTTACTAAAAAAACAATAAATGAAATTAACTCATAAAATTCAATTGGCAACACTTGCCCTGGCAAGTACAGCCCTATTCAGTTGTGGCGGCAATGCTAAAAAAGACGACCCGAACCACATTAAAGTTGGTGTAGAATCTGGACCTGAATATGTGGTGGCCCAGACTGCGCAAAAAGTAGCCAAAGAAAAATATGGTCTGGATGTAGAGCTCGTGCAATTTAATGATTATGTTATGCCCAATGAAGCACTTTTACAAGGCGACATCGATGTGAATGCCTTTCAGACCAGACCTTTCCTGGACGTACAATCTAAGCAGCGTGGTTATAAATTTGCCGTGGTAGGCAATACTTTTGTTTATCCGCTTGCAGGTTATTCTAAAAAAATAAAGACCCTGGGAGAACTGAAAGACGGTAGTACCATCATCATTCCAAACGATGCAACCAATGGTGGCCGGGCCTTGCTCTTATTACAAAAAGCAGGCTTGCTAAAACTAAAACCTAATGTAGGTTTAGTACCAAAAATAACCGACATTGCTGAAAATCCAAAGAACCTGAAAATTCTGGAACTGGAAGCCCCTCAACTCCCAAGAGCACTTGATGATCAAAATGTTACCATAGCCATCATCAACAATACCTTTGCCACACCAATTGGTTTAATTGCCGCCAGGGATGGTTTGTTTGTAGAAGAAAAAGAATCACCTTATGTGAATATCATTGTGAGTCGTGAGGACAATAAAGATGCTGAAAAAGTAAAAAACTTTGTAAAAGCATATCAGTCTGAAGAAGTGAATCAGGCAGCGCAAAAGGAATTTAAAGGAAGTGCGGTAAAAGGTTGGTAGCAACCTATGCTATAATTTCTTATTTTTAGCGCGCTAACTTAAAACATCATGATGAAAAGACTTACACTGGTAGCCTGTGCACTTGGACTAACATTTGCCGTTCAAGCGCAGGAAGCTACTTTAAAACCTGTAAAAAGTATACTGATAACAACAGTTAAAAACCAAGGCCAATCTGGCACCTGCTGGAATTACGCAACCACTTCATTGATTGAGGCCGAAGAGATCCGTAAGGGACTGGGAGATATGAACCTGTCAGAAATGTTTGCTGCCCACAATGTGTATATTGAAAAAGCCATCAATTACATTTTGCGCCAGGGCAAAGCACAATTTGGCGAAGGTGGCTTGGGTCACGACTTGATTCGCGCGACAGAAAAGTATGGTGCAATGCCGCAAGCCGCCTTTCAAGGTGCAAGTGGAGAAATACCAAACCATACCGGACTGGAAAGAACGCTGAAAGCTTATTTGGACAGCACCTTGAAAAAGCGTCCGATTGCCAGCAATTGGCTACAGGGATACGTCCAGCTGTTAGATCAGAAAATGGGTACCCCACCGGCAAGTTTTGATTACAAAGGAAAAAGCTATACCCCTAAAACCTTTGCCAAAGAGGTATTGAAGTTCAATGCCGATGATTATGTGAGCATCAGCTCTTTCACGCATCACCCCTATTATAAACAGTTTGTACTGGAAGCTCCGGATAATTTTGCCAACGGATCTTTTTACAATGTTCCGCTTGAGGAAATGCTGGCGCTGACTAAAACCGCATTAAAAAAGGGATACACGGTAATGTGGGATGCCGATGTGAGCAATATTGGCTTTCAGCAGAAAAAGGGATATGCGATGTTGTTTGCAGATGAATCAGATGCCAAGAAAGATCAATTGAATCCAGATGCCAAAGAAGCAGCATACAGCCCGGAACTTCGCCAGCAGTTGTATGAAAACCTAACTACGGAAGATGATCATTTGATGCACCTAGTTGGCTTAGACCAAAGCAGCTCTGGAAAACTGTTTTTTAAAGTTAAAAACTCCTGGGGAGAGGTTGGCCCATTCAAAGGCTTTCTGGAAGTTTCCGAACCTTACTTCGCCATCAATACCGTTAGCCTGGTCTTACCAAAAGCAGCACTTTCAAAAGAACTTAAAAAGAAGTTAAACTTGTGATCAGCTTCATGTGATACAAAAGTGCAGCCTGATCATTGATTTAATCAGGCTTTGTGCTTTCCATCTCTGCACTGTATTTACCGCTTCGTGCGGCGCTATTGCAAGCTGCACGATGTGCCAGGATTTGCTGGGCGGCCTGTACATTTCCCGCCTGACCATTCCATTTTTCTAAAGCTGGCTGCTGGATGGCCCTTGAGAAAGAAAAGGTCAATGGCCAGGGCATGATTGCGCCAAACCGCTGCTGCATCGTGTTTAAGCGCACTGAGGCAAGGGTTGCCGATTGACCGCCAGACAAAAATGCAATCCCAGCTACCGCGGCCGGAACGACCTGCAAAAAGCAGGAAACAGTTTCATCGGCAATGTCTTCTGTATTACTCTGATCGGGACAACTGATCCCTGGTAAAAGCATATTGGGCTTGAGAATCATGCCTTCCAAATGTACCTTTTGTTCATACAGGGCATTAAAAACTTCTTTAAGTACGGCACTAGTCACCTCAGCACATCGCTTTAAGGTGTGATCACCGTCCATCAATACTTCCGGCTCCACAATTGGTACAATCCCCGCCTCCTGGCAAAGCGCCGCATAGCGGGCTAGGGTAAATGCATTGACTTTGATCGCCGTCTTTGTCGGTATGCCCGGTTCAATGCTAATGATGGCGCGGA
>Ga0116227_10015311_pt1 | contig 11386 bp, 2 predicted proteins | sample S1TSphgellanicum_FD_89693 | JGI IMG/M metagenome (GOLD analysis project Ga0116227, IMG submission 89693) | Host-associated microbial communities from peat moss isolated from Minnesota, USA - S1T2_Fb - Sphagnum magellanicum MG | ecosystem: Host-associated > Plants > Peat moss > Unclassified... | reverse complement strand
GAATTACCTACATCTATTGGCCAACTGAGTGCACTCCAAAACCTTCATTTGACTTATTGTTCGAGCTTGCAAGAATTACCTACATCTATTGGCCAATTGAGTGCACTCCAAAACCTTGATTTGTGCGAGTGTTCGAGCTTGCAAGAATTACCTACATCTATTGGCCAATTAAGTGCACTCCAAAAGCTTGATTTGACTGATTGTTCGAACTTGCAAGAATTACCTACATCTATTGGCCAATTGAGTGCACTCCAAAACCTTCATTTGTCAAGGTGTTCGAGCATGCAAGAATTACCTACATCTATCGGCCAATTGAGTGCACTCCAAAAGCTTAATTTGTGGGAATGTTCAAACTTGCAAGAATTACCTACATTTATTGGCCAATTGAGTGCACTCCAAAACCTTGATTTGTGGGAGTGTTCAAGCTTGCAAGAATTACCTACATCTATTGGCCAATTGAGTGCACTCCAAAACCTTCATTTGTGCGAGTGTTCGAGCTTGCAAGAATTACCTACATCTATTGGCCAACTTAGTGCACTCCAAAAGCTTGATTTGACGGATTGTTCGAACTTGCAAGAATTACCTACATCTATTGGCCAATTGAGTGCACTCCAAAACCTTCATTTGTGGGAGTGTTCGAGCATGCAAGAATTACCTACATCTATTGGCCAATTGAGTGCACTCCAAAAGCTTAATTTGACTGATTGTTCGAACTTGCAAGAATTACCTACATCTATTGGCCAATTAAGTGCACTCCAAAACCTTCATTTGTGGGGGTGTTCGAGCTTGCAAGAATTACCTACATCTATTGGCCAATTGAATGCACTACAAAACCTTAATTTGCGGGGTTGTTCGAGCTTGCAAGAATTACCTACATCTATTGGCCAATTGAGTGCACTCCAAAACCTTCATTTGTGGGGGTGTTCGAGCTTGCAAGAATTACCTACTTCTATTGGCCAATTGAATGCACTACAAAACCTTAATTTGCGGGGGTGTTCGAGCTTGCAAGAATTACCTACATCTATTGGTCAATTAAGTGCACTCCAAAAGCTTGATTTGACTGATTGTTCGAACTTGCAAGAATTACCTACATCTATTGGCCAATTGAGTGCACTCCAAAACTTTCATTTTTTAAGGTGTTCAAAGTTACAAAAATTACCTATGTATATTGGTGGATTCAATGCATTCCAAACCTTCATTTGTCGAGGTGTTTGAGTTGGCAAAAGTTACCTACAACACTTGGGGAATTCTATGCATGTCAAAAGCTTAAGTTGTTGAGTAAATGTAGATTATAATGTGTAGGATTTAAAGCAAAACTATAATTATATATTGTGTCAATAAGATTTGTTCATTTTGAACTATTATACAGAACATATAGAAATGATTTAGGTTTGAAAACAAAAATATGTTATAAAAATCATGAATATTTAATTGATTCATAATTGTGCTTTTATATTGTAAATGTACACCAATAAATTTATAAAGGTTTTTTAAAAACCCTTACCTAACAACATTTTTATTAATTTAAAAAATATAATTTATTATTGTCAAATGATTTAATATATATTTAACTCAAGTATATCTTTAAATGGAAGAACATTTTATAACCTCAAATATTCATAATCATCAACATTATCATAACATAATGTAATAACGAATAATTTTTTTAATTCATATGATTGATCTCCATGACTATAAGAAATTTGGAAAGCTTTGATGGGGAAGATTGTTTTGAATGGTTGCCATTTTATATGGGTAAAATTTCTTGGACAAATTTTCATTAAAATTGGTACGTTGCAATTAATTTATCATAATTATAATGATTTTTAAAAGCCTTATAAATCAAAGTAAATCTTTTTAATAATTAAATCATTAATATGTGCACCAATTCCATAACATAATGACGAGTTAAGATATAAACCATCATCTATTACAACTTTTCAAGGTTTGTTCACACTAAAAGTTCTATAAAAAAAATTTTTAACTTTTAAAGGATTTTGAAGTCCAACTTTGAATTTTTATTTTATTGAAATGATAACAATTGGAGTGGATTGATGTATGTTAATAAATAAAATGAAGTTTTATTGTATTAATAAAAAAAATATTTTGGATATTATGTAAATGCATTTTTAAGATTTTTAAACTAAATATATTAATTGTTTTAAACTTCATTTTTTGAGTAATGAAAAGGAATGTAAAAAATCATCCAAATTTATTTCAAACTTTTTGTACAAGAAAAACATGTTTTGTTTAAAGCAAGTATGTGTTCATTGGGTGAACTTGATGAATAAAAAAATCAATTCAACATTTCAAAGGCTTGAAATTTTGAACCAAATGGTTGCAATGGTAAATACTCATTTGTTTATACTACTTTCCTAGTTGTTTATATCCATTAAGCTCAAAATTTCTAGCTCAAAACATATGTGTACTTGTAAACCAAAATATTGATGCACAATTGTATGCATGTGAAAAATCACTAGCACCACATGAATTATCTTATCTTGGGGAATTCAATTTTGCTCATTCAATTTTTTTTCCATGTCATTGTTATTTTAAAAAGTAACCCTAAGAAATGTTAGAGTTTTTATCTATTTTTTTGGAACTCAAATTGTGAATGAACCCTTCATTAAAAAAAATCTTCTAAATATCCACCATCATGCATTCAAAGTGGACCAAAAATAACACATTAGAACTTTTCAAAAAATTCAACACACAAAGGCCTATTGTGGATGTCATGTAAGAAAATAATAATCACATGATCCAAACAATGCAATTTACATATGGCCATTTTTTAAGTATTAATTCTACATAACTTTTATATTATAATATTGTTACAACAAAATCTATATATTTCAAACCGTACATTCTAAATTTTATAAAGATAAACATATAACAACTAATATAATTTATTATTGCAACAATGATTTTGTACTTCTTACACATGCATAGTTTTTTCATGATTGATAAAACAACCATTATTGTTGTAGATGAATAGGATGGTAGGTGGTAACTAACATGAAGTAATGAAAGTAATATCTGTTGCAACACCCATTTTCATGATCTTAAATCATTTTTATTACATTTGTTGGCTTGTAGCAAGGTAGGTGGTAAGCAATAGGCAACATGTAGGGCTACAACAACAATTACAAGCCTTGTAACACCCTTCCTTGTGTTTTTATTTTCAGTCTTGAGGTATGTCACAAATGATGTAGTTTATTCTTTTTCATATTATGTTTTTTGAACAATTGGTTTTGAACCCATTTAATATAACCTTTTAAGACCCAAAAACAAATATTGACAACCCAAGGAAGAACATCCTAGGATTCATGCACACTTGCACAAGTGTGGGATGGAAATGAACCCCAAGCATTTTAAAGTGAATTTTTTTGAAATTTGGAGTTTTGAAATGTTTTAAATCTTTGGGACAAAAATGGAAATAATAAATTAAGTCCCCAATACATTAATGTAAAGATCTTGAAGTGCAAATATCAAAACTTTATTCGAACTTTGCAATATTTGGAGTTTTGAATTGAAAGTATGGCCAAAAGAAAGGTCATGAATCAAATTCACTATTTGATTCTTGACCATTAAAACCTAGGAACATGGATCAAATGACCTTTGATCAAGGTGTGCAACATGGCATTGGAAAGATCTTATCAAAAATTACAACTTTGTAATGTGAAATTTTTGGATCAAAATTCATATGGAAATTTTATGATCCTATAAAATCATGGGACTCATAATTTGGGAATTCAAGAATTGCATTTGGGAGTTGCAAGGATTTGAACCATTTTGATGCAACCTTCACCACCAATCAAAAAATATATTTATAACAAGGAAGGGTGGTGGTTTTTTCCCAAAAGATGGGTCATGTGAGTGTAATGAATCCAAAACAAGTTTGTGACTAAAAGTCAATTCCATTTGCATTAAAACCACCTACATTGTTTTGCTTGTGAAAGTGACTTTTCCATGAGATTCTTATAATTATCACATTCTCCTAGTCCCATTTTAGATCTTTTCTAAGTGCAAGGACCTAGGCAGCACGCCCCCAAATTTTCCTTAATTTTCCCCTTTTTAGAGCATTACCATCAACTTAAAGGTTTATTCCCAATACCTTTAGATGAACTTAAGGGCTTGACAAGTTCCAATGTTGGCAAATGTTTTTGTTTTTTCTCATAACATAAAGGGGGACAGTTGGGAGAGGGAGAAGTTTTCAAAAGCATGAAATTTTTTTTGGTTTGACATAGGGGATCAAATAACTAGATTTTGATTTTTTTTTAAACCCAACTATATTCTTACATTATTGTTTAAATGATATACTTGGTTATCAATTTCCCTAGTTATTTTGTTGATAACATGTGTATGTTATGCATAAGGGTTGGCTTTGAAATACCCAACTGTTTGGCATATTATCAAGCTAGATTTTTGTACGCAAAACTAAATCTCCGAAATAAAAATCTTCATTCTTTGTGTAGTTCTCATAATTGCCAATAACATCGATCAAAATTTGAAAGTTGAAAGAACAACCAAAAGTGAAATTAAGATTGGATAAATGTAACCAAACAAAAAGTGACAATTGAAAAAACTTGTTGGGACAAAACATGGGAAGGTACAAATCGATTTTTGGTTTTAATTTGAGTAATGAGCGGTAACATAACAACATAGGGTGTAAGAATTGAAATGACTCATGGAATTGGCATTTGATGACACACCTCTGATTATCTTGGAATTTCATTAATATTGAGATGATTATTTCACGTATAGGTTTTGGAATGCACCTTGTCTTACATGCTTATTGCAATATTTGATTCATCTAAAGTTTTAATTGAGTCATATTGGTATATTTAAATGACCTCATATCAATTATGTTACATCTAATTGTACATTTGTTGATTGGGTTGAATGAACTCAATCAATTATTTCATAAGGACATGGTTGACATTTTTACCATTGGCTCCTCTTTGGAGGCAACCATTTTTGTGTTGAGGAATAATTTTTTTAATCCCAATAACTTTGCACATGGCACCAAGGACCTTGATCTTTTCATAACTATTTCTTTTGCTAATTAAGGGTTTTTTAAATGGCAAAAAAATAAAAATAATATGATGCATTTACATGCACCACACATACATATCTAACTTTTTAGACTCATTGGAGAAGATGAAATCATTGATTGGAAAATATGTGAAGTTAGTTGTAAATACTTTTAACAAATGAATCCTTGACTTATCAATTTTCAATGCTTCAAAGTTGTTCAATCCTAAGCACGATCTTGATTATGCGCCTCAATTTCTCTAAATTATTTTTGATTTATTACAATTTCAATTGCAAAACGATCATTATTCAATAACTCTTGCACTATATGTTTAAACCTTAAAATTTATGAAATTACTTCTCATGGTGTGGAAGATCCTTGGGTGACAAACAAACTACCTTCTTTAATAAATTGGTGTGTATGCTTGCAAAAATATATATCCAAATTCAATGATGCACTCTTCAAAGCTAAATTACTCTCATGGTGAACAAAGGGGTGCAATATGTGTAAGGCGTACTTGGACCACAACATCATGGCACAACAAGCACCCAATAATGAAATGTGGGTCATTAGAAAATTAGACATTGGCCCAAGGTAAACCCATAATGGTATTTTAACATTTTTGAATGAGGCTTCTCATTGTCTATGTTTAACCTAAAAAATGTGAAACTTAGACTCAGAGACCCCAATTTCGTCTTGGGAGGAGGTTTATATTAGTCTTCAACGATTTTCAAAATGAAAGATAGATACCCAATAATTATCAATTGGGTATATACCCACTTACTCATTGGTTTTCAATATTTCTCAAATAACCAATTTTGATACAATAACCATGGTTCTTGAAATTTAAAAAAGTCAAAAAACTTTCAAAAGTTCCATCAATTTTTTTTGGTCAATTCTTTAATGAAAATCATTTGTTCTTTGAAGCTTTTGAAATAGTAACTAGAACCAATGATTCTTTGATTCTAACTTTTTTCCAAAAAACCGGAATCATTGAAAATAAAAAATATTCAAAGATTTGGAACTGACATTTCTTAAAAAATTCAAAGAATTTCCCAATACTAATCCATATAATGTTTGCAAGCAACTATTTAAGAAATGGGCATGGGATTTTACCATGATACAACCTTGGGTTTACCCAATTCTTGAGACATGGTCATAATTAACTGATGATTACATAAACACAATGTTCACAAGGATATTAGAAGTTGGTAGAGAAATATTGACTAAAAAAATTTCTAGTAAAAGTTGCTAGGTATGGACTATGGTTAGCTGTAGATTTGAACTTCAAACTTTGGATGGGAATTGTGTGTTTGGACAATCCTGCCTATGTGGATTTTTCGTTTTCATGAGTGTTTGTCATTCCCTCACCCTGAAAGGGGAAAAAATACACGCACTAGAACCCTATAGTTGGGAAAAAGGCTTGGATTAATCCAAGGTTATAAAATGTCACTTCAAAGATTTGTATGATTGAATATAATTATACCTTATGATTTATAGATCGTAAATTATATATATATAGGAATAAATAAATATTCTTAAACATTTACAATGGTAGAGAACGTACTCTTGTCCTTGCTACCAACCCCCAGGGTAAGGTGTGAAAAGTTTCTAAAAAAATTATGAGTTAAAATCTCATTGGTTTGTCCAATGATCTTTCACAACAAGGGGTTTCTAAATTCTCCCTTTAAGCTCCCTTGTTATAGGAATATTTTTTATATCTCTCCAATCCCCCTCCTACCCCTTTCTTCTTTCCCTCTCATTTCTCATCACTTGTGTATATATCACAAAAACCAAGTTCATCTGGATCACAACTAATTAGACTAATTAATAATATTGATGGGGTGGTGGACCCAAAATCAATTGGCAAGAACAAAGAGTGAACAAGTGGGGTTGGATTAATAGGAAACCTTCACAAAAGACTACGGTGGGGTTGGACATGCCATCATTACGAAATTCCAAAAAGGCCATGTATGTAAAAAGATTAAAAATGATAGTTTTGGCTCCAGCCTAGGGGCAAATCGTGAAAAATTATCTTGGCTAAGTCCCTTTGACATGAAAGATACCTTGTCAAGCTCTTGTTTTGGGCCCCATATTACTTTATCTTGGGCCCCTATCTACCTAGGGTCTTTGGGAACACATAATGGGAACAAGTTTATAATTTTAATCCATCTTTTTTATATGAACATATTTGACATTTTAAAATATCATCTGTGAAGGCATGGTAACATTATGAAATTTGGCTTAAGCTTGGGGCAGGCCAGAGAATATTTTTGTGGCTTGGAGTCTGAAGACATGTTCAATTCCTTGGGTATGTTCTATGATGGGCATTATGCCACCATGTCTAAACCCCCGAATTGTCAAAGGTCATAAGTTGGTCTGAACCCCATGCCACCCATGGCCATAATGTCCTAGACCTTGGGCTATCACATCCCAACCCCTAACAACCTAGGATCATTCTATCTTAAGCCCCACGTTGTCATGTCTTAAATCCTGGGCCACCTTCTTCTAGCCCCTAAATAACTTAGGGTCCATTCCATTTTGTCATGGGCCCATGTTGTGTAGTGTCTTAAAGCCCAAACCACCTTGTCCTAGCCATCAAAAAGTCTAAAATCATTTTTCATAGATGGTAGGCCACGTGTCCTAGGCCCCAAGCAAGCTAAGGGGGCCTCAAGGCACCCATTTTGGACCTAGTCAACCACGGGTCTATTATTGTCATGGCCCCCAAGGCACTTGTCAATGGTATGGAACTTGTACTAGGATGGAATGCACCTAGGAAGGCCCATTCCACCCAAAACAATAGTGGGTCTACAATTATGATTCTACCATTATAAAGACAAATCATGCATGTGGATTCTGAAAGTATTCAAAGGTAGTAGATGAGGTTTGTTTCAATCATATATTGGAATGAATAAAAGTAAAATGTCAATACAAATTCACATTAAATAATAACCATAATTTATACACTCATCATACACCAAATCAATTTAGAACGTGCAATTACTTATATGCAAAGAGATGGTTTCAGAAAACACCCTTTTTTATTATATCCACCTCAAAATAATTATTCTTCCCCGAAGTAAGAATAAATCTTCTAAATATACCTCCCATGGTTTTCTTTGTCAAATTTTGTCAATTATGTGGACTAGTAATCACCCACACGAAAAACAAGCCAAATTTGGCTAGAGGTCAACAAGCAAAGTAAAAAATAATTTGAATCCCACCTTCAAATGGCACAAGGACCAAGACAAGTGGCTTGGGGGCCAAGACAAGGTGCCCTAGGGCCATGACAAAAATAGACCCTTGTTGCCTAGGCCCAAGAATGGGTGCTTTGAAGCCCCCTTAGCTTGTTTAGGGCTTAGGACAAGCGGCCTCCCGCCTAGGAAAAATGATTTTAGACCTTTTGAAAGTTAGGACAATGTGGTTTGGGCTCTAGGACACTTCACAACATGGGCCCATGACAAAATGGAATGGACCCTTTGTTACTTAGGGGCTAGGAGAAGGTGGCCCAAGGTTTAGGATATGACAACATGGGGCTTAAGATAGAATGATCCTAGGTTTCCAAGGGTTGGGATGTGATAGCCTAGGGTTTAAGATATTATGGTCATGGGTGGCATGGGGCTTAGACCAAATGACCCTTGACTACTTGGGGGCTTGGACATGGTGGTATAGTGCCCATCATAAAACATGCCCGATGTATGGAACATGTCCCTAGACTCCAAGCCACAAAAATTAATTTATTGCCTACCCTAAACCTAAGCCAAAATTCATAGTGTTACCATGTTTTCATGGATGATCTTTTTGGATGTCAAATACATTCATATAAAAAACATGGATTAAAAGTATACGCTTGTTCCCATTATGTGTTCCCAAATACCATAGGTAGCTAGGTGCCCAAGACAAGAGATTGACATAGTATCTTTCATGTCAAGGGACCCTAGCCAAAAGAATCTTTCATGATTTGCCCCTTGGCTCAAGCCAAAACTCTCATTTTTAATCTTCTTGCATACATGGCCTTTTGCAATTCCATACATCATATGATGAAATCTTCAAATGGTTTGTTTGGTTCACTAACTTTCTCTGGGTGGGGACTAGGGTACTTGCCCTACATTACATTATTACAAAATGTGAGTGCAATTCACTAGTCCTCATTCACTAGACCAATGAATTCACTACTTCTTCACTAGTCCCTGTTCACTACAACTAATGAATTCATTCAAAATCCAATGAAATCACTTGGCGTATAGGGACACCTTTTGTTGTAATAATTATTATTAGTTTGAAGAAAAGCTTCTAGGTAGGGAAAACAAGGCCATCCTTCCCACATACTATGTGTTCATTAGGGGGTGTTTAGCATCTTGCTACATCATCTAATGAAAATCTTCAATTAAATGGTTTGTTTAGTTCACATACTCACCTTTCCTATTAATTAGACGAGGTGCCTCCCAAGTTGTTTATTTTATTTATTCTGGCAACATGCCAATTTGATTGGCCCATCATTCAAAAAAAATGAAACAATGAAGACTCCCCAAAACATAAGGCTATGTTTTGAAGTATATAGTTCCTCCCTTTTGGCCCGCTTATATAGGTGAAAGGAGGACCCCATTTTCCAAGGCATATGGGATAAAAGTGAGGTCATATGGAGAACATGTTGGGGAAAACATTGCAAATTTGGCAAACATATTGGGAACCCATTGGGAATTTGAAGGGAATGTAATGCAAACACATCGGAAAGCCATGAAAAATGAAAAATGAAATGAAAGTTAGGAGCTTAAGCACTTGTAGGTGTTGTGATGGTTGTTGTTGCAAGCAATGTCACAAGATCAGAAAGTGAAGTTGACAAACCAAACACTAAAGATGCAAGGTGAGTTTACAATTTCTAGAGTTCCTCGCATCAATGCAATTAGAAACATTCTTTTACTTCTTACAAAATAAGTTGTTTGTCTAGTAATGTGAACAAGGCCATGATGTTTGCATCTTAAAAAATCATCACCTTTTTTTAAGTAGACACCATATTTTCATGGATTGCATGCATTTGAATGCACATTATATTCTCATTGTTTTTGTTTTTTTTTCTATCTATTTTACCTTCTTTGCCCCATGTGGGTGTTTTATAGGTGTGTGCTACAATTGCTAGCAGCCACAAAATCCATGATCTCAATGTTGCTTTCAATTGAAGGCGCACAAACTTCACACAATTGTTCATTGATGTCATTTGGGAAGGTCAACCTTTTCAATGACACTAATTTCTTCAAGTTGTTGCACATATTCGCCCACTTGGGCATGTCTTTGAACACCAACCAACAATTTATGAAGGTGAAGTTCATGTGTTTTGGATGTTTCAACTTGTAAAGCTCCATTGCCTTTAGCAAGGTGTCATTTTGAGAGCTCTCAGATTCATTCATTGCCACTACAACCATGTAATTAACACCCACAAAACTTGGCAACATCAGTTTTTTTACCCCCATTATGTTTCTAATGATCTTGCAAGTCATTCAAAGACTTTATTTTTGTTGTAATCTTCAAACACCATGCCCCAAAATGTTTTTTTTTTTTTTACCATTCCTTATTTTTGGGTCTTGGTTGGAGTGGATGAAGCTTACGCAAAGTTGACATTCTTCTTCAATGACAAAGTTCTTACCCTTCTTTCATATGGATGCTTGTCAACTGGGGTCCACAATTGATGTTACAAAAGTTGCTAGCACCACATGGATGTTAGTGCATTGCCAACATGATGTCATTAATTTGCCATAAAGATTGATTTGTGGGTCTATATTTAACTGCAAATTTTCAAATGAAATAAGGTTTCTACAAAGACTGGTTTGGTTTTGAAAGGTTGGAATGAACAACAGGGAAGGCAAAATAGTTATTAACATTAAGTTATCATTAATGTTGTGTTTCATGTACCCTAGTGGAGATGCTCTAAAAATATTGATGTTCCTTTCATATCACATAATGTGGTCTTCAAATTATTTAAAAGCATTGCTTTTTAAAATTTCCAACAATAGTTACACCAATTGTTCAAAAAAAATTGCTATAAGGTTTTGAGGTAAATCAACTTATTATAATTAGAGATATATAAGGATTTATATACCCAAACAAGTCACCTCATGAAGATGGAGGTGTTGGGAGAGATGGATATTCAAGATATACTCCATGATTAAAGAAAACTTGTTAATTGACTAAATCTTGGTGGCACATAAGTATGACAAATTGTAATTAAGGTGTGTGTACATATCCCAATTGAATTTGGGGGGGTGGGTGGCTTGGATAGGATACGGGGGGGGGGGGGGGGGGGGGCGGGGGGGGGATTTTAGATGGGGAGGGGACTCTCCCTATCCCGTTTTGTCT
>Ga0116227_10015310_pt1 | contig 11387 bp, 7 predicted proteins | sample S1TSphgellanicum_FD_89693 | JGI IMG/M metagenome (GOLD analysis project Ga0116227, IMG submission 89693) | Host-associated microbial communities from peat moss isolated from Minnesota, USA - S1T2_Fb - Sphagnum magellanicum MG | ecosystem: Host-associated > Plants > Peat moss > Unclassified... | reverse complement strand
GAAGCGGGCGCGAGGCGGGCGGTCGGGCGGGCAGGGATAGGCAGCGGCCCAGTCAGCGCGCGGGTGGGCAGCGGCAGCGCGTCGCCATCGCGCGGGCGCTGGCGCTGTCTCCGGCTGTCATCGTGTGCGACGAACCGGTCAGCGCCCTGGACGTGTCGGTGCAGGCCCAGGTGATTAACCTGCTGCGTGACCTGCAGGAGCGCCTTGGGGTCAGCTACATTTTTATCTCGCACGGCCTATCGGTCACGCGCCACATCTCACATCGCGTCGCCATCATGTACCTAGGGCGGATCGTCGAGGAAGGGCCTGCCCGAGAGGTGTTCGATGCGCCGTCGCACCCGTACACGCGCGCCCTGATTCGCGCTGCGCCGCGCATCGACGACCTGAGCGCGGGCGAGGCCATCGAAATGCTCGATGGTGAATTGCCGAGCCCGCTCGCGCCGCCGCCGGGCTGCCATTTCCATACCCGCTGCCCTTTCGCCATCCTCAATTGCGGCTGCACGGTGCCGCCACTGCGCGCCACCGGCCCGGAGCGGCGAGTGGCCTGTCACCGCACGGAAGAGATCGGCGTGTTGACCTCCGTTGCACTGCACGAAAAAGATCACATCACATGAAACCGGAACTCCTCAGCCCACTCCGTATCGGCGTTGACGTCGGCGGCACCTTTACTGACGTTGTAGTGCTCGATGCCGCTGGCGTCGTCCGCGCGGTCAAGTCACCTTCCAACCCGCCCGATCCCGCGGCCGGCGTGCTGGCCGCGCTTGAACTAACCGCGAGGCAATTGGACCGCAGCGTGAGCGAACTTCTGGGCGCCTGCGGTTTGTTCGTCCACGGCTCGACCGTGGCCACCAACGTGCTGCTCGAGAAAAAGGGTGCACGCACTGCTATGCTATGCACCGAGGGGTTCCGGGACAGCCTGGAAATCCGCCGCGGGCTACGCGCGGATGTTTGGGACCATCGTGCGCCGATGCCGCAGGTGCTGGTGCCGCGCTACTGGCGCTTCGGTATTCCCGGCCGCCTAGACGCAAAGGGCCATGAGCTTGCGCCGCTGGACGAACAGGCTCTGATCGATGTCGCCCGTACTCTCGCCGAGGAAAAAATCGAGAGCGTGGCCATCTGTTTCCTGCACAGCTATACCAATCCATCGCATGAGTACCGGGCCAAGGAAATCCTGCAAGGCTTACTCGCGGAAGTGTCTATCCACTGCTCTGCCGATGTCGCGCCTATATTGGGCGAGTACGAGCGAAGCTCGACGACGGCAGTCAACGCCTATGTGGGTCCGCGCGTAATCCCCTATCTGAAAGCGCTTGACGAGAAGCTCTCGGTGCTCGGCCTGCCGAACCGTATGTTGCTGGTGCAGAGCAACGGCGGGGCCGCTTCGGTCGAGGAACTGGCGCGGCGGCCCGTGCAGATGGTGCTATCCGGGCCCTCGGCAGGCGTCGGATCGATGCGGTTCTACGGCGCTGACATCGGCTCAGAGAACCTGATGTCTATCGAGGTGGGCGGCACCAGCTGCGACGTGATGCTCTCGGTGAACGGCCACGTCTCTACGGCGGACCAACTGGTTGTCGATGGCTATCACCTGTCCATGCCTGCGGTCGAGATCCACACGGTGGGCGCGGGGGGCGGAACCATCGCTCACGTGGACGCGGCCGGCCTGCTGCATGCGGGCCCGGAGGGCGCGGGCGCACGTCCGGGCCCGGCGGCGTATGGGTTGGGTGGTGTCCGCCCTACGGTTACCGATGCACAACTGGTACTCGGTCGCCTGCGGCCGGGCCCGTACGCCGGCGGCGCGATCTCGCTGGATCTGGAGCGGGCGACCGCGGCGATGGAGGAATACGTGGCGCGCCCGCTGGGTATCGGCATTCACGAGGCCGCGGCCGGCATGCTGCGGCTGGTGGAGCAGAACATTCGGCACGCTGTCGAGAAGGTCAGTACCGAGCACGGCTGCAACCCGCGCAACTTCACGCTCATCGCAGCTGGCGGCGCCGGTCCGCTGCATGGTGCTACCGTCGCGCGGACGCTTGGCTGCCAGGCGGCCTATATCCCCCGCCTGGCCGGTGTCTTCTGCGCTTTCGGTATGTGCAATGCCGACGTTCGCTACGACTATCTCCGCTCTTGGCTCGGTGACTTGGACGCTGATGACGATGGCGCGTTGTCAAAGGCTTTCGGATCACTGATGACGCAGTCCGCACCGGTGCTCGCCCACGAAGGGTTCGAAGGGGGGCAGGCAGAGTTCAGGCAGGGTATGGATCTGCGCTACCAGGGGCAACAATCTTCCATCAATATCGAGACGCCGACCCTCGATCGCGCGGCGATCCGCGCGGCGTTCTCCCGGGAGCACGTTCGCTTGTTCGGCTACGAACAACCTGCCGGTCGTATCGAGATCACCAACTTGCGACTCAGCGCGTTTGGCCGGACGGCGCCCGTACGCCTGCAGCTCGCACCGACGATCGCCGGCGACCCCCTTGCGATGGAAATGCGCCAGGTGTGGGACGAGACAAAGCGATCGATGCGCGCCACACCGGTGTACGACGGCAAGATGCTGCGCGCCGGCCATTGCATAGATGGACCCGCCGTGATCGACGAGCCATCGACCACGATTCTGATCAACCAAGGCGATCGTCTGCTAGTGACGGACGCCTCCAACTACCTCGTGGAGATCTACTGATGACTGCTGTGGTGGCGAAACCCGGAGACCACCGCAGCGGCGGCTCGACGATGGACGATCCGGTGCTTTTGGCCATCGTCCAGAAGCAGCTCGACCACATCACGCTGCAGATGGGCCGAGTGATGAGCCGCACGGCCCGCAGCACTATCTTCAGCGAGAGCCATGACTTCTCCTGCTTCATCGGGGACGCACGCGGCGAAGTTGTGTCGCAGGCCGATGGCCTACCGATCCACAGCGGTGCCGGTGCTTTCGCCTTGCGCGCCGTGCTGGCACGGCAGGGCAATGACATCGCGGAGGGTGATGTGTTCCTCCTAAGCGACCCCTACGAGGCCGGCGGCAATCATCTCCCCGACTGGACCATGGTGCGTCCAGTGTTCTCGGACGGCGTGCTGCGCGGGTTTGCGGCCAACCGCGCGCACCAGTCGGACATCGGCGGCGGTGCCGCGGGAACCTACAACCCAGCCGCGACCGAGATCTTTCACGAGGGTATCCGGCTGCCAGTGCTCCGGCTGGTCGAGCGCGGCCGCTTGAGGACCGACCTTTGGCAGTTGCTGCTGCTGAACACGCGCTATCCGGAACTGATGGATGGCGACCTGCAGGCCATGCTGGGGTCCCTGCAGATCGGCGCGGCCAAGCTGCAAACTCTGCTGGACGAACTAGGGGCGGACAGGGGCCCGGCCTATCTCGACGGCGTGTTGGAATATGGCGAGCGGATGATGTGCGCTGCGATAGAGACGCTCCAGCCCGGAACGTCCAGCGGCGAGGATGGCAGCGATACCGACTGCTTCACCGCCATGGATGTGCCGGTGCGCGTCAAGATCACCGTCGATGGTGGACGGATGACGTTCGACTTCACGGGCAGTGCGCCCCAGATTAAAGGTTTTAAGAACAGCTCGATGGCTAACACGCATGCGTCCGTATACTTGGCGGTTGCGACCTTCTTCGAGGCATCGATTCCCCGCAACTCTGGGACGTACCGGCCGATCACGATCATCGCCCCGAAGGGCACGGTCGTGAACGCGCTGCCACCGGCACCGATGACTATGAACACGGTGTTTCCCGCGATGGACATCGTCAATGCCTGCTGGAAGGCAATGGCTGTGTTCGATCCGACGCGCGCCTGCGCCGGCTGGGGCAAGAGCGTCAATGGGGTGAGCTCCGGCCGCGATCTCGATGGCGCCGCCTTTGTCATGTACCACTGGCATTCCTCGCCGGGGGGAGGCGCGGTGTCCGGCCGCGACGGCTTGCCCGTCACAGGTCCACTGCCCACGCTTGGCGGCCTCACGCTACCCAATGTGGAAACCTACGAGCACTTCTATCCCTGCCGCGTGCATCGGCAGGAGCTGCGATGCGACGCTGGGGGCGCCGGAGAATTCCGCGGCGGGCCTAGCGTGGCGTACGAGGCCGAGATGCTTGTGCCATCGGTACACGCCATGCGCAACGAAGGCCTCATGCGCCCGAGCGGCTTCGGCGCGGTGGGTGGCGCGATGGGGGACAAGGGAATGATGCTCATCAAGGAGGGCGATGCGCCGCCCCGTGCCGCACCACAGTACGCCGTCGAGCAGATGACGCAGCCGATGCGGCTGTGGACGTACGGCTGCGCGGGCGGCGGATGGGGCGATCCGCTGCGGCGCGACCCCGAGCGCGTCCTGCGCGACGTGCGTGACGGCATCGTGAGTCGCGAGATGGCGCAGCAGGTGTACGGGGTGCTGCTGAGCGGCGATGGCCGCTCGGTCGACGCAGAAGCAACACGCGACAGCCGCCAGCGACTCGGCGGGACGGCGGTATCGGAGGACTAGTCATGAAACTTCAAGAGCGCGCGGCAGTAGTTACGGGCGCTGCGAACGGCATTGGACTTGCCTGCGCGCGGGCGTTGCACGCCGCTGGCGCCAGGGTGGTGTTGACCGACATCGACGCTGATAAAGTCCAGGCCGAAGCGGCCACTCTAGATCCGACGGGACTGACGGCCATAGGCATGAGCTGCGACGTGGCCGATCGTGGCCAGATCGTGGTGGCCATCGAGACCGCCGAGCAGCGCTTCGGGCGCTTGCGCATCATGGTGAACAACGCCGGTTTCTCCCTGGCCAAGGACGTGCTCGAGGTCGACACCTACGACATGGACCGGCTGCTGAACGTGAACCTCAAGGGTACGTTCTTCGGCACGCAGGAGGCGGCGCGGCGTATGGTGGAGGGCGGGGGCGGCTCGATTGTTAACATGTCCTCGATGCAGGCTATGTTTGCGATCCCTAACCAATTGCCATATGGGATCTCCAAGGCCGGCATCAACCAGATGACGCGAGTCTTCTCGGTGGCGCTTGCGGCGCGGGGTGTACGTGTGAACGCGGTTGGGCCGGGGACCATCCTCACGGCGGCCAGCAGCCGCAATGTCCTGCAGAACCCTGCGGCGCGGCAAAGCGTCATGTCGCGCATCCCGATGGGCCGGCTGGGCGAGCCCGACGAGGTCGGCTCGGTGGTCGCCTTCCTGGCGAGCGACGACGCCTCGTACGTCACGGGACAGGTGATCTACATCGACGGCGGCCGCAGCGGCCTCAATCTCACGGTGCCTGTTGCGGCGCCAGTGATCGATCGTACCTGAGGTCGCGTCATGTCGTCGATTCTTCGTTTTGACCACGTCGTGTTGGGCACACCAGACATCGCAGGCACGGCCGCGATATTCGAGTGGCTGGGCTTCGACGTTTACAATCGTGGCGAGCCGCCGTCGGCGGGCATAGTCAACCGGCTTGTACGCTTCGATGACAATTCTTTCATCGAATTAGTGGCTTTCGTGGAGCCTTCGGTCCATCGATTCCATGCGTTGATTGGACCGAAGCCGGCCTGGATCGCCTATGCAGCCGTCGGTGAAGACCTAGGCGCGTGCGCTCAGGCGCTCGACGATGCGGGCGTGCCGCATGGAGGTTGCAAGACGGTGTCCCAGTCGACACCGGCGCTGGGGGGCTGGACCCTAGAACTCCTCGTCCTGGGCATCACGCCAGGCGATCCGCGGCTTCCGTTCCTTGTGCATGACCAGACGCCCGTAGCGCGCCGTGTCCCGCCCGTGGCGGCGGGTCGCCAGCCGTTCGGCATCCACGCCATTCGGGGGCTGACCCTCGCTGCACCGGACCTGCTGTCGGTCGAGTCGGCGCTGCGAGCGCTGGGCGCCCGGCGTGGCGATGTCCCCGTTGCCGAAGACGCCGGGTTGGCGCGGGCCGTCCGCTACGACTTCGGCGAACATTGGGTCGATGTGTGGGTCTCGAGGCCTACGGAGCAGGAGGGTGACGCCGCCCGTGTCTGTATCCGGGACGTGACACTCGCCTGCGGCTCAGGCGCGCCACCAGACGTCGCACAGCGGCACCAACTTGAGTTGCTCGGCATCAGGCTAGAGGTCGGCACCCATGGATGAAGCGCCTAGCACCACTTTGGATCTCGATGTGCTTCGCACTTTAGCGACCATCGCCAAGCACGAGAGCTTTGGCGCCGCCGCTATTCACCTGGATTGCACGCAGTCGGCCATCACTCAACAGATGCAGCGGCTGGAAGCGCAGATCGGCCAGCCCATCTTCGAGAAGCAGGGCCGCCAGAAGCGGCTGACGATGCATGGTCAGCGGCTGCTGAGCTATGCCAATCACATGCTAGCGATCAACGACGAGGCACTGCGTAACCTCAAGCCGGGCGGCATAGAGGGAGTGCTGCGCATCGGCGCGCCCCACGACGTGGCCGACACTATGTTGGTGCCGCTGTTGATCGAAGTGGCGCACGTCTTCCCGCTGATACGCATCGACATCCATGTGGGCCGCAGCCCGTTCCTGCTGGGCCTACTCAAGCGCGGGGATCTCGACATGGCGATCGCCAATCGTACCGATTCCGAACTCAAGGGCGTGGTGCTACGGACCTCGCAGACCGTGTGGCTGTGCGCGGCCGGCTATGTGCACGACATCAGCCGGCCCATCCCGTTGATCGTGGCCGACGGACCCAGTATCTTTAAGAAGCTCGCCCATGAGGCGCTGGAGTCGCGCGGCCTCGGATGGCAGCCGCTATACACATCCTCCAACCTGATCGGCATCCGCGCCGCACTGCGCGCTGGTTTGGGCGTTACAGCGCGCGGGGTGGAACAGGTAGACGGCGGCCTGCGGGTGCTGAGCGCGGCCGATGGCATGCCGGCGTTGCCAGAAGTTGTGTACCGGCTCTATGTGCGCAGCCACGTGGTCAACCCCCTGACACGCCAGGTTTTCGACCTGCTGAGCAGCCGGCAGCATCTGCTCCGCAAAGCGAGATCTTGACCTTCACCGGATGAACGACTTGAAAGAAACTGAAATTGAATCGATCGGCCAATGGCTCGCGCGTGATGAAGGTCCGGCTCGCGGCAGCGGGAGTATTCGCGTCGGGTCCATGGCGTCGGGCGCGAAGCTGGCACTGCCGTGGGTGGCCGTGCGCGGTGCGCGGCCGGGCAAGACGCTGTGGCTTCACGGCCAGGTGCACGGCGACGAGATCAACGGCATGGTGGCGGCGCTACGGTTCGTCCGCGGGCTCGATCCTCAGGCGATGGCCGGCAATGTGGTCGTTACGCCGACCGGCAATCCGCATGCGCTGGACCTTCGGAGGAAACGTAATCCCCTGGACGACCTGGACCTAGACCAGACCTTTCCGGGCAGTTCGCAGGGGTTGGTGACCGAGCGTGTGGCGCATGCGCTGATGGCGCAGGTGAAGGGGGCGGCCGACGTCCTAATTAACCTCCATACCATGAACCCGTTGTTCGGCTCGGTGCCCTATACGGTCTACAAAGTGCATCCCGATGGCGGAGTGTCGGAAGACATGCTGCTGGCGGTCATGGCGCCATTCTTTCCGTCACTGGCTTGCCGGATGAGCATCGGCGGGAAAGGCGAGCTGCCAGGCAATATTGCCGGTGCACTGGACTACCAGTGCCTCGCCGCGGGCATCTGCGCCTTCATGCTCGAGCTAGGCAGCGGCAGTTGCCTGCAGCGGGAGATAGTTGCACAGGCTGGCCGTGGATTCGACATGCTGTCACGTATTATGGGCATCCTGCCGCAGGAGCGCTGCGAGCTGCCGCGCACCCTTCGCTGTGTCAAGCGGCGCGGCTGGATTACGGCCGACGAGGGCGGACTCTTCATACCGGCATTTAAGGCGGGCGACACTGTGGCTGCCGGCCAGTCCCTCGGTGAGCGCCTCGATTTGCAGGGTGGCGCGCAAAGCATCGCACCCTTCGAGCAGGATGGTGTCCTGATCGGCCTGCGCAGAGATCCGGTGATTCACACGGGTGAGCGGCTAGCTTTCGTCGCCTGGCAATGGCAGGACAGGTCGGTTCCTTCGGTCTGGCAGTCGCCATGAGCGTGAAGCGCTTTCCGCAGCTTGCCCATTGGGGCGCATACACGGCAGTGGTTGAGGACGGGAAGCTCATCCGTTGCGAGCCATTCGCCCGCGATCAAGCACCGTCGCCGCTGCTGGATTCTGTCGTGCCCTATGTATACGGCAAGGAACGAATTACCGAACCCATGGTCCGGCGCGGATGGCTGGAGCGGCCGGGCCGCTCGGATGGGGCGCAGCGCGGACGCGATGCGTTCGTCGAGGTGTCCTGGGACTCGGCGCTCAAGCTTGTCGCAGACGAGACCAGGCGAGTGCGCGAGCATCACGGTGCGCATGGCATCTTCGGTGGATCATATGGCTGGTCGTCGGCCGGCCGGCTGCACCACGCCCGCACTTTGGCGCGAAGATTTCAGTTCCTTGGCGGTGGCTGCGTCGACCAAGTGGGCAACTATAGCTGGGGAACGGCACAGTTCATCCTGCCCTACGTCATCGGTACCGACCGTCCGCTGACGGGCCGCGTCACCTCATGGCCGAGTATCCTGGAACACTGCGAGATTTTCATCGCTTTTGGCGGTCTGGCGGTTAAAAATGGCCAAGTGACCTCGGGTGGCGCGGGCGAACATAGCCTGCCTCAGTGGCTCCGCCGCCTGGCCGCTACAGGCGCGAAGGTGATCAATATCAGTCCGCTGCGCAGTGATTGCCCGGATGAGCTGGGGGCCGAATGGATTCCCATACGGCCCAACACAGACGTTGCGCTCATGCTCGCCATTGCCTACGAGATCGTGGAGGCCGAGCGACACGATAGCGCCTTCCTCGCTACGCACTGCGTGGGTTGGCAGACTTTGTCCGACTACATTCTCGGCTACACGGATGGCGTTGCCAAAACACCGCAATGGGCTTCAGACATCACAGGTGTCCCGGCACAACGTATCGCGCATTTGGCCGTCGAACTGACAGGCAGGCGCAGTTACCTGACTGCAAGTCTTTCGGTGCAGCGAGCGCACCATGGCGAGCAGCCCTTCTGGATGCTGATGGCGCTCGCCGCCATCCTCGGTCAGATCGGCTTGCCCGGTGGCGGCTTCGGTTTCGGTCATGGATCGCTCAACGGCGTTAGCCATCCGCGTCGTGACACCCCGGGGCCGGAATGGCCCACACCGAAGAATCCTTCGGCCCTTCAGATTCCGGTTGCACGCATCGCCGATATGCTGCTCAAGCCCGGCCAGACCTACGAATTTCTGGGCAAAAAGCATGAATATCCGGATATCCGGCTCGTCCATTGGGCAGGTGGTAATCCATTCCACCACCATCAGCAGCTCGACCGCCTGCAACAGGCGTGGGCGCGACCCGAGACCGTCATCGTGCAGGATATTGCTTGGACTGCAACGGCGCGACGCGCCGACATCGTCCTGCCCGTGACTACCTCGCTTGAGCGCAACGACATCGGCGGATCGTCGCGGGACAACTTCGTTTTCGCCATGCATCAGGCCATCGCGCCGATGCACATGGCACGCAGCGATCTCGACATCTTCACCGAGCTAGCGCAACGCTTGGGATATGGCGACGCCTACACTGAAGGCCGCAGCGAATCTGAATGGATTAGCGCCATTTATGAGCGCTTTCGTCAGGCGCAAGGCGACGAAGCGGCCAAGCTGCCTGACTTCGACACATTCTGGCAGGCCGGCCATGTGGAACTTTCACCTCCGGGGCGACATTTCATTTTGTTTGAAGATTACCGTCGAGATCCGGGCGCGCATCCGTTGCGCACCGCGAGCGGACGCATCGAACTGGTCAGCGAGACGTTGCGTGGGCTAGATACCGACTGCGGCTTTCATCCGGCCTGGCGTGAACCGGTCGAGTGGCTAGGAGCGGCAACTGCCGTTGAATACCCGTTGCATCTTGTGTCGCACCAGCCTGCTGATCGCCTTCACAGCCAGCTTAACAAGACACCCGCGGTAACAAAAGGCCGCATCGCAGGCTGCGAGCGGATTATGCTGAATCCACAGGATGCGGCGGATCGTGGTCTACAGCCTGGTGACCGAGTGCGCGTGTTCAATGGTAGAGGACAGATCTTAGCGGGTCTCGCGCTTGATGAAGGTATCATGAAGGGGGTGTGCGTCATTGCAACGGGTGCTGACTACATGCCGGACCACACGGGTATTGATGTGGGAGGCGCTGCCAATACTCTCACGCTGGACATTGGAACATCTTCGCTAACTCAAGGTCCGAATGCGATGAGTTGTCTGGTCCAGGTGATGTTGTCCGCTGGCGAAGCTGGTTCCTAAAATTCGTCTGCTGACTTTGGACGAAATTCTTTCCGCGCAGGGTTCGGATTGCTCCAAGCTTCTTGCTACAATGTGCTGTGCGGGCTTTGGGTCCAGCCAGGTAGATGGGATTGACGCCCGGCTTGATCGGGTAGCGGGTGAGGTGATCGAGCGAAACTTCACGGTCTTTGTCGGCGTGCAGAGACGTCAGTAGAACGCGCCGATCGTCACGAATGGAACTGAGTTTAGCCCGGAGTCCAATGACAGCATTCGCCTAAATTTCTCACAGAATCACGGCTCTGCGGTGAGCGCTGTCGACCGCCTCATCGAGATGATCAAGCGATACCGGGTATGAACCGTTGCCGCCGACCCGCGGACGCCTCACTTGCCGCCTGGCAACTGTGGCTCCGCAGGGCCTGGTCGCTTGAGCCATTCCGTAGCCTTACCGCTACTGCTCCGCATCGCTCCGGCCGCATACCTCACCGCACCTAGCGTGGCCGCGAGCGAGCGCGAGCATGGTTATAAGCGCGTGTGGATCTACTCAAGGCGTCTGGCTGGACAGGAAGCGTTCCACGGGGGCGAGGGAATTGACCGGATCCTCCTCGAACGGCACATGGCCGAGGTTCGGCAAACGCACCAGCGTCGCGTGGGGCATGTCTCGCAGGTAGTCGGCCGCGTTGCTGATCGGGATGATGCCGTCCTTTTCGCCCCACAGGAGAAGTGGCGGGGCCTGGATGCGGGCCAGGGTCGGGGCGGGGTCGCGCAGGATCACCTGGCCCAGGCGCGCCAGGATCGCAGGCCGCACGCCGGGCGCCAGCATCATGTCGCGATAGCGCGTCAGGATCGTCTCGCTCAACATCTCCGGGCGCGCATAGGCGGCGGCCAAACTGGCCTTTAGCATTCCGCGCGGCGCGACGTAGGGCAGGGCCTGCATCATCAGCGGCGTCTTGGGGGCCTTGTCGTATTCGAAACCCGGGCTGGCGAAGCCGTCGGGCGAGACCAGCACCAGGCGCGTTACCCGTTCGGGATGCAAGGTGGCGAAGTTCCAGACGATGCGTCCCCCCAGGGAATTGCCGATCAGGCTGGCGCGCGCGATCCCCAACTGGTCCATCAGGCCGGCCAGGATTTTCATTTCG
>Ga0116227_10015309_pt1 | contig 11387 bp, 10 predicted proteins | sample S1TSphgellanicum_FD_89693 | JGI IMG/M metagenome (GOLD analysis project Ga0116227, IMG submission 89693) | Host-associated microbial communities from peat moss isolated from Minnesota, USA - S1T2_Fb - Sphagnum magellanicum MG | ecosystem: Host-associated > Plants > Peat moss > Unclassified... | reverse complement strand
TTCTCCATGTTGGGGATCAGGCCACCGACGGCAAATGCCAGCGCAACGAAGCAGGCCGCCAGCAGCCAGAACCGCCATTCTCGCAAGGTCTCGCGCATCGTCAGTCCGGGCGTGCGGGACGCCTGTAGCTGCGATGCGGCGCGCCGCTGCCCCGGATCGATGCGGCCCTGACCGGGGTCGCGAAAGAACAACAGACCGATGGGCAAAGCGATCAGCAAGGGTAGCGCGCCGATCGCCACGTAGGCGCCCCGCCAACCGAATTGCGCGATGAACCAGGCGGCCAAGGGTTTGATGACGTAGCCAAACAAGCCCGTGCCCAACAAGGAGAAGCCGAGCGCCAGCCCTTTGCCGGACTGGAAGCCGTTGTTGACGGCGCGCGTCCAAGTGATCGGCAGCGTCCCAGCGCCGAGCAGCGCGATGATGAGCCACGTGAGGTAGTAGAGCGGCAGTGAACCCGTGCCCAATCCCAATCCCATGAAACACAGGCCGAACAGCGCAACGGACGTCAAGGCGACCGGCCGCACGCCGAAACGATCGGCCGCGAAGCCCACGACCGGACTCGCCACGATCACCGCCGCGGTGGTGCAGGTGATGCCGGCGAAGATCTGTGCGAAGGTCCAGTGAAACTCTTGCGCCAGTACCGGGGCGAAGATGCCGATGGTATAGAAGGGCATCGGCGAGAGTCCCAGGGCGATGCCGAACATGGCCGCCGTCACGATGGGCCAACCGCGGCGAAATTCACTCGCTTCGCTGGATGGGCTGGCTGCGACGGTATTCAAAATGGTTTGACCACCCCGATGAAGGCCACACTGGCGATTCCCACCCAGTATACGTAGGCGAGTTTGCGGGACAGGGCTCCTTCATGCGCGAGTTGATGCTCGAGCGCCGGGGTCGGTCCGGTTTCTGCAAGCTGGCGGAAAATCACCGCCCAATGCCGCATCACGAAGCGCAACAGCAAGCCGATCACCAGCAACAACGAATAGATCAGCACCTTCGCGGCGTACCAGCGCGCGGCGAGCGGACCGCCCGTGATCAGTGAATAAAGCGCCGTGCCGAACAGCAGCGGAATGACCACGTAGCGAATCCTCTCGTCCCACAGCGTGAGCTTGAGGCCGAGCGGCGTGCCGCGCTTGAGGAAGGCGGAGAAGGTCAGGCTCATCCAGGCGAACATGAAAATCCACACCGGCACGATCCACGCGCCGAAGGGATTGACGCCGATGTACGCGCCCATCTGGAATCCCAGCGGCAGCAACAACAAGATTCCGAGGCGCGCCAGTATGTCGATGCGATAAGCCGTCTCCAGATGATGGCGACGCTCTTCCAGCGACAAATGCGGATTCAGAATGTGAAACGCGGTTTGAAACACGCCCCATTCGCCTCCCAGCCAATAGGTGAGGGCCAGTATATGCATCCACTTGAGCACCAGATAACCGGAAATGACCATGAATCCGCCGTGTAGTCAGTCGAGCTTCGACCGGATCGAGTATAGGCATGGACCGGTGCGAAGCTTTCGGCTCCCGCCGCATGTTTCGAAATGCGGGCACAAGCCATGCATGGGCGACATCACAGTTCGAGTGCGCCCGGATTCATCAGTCCCTGCGGATCCATGGCCGTCTTGATGGCGCTCAACAGTTCGAGCGATTGCTCGTCGATCACGCTGCCAAAAGGATAGGCCTTGCCGAGCTGGAAGTGGACGGCGCGATGCGCGGCGTACAGCGCAATCAAATCGCTTTTCAGAGAGCCGACGAACGCGGCGGTCTCGGCATTGTTCGGGTGCTGCGGCAGTGCTTCAAGATAGGGCGCGGGCAGCGTGTGGCGGTGATACGCGGTCTGCGCGCCCGGCCAGTAGAATGCGATCTCATAGAGAAAGGCCGAGGTTCCCATGGCCATGAACATGCCGCCATGCCAGATACCGAGGCGCTGCATGTCGGGTGCGCGCAGGCGGAAAAATTCGCGCACCGCGGCGTCGAATTGCGCCACTTGCGAGTGCGGAATATACCCATGCAGCGGCACCCAGCGCTCGCCATCCGGGCCTAAAGTATTGAACAGGGGAGCAAAAGGCATGGCGCGCACCATCGCGGGAACGGTGTTGGCAATCACTCGGCCGCCCGCCGCCGTCATGAGGCGAGTCAGACGTCGCGCCTTGGCGTGTACCTCGCTGCGCTCGTCACCCTCCAGGATGTAATGGGCCGAATAAGGGGCAAGCCCCAGCTCGCGGCTGCCGCCCCAGGCTGAGCGCACCAGTTGCTTGAGTGCGCGCCAAGGCGATCCTGAAGAATCCACGAGGGCCTTCGCGGCCGCGAACTTGGAAATACGCGCCTGACGTTTGATCTGGCCCCCGGACATGGCGGCATCCATCGCGAAATGTTCATCGTCCAGACCCTCGAGCGCCGCGCTGCGTAAACCCTCGGCCAGTTGCGCCATATCGGGAAATGCAAATGAGCAGAACTCGGCGAGCGGCCGCTTCCGGCGCAATAAAAGCGTCGCGCGCGCCTTGATCCCGAAGATGCCGCAGTCGCCGCAGAACAGTCCGGCCACATCCGGGCCGTACCATCGAGTGAACGGCGCCGCCCCCCGCGATGCGGACCCGGTACGCAGCAACGCGCCGCTGGCCGTCACGATGTCCAGGCTCACGACCGATTGGGCACTGATGCCGTGGGCCCCCGAACCGTGACTCACCGCATGCTGGGAGATCGAACCGCCCACGGTGGCCGCCTCGCCGGAGAACGGCCCAAAGAAAGGAGTCCGGAACCGTGTCCCATCCAGCGCTTGTTTGAGCGCCGCCCAGGTGATGCCCGCCTCGACGGTGACATAGCCATCCTGCTCGTTGATCTCGACGATGCGGTTCAATCCGCGCATGTCGATCAGTATCGACTCGCGCACCGACGGCAAAAAGGCATCCGTATAAGAAGCACCGCCGCCGCGCGTATAGATGGCGGTGCCGGTGCCCGCGGCGACGCGTACGGCCGCCTGCAGCTCCTCGATGCTGTCCGGTCGAACGACGGCCAGCGGCATTTCCAGACTGCGGTAGACGTCGGTGGCGTAGTCGGCGACGGCCGCGCCGAGGACAATACGCTCCGCCCCCAACAATTGGACCAGACGCTCGACCGGGGAGGTATCGAGGGCGGGAATGGACATGATCTCCCATGTAACGGTGCTCTGACGTTGACGTCAAAACCGCCGGCCGATATCCGGCCAACCTCCTTGCCCGCATACCGGCAGGCGGCGGGCGAAACGCTTCGCGTCTGCCTGAGGTTCTCTACAATTCCTCGCGCTGTCAACTCACCCACGAAGGAAGCAACGATGTCATTCGAACGGCAGATCATTCTGGTGACGGGCGCCTCGGGAGGGATCGGCGCCGAGGTATGCAAACTGCTTCGCGATCGGGGTGCCACGGTGATCGCAAGCGATCGACCGGGACACTCGGGGGAGGGCTTGGCTCTGGACGTCACGGCCGAGGCGGACTGGGACAGCGTGATCGCGCGGATCGTAGCGCAGCACGGTGCCTTGAACGGGTTGGTGAACATCGCCGGTGTGTTCACCCCCGGCATCCCCTTTGAAGAGATGAGCCTGGCGCAGTGGCGCCGGCACATGGATGTCAATCTCGACGGCACTTTCATGGGATGCCGGTTCGCCATGCGTGCCATGGCCAAGACCGGCGGCGGTTCCATCGTGAACTTCTCCTCGGGTCTTGCGCACATCATGCTGAGCGATGGAGGCGCCTATTGCGTCTCAAAGGCAGCCGTACTCGCCTTGACGCGCCTGGCCGCCAAGGCCGGCGGCAAATATAAAGTGCGGGTGAACGCCGTGCTACCGGGAGCGATCGATACCCCGATGTTGTGGGGCAATCTGCGCGAGGGCATGGAGCCTCAGGCGTTGATCGACATGTTGGTGAAACAACATCCCATCGGCCGGATTGGTGTGCCAGGCGATGTGGCCCGATCGGTCGCGTTTCTGCTCGATCCGGACAACAGTTTCATCACCGGCGCGCTGTTGGCGGTGGATGGCGGGCAGTTGGTGAATTGACCGTCGGCATGAGCGGGCGGTGCGTGACCATCATCGGCGCGGGCGTCGGCGGCATGACGGCCGCCCTAGCGCTGTTACGGCGTGGCTGGCGGGTCCGAGTCCACGAGCAGGCATCTGTTTTGAAAGAGGTGGGCGCCGGTATCTCGATCAGCCCCGGTGCTGCCGCCGGGCTTGCGTCTTTGGGGCTGGGACCCGCGCTGCTGCGTGCCTCGCTGCCCGTCGCACGGTTGGCCTTCGCGCACTATCGGACCGGAGAGATCCTGTCCTCGAGTTCGGAGCCGGAAACGACCCCCGGCGACCCCGGCTTGCGCGTGGCGCGCCACATTCATCGCGCCGATCTGCAAAACTTGCTGCTGGCGGCCGTGCGTGCGCTCGATCCGCAGGCACTGGTGCTCGGCCGTAAACTGGTGTGCTTCGAGCAGGACGCGCGCATCGTCGCGCATTTCGCGGACGGTGGCCGCGAGGAGGCGGATGTCTTGATTGCGGCGGACGGCGTGCGATCGGTTGCGCGCCGGCAGCTTTTCGGCGATGGTGTTGCGCAGTTCGCCGGTCAAATTGCGTTCCGCTGTCTGCTGCCGCGAACGCTGGCCGAGCCTTACCTGCGCACCGGCAACGCCGTGGTATCGATCGGCGAGGGGCGCATCTTCCACCGTTACCTGATCCGCGGTGGATCCTGGGTGAACGTCGTTGGCATCGCACGCAGCGATGCGTGGCCGCACGAGAGTTGGAACACGCCGGCCAGCAGCGAGGAGTTTCTCGCGCTGTATCGAGATTTCCATGCGGACGTCACCGGGCTGATTCGGCATGCCACGGGGCCCGAACTGATCAAGTGGGGGCTGTTCGTGCGCCCGCCATTGCCGCGCTGGAGCATCGACCGAGTCGCCTTGCTGGGGGATGCCGCGCATCCCATCCTGCCCTTTCTCGGCCTCGGTGCGGCGCTCGCCATCGAGGATGGCATCGTGATCGCGCGCGCGCTGGAGGAGATTCCGCGGCTCGATGCGGCACTGGAGTGCTACCAGGCCACCCGCCTGCGCCGCGTCGAGAGCGTGAGGCTGGCCTCCATCCGTCAGGGCGACATCATCCAGACCGCAGGGGTGACGTCCCAGTCATTGGCGCAGGCGCCGGCGGCGCAGGATACGCTGTTCGATTTCGACCCGTGTAGCACGCCGCTGCAATTCGCAGCGCAGGCCGCGCTTTGACCGCTATTCGGAAGCCGCGTGCGTACCGAGCATGGCCGGCAAGGTGAGGCTACACTCGCCGCCATGCATTTCAATCGTTCACTCGGCCGCGGTCTGAAAATGCTCGCCATCCTCAACACCGGCGGCGAACATCGCGTGGCCTCGCTGGCGCGCGCCGTGAAACTGCCGCGCAGCACGGCATTCCGGATACTTTGTACCATGGTGGAGGAGGGTTATGTCTGGCGCGACCCCTCGACCGACGTCTATCATCCAACCGCAATGGTAAGTGCGTTATCCGATGGTTTCGATGGCACCGCGCGGCTGGTGCAGGCGGTGCGGCCGCTGGTGAATGCACTCGGCAAGGAGCTGATCTGGCCCGTGAATCTTGCGACGCTGTCGGGAACCTCGGTGCTGTTGCGCCAGACCACGGACGCGGTGAGTCCGCTCGCGCTGGTTCGTTACTCCGCCGGCTATCGCGCACCTTTGCTGGATCGCGCCCCCGGGCGCGTACTGCTCGCCTTCAGTAATCGACTGCAGCGGCAAATGCTGTTGGATCTGCTGTATCGTCCCGATGCGCCGGAGCATCCCAGTATGGCGCGTGCGGATGCGGAGCGACTCGTGATGGAAGTGCGCGGTCTGGGTTTCGCCTGCGTGTCCAGTCCCAGCGAGTCGGCCGAACGCAGCTCCCTGTCGGTACCGGTACTTGCGGGCGGCGACATCTTGGCTGCACTGTCGGTGCGCTTCGCCCGAAGCGCCGTGACCCGGCAGGTCATCATGGAGCGATTTCTCCCGGCGCTGCGCCGATCGGCACAGGCCATGGTTGAGCGCTTCGCAGATGCGCCCGTCGCGAGCGCCGACCGATGACCTATGATGTGTTGATCAAGAACTTGAAGGTCGTGCGGCCGCTTGAGCCGGCGGTGCGCGCCCAAGATGTGGCGATCAAGGACGGGGAGTTTGCGCTCATTGCCGACTCGATTCCCGCCGAGTCGGCCGTCCGCGTCGTGGATGCGCAGGGCTTGTTGGGATTTCCGGGTTTGGTCGACGCGCACATGCATACGGGCATCTACTCGCCCCTGGCCGAGGATGCCATCACCGAAAGTCGTGCCGCGGCTCAGGGCGGCGTGACCTCCAGCCTCAACTACTTTCGCTCGGGCCAGTACTATCTGAACAAGGGCGGTCCGTATGCGACTTTCTTTCCGGAGGTGCTGGACATCTCCGCCGGTCGCTTCCACGTCGACTATGCCTATCACCTCGCACCCATGGACCGCGGCCAGATCGGGGAGATCGATCTGCTGATCGAAAAATACGGCGTGACCTCGTTCAAGATCTACATGTTCTATGGCGGTTACGGACTGCATGGCGCCTCGGCGCATCAGCATGAGTTCCTGATGATCGACCCGGATGAAAAGTACGATATCGCCCACTTCGAATTCGTGATGCGCGGTGTGCAGCGAGCCATGCAGAAGTTTCCGGAACGGCGCCCCTATATCAGCTTGAGTCTGCATTGCGAGACGGCGGAAATCATGGCCGCCTATACCAAACTGGTGCAACAGGAAGGCCGCCTGTCCGGATTGCGCGCCTACAGCGCCGCGCGGCCGCCGCATTCCGAAGGACTCGCGATCGCGATTGCGTCGTATCTCGCGCATGAAACCGAATGCCTGAACATCAATCTGCTGCACTTGAGTTCGCGCAAGGCCGTCGAGTCGGCGCTGATCATGGCCAAGGCGTTCCCGCACATCGATTTTCGCCGCGAAGTGACTTGCGCTCATTTGTGCATCGATTACGACGTCGCCACCGGGGTTCTGGCGAAGGTCAATCCGCCCATCCGCTCGCGCGAGGATGTGGATTACCTTTGGTCCGCACTGCTCGACGGGCACATCGATTGGGTCTGCTCGGATCATGCCTGCTGCCGCCACGAGATGAAGGTGGATGGATCGAGACCGGAGGAAATCTTCGCTGCCAAATCGGGTTTCGGCGGCACGGAATATCTGCTGTCCGGCCTGATCACCGAAGGGCGCAAGCGCGGTCTATCCTATAACCGCATGGCGGCGCTCACCTCGTTGAATCCGGCGCAACGTTTCGGTCTGCTGAAGAAAGGCGACATCGCGCCGGGCTACGATGCGGATCTCGCCATCGTCGATCCCGCGAAATCCTTCGTGGTTCGCGCGGCGGACTCGGAGTCTACCCAGGGCTACAGCCCGTTCGAGGGCCTCGAGATGTCCGCACAAGTCGTCGCCACCTACCTGCGCGGCGAGGTCATCTACGAAAACGGCGCCGTCGTCGGGGAGCCCCGCGGCCGCTATTTGCAAAGGCCCTATGGAGACTAATCGACGAATCCTGTTCGCGCGCAAGCCGCAGGGTCTGCCTCAACCTGAAGATTTCGCACAGGATCAGGCGGCCATCCCGCAGCCCGCGACGGGCCAATTCCTGGTGCGCAATCTCTACCTGGCCATCGAGCCGTATTATCGCAATGTGATGAAGGGCATGCCTTTGTACGGCAAGCCGCTGGCGCCGGGCGACGTGATGTTCGGTGAAACCCTCTCACAGGTGGTGGAGAGCCGGCATGAGGGATACACGGCCGGTGAACTGCTCGTGGCGCGCGGCGGCTGGCAGGACTATGCCTTGCTCGACGGCTCATCGGTGCGCAAGGTGCCTGCATCGAACGCGCCGCCCACCACCGCGCTCGGCGTGCTCGGCATGCCCGGACTCACCGGTTTCGTCGGCATGGTGTATCTTGCGCCGCCGCGTCCGGGACAGACCGTGGTGGTCTCGGCGGCCACGGGTCCGGTGGGATCCACCGCGGGACAAACCGCGAGATTGATGGGCGCGCGGGTGGTGGGCATCGCCGGGTCGGCGGAAAAATGCAGCTATGCGGTGGGCGAACTGGGCTTCGATGAGTGTCTCAATTACAAGTCGGGCGATCTTTCGGAACTGCTGAAACAGGCCTGTCCCAACGGCATTGACATGTATTTCGACAACGTCGGCGGCGATACGCTGGCCGCGGTGCTGAAGAATCTGGCCCTGAACGCCCAGATCGTGCTGTGCGGCATGATCGGAGCCTACAATCTCGATGCGCCGCCGACCGGGCCGCACTTGGGTCCCGTGGTCGTGGCCCGGGCGACGGTCAAGGGACTCGTGGTGTTCGATCATTTCGCCCGGCTGCCGGAATTGCAAAAGGTGGTGGGCGGCTGGATACGCGACGGCAAGTTCCGCTATCGTGAGGACATCACGGAAAACCTGGTGGAGGCGCCTGCCGCATTCTGCCGGCTGATGCGCGGCGAGAATTTCGGCAAGGCGCTCGTGCGCATATGACCACCATCGTCGTGCTGTTCAATTTGAAGGCGGGCGTGAGTGCTGCCGAGTACGAGGATTGGGCGCGACGCCAAGATCTACCCAACGTCAATGGACTGCCCTCCGTGCACAACTTCCGAGTGCTGCGCTCGGCTGGCCTGTTGAACGGCGCGCCCGCGCCGTATCAATACGTGGAATTGATCGAGCTGAAATCGCTCGAGAATTTTCGCGGTGAGGTCAAGTCCGATGTGATGCAGGGTGTGGCGCGCGAATTTCGCGCCTATGCCGATGCGCCGCTGTTCATCACGACCGAATCCATCGGGAGCGAATCCATCGCATCGAATGAAGCATGAAGGACGGTCAATTTCGCGGCAAAGTGGCTCTCTGTACCGGCGCCGGCCGACGCGCCGGACTCGGAGCGGCGATCCTGCAGGGGTTGGCGGCCGAGGGCTGCACCGTGGTGTTCACCGATCTGCTGCAATCGGGCGGCCCGCTGCCCGCCGGACACATCGGCAACACCCAGGAAATCGAGCAACTCGCGGCCGAGATCAATCGGGCCGGTGGAACCGCGGCCTGCATGGCCTTGGATGTGCGTGACGAGGCGCAGGTGGCCGCGGTCATCGCCGCCACCGCCGCTCGATTTGAGCGCTTGGATTTTCTCATCAACAATGCGGGCGTGGGTTTCCTGATCGAGCCGCTGCTCGAGACCTCGGAGGAACGCTGGCGCACGGTGCTCGACGTCAATCTTACCGGAGCGTTCTTGTGCACCAAGCACGCGGCCGCGCAGATGATCCGGCAAGGTCAGGGCGGACGCATCGTCAATATTGCGAGTCAGGCCGCCAAGAGCGGCCACCTGCACATGGCGGCCTACACTGCATCCAAGCACGGCATGATCGGACTCACGCGTTCTGCGGCGCTCGAGCTCGGACCTTATGGCATCACCGTCAACGCCATTTGCCCGAACCACGTCACCACCGGCTTAGGCGAGGTCCAGAATGCGTATTTTGCCAAGTTGCGCGGCTTTCCCGGCACCGAGGAATACCTTGCCGACATGCGACAGCGCATTCCGCTGCGCCGCGTCGGCCTGACCGCGGATACCGCGAAGGCCTGCACTTTTCTGTGCAGCGACGCAGCCTCGTACGTGACCGGCGAGGCGATGAATGTCAGCGGCGGCGTGGAGATGCATTGAAGCGCAAGACCCTTAAGCGTGCCGTCAAGCGCCTACCGAAGTCGGCGCCGAACACCGTGCGCCTGCCGCGCATCGCCAAAGGGCGTCGACCGGAATTCTACGAAGACCCGGCGATCGATCAGTTGTTTGCCATCGTCACGGCGCTGACCGGCGAGATCTCCGTGCTATTCGACCGCTTGGATACGCTCGAGCGATTGTTGACCCAGGCCCGGCTGCTGCCCGCGGGGGCGCTCGAAGCCTACCTGCCGGACGCATCCGCCGCCGCCGTTCGCGGCGAGCGCCGCGATGAGCTGCTGCGACGCGTGTTCGCCGTGTTGGAGTTGTACGCCGCGCGGCAGGCGGGGGCGTGAACGGGGCGGAAGCGGCGCGATATCCGCATCTGTTTGCGCCGCTGGCATTGGGTGCGCATAGGCTGCGCAATCGCATTGCCCATGCGTCGATGACCACGCGCATGTCGGTGAACCGCCAGGTCACCGATGCTCTGATCCACTACTATGCCAACCGCGCACGCGGGGGCGCAGCCCTGATCGTCACGGAACCGGTGTCCGCCGCCCGCTTCCAAATGGCGCCGCAGAAGGTACGCGTCTGGGATGAGCAGAGCGAACCCGGTCTCTCGCGATGGGCCGAGGCGGTGGAACGCGAGGATTGCCGGCTGCTCGCGCAGATTCAGGATCCGGGACGCGGGCGGCATGAACGCGGCCGCAATCCCGATGCGGTGGGCGCTTCGGCGCTGCCCGATGATCTTAGCTGGACGGTGCCGCATGTGCTGTCGATCGGCGATATCCAGCGCATGATCGCCGACTTCGCCGATTCGAGCCGCCGCTTGCAGCGTTGTGGCTTCAGCGGCGTCGAACTCTCTGCGGCCCACGGTCACTTGTTCCACCAATTCCTCTCGCCATGGATGAACTTGCGCGAGGACATCTATGGCGGCGACCTCTCCGGCCGCTGCCGGCTGCTCGTCGAGCTCATCGCCGCCATTCGTGGCAGCTGCGGATCCGGGTTCCTGCTCGGGCTCAAGCTGCCCGGTGACGATGGCATCCCGGGCAGCATCGGCGCGAGCGAAGCGGGGGCCATCGCCACGCGGCTCACGGCCGAGGGTCACATCGATTATCTGTGTTTCGCCCAAGGCTCCCATGCGGCTTCGCTGGATCGCCACATTCCCGACCTGTACGGTCCGCGGGCGCCCTATGTCGCGCTCACCCAATCGCTCAAGGACGCCGTGCCCGGCGTGCCGCTCATGGCGCTCGGGCTCATCACCGATCCGGCCGAAGCCGACGGCATACTCGCTCGAGGCGCCGCGGATCTCATCGGGCTGGGCCGCCCACTGGTGACCGATCCGGCCTGGGGCTTGAAATCCCGGCAAGGCCGCGAGGCGGACATCCGCTACTGCGTGTCCTGCAATTCCTGCTGGGCGGCCATCACTGAACATCGCTCACTGGCCTGCGACAACAATCCGCGCGTCGGTCTGGACGATGAGGTCGATTGGTGGCCGACGCCGGGGCCGCCGCAGCGGAGCACGCGGCGGGTCGTGGTCGTAGGCACCGGCATCGCCGGCATGGAGGCCGCCTGGATCGCCGCGGCACGAGGCCATGAGGTGATGGTGTTCGGCGCGGGCAATGAAATCGGCGGCAAGACGCGTTTGCTGACCGCGTTACCGGGCGGCGAGGGCCTGAGCAGCATTTACGACTATCAGGCGCTCGCGG
>Ga0116227_10015308_pt1 | contig 11390 bp, 13 predicted proteins | sample S1TSphgellanicum_FD_89693 | JGI IMG/M metagenome (GOLD analysis project Ga0116227, IMG submission 89693) | Host-associated microbial communities from peat moss isolated from Minnesota, USA - S1T2_Fb - Sphagnum magellanicum MG | ecosystem: Host-associated > Plants > Peat moss > Unclassified... | reverse complement strand
TGGTGGTGGATTTGCGCACCGGCTCGCCGCCGGACTTCGCCACCCTCTCGGTGGCATTGCAGGCGGTAAGGCGCCTGGTGCAGGAATGAGTGCGCCGCCGACTCGGGCGGAGCATTTCGGCGCGTTATTCCTGCAGCGCCTCATCGAGGGCGAAATCGCGCTGGCCAAGCACATCGGCGTGGTGGTCGAAGCGGCCGGCGATCACAGCCTGGTGCTGCGCGCACCGCTGCCGCCGAACGCCAATCACCAGGGCACCGCCTTTGGCGGCAGCCTGTATTCCCTGGCCGCCCTCGCCGGCTGGGCATGGGCCACGCGCTACTTCGCGGTGCGCGACATTGCCGCTTATGCCGTGATCCAGGAGTCGAACATGCGATTTCTGCTGCCGGTGACGGGCGAACTGAGCGCGCATCTCAAGATTCCGACGGCGGCCGAGATTGACAAGTTCCACAAGATGCTGGAGCGTGCCGGCCGAGGGCGAATCCAGCTGCGGGTCGAGCTACGCGACGGCGCGGTCGTCGCGGCCCTGTTCGAGGGACTGTTTGTGGCGGCCATGCGCCCTTAGGAGACTTCAAGTGCCGGGAAAACTCATTCTGATTCGCCACGGGCAAAGCGTCTGGAACGTCGAAAATCTGTTCACCGGCTGGCACGATGTGGATTTGAGCGATCTGGGTCGCATCGAGGCCGCGCAGGCCGGTCAGGAACTGCTGCGCGAGGGCCTAAAGCCCGACCTCGCCTTCACCTCGGTGCTGAAGCGCGCCATCCGCACGCTGTGGATCATCCTCGACACCACCGACCGCATGTGGCTTCCTGTCGAGCGCAGCTGGCGCTTGAACGAACGCCATTACGGTGCCCTGCAGGGTCTGGACAAGGCGCAAACGGTGGCCGAGCACGGTGAGGCTCAGGTCAAAATCTGGCGCCGTAGCTACGACGTGCCGCCGCCGCCGCTCAAAGCGGATGATCCGCGCCAAGCGCGTTTCGATCCGCGTTACGAAGGTATAGATCCCGCCTGGCTGCCCGCCTCGGAATCGTTGAAAGACACCCTGTCGCGCGTGCTGCCCTACTGGGAATCGCGCATCGTGCCGCAGCTTCGCGACGGCAAGAATGTCCTGATCGTGGCGCACGGCAACTCGCTGCGCGCATTGGTCAAGATGCTGGACATGATGTCGGAGGCCGACATCGTGGAATTCAACATTCCCACCGGCATCCCGATGCTGTACGAACTCGACCCGCAATTGCAGCCGGTCAGCCGCCGCTTTCTCGGCGACCCGACGGCAATCGCGGCCGCGCAAGAGGCGGTGCGGCGGCAGACCGAAAAGAAGTGAGCGCCTTGCCCTTCAAGAATCGGGCGCGATCGCAACCTTGATGCCCGATAGCTGCTCGGTGAAATCGACCTGGCAGGAGAGCCGGGAAACCGCTTCTTTGTAGTCTCCCAGCTCCCGCAGCAGCTCGAGTTCGTCGCTTTGCGGCTTGGGCAAGCGTGCCGTCCAAGCCGGATCCACATAGACGTGGCAGGTGGCGCAGGAACACAATCCGCCGCAGATGGCCGCGACGCCGTAATCGAGCTCGCGCAGGACTTCCATGATTTTCAAGCCCGTCCTGGCCTCGATTTCGTGCTCCTTGCCATCTCGATCGACTACCACCATCTGCGCCATTAAAATCTCCGTTGGACTGATCAGCCGTGCGTTCCACGCGTTAGTGTGCCGGAAGTTTTCCGAATCGCCTATATGCAATGTCGTCGGTCAGTCGCGGCCCGCAATCAACCGGGACTGCAGCAGCGCTGCCCGCGCTGCCAATTCGCCGCCGCCGCGGCCGCCGCCGCCGCGGCGCGAACTTAGGTAAAGTTCGCTCCATAGCAAGCAGACATAGTCGTAAAGCCATTGCAGAAGCGTGCAGCGCATCCATTCGGCCTGGTCCGCGCTACGCTCGAGGTAGGCCGCGAGCAAGCGCCGCTGCAGAACCTCGGGGTAGTCATTATTTGCGCTCCATCCAGCCAGATCCCAAAACGGCTCGGCAACGTGGGCGTATTCCCAGTCCAGCAATAACAACGCGCCGGCTTTGGCGCGGGGCGGCCGGTACTCGAGCAGGTTCAGCCGATGCAAATCGCTGTGGCAGACGACGCCGGTGATTGCCGGCAGCGCCTGCAATCGTTGCAGCTTGTCCTCCGCCGCGGCGGCGAGCGCCGGCGCTGCCGCGCGCATCACATTGCGCTTCTGCGCGGCCAACGCGGCGCTGTAATGGCGCACCCACTTGGCTGCGGTCATGGCGCGGCCCAGTGTCGGCACCTGCAGTGCATGCACCCGGCGCAGCAGCGCCGCGACCCGCTCGATGTTCCGCGCCACCCGGACCGCGGCGGCCGGCCAGGTGCGTCCCTCGACCCAAAGGTGCACGATGATTTCCCCCCGAGCGTCGCCGTACACCAAGGGCGGCGCCAGAGCTTGTTCGGCGGCGCGCTGCAAGACTCGCAGCAGCCATGAGCTGTTTCGAAGCGATGCGCCGTTCCGAAGCGCTGTTCCGTTCCGCGGCGTCGCGGCCACTCGCATGCTGAATGCGCGGCCATCCCGCTCCACCCGGAACGTCTCGTGCAGCGGGCCCGTGCTCAACGGGCTCACGCGCGGCGCACCGCTTCCCGGCACCGCTCGACGTGCAATGCGCTCGACCTCACGCCGCCGCATTCGCCGCCGAATTCGCCGCCCGCATGGCGCGTCGCCATTCGCGCATGCCTATTACGATCAGCACCAGATAGACGCCGAACAGCAGCATCGTTACGTACAACCTGCGGTTGAAGTACAGACCCACGCAAACCGAATCGATCACCAGCCACCAATGCCAGTTCTCGTAAACCTTGCGCGCCACCAAGAAGGTGGTGAATACGCTGGCCCACGTGACCATCGAATCCAGGAACGGCCATGCGGCCGGTGTATGGCGCCGCAGTACCACGGATGTGGCCAGCGACAGCAGCAGCACGGCCGCCAACGCAACGAGCTGCCGCGCCGCCGGCCAGCGCGCGATCGGCAGCTGCGCGCCGTCCTTGCCCCGCCGCCATTGCCAGAAGCCGTAGATCGCCATGATCGCGTAGAACACTTGCAGGAGCGCCTCCATGTACAGCCGCGCGGCGAAGCACACCCACACGTACAGGACCGAACTGACGAACGCCGCGGTCCAGCAGGACACATGTTGGCCGATCGCCAGCAACAGATACGCGACGGCGAGCGTGGCGGCGGTCAGTTCGATCCAGCTCGTTTCGTGCCAGGCACTGACGAGCTGCACCGAGAGTTGGTGGATCACGGCAAGGCGGGCGGCGCCAAGCCGGGAAGGACTTTCATGGCGTACACGAGCTGCGGGCCCTCGCCCGCGGATCGGCTCATTTCCTGCCCCAGAATTGCCAGCATGCGGTCGAGGTCGCCCCAGATCTGCGTCGACAGCGAGTTGGTCAGCACGCGCAACTCCGCATGGGTATTCAAGCGATCGATGAAAGCCTGGATCCTCGGCCGATAATCGCCGCTCAACGGATACATGCTGATTTCGATGGCGGCGCGCATTGGATTTAGGGCAGTGTAGCTTGCAAGGGCCAAGGCGTGCAAAACTGCCCGACGGCAACAGCGGAGACGCAGGCGCGGAGACTTCAGTGCGTATTTTTCAAGTCGATGCATTTACCGCGACGCGCTTCACCGGCAATCCGGCCACCGTGGTGCTGGACGCCGATGCGCTCAGCGAGGCAACGCTGCGAGCGGTGGCTCGCGAGTTTTCACATGCGGAAGTCGCCTTCGTGATGGCGGCCGGCGCAACCGACCACGATGTGCGGCTGCGTTTCTTCAATGCGCGCAAGGAGGCGCCGTTCGTCGGCCATGCCACGATTGCGGCGCATGCGGTGCTGCTGGCCTTGGGGAGGCGCAAGATCGGCGTCTGGCGCCAACATTCCGGCACCGGCGTGATTCCCGTGTCGGCGCAGCTGTCGAAATCGCAGGCCACGGTGGAATTTCGGCAGCCCGCTCCCGAGCTGGAGCCACCGTTGCCCTTGAAGACCACGTTGCGTGTGGCTGAAGCCTTGCGCCTGCCGGCCACGCATCTACACGAACACATGCCGGCCCGGGTTGCACGGCGCGGCAGCACCCGGCTGCTGGTGCCGGTGGCGCACAGCCGGCATTTGGATGACCTCGCACCGAATTTCGACACGCTGGTCTCGCTCGGTGCCGAACTGGGCGCCGAAGGGTTCTTCGTATTTGCCCTGGACGCCACGGGCGCCGCACTCGCCACCGCATCGCGCATGTTCTGTCCGGCGATCGGTATCAACGAGGACCCGGTGAGCGGCAACGCGCACGCCATGCTGGCCGCCTACCTCTGGGATGTCGGGGCCTTCGATGACAGGCCGCTGCACTTCGCCGGGGCGCAGGGCCTGCAGATGGGCAGGCCCGGAGAAGTACAGGTGCGGCTCGATGTGCGAAACGGCGATCTCGACGCCGCGCACATCGGCGGCACCGCCGTCATCGTCAGCGAGGGCACGCTCGCCCTCTAAAGACTACGCTGGACCGGCGCTGTTCAGGTCACAGCCATTTTGAGGGTCGCGGCCAGTGCGTCGGCCTTCGACTTGACGTTCTTGGCGGTCGCCAGCGCTTCGTCCAGATTGCCGCCGGCGAAAGCCGCCTGCGCCTTTGACCAGAGCGCGGTGATGTCCGCCATGGCGCTGCCCGCCGCCGCCAGGTCCGCGCCCGACAGGGTACCCTTACCCCGCGCCGCTCTCTTGCCGGGCTTGTTGCCATAGAGCTGATCGACGCGGTTCTGCAGGGCGGTCACTTCGTCCGGCAGCACCGCTGCGAGATTGGTCCATGCGTCATTCTGTTCTTTCAGTATCTGGTCTTTCTTGGCGGCTGCGTCGGTGGCGAGCGACTGCGCGGCCGTGAGCACCTTAGGCGCCGCCGCCATCACCGCGGCATAGTCGCCCTTGGCGAATGATGCCCGCAGGTCCGCCAGCTTGGTCTGTATATCCTTGAGTTCGTCGGGCACGTACTTCGCGGCCTCCGGATCCGCGGCGGATAGCGTCGCGGCAATTTGCCAGAGAAGACTTTGCGCAGCATCCTTTTGACCCGAGCAGGCCGCAAGCGCGATCGCGAGCAATACCGCATAAACCAAGCCGGTATGGTGACGCACGAATTTCAAGCGAGTAGCCATGCCCGCCGCATTCTAGCCCAATTCGCGCCGCGCCCGCTCCAGCCATTCGGCTTGCGCCTTGCGGTAGTGAGGCGGACCCAATTGCGCGCCGTCCAACAAATCCTTGAGTTGGCGTTGCGCCTCCTCGATCTTGCCGCGGCGCTTCAGCAACAAGCCGTAGCGCAGCTTCGCCTCGGCGCCCGGATAGGCGGGCGCGATACTGGCATATTGATGTTCAGCCTCATCGAGCGCGTCCTGCGCCTCGAGTGTGCGGGCATACAGAAGCTGCGCATCCATCGATTTGAAATCCGGGTTCTGTGAGCTCAGGCGCTCGAGCGCGGCGCGTGCGCCGGCATGGTCGCGCTTGGCGAAAAGAGCCCGGGCCATGCCGAGCAGCAGGGTCGGATCGTGTTCGAAAATGCCTTTCAGGCCCGCCTCGTACATCTCGATGGCCGCATCGTATTGACCACGCTCGAACAACTCCTCGGCGAGCCGCCGGCGCGCATCGACGTTGCCGGAGACTTGCACCTCGACCGCCGCACGGCGCAGATCCCGGTCCGGATCGATCATTCGCTGCATGCCCGCCTTGGCGCGCCGCGCGGTGCGGCCGCCGAACATCGCCGGGACCATCTCCACGACGCAATAAGCCAGCCAGCCGACCACCGGCAGCAGCGCGATGGCCCAGATCCACAATTGATTGCGTCCCGTCTTGATCACGTGGACGATGCAAGCGGCTTGTATCAGGATCGTTAGAATCGGCAACGCATACAACGGCGTCGTGCTCCTTTGGCTGGCGCCGCGCGGCGCGAGCCGCCGATTGTAGCGAATTACCGCGACGCGACGCGGATGCGGCGTTCAACCTCGCTGCAGCTCACCCAGCCAATGTTCGACAGCGAGTACCCCAACACTCGTTGCGAGTTCGGATCCACGCTCACCTCCAGCTCGCAGCCGTGCAAACCGCCGGGCGATCCGTCCTGCGGTTTCAGGGGCAGAAACCAGACGTAGATTTGCCGCATGGCGGTGGTGTCGATCTTGCGCGGCTCGCCGAACGCCTCCTGCAGATGGCTCACGGGCTTGCCGACGTTGTCGGCGGCGATGCGCGCCACGGGGCGCACCGCATATGCACCGCTGCACGCCAGCAGCGATACGCTCAATCCGACGGCGGCGATGACTCGCAACATAATCGACCCCTGTGATTTACGGCCGGCCCAGTGTTGCGTGAAGCGGCGCAGCGCCGCGAGCACTCAGGTCGCAGTCTGAAAAAGGGTTTGCCGCGCGCGGCGATTATGTAAATGCAGCGCATGCGTGATGCCGCGCGGCAGATCTTCAGGATGATGCACGGCGGCGATCACCGTCGCCTGGCGCCGCATGAGACCTTGCAGCAGCCGCTTCATCGCGGCCCTTTGCGTGGGATCGAGACCCGTCAGCGGTTCATCCAACAGCAGAATCCTGGCATCGGCCGCCATGGCGCGTGCAATCAGCGCCCGCCGCATCTGCCCATACGACAGTTCGCGCGGCCGGCGCAGCGCAAAGTCCTGCAGCTCGAAGAACTCGAGCCACTTGCGCGCGTTGCGTTCATCCGCGCGCGTCAAGGCATCGACCAGCCCGATGCTCGAGTAGCGCGCGCTCGCCACCATTTCCAGCACGCTCACATCGACCAGATAGGTGGTTTGCAGCTCTGGAGAAACCAGGCCGACGCGGCGCTTCCATTCGCTGATGTGCGTGCCCGGTGGACAGCCGGCGCGCTCGATGCTGCCGCCCAGCGCCGGCGCGAGGTCGCCGTACAGCAATTTGAGGAAGCTGGATTTCCCCGCGCCGTTGGCACCGAACACCGCCCAATGTTCGCCGCGCCGCAGCTGCCAATTGACCTGCTTGAGCACGGGCCGATACTCCACGTACAAATCGACGTCGGTGAGCGCAATCAGCGGCCTTGCCCGGCCGCCCGTCCGGCCTCCGGTTCGGCCTACGGTTCGGCCGGCACCCCGCGTCAAGCGCGCGGCGGGCGCTTCCGCCGCACGGTGCGCCAGGCCGCGCAACTCCGCAGGGGTCAACGCTTTGCGATGCAGCACCCTGCCGCGGGCGAGGGCGAGGATCAGCCGCGTACCGCGCGGCACATCTTGAGCGCGGTGCGCCGTCGCCACCCATGACTGTCCCCGCCGCCGCGCCGCCTCCAGCACCGCGTCGATGCGCCGCCGGTAATTGCGGTCGAGGCCGTTGTAGAACTCGTCCAGCAGCAGCCAATCCGGATCCTGCACCAACGCCCGCGCCAGCAACGCGAGCCGCTTCTCGCCGTATGACAGCGTCAGAAACAGCCGCCGCGCGTACCGCTGCAAGCCGCAGGCGCGCAGCACCCTGGCGACGCGCGCGGCCTCGGGCGTAGTGACCGGGCGCAGCAGCAGGTCGGTGCCGTGCAAGCCGGTGGCGACGAGATCTGCCACGGGCAGATTCCATCCATAGCGGGCGTACTTGTCCTGCAATTCGCCGCCGACGTAGGCCATGTGCGCTTTTGCCTCGATCAGCGGCAGCGATTCGCCGCCGCGCCGATAGCTGGGTCCGTCGGACTCGGGTGTCGGCCACACCGCGCCGCTCAACAGTTTGAGGAGCTGAGTCTTGCCCGCGCCGTTATCGCCGAGCAATGCCCAGCGTTCTCCCGGCTCGAGCCGCCAGGATACCTCGCGCAATGCCCACCGCTTGCCGCGCCGCACGCTGACCGCGTGCAGCGCAATCGACAAACGCGGCCTCATGCTTGAAGGGACCGCCAACGGCCGCCGTGCTGCGCGACCCGCCCTTCGCGCTCGAGCTTGATCAAATGCGCTTCCAGGGTCAGGCGCGCCCACGGATGCCGATCCGCGGGTACATCGTCGTAGACCAGCGGCGTCAGGTCAGCGAGGGTCGCCTCCCGGATGCCCGCGAGCCTGAGCAGCACTTTGTCCTCGCGGGCGATGCGGTGGGCGCGCAGCGCGGCGAGCACGCGCTTGGGCTGCGGCATCACATCGCCGTGACCCGGCGCGATGCGATCGAATTGCAATGGCAGCAGCTTGTCGATGGATGCTAAGTAGGCCGACATGTCCCCGTCCGGTGGCAGGATCACCGGCGACACGCCCTCGAGCACATGATCGCCCGTGAACAGCAGCCGCTCACGCTCCAACAAGTAGCAAACGCAATTGGATGCGTGTCCCGGCGTGTGAATCGCGACGACCGGACTGTCGTTCAGCAACATGCGCTCCCCATCCGCCGGTACGTGTGTGGGAACGAAGCTCTCGTCCTGGCGTCCATCGCGCGGCGGCGGCAATCCGATCACGGTCGCGCCGGTGCGCTGCTTGAGCTTCGCCACCAGGGGGGAATGATCGCGATGCGTATGCGTTGCCAATACCCAACGAATATTGCCGCCGGCCGCCAGAATGGCCTCCAGATGCGCCGCATCGTCGGGCCCCGGATCGAGCACCGCAACTTCGCGCTCGCCGAATACATAGGTATTGGTGCCGGGGCCGGTCATCATGCCGGCGTTTCCGGCCACGATGCGCCACACCCTGGGCGCCAGCGCGAAGCTGACGCCGGGCTGCAATTGCGGCCTAGTGTCCAACGTCGACCGTGGCGGCCTGCGTGCCGCAGGTCACCACGACGTCGGTGGGCAGCAGAGTGTCCGGAGAAATGCCGGGTGAATCTCGATGGGCCCGGTACAAGGGCGCGAAATCGCGCTCGTAGGAATTGCGGAATAGCTGCTCGAAACTGTCCATGACGAAGTAGGTTTTTTGGTATGCATCGATCAGGTAGTCGGTGCGGATGACGCGCTCCAGATCGAACCCGATACGATGCGGCCTCGGGTCCTGCAGGCTGTATACGGTCTCGCCGGCGGAGGAGAGAATGCCCGCGCCATAGGCTCGCAGTTGCTGGCCGCTGCGGATCAGTCCGAATTCCACGCAATACCAGTACAGGCGCGCAAGCATCTTCAGCCCGCCTTCCGCCTCGGCCTTGATGCCGGCATTGCCATAGGCTTGCATGAAGTCGGCGAATACCGGATCGCACAGCAACGGTACGTGGCCGAAGAAATCATGGAACACGTCCGGTTCGGACAAATAGTCGATTTCCTGCAGGGTGCGCAGCCATACGGTCACTGGAAAACGCCGTTGCGCCAGATGCGCGAAGAAGGTCCGTTCGGGAATCAGCCCCGGCACCGCCACAATTTCCCATCCCGTCGCGCGGCGCAGCACGCGGCTGGCTTCATCGAATCGTGGGATGCGCTGGTCCAGCTGCAGGGCTTGCAGCCCAGCGGTGACCTGCTCGGCCCCGTAACGCTGCACCAGGGCCAGTTGGCGGTTCACCAATCGGCCCCACAGGGCGTGTTCGGCGGGAGAATAGTGCGACCACGCCTGTTCGACCACGTACTCGGCATTGGCCGCGGAATAATCGCCCCGCAGCTTGACCGCCTTGGCCGCGGGGGCGGTGGGTAGTTGCATGCACGCAATGATAACTGCGTGGTAGGTTGGTCGCATCAGAGTTGGCCAAGATTCGCAGAGCCGTTACACTGTTGGCATGTCGAAATCACCGAATGCCAGACGTATAGGTGGACCCCTCACTTGGGATCAGCTTTCCCGTCCCGATTCGGATCAGTGCCAGCGTTTCCTCGCCGAGTCTCTGTCGCTGTTGCTGGCCGATTTGCTGCGCTCGGTTTTGTCGGACGCGAGTCCCGCGATGCCGGCCGAGGAATCGGCGGTCGAGCGCTACCGCAATCTCGCGGATTCGCTGGCCGATGGAGAATCGCGGCGTCGAACCAGTGTCGGCATCACACGAGCCGGACTGGCGAAGCGCTGCGTGACTTGGTTGAAACTGCTGTTGACGCCTGCGCCCAGCGGGCATTCCACCGCGGCCATGCGTGAATTCGTCGATGCGTTGGGGCTGTTCCCTGCCTTGTTCGACAGCGAGCCGTCGGCCCGTTCGCGGCGCGCGCGCCTAACCTGGCTTCTGACTCATGATCGACGTCTGGATGCCAGCACTCGCGAGGCGGCGACGGCGTTGATCGAAGCCTGTGAGCACTTGGGCGTACTTTTGTGGCCGGACGCAGAAACAGCCTGAGATGGACCTCCTAAGCGACTGATTTCTTTCGTCGTTGGAAACGAGTCCAATTGCGGGACCGACTTAGTGTCATAAGATTCAGCAAGCGTATAATGTTGGTTTACCTTATGTTTTCGCCCGGAGTTCCTAGTGCAAACACCCTCCCCATCTGAATCGATGCTCGCTGGTTCGGCCTGTGCCGACAAGTCGCGCTTCAAGTTTCAGAAACTGCTGCAACCCTTCACGTGCGAGCGTGCGGTGGTGGCGCCGGTGATGTGGTTCGTGCTGGATTGGATCGTACTGGGCGTGGCCATTGCCAGTTTGCTGGTCGTGGATGCGCTGTGGGTGAAGGTATTCGCCTCCTTGGTTGCCGCTCTGTGGATTGCGCGCCTGTTCGTGATCGGACACGACGCCTGCCACGGCTCGTACACGCCCAACAAGATTCTCAATAAGTGGATCGGCCGCATCGCTTTCCTGCCTTCGCTGACGCCGTACAGCTTGTGGGAGCTCGGTCATAATCTTGCCCATCACGGCTTCACCAATTTGAAGGGACGCGATTACGTGTGGACGCCGTATTCGCCGGACGAGTTCGCCCAGCTTCCGTGGATTCGCCGCCTGCTCGAGCGTCTGTATCGCAGCGGCGTCGGCCAGGGTGTCTACTACATGATCGAGCTGTGGTGGAAGAAACTGTTCTTCCCGGGACGCAAGCATGTGACCACGCGTCGCTTGAGCCATATCTGCGACAGCCTGCTGGTCGCCGCGTTCGGGCTGCTGTGGGTGGGCGGCTTGGTGGCGTGGGGCATCTACAGCGGCAAGTCGATCTGGTCCTTGCTGCTGTTCGGCTTCGCGGTGCCCTTCTTCTTCTGGAACTGCTTGATGGGCTTCGTGATCTATGTTCAGCACACGCACCCGCGCGTGGCATGGTACGAGCGGCGCGACGAGTGGAGCGCAAATGCCGGCTACGCGACCACCACCGTGCATATCAAGCTGATGCGGCCGCTCGACGGCTTGATTCATTACATTCTCGAGCACGGCGCGCATCACGTGAACATGGGCATCCCCCTTTATCGCCTCAAGGATGCTCAGGCGCGCCTCAGCGCCACGCTGGACGAGCGGCTCAATTCCGAGGTGTTCACCTGGCGCTACTACTGGAACACCGTGCGCCGCTGCAAGCTGTACGATTTCGCCACCCA
>Ga0116227_10015304_pt1 | contig 11392 bp, 12 predicted proteins | sample S1TSphgellanicum_FD_89693 | JGI IMG/M metagenome (GOLD analysis project Ga0116227, IMG submission 89693) | Host-associated microbial communities from peat moss isolated from Minnesota, USA - S1T2_Fb - Sphagnum magellanicum MG | ecosystem: Host-associated > Plants > Peat moss > Unclassified... | reverse complement strand
TGGATACCCCGACCCAGTTAGATCTCATTCCCCCAGCGGCATTTGCCCTCAATAAGGAACTACTATTTTAGAGGAAGGCTCGTTGAGAATGAGTTGAAATGTGCTTTATCGATTTGGACAGAGATGATGAGTGAGATCACTCCTAGGCTCAGCTTGCCAGTTAATAGTAACTTAAATTCGTAATTCGAAGTTATTTGTATCAAAAAAACCTTTGGCAAGTATTTTCGTTCTTTAGTCAGTATCCTGCTTCGGGTTTAACTATATGTAGCCACCAACTACGAGTGGAGCATGCGATTATCAACGGAGTTGTCGAATGCCGAAGAGAACTATTCAGGTCGGTGCGCGTCGTTTTGAATCGTACCGCGAGGCGCATGACGTATTTGCAGACATTTTGCACAATTACTCTCCCGGAAGCAGAGTTTCCGATGCTCACGGTGAACTATTAATGGCACTATTGGAACGCCATGACGATAGGGATGACAAAATCGGCGTAGGTATTGACCATTTTGAAGTTTCAAACGCACCTTTCAATTTGCCAAATCTATGCTTCTGGATAGTGAGAACTAATGGAACGCGGATAGACTTCTCATTCCCACATTGCTTAAAGGTGAAAGCCTGTGATTTAGCATTGGCGCAGGGCTGATGACCTCAGATACTCGATTCCAAGCATCTAGCTTCTGAATCGAAGCAGCTGTTTAAAATCGCAACTTCAAAGGCAGAAGACGAGCCTATAAAGGAGGCAGTATGTGGGGCTAACTGTGGGGCTGATTCTAAGAAATTCTAACAATCATAATAAAATCAACGTATTGACTTGTATCTCTGGCGGAGAGGGAGGGATTCGAACCCCCGATAGGCTTGCACCTATGCCGCATTTCGAGTGCGGTGCATTCGACCACTCTGCCACCTCTCCTCAGGAATAAGCTGTTCAACAGCTATTTCGAGAGCCGCGCGGGAGTATCATGGGAGTCTCAGGCGCACAAGTAGGACCGTCGCCTGGAGTCTTCGGTCTTCAAAAATGCCTATCTGAGGCATCTCACGAATTACTTGGCTTTGGCTTCCGGTTGCACGGCGAGCGGCAACGAAGCCATCTCTATCAGGTCCGAATTGATGATCGAATGATCCGAGCCTTCCAGCTTAAGGCGGATAAGCGTGTCGCCATCGAACCAGACGTCGCGATTGAAATCGCCAGAAATCTTATAATGACGGGTTGAATGTGCGACGCCATTGGCGACGATCTTTTCGTCGCCAAGATCCTTGGTCTTGATCGCCATCCGTTTGCCATTCGCCGTGTCGAAAAGCTCCGTCTGTGCGCTGAAGCCTTTGTCCCAGAGGCTTGCCGGGCGCAATGTTAGCGGCGCATCGGAATGGTGTCCGTCCGCGACAAGATCGAGTTTATCGGCCCCTGACGTCACCGACACATTATGGTTCGTACCATTATCATCCGTTTTCGACGTGAAGGCGACGAGGCGGCCTCCCTTCCAGCTTTCGGTTGCCTCTTGATTGAACCGATACACCTCTACCAACATCACTTTCACAAGAATTTTCGTGGAAACTTTCACTTGGGTCGCATCACCCCTTCGCTCCACATCCACACTATTCGTGCCTATTTTCGTGCCCTCACGGATGATATCGTAGGTTTGATGAGTTTTCGTCGGCGCTGGCGGAAGTTCAGCGGCAGCCGGATAGAGCGGCAGCGTCAATAGCGCGAGAGCCACTACTGCTTTCGTCATAACTACCTCCCAATCGATTGATAATAAATGCTTGTCCCAAAAAAATGACCGATTTGGGACTTCAACCCTATAGCGTCGAGCTGATTTGTGCCAATAGGTCGCGTCAATGTTGGTGCGGGCCGCGCGAGGGACCAGCTTTTCCCAAGCTCAGCAGCGGCTCCGCCGCCCGCAGGTTCGCAGGTTCGCTTTGCTCAATATTCTGCTTCCCGTTTTCGGTCTCGTCGCTGTCGGTTACCTGGCTGCATGGTTCAAGCTTTTAGGACCGCAAGCCGATACGAATCTGTCGGATTTCGTCTTCATCATTTGTCTCCCGATTTTGATCTTCAAGACGGTCGCGACGGCGGTCCTGCCGGAGACCCAGCCCTGGGGCTATTGGATTTCTTATTTTCTTGGGGTTGCAATCGTTTGGACGATCGCATCGGTCGCCGGTAAACGCTGGTTGGGATGCGGTGAGGTCGAGTCGGTCGTCGCCGGTTTCGCGTCTGGCCAGTCGAACACGATCTTCGTCGGCATCCCGCTGATTCTGAAAGCCTATGGCGATGCCGCCAATGTGCCTTTGTTCCTCCTGATCGCAATCCACTTGCCCTTGACGATGACCGCCGCGGCAATTCTGATGGAACGCGGCACGGGCGTTTCGGTTTTTGCCTTGCTCAAGCGGCTATTCTTGAACCCGATCGTGCAAGGGCTCTTGGTCGGGCTTTTGTACCGTTTGAGCGGCTTACCTTTCGGCGGCGCGTTCAAAACCGTTGCCGACGATCTCGCAGCCGCCGCCATCACCTGCGCTTTGTTTGCTTTGGGCCTCTCGCTTCACCGCTACAATCTCCTTGGCGGTTTGAAACTTGCCGGACTCATTACCGCGCTCAAGATAGGGGCGCATCCCGGCCTCGTCTGGTTCTTCGCCTTCAAGGTATTTGCAATGCCCCCGGTATGGTCGGGCGTCGCCGTGCTCTTCGCGGCCATGCCGACCGGCGTCAATTCTTATCTTCTCGCCGAGCGCAATCAGGCGGGTGTAGCCGCGGTGTCGAGCGCCATTGCGCTCTCCACCACACTATCGCTGCTGACATCGGCCTTCTGGCTTTGGGTCTTGCAGATCGGGTGACAGCTTACAACCGCGAGAGCGCCTCCCGCGGCATCAGCCCGAGCCGATTGTAAACATCGGCAACTGAGAGCCCGTCTTGGCGCAAGGCGCGCAAGGATGTCGCGCTGCGGCTTTTGGATAATTTGTGGCCCATCGCGTCGAGCACGAGATCGTGGTGATAGTAGGCAGGCTCCGGCAGGTTCAGCACGTCTTGCAGCAGCCTATGCAGTGCGGTCGCCATAAAGAGATCCTTGCCGCGCACCACGGTCGTGACCCCTGCGCGCGCATCGTCGACGACGACGGCGATATGATAGCTGGCCATGATATCCTTGCGCGACAGAACCGCGTCGCCCCAAAGTTCCGGCCGCGCCGCGATTTGGGTCTCCTCGCCAGAACCATTGCATTCTCTCCACGTCAACGGGCCACAGAGACATTGGATCGCCTTTTCCATATCGATCCGTTGAGCGGGATGTTGACCGGCATCGCATTTTTGCCGCCGTTCGGCGTCCGGCAGGCTTTTGCAGGTACCCGGATAAAGCGGTGCCTCGTCCGGGTCGCGCGGCCAGCCGGGCGTAACGCCGACGGCATTCGAAATATCGCCGCGCGTGCAAAAGCAAGAGTAGAGCAGTTTTTGCGCTGCAAGCTGGTCGAGCGCGGCTGCATAATCTGAAAAATGTTCGGATTGGCGCAGCACAGGCTCTTCCCAGGCGAGTCCAAGCCAAGCAAGATCCTCGTAGATCGCCTGCTCGAACTCCGGCCTGCATCGCGCCGTATCGATATCCTCGATCCGCAGCAAAAAGCGCCCGCCGCAGGCCTGCGCCATCTGGTAATTCAAAATCGCCGAATAGGCGTGGCCAAGATGCAGGAGGCCATTCGGCGACGGCGCAAAACGAAAGACTGGCTGCGCATTGGCTCGGGTCATAGGCGGTTTACCTTTGGCTCGGCGGTCATTTGGGCTTGGCTATGAGCGTCATTTTGCCGAAGGGCGCTGCCATATGTAAGAGGTGCTTTCGCGGGAGGAAAGCGTTAAGAGAGGCGCGGCCAGCCGCCGCTGGCTTTCGAGGCGCGCCAAGAGGCGGGCACGGACATTAACCTCCGGATTTATACATGGCGTCCACACTTGACGGGCCGCGGATTACGCCCAAAGGCCGCGCGGCCAAGCAATTGATCGTTTTCTTGCACGGCTATGGGGCCGACGGGCAGGATTTGATTACGATCGGCAAGCAATGGCAAAACATGATGCCTGACGCGGCCTTTGCCTCGCCGCATGCTCCAGAGGTTTGCGACCAGGCCCCTGTCGGACGCCAATGGTTCCCGCTCGATACATTTGAGCCCGAGGAGCAATGGGCTGGCGTCAACAAAGCGGCCCCTGCGCTCAACGCCTTTCTCGATGACGAATTGAAGCGCTACGGGCTTGACGATTCGCGGCTGTTTCTCGTCGGCTTCAGCCAGGGAACCATGATGGGACTGCATGTCGGTTTGCGGCGCGCCAAGGCCCCTGCCGGTATTCTCGGCTTTTCGGGCGTTCTCGTCGGTCCGGAATTTTTGAGCGAAGCCAAGGCGAAATCGCCCGCGGGCAAGCCGCCGCCAATCCTGCTTGTCCACGGGAATCAGGACGAACTCATTCCGGTTGAAGCCTTATTTATTTCCGCCGACGAATTGGCCAAAGCCAATATCCCATGCGAATGGCATCTTTCCAACGGCCTCGGCCACGGGATCGACGCAGGAGGCCTGACTCACGGCGGCCTCTTTGCCTGCAAATGCTTGAAAGTGGAGATTCCTAAAGAAGCCTGGATGCGGCGCTGAATCCCGCGAGCCCTCGCTCGCTCAGCTGCACTTTCCAAGCGGTGAGAGCGGCGTCACAGGCTGCAACACCGGCACCCATTTCTGCTGGGTTCTTTCAATCCGCCGCGCCGCGACCGGGCTGTAAAGCTGCTTCATCGCCTCGATGACCAAGAGGCCCGCGCCTGGCAACGACAAAGCCGCGCCAAGCCGCTCGATCGCCGGGGCCGCGCGTAAAAACATCCGGCGCCGGAACGGGGGGGCATAAAGCGCTTCCGTCCAATGCGTCGGCGTAAACCAGGTCTCGCGCATGAGATGATGCAATTGCGTGCGCGAATAAGGACGGCCATGTCCGAACGGCGTCGTATCGAGCCTCGCCCAAAGCCCCGACCGGTTTGGCGCGACGATCAGCAGGCGGCCGCCCGGCGTCAGGATACGCCAGATCTCGGCCAGGAGCTCAGGCGGATGATCGGTTCCTTCCAGCGCATGGACCGCGATCACGCGATCGATACACGAATCAGGCAGCGGAAGCAGAGTCGTATCGACGAGGGCCGAAGCCGATAGGCCGGACGAGGGCCAGTTCACCACGCCCTGTTCCGCGGGCATGAAGGCAAGCACCCGCACGGCCTCGGGACGGTAGACGGCGAGATAGGGCGTCGCGTAGCCGATGCCAAGCACCGACAGACCCGTGCAATTCGCAAATTGCTGCCGCAGAATGCGCCCCACAAGCCGGCGTGTCATTTCACCCAGAGGCGAATGATAGAAGGATCTGAGTTCGACAATGTCGAGCGGCATGAAAACTCCCGCACGATCCTTTATGGAAATTTATGACCCGCTCTCGGCCCGATAGCCCGTCTGTTGAGCGCCCGAAAGCGCCATGAACAGTGCATCGTCCGCGCTGACCTCGGCATTGGGCGTCGTCAGCAATGTATCCCCATAAAACACCGAATTGGCGCCAGCGACGAGACACAGAATTTGCGCCTCGCGGCTTAATTCGGAACGCCCGGCGGAAAGTCTCACACGCGCCTTGGGCATCAGAATGCGCGTCGTCGCGATCATCCGCACGAGATCGAGCGGATCGGCCTTTTCGCGCAGGCCCAATGGGGTTCCGGCGACCGGCACCAGAGCATTGATGGGCACGCTTTCTGGATGCGGATCGAACCCGCTCAAAACCTGGAGCATGGCGGCACGGTCGGCAACGCTCTCGCCCATTCCGATGATCCCGCCACAACACATCTCGATCCCTGAGCCGCGTACGGCTGCCAGCGTCGCGAGGCGGTCCTCATAGGTACGAGTCGAAACGATCTTGCTGTAATAATCCGGGCCTGTATCCAGATTGTGGTTATAGGCGGTAAGCCCCGCTTCTTTCAGCCGATGCGCCTGGCTCTCGTTGAGCATGCCGAGGGTCACGCAGGCTTCCATGCCCAGCGCGCGGACCCCCTTCACCATTTCGATGACCGCGTCGAATTGCGCTCCGTCACGCACCTGGCGCCAAGCCGCGCCCATGCAGAAACGGTCGGCTCCAGCCGCGCGGGCAAGCGTTGCATGTTCGAGCACGTCGTCGACGCGCATCAGGTCGATCGCCTCGATATCCACATCGCTGTGATGCGAGGACTGCGGGCAGTAGCCGCAATCTTCCGGACAATGCCCTGTCTTGATGCTGAGCAGGCTTGCCTTTTGAATATCGCTTACGTCTTGATGGGCACGATGCAATGCGTTGGCTCTCGAGATGAGCTCCAGCAAAGGCAAATCATGGATAGCGAGAATTTCCTCGACCGTCCAATCGTGGCGGACAACGAGTTCCGCTTTATCGTCCGCGCCTCGAGACAAGCTGCGCCTTTCTTGGTTAGGCATGATCAAGGCTTAACGGGCCTTCCGCCTCCGGTCAATCGAGGGACATGGGGCGTTCCCGGCACATCGTCTTGACCGTTACAGGTGGCAGCGGCATTTCCACATCACTATGTCTGATTAGCAATCCCCGGTGAAATCATGATCGAAGCCGCCTTCGCTGCTCTCAGCCAAATGTTCACGCCACCATTCCGCCGCGTGCTTTACAAAACTCTGGCTTTGACGCTGGCACTTCTCGCGGTGGTGTTCGCCGTTCTCGACACATTCGCGGTTCATTTCATCAGTTTGCCCTACGCCTGGGCCAATACGCTTTTGTCAGTGCTGACAGGTCTCGGCCTGATCGCCGCGCTGGCCTTTATTGTTGCGCCCGCTTCCTTTGTCGTTGCCGGGTTCTTTTTCGACGACCTCGCGGAGGTGGTCGAACGCACCGCACAGCCGCCAGGGCCCATCGGCCGGGCCCCGCCGGTGCTGGATACGATCTGGCTCGCCATAAAATTCGCTTTGGTCGCCGTGCTCGTCAATCTGATCGCGCTTTTGCTGCTTCTTGTGCCCGGCATCAATGCGATCTCATTTTTTGTCGCCAATGCCTATTTGTTCGGACGAGGCTATTTCGAACTCGCGGCTTTCCGGTACGTGCCGCTGGCGAGCCTGCACCGATTACGCCAGCGCTATGCTTTGAGACTGTTCGCAGCGGGGCTTTTGATTTCAGCCTTCGTTCTTGTCCCGATCCTCAACCTTCTGACACCACTCTTCGCCACAGCCTTCATGGTACGCGTCGCCAAGGATATTTTGCGGCCGGAGCTAACTGGTAAAGCGGTTTGAGGCTCAGCAAGCATCAGCGTTCGTGCGCCCTCAGCGCGCGTTGCCGATTTCGTTTGGCCGGGATGGCTCGCCTGCACCGACATTCAAGTGCGAAGTGTCGATCGCATCGCGCGAGACATTATGGGGTGAAATGATTCTCTCCCCGCTTGCAGGCGCTAAAACCTTCAATCCCTCTCCAGTTGACCGATTAGCATGGACACGGATTTCGCCAGGCGAAGCTCCGCCGAGACTGGGTTTGCCCTCATACGCCGACCCGGCCGGGCTTTGAGCAAAAGCGGCCGCCGCGACGCTCAGGGATGATGTTAAGGCGATAAAGATGACGCGGGAGATATGCATCGGGGATGTCCCAATCTCAGTGAACCGGACACAGGATTTTTAACAGACGGCACGAAATAAGTCGATCAGCGTCGCTATTCGGCCATGCCCGCCCGTGTCAATTTTTAGCCGCAAACGTCGAGACAATCGTATTTCATTCTGGAAGACGCCATGCTTCGTCCGCTTGCTATCACGGCCCTTGCGTTGTCATCTTGTGTGCTGGCGAAGACCGCCTCGGCTCAATTGGCGCCGCCAGTTTGTCCCCAGGGAAGCTGGGCGCAGCGCTCCAATGGCGGCTGGATATGTTCGAAAAGCACAACACCTCCGGACGATTCAACCTCCAAAAGCACAAACAGGGGCCCGAGAGCCCGTGGCTCGCGCGGCGGCGGCATGAATCAGTAAGACCCCGAAGCGAGCATCGAACGGCGCAGCCGCTACTCTCCGGTTAAATCGCTTGTTTCATACCGCGAATACGATTCGCCATAGCCTGCATGATGTAGATCGCGAAATTGGGAACTTCGTCGACCATGAAACGAAATTTGCGTTTATCGATCACAGAGACTTCCGCCGTTTCTTTGACGCGTGCGGTCGAACTGCGGGGAGCATCATCTATCATTGACATGAAGCCGATCGCTTCATTCGGTCCGCAGAGCTCGACCACTTTGTCTTTGATGAGCATTTCGACGCTTCCAGATTGAAGCACATAGAAGAAATCGCCAGGATCGCCTTCTTTGAAAATTGTGTTTCCAATCTGAAAAACCATATTGACGCCGACGCCTTTGGCAAATGTTCGCATATCAATATCGGGCATGCTTCCATCTCCGTGGAGATCACAAAACTACAAATCTTTATCGCCTCATTTTAAAGCCAGCGCCGCGTCCGGGCTTTATAAGCAAGATAGACAGAACCGAATTTCCGCCCGAGGTAAGCTTCCTCGTGTTCGATAGCAAGTTTGGTCATCGCGATTACGGCAAACGGCAGAACGATCAAAAACCACCAGGAATTTGCAAAAAAGCCGGCTCCCGCCAGCACGATGCACAAGCCTAAATACATCGGATTGCGGGTGAAGCGGAAGACCCCGTCCGGAACAACAACCCATGTTGGACGGGTTGGGAGTGTCGCTGTTCCCACTCTCAAGAAACTCCATTCCGCGGCCAGCGCTATGAAGCCACCACCTATGATGATGAGAATTCCAAGCGTGTGGACTGCGCCTTGGTCATCCGACACCAAACGCAAAGGCAGCTGCCAAGACGCCGCCAAAGCAAGCGCGAAGGCCGAGGCAAAGATCACAGGCGGCCAGGGAAAAGGAGAGGATGCGTCGATGGGCTCGGACATCATTTTTGCTAGATCAATAGGTGCGGCGCTCGCGCTGTGATGCGGACTCGCCTCTCACTCCCTTATAGGCCGCGTACTTTTCCGTCGAGCTTGATAAAGCAAAGAAGGCGCGCCGACAAAGCGGTGCGCCTTCTTTAATCAGAATGACTTCTAAAGTTTTAGGAGCGGAATTCTTTGACCGGGGGCGAAAAGACTTCCCCTTCAGGATTCCTGATTTCGACAGCGGAATTATCGTCGAGATTTTTCCAAAACCCCTTCGTAAACGCATCATTCAAAATGAGGGTCAGATGATGATCGTCTAAAGCCCGAACGGTCATCGGAAACATACCGCTCGGCTTGACGGAGTAAGATTCAAGTGCTGCCATGCTGAGGATCCTTTTTCTATTCAATGTCTATTGGAGAACGCCCCCGAGCGGACATGGTTGCATCTCTTTTCAAATATTGGCCCTCTTAGATCCCCGGAAGCATCGAAAGAAGCATAGAAATCAGCGCGCATGGAAAGTGCGCCCCCCAATCTGCATTTATGAAGAATAAATTGCTGATCGTCATGATGATCACGGAAATATCATCATATCCACGTGAATGAAGGATGTTTACTCTCCGCGGCTCCGCTCATTTCTGCGTGAACAGCGAAAAATTATAGAATCGATATCGTCTTTTACTGTAAGCAATGGATCCCGTTGTTAGAGAGATTTAGCACCGGCGTTCCGTCGTTACCCAACGCCGTGGACCTAAGCCTATGCCGCACTCTGAAAGTTTACGCTCATGATGGGCATCGTCAGGCTGGCGCTTCAGCGCCCCTATACGTTCGTCGTCATGTCGTTTTTGATTTTGATCTTCGGATCGATGGCGGCACTAAGGACGCCAACCGATATTTTCCCGAATATCGGTATTCCCGTCATCAGCGTCATCTGGAATTATAACGGTCTGCCGCCAGACGACATGGCAAATCGTATCGTCTCGATCCACGAACGCACGCTTTCGACGACCGTCAACGATATCGAGCATATCGAATCGCAGTCGCTGCCCAATTACGGCATCATCAAAATCTTTTTCCAGCCAAGCGTGAACATTAACGCGGCGCAGGCGCAGGTCACCGCGATCTCGCAGACCATCCTCAAGAATATGCCCGCAGGCGTACAGCCTCCGCAAATCTTAAGCTATAACGCATCGAGTGTGCCGATCATCCAATTGGTCGCATCGAGCAAAACCCTGTCACAGACTGAACTGTCAGATCTGGGCATGAACTTTATTCGTCCACAGCTTGTGACGATCGCTGGCGCTGCCATCCCCTACCCTTATGGAGGGGCGAGCCGACAGGTTCAGATCGACCTCGATCAGCGGGCCCTGCAATCTTACGGCCTCACATCGACCGATGTCGCCAGCGCGCTTGCGATTCAGAATCTGATCACGCCAGTTGGCACGCAGAAGATCGGTAAATTCGAATATACGGTCGATTTGAACGGGTCACCGACCAAAGTCTCCGACTTCAACGATCTGCCGGTCAAGACCGTGAATGGCGCCGTCGTCTATGTGCGGGACGTGGCTTACGTGCATGATGGCAGTCCGCCTCAGACGAATGTCGTGCAGCTCGACGGCCGTAAAGCCGTTCTCATGACCATCCTCAAAAATGGAGCCGTCTCGACACTCGATATCATCGGCGATGTCAAAACCCGGTTTCCAACCCTGACAGATGGTTTGCCGGCGGGCCTCGATCTCAAAATGGTCAATGATCAATCCGGTTTTATCCGCTCGGCCATCAGCGACGTCGTACGCGAAGGTTTGATCGCGGCCGCCCTGACCGGACTTATGATTCTTCTGTTCCTCGGAAGCTGGCGCTCGACGCTGATCATCTTCGTGTCCATTCCGCTATCCGTTCTCAGTGCCTTGATCGCCTTGTCGGCGCTCGGCGAAACGATCAACGTGATGACGCTTGGCGGCCTTGCCCTGGCGGTCGGCGTGCTCGTCGATGAGGGAACGGTCACCATCGAAAACATCAACTGGCATCTCGAACAAGGCAAGCCGATCGAGGCCGCGATCTACGATGGCGCAGGCCAGATTTTCATTCCAGCGACCGTCTCGCTCTTGTGCATCTGCATCGCTTTTGTGCCCATGTTCGGACTGGGCGGCGTCGCTGGCTTTCTGTTCAGGCCGCTCGCGGAAGCTGTCGTCTTTGCGATGATGGCGTCTTACATATTGTCACGGACTTTGGTTCTGACGATGGCGAAATATTTGTTGCGCGCCCACGACGAACATCACGCCAATGCCCCAAGCCGCAATCCATTCGTCTTGATCCAGCGCGCTTTCAACAATGGATTCGAGCGGTTCCGGCTCGGGTATCTCGGCGTTTTGAAACTTGGATTGAGCTACCCTCTGCCGCTCGTCGCGGGCTTTCTCTGCTTCGTCGCCTTGTCTTTTAATTTGGTGCCAGGCCTCGGGCAGAATTTCTTCCCGGACATTGATGGCGGCGTCATTAAAATTC
>Ga0116227_10015302_pt1 | contig 11392 bp, 5 predicted proteins | sample S1TSphgellanicum_FD_89693 | JGI IMG/M metagenome (GOLD analysis project Ga0116227, IMG submission 89693) | Host-associated microbial communities from peat moss isolated from Minnesota, USA - S1T2_Fb - Sphagnum magellanicum MG | ecosystem: Host-associated > Plants > Peat moss > Unclassified... | reverse complement strand
TGGCTTGCTTAACATCATCAACCATAACCCCTACAGATTATATACAGGGTGTGCAGGATGGTTTTAACCCGGTTATTGTTACCGTTTGTGCCGTTAAAGCTATATTCTTCGGATTCATTATCACATCCATTTGCTCATACCAGGGTTTTTATACCGATGGCGGCTCGCTTGAAGTTGGCCAGTCGGCTACCCGTGGCGTTGTTTGGAGCTGTATCATGATATTATTTGTGGATCTTATTATTTCACGCCTGCTACTATGATCGAAATTAAAGACATCTACAAATCGTTTGGCGACAATGAAGTGCTTAAAGGCATTTCTGGCAAATTTAACCCCGGGGTAACCAATCTGATCATCGGTGGCTCAGGGTCTGGAAAAACAACCCTGCTGAAATGTATGATCGGTCTGCACCACCCCGAAAAAGGCAGTGTGGAATACGATGGCCGTGAATTTACGACCATGAATTTTGAAGAAAAAATCGAAATTCGTAAAGAGATTGGGATGCTGTTCCAGGGTTCCGCCCTATTTGATTCCATGAGCGTTGAAGAAAACATCATGTTCCCACTAAATATGTTTACTGAGCAATCGCGTAAAGAAAAACTGGAACGCGTAAACTTTTGCCTGGAACGGGTAAACCTCGAGGGCAAAAACAAATTGTTTCCGGCCGAGCTTTCTGGTGGTATGAAAAAGCGTGTAGGTATTGCCCGTGCCATCGCAATGAACCCAAAATACCTGTTTGTTGATGAGCCCAACTCTGGACTGGACCCTAAAACTTCCATCGTTATCGATGAGCTGATTAAAGAATTGACAGAAGAATACAATACCACCACCATTGTAGTTACCCACGATATGAATTCGGTAATGGGTATTGGCGACTATATCCTTTTCTTACACGAAGGCAAAAAATTCTGGGAAGGCTCCAATAAAGAGATCGCCCACACTGATGTTCAAGAACTAAATGATTTTGTTTTCGCAAGCCGTTTCATGAAGGCCGCAAAAGACAAATTTTAATATATACCCATTTTTATGATAAGCCTGTTAACACCCACACATTGGAAAGATTATGAGTTGATTGATTGTGGTGATTTTGAAAAATTAGAACGTTTTGGAAATTTAGTGCTTTCCAGACCAGAGCCTCAGGCTGTATGGAAAAAAACATTGTCGGAACAGGAATGGAAAAAGAAAACCCATATCCGTTTTAAAGGTCGTTCGGCTACTTCCGGCGAATGGATTAAAAGTACCGCCCAATTGCCAGACCGCTGGAACGTGGAGTATACCAACGATGATGTCACTATCAATTTACGATTAGGCCTGACCTCTTTTAAACATGTTGGCGTATTCCCTGAACAAGCTGTAAACTGGGATTACATCTCTTCTTCTATTAAAAAATTCAAAACCCCGGTTCCAAAAGTACTGAACCTCTTTGCCTATACCGGCGCAGCGTCTTTAATTGCTAAAGCGGCTGGAGCAGATACCACTCACGTAGATTCGATTAAGCAAGTCGTAAACTGGGCCAACGAAAACCAAGAACTATCCAAGCTGCAGGATGTCCGCTGGGTAGTAGAAGATGCCCTCAAATTTGTGAAAAGAGAACTGAAACGTGGTAAAAAATACAATGGAATCATCCTTGACCCACCTGCATTTGGCCACGGCCCGAATGGTGAGAAATGGAAACTGGAAGACCACATCCAGGAAATGATGTCTGAAGTGGTACAATTATTGGATCCTGAAGAACACTTCCTCATCCTGAATACTTATTCCCTGGGATTTTCTTCTGTCATCGTAGAAAACCTGATCAAAACTTCATTCCCACAGGTTAAAAACCTGGAAACGGGTGAGCTTTATTTACAGGCGACCTCAGGAATCAAATTACCTCTTGGTGTTTTCGGAAAATTCAATTCCTTCAAATAACATAAAAAGGCGTCGGTTACTCAAGCCGACGCCTCTAAAACACACCTAATCCAGTAAATACATACTGCCGAAGCTTCTTTAAAATGGGAACCTTAACTCCATTCGTATTATTTAGAGACATTTTAAATAACACCAACAAGTATACTAACTTATTTAGAACTATTCCAAACAAAATGAAAATATTTTACATAATCCGAGTAAAACGCCCAGCTATATTCATCTGATTTGGTATACTTGTATAATTTTAATCCAGCAAGATTAAACAACAATAATTTTTGTATTTACCTTAAAAAACAATTATAATTTATGAAATTACCTCACCTGGCAGGCGTCATTTTAATCGGAGCAGCCACTTCCATGGGCTTATTTGTCAGCTGTGCATCCGATGCCAAGAAAGTAAACGGAAAAACAAACACAAGGGCGACTGGCGATAGTACTGTTACCGAAGTAGAAGACTTAAGAAAACCGGTCGATACAGCAAAATACAATGCGTTATTAAAAAAATTAGCGAATGGCGATACCACAGGAAAATGGCCTGTAAAAAACCAGCCATATCCATTAGCTGGTGCAATTCTTCCTTTTAAACGTATTGTGGTGTATTATGGAAACTTACACTCCAAAAAAATGGGTGCACTTGGTGAGTATGCACCAAAAGAAATGTGGAGACGATTGGACGCTGAAGTGAAACACTGGGAAAAAGTAGATCCATCAACTCCTGTACAACCAGGATTACATTACATTGCAGCGGTAGCTAGCGGAACGCCTGGTAAAGACGGGAAATACATCAACCGTATGGCAAACAGTCAAATCGACTCGGTATTGGCCATCGCTAAAATGCGTCCGAATACCATCGTTTTTTTAGATTTGCAAGTAGCCTTAAGTAACATCAAGGCAGAGCTTCCACACATTGAAAAGTATTTACAACTGCCTTTTGTACATTTAGGTATAGATCCGGAATTTTCTATGAAAGATGGTTCCCTACCAGGCAAAAGAATTGGGACCTATGATGCTGCAGACATCAACTATGTATCTCAACACCTCGCTGATCTGGTAAAAAAATACAATCTACCTCCAAAAGTATTTACGATTCACCGGTTTACTAAAAAAATGGTGACGAATTACCAAAATATCAAATTGCGCCCGGAAGTTCAAATTGTAATGCACATGGACGGATGGGGAGAGCCAGAATTGAAAAAAGGTACTTACCGTCATTTTATCTATTCAGAGCCAGTTCAGTTTACAGGGTTTAAGTTGTTCTATAAAAACGATTTGAAAAAAGCACCCAATCAATTGATGACACCAGAAGATTTGATGAAGCTGAAACCTATTCCGATTTACATTCAATATCAATAGTTCAAAATCTGATTAACAAAAGCGCCTCCGACTAAACCGGAGGCGCTTTTATTTTTGTGTCACACTACTGGCTCTTCTTTAAAAAAATCCGAGCTGACCTTTATCGTCAATTTTAATATCGTCCGGATTGGTAATTTCAAAATCAACTTCTTTAACAGATTTAGTTTTAGGCTCTTCCTTTGATACTGCCGTTTTTACGGTTGTATTCTCTTGAACAGATTCTTCTGTCTCCACTCCTCTATTTTCCTTTAGTACCCGTCTTTCAACAGCCTTAGCAGGGTCTGCAGCTTTAGGACTTGCAGTGCCCCATGCTTTTTTAGTTTTTTCCGATACAGCAGGTTTATCTGGTACAGCCGGGCTTTGTTCTGCAGACGGTATAGGCTCCTCGTTTTTAGCACTGACTACTGGCTTTTCAACCGACTTTGTTTCAAAAACCTTTTTTGGTTTGGGTGCCAGAATCGGCACTTCAGGTATTGCTTCATCTTCGATCACTTTTACTTGAAAAGCGTCCTCCATGTTTTCGCCTGTGACCTTTCCGGCTGATTCGTCCACATTATCGTCAATACCTTCAGCTACAGATCCTGCAGCTTCCACATCCTGTGTTTGATTGTCAACAAGATCTCCAGGTCTTTCCTCTGCTGAAGCATCAGTTTCAGAATCAAGATCGGTTGCGGTAATTTTAGTCTCGGACTCCAACTCTTCTTCTTCGTGATTGCTGATGGTGATTTTTTGAACATCATGAGCAGTAAGCCTGTTTCCATTGGCCTTAATGCCTTTCACATCGATAAAATCGGCCAATAAGATTTCCAGGGTTTCCGGAACTTGCGTTTTACCTTTCAACACCTCAACAATCAGTTTTGCAGCAGGATTACTGGTTAGGTGATGGAATTTAGACCCAGCCTCCTCACTAATCAGACTCATTTTTTTACCTACGCCAATCACTTCAAATACGAATCGTTTGATGAAATAGTTTTTAGCCTTACCTTCATAATGCACTACCGTAAATGGTTTTTCCGGATCAAATTTCTGAATCAGTACCAAGTCTGCATCAAAGTGATTACTCAGTTCAAAGGTGCTCAGTTCATACCAACCATCTTTATGAACCTGCAGGATCTTATCATCGCCATCAAACTCGCCCAAATATTTACCGCGCCCGTCCACATTCAAACGTCTAAGCAGATCGTCATACCAGATTTTAAGCCCAGACAAGGTAGATACCCCCTTGCTTTTGAACAAAACTTTCTTAATCGGGTATTTAGAAACAATGTTACCCTGTGAACCACGCCCTTTAATCGCAATATCAGCGTAATCCAGGTCGAACTGTAATTTCTTTAATTTGGTATGCGGTTTTAACTGTACGGTTACCACCTCTGCTTCCCCATTTGGATTGGCTGTAAAATACAATACTTTAGAGCCTTTACTACCTTTGGTCAGGTCGTATTCCTTATCGCGGGTTACGCCCACGACCGCGAAACGTTTGATATAAGAGACACCACTTGCGCCATCTTTATAAATCATGTTGTAAATGGTACGCTCATCGCCCTTTTTAAAGACCTGGGCATGTAAGATACCTTTACCTACAAAAGTTTTATCTGCAACTTTAGTAATGATGCACTTACCGTCCTCTCTAAATACAATAACTTCGTCGATATCTGAACAATCTGCAACGAATTCATCTTTTTTAAGACCTGTACCAATAAAACCGTCTTCGCGATTCAGGTACAATTTAACGTTAGCTAAAGCTACTTTAGACGCTTCTACCCGATCAAAAAGACGGATTTCGGTTTTACGCTCCCTACCTTTTCCATATTTATCTTTCAATTTCTGATACCAGGCAATGGCGTATTCGGTCAAGTGTCTCAAATGGTTTTTAACCGCCTTAATATCTTCTGACAATGCAGCCATTTGATCATCCGCTTTTTTAACGTCAAAGCGGGTAATGCTACTCATTGGTTTATCGATTAGCTTTTTAAAATCTTCCGGTAAGATCTCGCGATAGAGTTGGGACTTAAAAGGTTCAAACAAGAGGTTTAAAACATCAACTACAGTATCGAAATTGCCTGAATTTTCATATTCCGCATTTTTATACATGCCTTCCTGGATGAAAATCTTTAGCAATGAGCTGAAGAAAATCTTTTCCTGAAGTTCGTGTAACCTAATTTCAAGCTCTTTCTTTAACAGCGCCTTAGTATTTTTCGTATTTTCAATGAGGATATCGTTCACACTCAGGAACTGAGGTTTGTCATCCTTGATGATACAGGTATTTGGCGAGATCGACACCTCGCAGGAAGTGAATGCATAAAGTGCATCGATGGTAACATCTGGTGAAATTCCGGGAGCCAGCTGCACTACGATTTCTACATTTGCTGCGGTGTTGTCTTCAATTTTCTTAATCTTAATCTTGCCTTTATCGTTGGCAGACAAAATGCTGTCTATGACCGATCCGGTAGTCGTACTGAAAGGAATTTCGGTAATGACCAGTGTTTTTTTATCCTTCTCTGTGATTTTAGCGCGTACGCGTACTTTACCTCCTCGCATGCCTTCATTGTAAGCGGAAAAATCAGCCATACCACCGGTAAAGAAATCGGGTAAAATATTCGGACGTTGTCCCTGCAAAACCTCGATAGAGGCATCAATCAGTTCCACAAAGTTATGCGGCATGACCTTGGTGGCCAAACCTACAGCAATACCTTCAGCCCCCTGCGCCAGCAACAAAGGGAATTTAACCGGCAAGGTAAGCGGCTCATTGTTACGCCCGTCATAACTCAACTGCCAAACCGTTGTATCTGCATTGAAGACCACCTCATTGGCAAATTTAGACAAGCGGGCTTCGATATAACGCGGTGCAGCAGCGCTATCTCCAGTTACCGGATCCCCCCAGTTACCCTGGCAATCAATCAGCAAATCCTTCTGCCCGATCTGAACCATGGCGTCCCCTATAGAAGCATCCCCATGGGGATGGTACTTCATGGTATTTCCAATTACATTGGCTGCTTTATTAAACCTTCCGTCATCCATCTCTTTTAAAGAGTGCATGATTCGTCGTTGTACAGGCTTTAAACCATCATTGATGTGAGGTACCGCCCGATCAAGAATTACGTAAGAAGCATAATCGAGGAACCAGTTTTCGTAAAGCCCGTTAATTGGAATTACGGTATGTTTGTTTTCATCGTTTACGTTTTTTTCAATTTCTTCGCTCATCAAAAAAGGATTGTATGCTGTAAATATAAGACATGATTGTTGAAATACTAAGTTTGAATTTTGAACAGACTTAAACCTCCAGCCGTGCTTCGACAAACACAAAAGGAAGCAGGTTCTTAATCCCCTTAACTTTGATAATTTCACCCCCGATGCAATAGAAAAGGACTTCTATTTCCTGTTTCTGCTTTTGTTCAAATTCTGCCATGACCTGTAAACAGGCCCCGCAGGAAGTCACCGGTTTTTCGATCACAAAGTTATCAGTTTTTGCGGTAATTGCCATACTTTCTATCACGGCATTTGGATCGGCGGCACCAATTGCAAACAAAGCGACTCTTTCCGCACATAAACCTGAAGGGTATGCTACATTTTCCTGGTTACTGCCCAACATGACCCTTTGGTCTTTTAAACGAATTGCCGTGCCCACCTTAAACCTGGAATAAGGCGAATAAGAATTTATTAAGGCTTCCTCTGCTTTTAAGCACAACGCGTAATCAGATCCACTTAATTCTTTAATGCTATTAAAAACTTCATAACTCACGTTTAAATTTCGATAACTCATATTCATTTATTTTTTATAACTGAACAAAATATAGACTTTTGTTCATTGTTTTAAACAATTAATTCAATAGATTGTAATATACTAAAATCTATTACACACCTCCAATGGCATGGTTTTAGTTGATAACAGACAATACATAAACTTTCAATATAGGTCAATTGAATAAATATATACGCAAAAGTCTTAAAATTATTCTTTGGGTACTAGGCAGTCTCATCCTGCTGGTCGTGCTTATTGCGCTGTCTTTAAATATTCCAGCGGTTCAAAACTTTGTCAAGGACAAAGCCATAAGTTATTTAAAAAATAAAACGCATACTGAGGTTAGGCTGGAAAGCATCAAAATCGGCTTGCCTAAAGACATCATTCTGAATCAGTTTTACATCGAAGATAAAAAGGGAGACACTTTGTTGTATGCGCAAAAACTGGCGGTTGACATCAGTTTATTCAAATTACTCAACAATAAAGTGGAGATCAACAGCATTAGCCTCCAAAAAATCAGGGCCAATGTAACCCGGATCAATCCAAATACGGCATTCAATTTCTCCTTTTTAGTAGACGCTTTTATGTCAGAACAGAAAAAACCGGAAGATGAGGTACAAAAAGACACCACCTCTACCCTAAAATTTTCTGTCGGAAAAATAGACCTGGAAGATATAGGTATTGTTTACCGGGACGACGTAGCCGGCAATGATGTGAAACTGAATTTAGGAGAATTTAAAGCGAACATCAAAGACTTTGACCTCGACAAACAACACTATGTGATCCGGACACTGGCCCTGAAAAACACTTCACTGAAATACCTGCAGCAAAAGCCCTTAACACAACTTCAGGCACACTTGCAACACAGCATAGATACGGCAAAAACTGAATTGGGGAAATTACCCCTGGTTGAAATTGAAGATTTCGCATTCAACAATGTGAAAATAGGCTTTGACGATCGCCTGTCCAAGACCAGTGCAGATGTAAATTTAAATAGCATGGTACTAAACAAGCTTTTTGTAGACCTGACCAATAGCAATTATAAAGTAGAGGACGCTAAAATCAACGACAGCAAGCTCGATTTTAAAACAGCGGCATCAGACATGCGCGCAAAACTTGATTTGAAGGAATTCTCTTTGAGCAAATTGATTGCAGACGTGAAAAACAATAAATACCAGGTGGATGATGCCAAGTTGAACAAATCTACAGTTGATTTTGCTTTTAAACCAGCAGCAGCAGTAAAAACGAGTGGAAAAGCAGATACCACAACCAACACATCAGGAATTTCTTTCCTGGCCAATAGCTTAAGTCTCTCGGATAATGCAGTTAAGTTTGACAACCTGGGTGCTAAACCAGGGAAGGGCATGGACTTTAACCACCTCAACATAAATAGCCTGGCTTTATTGGCAGAAAAACTCTCCTATAGTGACGCGGGCATCAAGGTCAACGTCAAAGATGGAAAACTAAAAGAAAAAAGCGGGTTTGTATTGAATCAGTTGAAAGGCGATGTCATCTATTCGGAGAAACAAACCAAAATCAATAACCTGGTGGTCAAAACCCCAAATACGAGTATAGAAAACAATACCCAGCTCGATTATACCTCGATGGAAGATTTAACGAAACATCCGGAACGGGTAAAAATCTTTATGCAGGTTAAAAACACCACCATTGGCTTAAAAGATGCCGGTTACTTTAGTGATGCCATACCTGTAAACTATCGCAACGAAAAGATTAAAGTAACAGCCATGGCGCATGGTTATATGAACAACCTGGTGATTCCAAAACTACAGGTTGACGGATTAAAAAGCACACACATCGACATTAGTGGAACAGCTAAAGGTCTACCCGATGTGAATAAAACTGTACTGGACCTGAACATTAAGAAATTCTCCTTAACCAAGAGCGACTTATTGGTTGTAATCCCGAAAAACACTTTACCGGCTAACATTACTTTGCCAAACAGCATCAATGCAACAGGTAAATTTAAGGGTTCTATGACCGACTTCAATACGGGCTTCAACATCAATACCGATATGGGTTCGGCTAAATTACTAGCAAATATGAAGGGCCCTAAAGGGAAAGAAAGTTATACGGCAGACATCGACCTGAATAATTTCAATATAGGCCGACTGATTAAACTGGCACCACAGTTGGGTCGGATTACCCTGAAAGCCCATGTGAGAGGTACCGGTCTGGATGCCAAAAAAGCTGCGGCAACCATCGACGGACAAGTGCTTAGTGCCTATTACAACAAATACACCTATCGGAATTTAAATCTGAGCGGCCGTTACACACAACAAAAGCTGGATTTGAAAAGCAATATGGCCGATGCGAATGTTAATTTTACTTTGACCATGCATGCAGACATTGCTGGCAAATACCCAGCCGTCCGAGCTAATGTAGATTTAAAGCAGGTTGACTTGCAAAAATTAAACTTCAGTGCGACCGAATTTAAAATTGCCGGACTGATTAAGGCGGACATTAAAACTGCTGACGCAGATTATTTGAATGGCGACATTACCGTAAATGGCTTACAGGTAGTTAAAGAAGGACAACGTTTCAATGTAGACACCATCACGGTACATTCAGAAGCAACTGCAAACCACAACCTACTTACCTTGCGTTCGGAATTTCTACGCGCTAAAATTGATGGTCAATACCAGTTGACTAACCTCGCTCCCGCCGTGATCAACCAAATCAATAAATACTACCAGTTTGGGACGGTAGCTAAAATTCCAGATCAACGATTTAGGTTCTTTGTGAATTTTTACAATCCTAAAATCTTAAAGAATTTTGTACCGCAACTCAGCAATTTTGCGCCTTCCCGCATGTTTGGTTTACTGGATACGCGAAAGGACAGTCTGGTAATGAATGCGGTATTTCCAGAGGTTACGTATGGCAGCTACCGCGTAGATAGTACCCGGTTAAACATCAACAACACGGATCAGAAATTAAATTATCAATTGACCATTAAAAGCTTGCAAAGTCCTTCATTGGCTTTCTTCAATAATGAGATCAGCGGTTCGGCAGTAAACAATGACCTTGGACTGAATATCTATTTGCGCGATAGCAAACGTAAGGATAAATATGTATTGGCAGGTATCTTTAAATCTATAAATAAAGATTTCAGGTTTAGTTTTGACCCGCAGAAACTATTTTTAAACTATGATAAGTGGATTGTTTCACCTGACAATTACCTCCAGTTTGGTGCTTCTGGTGTTCTGGCCAATCAGTTTAACCTGAGTAATGGCGGACAAATGTTGAGCATCAACAGTGAAAATCAAACTCCAAACGCGCCGTTGGAGGTGAAATTTAAAGATTTCCGCATCGAAACCCTTACGCGCTTTGCTGAAGCAGATACTGCATTGGCAGGAGGAGCTATCAATGGTACTGTAAGTGTGAAAGACCTGAATGCAAGCCCTAAATTTGAAGCCAACTTAACAGTCGACCAACTTCGTTACCAAAAGGACATGCTGGGCACGCTACGTATTGCTGTAAACAACAACACCGCAAATGCCTTTGAGACCAATATTGCATTATCCGGTGTGCACGAATTGAGGGCAAGCGGATTCTATTATACGGCTCCGCAAAGCGCGCTTGACCTGACTTTGAATATTGATAAAATTGATCTTAAAGCTGTAGAAAGCTTATCGATGGGCCAGATTAGAAATGGAACGGGTAAAGTAAGCGGAGAATTGTCTGTAAAAGGCACTTTAGATTCACCAAAGGTGCTGGGAGATTTGAAATTTAACCAGGCAGGCTTCAATGTGGCCTATGTCAACTCCTTTTTCAGAATGCCGAATGAAACGATCAGCTTTACAGATACAGGGATTGATTTCAACAAATTCACCATCCTGGATTCATTAAACCAGAAAGCCATCATAACAGGCGGTATATTGACTACCACATACCGGGATTTTAAGTTTAATATGGACATCCGTACCAATAATTTCCGGGCTTTAAATTCAACAGCACAGGATAATGAGATGATCTACGGAACGGTTTATTTAACCAGCAACATCAAAGTACGTGGCGACCTGAACCAACCAGATGTAAACATGACGATCAAGGTAGAGGATAAAACGAAATTCTTTTTTGCAATGCCTCCAGATGATCCGACAATTATCGACCAGGAGGGCATTGTTCAATTTGTGGATTTCAAAGCAGCTCCATTTAACGGTCAAAAAGCACTGTCTGTTTCTGATTCGATCAGCAAAGCGCCGATTAAAGGGGTGAATCTGAGTGCCAGCATTACCATTGATGCCGGAGCCGAACTGAATGTGGTGGTCGACCCTGCCAATGGAGATAACCTGAATATTAAAGGCGAAGCGAATTTAACTGCAACAATGGATCCAAGTGGCAAGACAAGCTTAACTGGCAGGTATGATGTA
>Ga0116227_10015300_pt1 | contig 11393 bp, 6 predicted proteins | sample S1TSphgellanicum_FD_89693 | JGI IMG/M metagenome (GOLD analysis project Ga0116227, IMG submission 89693) | Host-associated microbial communities from peat moss isolated from Minnesota, USA - S1T2_Fb - Sphagnum magellanicum MG | ecosystem: Host-associated > Plants > Peat moss > Unclassified... | reverse complement strand
CGCAAGGTGGGAGGGTCCCCTATATAAAATATTTATTTTTTAAATTTTCAAAGGGAAGGGACATAAAAAAAATTTAAGGCCCCCCCCCCCCCCCCACCCTCCCTCCCCCCCAAAAGAAAAAGAAAAAACCTCTTTAGCTTACAAAAGATATAGAAGGAACAAACAATTTATGAAAGGGATACTTATGAAATAAATAGAGTGAAAAAAACTCAGTTCCTTTCAAGTTTCAAAGAGCCATAAAATCAAACACACCATCCCCACCCCCAAAAAACACACATACACACACACACACACAAATGAAGATGTTTGAGCCCCTTTGTTAAATAGCTTTTGAGTATGAGGTCAACTTGAGATGGATGGATGAATTTGGATGTGTCTATGATTAGCATCCAAATTCTCCCAATTCTCATATCTACATTTTGAAGACTTCAAGGAGCCCATCATTCATTATGCATTTTGAAAATTTGTGGTTTTCTTCTTTGGAGCAAAAGTTTGAGGATCAAAGTAATAAAAAAATTCAGCATTGGGCAGCCTGTAATTTTAGAAATTTTGATCGGTTTGAACATTCGACCTATTCGCAAGATGAAGTTAACTTGACAAGTTGACAATGTAGCACTTTCAATATGGAGTTGGTAATTTGGCGTTGTGAATTGATAATATGGCAATGTCAACTTGGCAAAATGGCAAAGCTAATGTCTACTTATCATTTGAGAAAGTGGACTTGATAAACAAGAAACGTCAACTTGGCAATATAACAAAATCAGAAACTCAAATTGGCAAAATAACCAACCCGACAGTATTCCATATCCAACTAATGTTTTTTCTTTCAATCAATTTTGTAATGTAGACAAAGTGACAACCATCCAAAAGAGAATATAGCCAAATTTGGCTATACATATATAGCCAAATTCGAAAAAAAGAAAATCACTGGGTCTAACCATACACATTCTTGTTGTTTTATTTTTTATTTTGCTGAAACCAATACAACTATCACCTTCAAAGTCTTTTTATGGAGTTTTCCCTGCAATATTATATATATTTATATGCAGTGTTTCTTTCTTTTTGCAACGTATACCTCAAGAGTCTCTCTATACCTTAAGTTTGGTTTTGTGTTTTTTGTTTTGTTCCCCCAAGTTTTCTGATGTAGCACCATTAGTGAGCATCCCAAAAAAATTAATTCATTAGTTGGTGGCATGTTTGTAGAAAACAGGCACAAAAACTGCCCCCTAAAACTTTCAAAAACTGAGTTGAAAATGCACTGAATTTTTCTCAAGGAAATAATTCTAAATTGTTTCGGTGAATTTTTCCTTTGATTTTTTCAAATTGTAACTGAAATTTTATTTCTAATTTTTTAGAGGTTCCAATTTTGCAAAAAATTAGTCACCAAAAAAATTCACTGCTTTAGGTTGAGATGCTTGCTTTGTACAGGGACAAGTTGAAATGAAATGAATCTTAATCCTTCAAGCTTGTTGCACTCTTGAATGAGGCGGATATACTAGGTACTGACTTTCTTTATTGGCCTTGCCTACCAAGCAAGGCAAGGATACGGTGTTTAGATTCATTATAGAGTATAGTAGGTTAAGGGATTTTGGCCCCCTAGGTAATAATAGGTCTATTTTTTATATGGGGATTTCTGAAAGATGATAATTTGCTCTTGTGTTGAAACTTGAGATTAGTTACAGAGTTATAATATCTTGAGGGATTTTGGTTTCTTTTAGAGGATTTTCTGAAGATTATATTTTTGCATGGTGAAATATTTGAGTTTCCATAATTCTTCTTCTTTTGCCTTCTTAAGATACTTTTTAAATGTAAATGGCAAGGCCAAAGTGTGACACACCCCTTGTTAGATATTGTCTCTCAAATGCTAGTCAATATCATGACTGAATCTTCCCTTTTACTTCTTCCTGAATGCCAAAGGAAACTAGGATGCAAATGTTTGTATAATGTGCACAATGAGCTAATAAGCACTAATATTTTGTCAAGAAAATTTGGCAAGGAATTCAACCATTAAATAAAATCAATGGGCGGAAGAAGTCTCTCCAGGCTAAGTACTCCTTGCAGCACATGGGGGGATCAATCATACTGATCCTTATTCCCCATAGCAAGTTTTGTACACTATGAACTCTTAGCATTTTTTGAAGACCAAATGTGGTCAGACCTCTTCATTAAAAGTTGGCTCTTCATAGAAGAGTTGTGACTCTTCAGTGGATTGCTAATATAGCTGAACATTGGTGCGTGATTGAAGCAGATCCTGACCACCTTCAATTTTTTAGGGTTTGGAGGTGAGGGGATTGTAGGGTGGGTGGCCAGAGTTGGGTTGTGGTTTTCTTGAATAAGAAACAGGACTTTAAACAGAGTACAGCTTCCTTTGAAATTGTGAAGTAAAGGACTCAAGGTGTAGTTGAAATGCAAGCCCAAAAAAATGATGGAACATGGGAGGATTGTGGTTGTCCCCTTGGCATGGGGCCAAAGCATTTTCATGGCGGTGTGGCAGTGCTCCCTCGCCTTCATGCATGTATGCTGTCCAAGGATGAGTACTGTAAACACTACATTTGCGACCAACATGCTTACAATAAGCTAGGTTCAGCATCAAAAGCCACACCATTAGGAAAGTGGGTTGCTCAGCGGTTAAAAGAAAGGCGCTTATTTGTTGTTAAACAGCCATTTAGAGCACCATTGCCACCACAACCTTGGCATTCTGATGAACCAAGTTCCCAACATGTGCCTTTAATACCAGGCTGGAGGGCATGGACTCCGATCAACAAAGAGCTGCAAATTGACGCGGAGTGTCCGCAGGATTATGATGATCAAATTATGGATCTATTTGCTTGGATTGGAGTACAAGAGACATGGAGACAAGAAGAAATGAGGGACTCTGCAGAAGCTTGGATTCTTGCTTGTGGGGAAGATCCTACATCAAAAATCACCCGATCAGCTTTGCTGAAAGTAGACCGTGTGTTTGTGACAGCCGACATGGAATTCCATAGCTTGATGACACAGGTGTGGGCAAAGATTGGTACCTTAACAAGGACTTTAAAACTAGGCCAGAAAATGGGTCATCTTAGACAAGTACTTGATATTCGGATAGATGCTGAGATCCATGTATGGGGATGTGACCATGTATTCAACTTCTAACACATCCAGAACACAAGAAGAAGAAGAGATGCAAAGTTGCCCACTCACTGGCTAGTCCAGGAAAGTTACACACATAACTACAACTATAAACAAACACTCAAGAAGCTGACCAAAGACAATTACAAAAAAGGAAAATCTCATACAGGACTCCAGTTGCAGGTGAACCCAAAACTACAGAGCTCATGAAGGCAATTAAGACACCATTGCCTCAGCAGGAATAATAAACATTAATGCTTGCACCAAAACATACCTCTCATGAGAATCACAAAATCTCCATTCTCATGTGAGAGGTTAACACTTCTTTAACCAGCCACAGAGAATTCCAAAGAAGGAAAGACAAAACAGAGAACAAAGGACCAAGAAACAAAAAACAAATAAAACACAGAAGTGGTATGAACAACAATTCCAGTCTGACACTTGTTCAGGGACCATCAACAGTAGCATGTATAATGACTTCTCTATCACAACTTTCCCACTGACTTCATCAGCTCCCTACAGTGGGTAAAGGCCAGTGAAAACACCAATCTGCATACTGAGTTTCTGCTGCACATCCAGAAGCAATGGGAAGACTCAGCCATGCTACTGGCTAGCAACAAACAACACAAGGAGACAACAAAAAAGAGAAAAACATGACAGGATAAACAAAACACACAGAAAAGGACAGCAGAGAAGAACAAGGACCAAGTGGGCTTACAAGAAGCTCCCCACTCAAGACTATATACACAATACTCCAAATGCTGAGATTCCAAAAAGGAATTTTTCCTTATTGAGCAACCCTCTAGTCCTCTTTAACAATCTTTAGAGGGTAGACAATAAGACAGACCATCTGAGAGACAAAGAATTCTTTACAACTACAAAGCCTCAAAAACCTGTATACTTGACTATCAATAACTCCCAACTTAGCAGCAATTGAGATATTGGAATGAAAATGAGGCAAGTGAATCATTTAAATACCTGAATACTCTGGTGGAGAATGTTTGTCAAAGATATCACAGGATATGCCTGAAGGACATTGTTTCACATCCAGATCCAAGACGTTACAAGAGAAGCCTTTAGAAGTACAATTCAACTTACAATATGTTTTCAGGTATATGCCGCAACCAAAAGAGTCTTGGTTTAGTTACGTAAAATTCTGAAAGTCTGGAAAATCAGGAACCAAAAAAATCATCCAAAAACCTATGAACAAGGGGCAATCTATGAAGCACAACAGGACATGTGTTATTCTTCAAGAGACGCTTTAGGAAATCAAACTCATAGGAAAAGAGATAGAAATTAGCTAAATAGACAGCACAATTAGTACCCATTAGGATATCAATACATGTCCATGAGCACAATGACCAAAATGAAGAAACAAATTATCTAGCAAGAAATCCATCCAAGAGATCAAATCTGAAGCCTCTGCAACTTTAAAGCTATGAAGATTTTCAACAGAATCTCTTCTTTATTCAGCCACAAAAACCTGAAACGATGAAACTTCAACATCCAATGAAACACTTTATTGATCAGAACTTTCATACAAGCTTTTAGATCAAGTAGGTCAATTTTAGTGTATACAGTTGAGAAATCAAAAGACCACAACAGGAGCAGAGAAGTTTTATCAACTTCCAATCTTGAAAAATCAAGTTGTTTTATTACTTCCACTACTCCTGTAGAGTCATTGAGAATCCAACAAATAACACAAGGAACATCTGCCTTTCCGCGTTTTGACACCCAAAGGTCATTGACCCTAGGAAAAATAGCTCTGTAGAAAGAACTCAGCAACTTAGAAACTTCAGTGACAGAAGTAGAGCTCGCTGCACAAATAAATGCTTGAACTGAAACTTGTAGAGCAGGGGGAAAAAAAAGCATGTGAGAGCTACAATCAGAGGGGTACAAGCACCCATTTGATTCCAGAAAATATGCAGCTGGATACAACATTCATGATCAAATTGAAAAACATTTCAAAGTCAAATTCATCAAACATAGAGGCTATGAGTTTATTTCTGTGTTTGTATGTAGCCTCTTACACATTCTGATAGAGCATTCGGACCAAGCAAATAGAAACATGATCATGGCTGTTCCATTCAGTAGCAATGCTGATGCTTTTCGTTCTCTCTATAATTCTCTGCAAACCTGCACATGAAACATGGCAGAAGAAGAAGCAGTAGTCAAGCCACAACTTCAAAGCCATTTCTGATTGAAAAATCTCTCTGTGTCAGGTAATCTTGTTATAAATGTAAAACCCCATGCTAAGCTAAGCTAACAGATTCAACACTAGTTAAACATCTGAGAAAACTACATGAACTCCAAACCCTAATTGGAGCAACCACATCCTGCAAGCAAATAGATTCAAACCCTAAAAACCAGATGGCAATTACAATTGATCTCCCACAAATTATTCAAACAAGATTTGGAAAGAATGAAAAGAAAAAAAATTTAATCCATTCTGGAGAGTGCGTTTCTGTTAGATTAAACTGGAATGCAACCAACAAACAAATAAGAAAGTACCCTATCAGGTAGCAAAACTAGGCAAATGCTGCAGTCACAGAGTCCGGGATACTGGAGGGAAATGAGGTGGGATTCATCAAGCTGAAACTGAAGAAAAGGATAGCAATGAGACTTAGGAAAGAACCCGATTCACAAAACTAGTAGAACTGAATCTTCCCACCATAACAGCAGTCATATACTCCGCTAGAGGGTCAGACGTTCTAGGGTTTCGAAGGAAGAAGAAAAACAAGACATTGAAGAAGAAAGCAGCTCGAATCTGCACAAAACCTCTAAAATACATGTGCGGCCCAGAAGCTGGTAACTTGAAATCCAGGATTTAGAAGGAAAAAGAAAAACAAGACATTGAAGACGAAAGCAGCTCGGAGCTGCACAAAACTTCTAAAATGCATGTGCAGCCTAGAAGCTGGCAATTTGAAATCCGCAGAAGGTACGCAAATCTTCACAGAAAGTGGTGATTTATTTTTTTTGAAAGTGGCATTGGAGCATCTCTCTCTGATCCTTCACCTTGAATGAGGCGATCCAACGAGAGTTATGCAACGATATAGACGAAGATGCTGAGCAGAAGAGCGTCCTGAAGCACCGCGAGCGCATCGAGCGACCCAGAAGCACCACAGCGCAGCTGAGGAAAGAATAAGAGTCGAGGTCCCCAAATGCCGTCCCAAAGTGATGTCCGTAAAATCTGGGGATCTCGAAACTCTGTACATCCATCCGACCATGGACATCTGTCCGACTTTGTCCCCATCTTAAGTGGGGCTGAGAAACATAAATAAAATTCAAATCCATTAAATTTTGTTACAATTTAGTATTGAAATGTTGTAAATAATGTGTACTTAAGTTATAAAGATTACTTTCAATTGATTAATTATTTGTATAAAATGTAATTCAACATATACTACAATTAGGACTTAGGGTTAAGAATTTAATTTTTAAAAATATTTTTTTAATCAATTTTAAATGTAAAATCTATATTTTTATTTAATATTGGAATAAAGTGCCAAAATATATTTTTTACTAATGTGAATAAAACTCAAATCATAATTCTATAATATTTTAAAACATTGAATCAATGTTTATACAATGCAAATGTAAGGTTTGTTCAGCATTTTTTTGTGGAAGAAATTCACCATTTTGCAATATGGTCAAGGGAACCAATTGAAAATTTTCAGAAATAAAATATAAAAGGTTTAGGGGTTTTTTGAATTTCGAATGTAAAGTTTATTAATAGTATTATTTATATTTTAATATAAAATTTCCATATTTTCTGTGGTTTGAAATATATTTATATATAATAATGTTATTAAAATATTGTATAAAATACTTAAAATGATGTGAAATTTATTGTGTTATTTATTTGAATGTTAATTTAATACAATTCAATACTACCCTGAACTAGTGCAATAAAAAGAAAAGGTAAATGCTATCTACACCAAAACCTTTAAATTTTTTTTCAATTTTCTCATGTTGCACCAAAAGTGGTGATCAACCACAAGAAGATTTAACCAAATCTGGAAATCCCATACCATGTTAACCAACCATTGAATTCTATGAACTAAATATGGAAATTTTATAAATGTGGGTATTTAAAGTAACATGATATTATTTAGTTCTTGAATTATAGACTTGCAATATTGATATGTAATTTTAGAATTGAATATTTATTAATAGGTTTTTTCTATAATAATTTATAATATGTTTAAATATTATAACTTATGATATAAATATAAAATATTATCACGCCTTTCAATTTTTATTTATAATTATATTTTAAACATTCCCTATTACATGTAGGTGTTGCATTTGGTGGAAAAGATGCACCTAAATAACTTAAATGATAAAAGGAACAATTTTTTGCAATACTTTGGTTAATCAAAGTTTATTAAATAAAGGGGGACTTTTGGTGATGTTACACAATGTAGATTTATATATGTATTATGAGAAGCTTGGAAACCTTAAACCCTTGAAGTTTGGAAAAAATAAAGCATGCCCATAGTCAATCAAAAAATGAAGGTATTGGTAGTTGTTTTAAGGATTTTTATTATAAATATATGTTGGATATTTCCTATTGCATTTGGTGGACAATACTTCCCTAAGTAACCTTAGATGATGAGGGACTAAATTTTTGCAATACCTGCATAATAAAAACCTATTAATTGAAAGGGGGCCTTTAGTGAGGTTACACAATATATATTATGTAGGTATTGCGAGAAGCTTACTATGGTAATACTACATTATAGAAATAGTGACAAAATTGCTTTTATGATCACCTAATAGTTATTTTAAAACTCCAACAATGTAAATATTACAAATTGGGGTTTGGAAAAAATGTGGCATGCCCACAATCAATGCTTGCAATTAAAAATGAAAGCATTGCAAGTTGGTTTAATTTTTTTATATAAATATCTTTTGCAAACTTCATATTGCTTTTGGTCCACTAAATGTAGATATTGCATTTGGTGGACAAGATGCACCTAAACAACTTTAAATGATGAAAAAACAAGTTTTTGCAGTAACTACATGATCAAATGTTATTAAATCAAAGGGAGTTTTTTGTGAGATTACACAATATATATTTATGTAGGTATTGCAATAAGCTTGTTGTGTTAGTATTACATTGTAGGAATAATGACAAAATTACATTTGTGACCACCCTAACAATGACTAAAAAACTTCAATGATGTAGGTATGACAAATTGGAAATGGGGCATGCAAATGTAAGAGGCTTTGCATAACCAACTTTATTCACCTGGATTGTTTCAGCAAGGTCATCATCCTTCTTAATTCGTGAGAAGCACTAGGAGGGATAAACCCCACCCCCCACATAAATATGCCAATGAAACCAAAAAATTTGTCAAAGATGAACCTTACCAATAAAGTTCGACAAACTTCTCCAAGGCCTTGTGCTTCAATTTGAAGTTGATCCCATCTAATTTTCTTCTTTGATCAATCAATTGATTTCTTTTGTTCCATGTTTGCCATCATTGCGAGTTGCTCAAAATATGAGAGTTTACGGAATGGTGGTTTTTTTACCTTGGTCCCCCAACACGAGTAGATGGATAGCGATATTTACCTACCTCCATGTGAAGCTCATGTTTGTTGTCCAAATGTTGATGAAACAACCATTTAATGACATAAGTAGCAGTGCATCCATTGATCTTGCACATGCACTTTGACCCTCATGCATCCAATCTACATTTTCCATTGCATCTTTGGGTGAAAGCATGATCAATTAGACACTATGTGATACTTGTCTGCATAAATGGAAAGTAGCCATAAAATACACTTTCATATAGTAAATTTTAAAATATTGTTTATTCCAATTATCAATATGGGCATGTTCTTTGACTTTATGCCAATGATATAAAAAAGTTACATGTTTAATGTCCATTTAAGTAGATTTTTCACAATTACAAATTTTTATTTATTTTTCTTTCCAAGCACATGTTTCATAGAAAGTAGGCTTAAAGTAGTAGAAATATTGGATTTTTCTAAAATCTTGGATATTGCTATTTTCAAATATACTTATGTTCTTTCAACTTTTACTTTAAAAATAATAATACATCAAGCTTTCTAATGTAAAAGTATTTTTGAACATAATTTGGCTAATATGTTCCCAAAATATCTTTAACATATTTTTATTATACAAAAGTTTCGCAAACTTTGTATACAACAAATTATAAACCCGCTATTGAGTAACATGATGGTTTGATAATGATTGAAAACATTTTGACTCTACTTTCTTGCATTTATCTACAAAAATATGACTACATGAATGATAATTATTTTTTGAGTCTAATTGATCATGCTTTCACCCCTTTTGTGGTACTTCTCCATGATCTTTTTCATGTGAAACCACCTCAACCCCTTAAAAAAAACATCTTATCAAATGAATGTGCATATTGGTCAAAAAAAATGAAATACTCATAAATTATGAAGGAATTGTAATTAAACTAGCTAGTAAACCTTAGACATGATGAAGGTACTACAAACAAACCCTACATCTTGCACCCGTAATTTTAAGCTATTGTTTGGTATTATTATTTAAACATATGGGTATTGCCTAGAAAAAAATGGGCAAAAAAATAGCCCATCCCCACTCTCAAATTGAAAATGAAAATGGGATGGGATTTTTTATGCACAATGTTTGTGCTACATTAAACTTTTTAAAACCCTAGCATGTGAAACACATAATCCATCACAACATATTTACCTTCAAAAGTAGGAGTATAAATGATAATTCAATTATCTTTGCTCTACTTCAATTTATTCCTCAATTGCTATGACATTCATTTGTTACTAATTATGCTAGTTGACACCTTTCATTGGTGTCTAGGTTTGTTCCCCGGATGCGTCATCCTAAAAAAACCAATGGTTAATGTATTTTGTTCTTTCTTTAATTCATCAATTTTATCCTCATTTACAAACACATCATTAAAAAAACATGGCCAAAAAAAACACAACTATTTTGACAAAAACTAATCCAAAAACAAAAAGTTTGAATTTCCCCAACAATGGTGGTAATTCATGGCTAATTGTCACCATTGCAAAGGAGCTTCACTAGAAGAAAAACATGTATTTTCTATTGCTCTTTGCGATTAAATTTTAATCGCAAGAGACATTTTGCAACTAAAATCCTTTTAGTTGCCTAAAACAAGTCGTATGTGATAAACTAGTCGCAAATGACAAAGAATATTGTATGAAAAAAAAAATCAACAAATACATTTCATCCTTTGACTCCATTGTATACATATTGTCACATGCGACTAATATGCAACTATTTTGGTCACAATTGAAGGCAAATCATGTGTTACCACGTGTCTTAATATATTTTATTATTATTATTATTATTACTATTATTTTGAAATAATCTAAGACATTTAATTCAAAGACTTGGATGATCTTATATTATGACATGTGGCCCAATGTAAATATGCCATGTGGGATTTTTAAAATTAATTTAATAAAAATATTAATATTAGGTTAGTAGGTACATAAATAGGTGCTTACAATCCTTACCTACCTACCTACCTACTTAAGTAAATAAATAAATAGGTTTTACCTCCCTAGGCTAAATACTTACTCATATAGGTAGGTACTTAAGTAGGTAGGTACATAGGCTGACCTAGATGGGTAGGTCAAACTAGATACTTACCTAGTTAAATAAATAAATAGGTTAAGGAAGTATGTACTTTAGAATTGTGCATTATTTGTTTTTTTATTTTGGGTTGAGCCTTTTAATTAGCTCATTCCATGTGCACAAATTTCTTAATGTGAAATTGCATAGCCACACCCCTTTGTTTATATAGTGTTCAAAATAGGAATGGAGAACAAACAATATGGGATAAGTTTTGAAGTTGCAACTTCCTTACAAACTAAGTTGTAATTCTAGAGCTTTCTTCATCCCTTACTTCTAAGGTTTTTAGATTTTGAAACAATTCAAGTATTAGATAATTAAATAATCATTTAATTCATAATGATGAAATTTACATATATTTAAATTATAAATTATCCACTACAAATATTCAATATTCATTATCAATTACTTAAATAAGTAATACCATCTTCATATTTGACAAACTAGCTATCTAGTTACTCACAAGTTATTAATACATAACTCATAAATAATACAATATTTAAAATTAATTAATTACTTTTCAGAATCTGATCGAAATATATATAATATAATTAATATGAAATTAATTTAATGACTATAATTTAAAATTAAATATTTTAAATATTTATTTTAAAATTATATATCATGAATTAACAATTGT
>Ga0116227_10015299_pt1 | contig 11394 bp, 17 predicted proteins | sample S1TSphgellanicum_FD_89693 | JGI IMG/M metagenome (GOLD analysis project Ga0116227, IMG submission 89693) | Host-associated microbial communities from peat moss isolated from Minnesota, USA - S1T2_Fb - Sphagnum magellanicum MG | ecosystem: Host-associated > Plants > Peat moss > Unclassified... | reverse complement strand
TAATAGCACGACACAAAAACAAAAAAAAATAAAATTTTAAAAATTAAAAAAAAAAAAAAAAAAAAAACCCTCTCTGGAGTCTTCATTCAATCCCTGGCTCTGACAAGAGTGCAGTGCAGCGATTGATTTGGGAGTAATAATAAAACCCCTACCCAAAAGGCAAAATTTGTCTACTTTCAGTCTTTTGTCATCAAGACGAAGCATGCTGGCTGGCTGGCTGGCTGGCTTACCCCTCCCTCCCTCCCTCCCTCCCCGCCCAACCCCCGCCCCCCTCGCTGGCTGGCTGTGCCTTACGTCGTCAACGGGAAGAATCTATCGTCTCGTTGTGTGCATGCCCGAGAGCACCACAAAAGTAGATCCACTGTTTTTCTTTACTTTTGTAATTCCCCCTGTTGTTGTCTGTTGTTTTTTCTTCGGGGATTGGGGGAAAGGGTGGACCGTGGTGGGTAGGGATGTCTGGATTAACAAAACCGTGGTAGGTAGTATAGTATACCAGGTACTCACAGCCCTTTGTTTGTGGGCCTTTTTAGTCGCTTGCAATCGCTTTCTGTTTGGGAGTTGCTTTGCTGCTATCGTGTTATGTATTTTTGAAGATTTGGGGATTAAAATTTTTTTTTCCTGGGATTCTGTTGTGGGAGTTTTGGTTTCAGGTTTTGGGGTCCAGGGGTTTGGTTTTTGTCCCCTCCTCTTCCATGGTGTAAAGTGTTTTGGGGAAATTGGGTGTTTTTTGGGGGTGGGGCTTCGTTGTTATTACTTTCTCTCTCTCTCTCTCTCTCTCTCTCTCTGCGTTTTACTTCCATGTTTTTGTTTTCGCTCTTCCTACTGCAGTTGGGAATCGTTTGTTGTTTGTCTTTTTCCCGTTTCGTCTAGGCTCGTGTTATGCATTTCGCTTGTTCGTGTGTGGTTGCCAGGCTTTTTCTCTGGATGCCAGGATCTTTGTGAGAGAGAGAGTTGAGATCATCTCAATGTGAGTGACTGAGTGAGCAAGCGAGCTAGCGAGGGACGCCGTCTCTCTCCGTTGCCGTCTGTATGTATATATGCATGTATGTTTACATTTGTGTGTGTGTGTTTTTCCGTTTGCCTCTGTCATCGCCCCCTCTCTATTTCTCTCCCTCTCTCGCTTTCTTTCTCATTTGCTCTCTTCCTTTTTATTGCGTCGTGGAGAAAACGTACTTGAATTTGGGTTTGTTTTGAGATGGGAGGCTGTGTTTGTTTGGTTCCCTTTCGGATCCATGGGATTGTTTGTGTGACTTCATCATCTTCTTCTTCTTGTGTGAGGGTGTTTTAGGTTTGCATTCCTTTGACTGTTCCTGGAGAGGAAAAGGGAAGTACAGAGACGTCTTGGACTCACTCGCAGACTCCTTCATTTCCGAATTTTTTTTTGCTTTTGAGGGTTTTCTGTTTCTTAGGATCCTCGAAGTGAGTTTTAGATTTTGTTTTGTGGCAGGGAAAGCACACTTTCCTTCTTTTTGCGCCCCTTGGTGTATTAGGTCCTGTCTATCAAGAAGCAACGAAGAAGGAGAAACAAACCAATCTTGGGGAGACTGACTTTGTTGGTGTAGTTGCGGTCAGTGGGTTTTTTGGTGAAGGGTTTTCAAATGGCACACGACTTGTTGGCTGCTGTCGTGAGCCGTCAAGAAGAAGAAGATGATGATGAAGGGGAAACGGCAGCTGCGTCGTCGGCATTCGGCGAGGGAATGGCAAAGAGAGGCTTACTGGTATTGGATCCCAAGATCTGGTGTAAGTTACCAGAGGAGCTTTTGGAAAGAGTTCTGTTGCATCTGCCTTTGCAGAGTCTGGCACGGATGAGGACCATTTGTAGGAAATGGGATCATTATGTGTTCACAAGTGCATTCACAAAGCTGCGTGCACAAATCTGGCAGCAGAAGCCATGGATTGTCATGACCTCCACAGAGAAGTCTCTATTCGTTTACGATTCTGGTCTGGACACATGGCATCAAGTACCCATCCCGTTCAATGCCCACGAACTCCATGTGGTAGCAGCAGCGGGTGGCTTGCTCTGCTTCTCAAATGCTTGGTTCCAGTGGCCACGCATGTACGTGTGCAATCCTATGACACAAAAGTGGCGACGACTGCCTCCCATGAACACTTGGATGATCTCCACAGTTGGCATGGTGTATGAGGAAGAAGCAGCAGCCACCACCCCTCTAGCTGCTGCCTCCTCCTCCTTCAAGGTTCTTGTCTGCGGTCGTCTTGAAGACCACAGTGTGATCACAGAAGTATATGATTCGAACACAAACTCCTGGACCATAGGAGGCAATCCTTCACCAGCTCGCAAGCATGGAGGACATGCATCCTTGTGGTGTGATGGGATCTTCTACTGCCTCACATTCCCCTTCTCCACTCTTTGTCTCTTGGCTTATAACTTGCGGCAGGGAGCTTGGTATGAAGTCCCCGTCCGCATGCCTGCACCCATCATGTCACCATCACTGGTGGAATGCAAGGGAAGATTGATGCTTGTTGGAGGCCTTGAAGAAGAGCATTCAGTGTTTGTGATTCAGATATGGGAGCTTGATTCCAACAAACACGAGTGGGTGGAACTTGAGAGAATGCCATCACAATTGTGCAAAGATTTTGTAACAAACATGGTCCCTAGTAAACCACTCTCATGTTTCGCAACTGGTGACTTCATCTTCCTTATGATTCCTAGCAGCAATAACTACATGCCTGCTTTGATGTTCAATCTCATTCACCGAACTTGGGATTGGTGGCCTACTTCTGATTTCCCTATAGAGCTTCCTGAAGTCAATATTGGCCAGTCTTCAGGTATTAGCTTTGAGCCACGTCTGGATGCTTCCGTTTTCTAGGTCTCCCTCTGCTTAAATCTGCAGGAATTTGGGGAGTCTTAAATTTCTGGCTGGATGTGCACATCTTCTAGGGCTGCCTGCTTAAATCTGCAAAAAACTTGGGATTCTCAAAACTCCTTCTGGATGTGTACATCTTCTAGGGTTGTCTGCTGCTTAGCTCTGCAGAAACCTGGGAGCCTCAACTTCTTTTGGATGAATGCTTAAATCTGCAGAAATTTGTAAGTCCCAAAACACTCCCTGCGCATACTGTATACATCCTTTCCACATTTGGAGGGTCACAAACATATTCTAGATTGTTTGTGTTGTATATGGTAAAAAATTGTTGTTGGCAACAGACTGTTTGAGCAGAGACTAGAAGAGTGACTTGGATTTCTATTTCACACAGATGACTGATAGATTAGTGAAGAATGTTCCAGTCCCCATGGCATGCGAAAACAAGCTTTTGTATTCTACCTGTTTATTAATTTAAACCCACATTTTGTGTAACAAGCAAAACATACTCTTCTACCTGCTTTCTACATAGCCTATTGCTTCAAAGTGCAGAAAAATATGAAACTCTAAAAGCTTTCAATACAATTAACTGAAAACCTCCTCAACTGCATACTGAATGATATAATTGTCATGACCTGCACCACGGGTAGCCAAAGTTAGCACAGACTGGTAGCAATTATTTGTGAAAGGTTGGCATTAAGAGAAACTATTAACAATTTGAATAGTGTAAATAAAGATGTGCAGTTCATTTTTTTAGAGTTTTTTTCCACATGATACGTACATGAAGGTGGCTTTAGTCCTTCAAACTCCTCTGAAAACATCCTTGCTATGCACTCACATCTGTCAGGTGAACATCATCTGACCTGCACACCTCCATACATTTTCTCTGCAAAGTTATTCGTTAAGGTCTGTTGCCTAATCCACTCTACCCACACTGTGCTTCACTTCTGTCATTACAAACCTCGTCGAGTGGTACAATGTCAGGCCATGGATTGTATTTGGCAGTATATGGTGAGATGGAATGAAGTAATGTTGACGTCTACTTGAACAATGACCCTCTCAAAGTACTATTTAGTGACAGATGTCTGTGTTGTAACACAGTCCTAGAGTCGGGATTGTTGTGCAGGAACAGCATCTGGAGCAACTTGCACAACCACCTACAAAACAATGATTTTGTAAGAATTAGCTCAAAATGAATCCAAATACATTTCCGTTAAGCAAATTTCAGAGTGTAATTGTCCTGTTCTGTGTTTCTCAGACTGAATTCAAGCCTGTTGTATGTTGCAAGTACAAATCTATCAGAAAGTCGCATGAAGTTAACCAATAAGAAGGTTGATTGAGGTTCGAACTGTGTATGACAGTGCCCACAAGTAACTGAAGTCATCAGATGGAGATCATTGAATGTTTTGAATAAAGGATGTGAGAAAAGATACACCTTTCCAATGCTGTGGCCAGAGTGAAGATACTCTACTGCATCTGCCACTGAGTTCAATCCCACAAACCTTGTTGGGTCAATTGTGATCTGCAAAGCACCCAAAGAATCTTAGTATTCGGAAAAAGATCACATGTAATAGGCAACATATGGAAGCAAAGTCTCCTTTTGACTGCAACCTGCAAGGCTTATTGATTCATAACCAACACGAAAAGGTATAAGGCATGAAAATTGCTCTCACCTTAAGGTCACCAGCAGAATACAGATTGTAAAGCTTCTCAATATGCTCCTTAAAGAGCTTCCTATAGTGATTTACATAGAAGCCAGTCTGTTCCAAAAATCAGGGACATGGATGAGTAAGAGGAAGAATGATGACTTAATCCAATACTTGTAAATGGACATATCCATGAGAATACAGAGAAAACCAAACATTAAAAACTTTCAAGGTAAACACTGCATCAGTTCCAGCCAAACCAAAACACAAGCAAGAATGAGTGTGGTCATAGCCTTGCCAATGCCATGCACAAGTGTCAGACCATAAAAGTATCGTAAATGACAGTGATCAGCTGCCATTACTCCCCACTGACTATATCAAATCCCAAGAGGCATGGCTCAAACTCATAAATTAACAGTGGATAAGCACAGAATACCCAGCCCATGAGAGACACTAACCAGTGTTTGTGATTTTGCCAGTAGCTTCTCACAAAGGCCTGGATAATTGCCAGGTTTCCATCCCTCTGCTGGTGTCTCACCTGCATACTGAAAGCCATGAACAAATCTATGAGATTGCAGAGAAAACTCCTTGACAACACTTTGAAACATACATATACATCCACAATGATTGCCATGCTATTTGCTAGTAACGTTAGTCATCAGTGAAATAATCTGAAACAGTATAGAATACACAATATCAACTGTGTGAGTATATAGCAATGTGAGGGGACCATTAATTGACAGCAGACCTGCAAAAAATCCGCATGTAATTAAACATACTTTTTGGCTCTTGAGCTCAGCTACTGTCATTCAATTTAGTCCAAGGGATACTCAGTCACAGAACAATGTCAAGGTCAAGGATCCAGGTTTCCAGGGGCCACTACAACTCCATGGACACAGGACCCATGCATGTCACCCTACCCATATCTTACTGGAAATTGAAAATTGAACCACTGCCAATGCAGACAGCACACTTCTTCCCATTGTACTTTCCACACAGGAAAGACACATGCCATAGAGAGATAATATTGCCATCCAAGTGGGGTATGTACAAGGTAGACAGAATATACACACCTGAGAGATCATGCCAATGAGAACCATGCGACCAAAAACAGCCAAACTGTTCATGCATGTCTGAAACATTTCACCTCCAACTGACTCATAAACTATGTTCACTCCATTTGGGAACTCCCTCTTCAACACCTGGTGCACGCACAAATGAATGAATTCTGATCAGCAAACCATTACAAAACTGCAGCAAACCAAAGTGGTTCAAGAGTGATCTAAAGGGTGTACACCCATCTAGGACATGGATAAGCTTAGGACCTGCAAACACTCCACAAGCAGTAAGAGTTTGAGATTGAAGAAGCAGCCTGCTGCTAGCTGTTTAGAAGACCAGATGGAGGTCCACTCAGCAAGCCTCAAGAACTTTGTAGGCACTTATGACCCCACTATAGAAAACAAAAAATTCACCTTTTATTGAACTCAAGGGACAGACTCCAGACTATACTTGGAGTCCTTAGCAATCTCAAAAGAATCTCATAGACATCTTTCCAATAGCCAATGCTGGATGAATCTGTGACTCTATCAATGATTTTCTTTCAGATTTAACCCTTGGTCTAAGAGTTCTTATGATATCACATAGCCCATCACTGAGGCAAGGAGATGGAAAGAACCAATTTGATGTTTTCTTGCGTGTAATCAATGACTCGATCTACTCCAATGCCACGGAGAAGTGCAGCTTTCCTTGCTCCACCACATGTGGCCACCACCTTGTTCCCTGCTATCTTTGCCAGCTACATGGACAGCAATATCAGGAAAGAAATCAGTCCTTGAAAAATGAAAGACAGCAACCAATGAATCTCCTAAAGTCTAGCAATATACCATCCGAAAAACCAGATTACTAACAAAGAAAACAAGCTATGTACTAAAATATCTCAGATTCTTTGTAGATCTTTGATGGCACTATGTGTGAAGTGTAGCAAATGAACACAGGCAAGGAATCTCAGATTTTGACTCTTCTAAGAAACCTGTTAGTCAAACATTTCTAATCATTTACACTGAGAAAGAGTTGACCATCTCCAACTTTTACCTGACTATCTCTAAAAGCCTCTCCTGAAGATGACTTCCTCAACCCAAAAATGTTCATGTACACCAGGACTCTTCAAGATATGATTCCTCAATGGCATAACTCTTTAACATGTTGAGATTATGGATTGGGGCTGCAACCATTTTCGTTAATCTACATTTGGAAATTCTACTGATTAGAAATATAGAGAAACTAAGTTCAGGTCCTATGTCCTTCAATGGTTGAGCAAAAGGTGCTAATAGGAGGAACAAGGGGTGGTTGACTGTAAAGCAGAGGCAGCCAACATTTTATTGCAAAAGAGAATAGTTTGAGAAAGGTTAAGATAGATTATTGGGAGCCAAGCTACAGAAAATGAGAAAACATGAGTACAGGGGGCAAATTATTCACCTGAACAGCAAATTGACCCGTTCCACCAGCAGCTGCTGTGACAAGGACTGTCTCCCCTGATTTCATCTTCCCTGCCTGAAAAAGTCCAGATTGGTTAGTGTGATATGAAGTCATGTGAATAACACTCCTTGAAGAACTATGCAGCATGACCCACATGGCTACTGTAACAAGCTTTGCTAGGACATTGGTGAGAACTGGTCTAGAGTTCAAATCAAGTGGGATACATTTTTGTCATCAGTACTTGATGTGCAGATGCTGCCCAGATTACTTAGGAAACCTACTATGATTTGTTCAACACCCTAACTAATTTCCACCAACACTTTCATTTTCTGCTCATGAGTCAAGTGACATACTAACCTGCTCAAGTCCAATGGAGGCAGTAAGGCCTGATGTCAATATAGCCACAATTTCAGGGATTGCTGCTGGTACAGGAAATGCATGTTTTGCAGCAATCTGCAAAATCCAGAATTTTGCCTCATACAAGTCTCTGATGTAGAAGATACTGACCATAACTCAAATGCAACTTTCTGGCAGGCAATTCACTACAAAGACAGGAATTATGCTTACACAGATGCTGAAGGCCCCAAAAGTCCCAAAAATCAATCATTCAAATGCCACTAACTTCAGAACAACATCTCTATTCACAATGTGAATCTTATTACCTCCCTGTACTCTGAGAATCCCCCGTCAAAGACTGTGGCAACAGGTGACCCAAGCCTTATGGCATCAGCAGACACACCTTCACCCATGCCAGCAACCAGCCCAATTGCCTGTCCATCAAACGGATCCATTTGACTTGTCATGAATAATAGGACAAGATCTCAAGTAGATGTTTCCAGAGAACATCATTGTGAACATCACTGCCAACTTTGTGAGACTGACTGAACCATACTGCTTTAGTAAGTCCACATATGCAACAGAAGTCCTTCAAAAACTTTACCTCAAACCCAGAGTCATAAGGGAGTTTAGTGGCTGCTATCTCTCTGCCATGGTAAAACCCAGAGCTAAAATTAATCTGCACACCACATCAAATATGAGACAGACATTGAGCAGAACAAGAAGGAAAATGCCTGAAAGCAGACATTGAATGCTAGTTGCAAGACAACAGAAAAATTTGGAGAAAAAGAACAAAATGGCCTGGTCGACATCTCAAAGAGTTAGGCACCAAAATCCTGTAAATATTTAAGTGCTGACACCCAACCAAAGGCTGCTTCATTCCTTGGGAGGATGCATGAAGTCCTGACAGTTATTAACAGACAAATGCAGATTTTGATAGCTTTGCCTCTGGATCTGAGAAGTACAACTGAACCTGAGATCCACTGTCAATAGATGTTTCAGTTCTGAAAAAGAAAATTACTGCAACTGTAGGAAGGCAAATATAGGATTCAACTAGAGGACTTACATCACTTGCATTGACACCTGCATAAAGAACTTTAATGAGAATGTGGCCAGGCTTCACAGGAGGTTTGTAAAACACAGTCACAATTTTTGTAGCTGCTCTGAAATCAGCACTTAACTTATGCACCACACTGCACCCAAACATAGACACCAACTTGGCCAAAATCAACTTTTATCCATTAAAAGAGCTAACCCAACAACTTCTCGAGTAAACACCAAACTCTGCATCTCATTGTCAAACACAGAGTCATAAAAACTTGATTATGCATAAGAAAGCAATGACCCTGACAGCAATTAGGAATGAACTTACTTTGCATCACCTTCACCAGCTAATGAAGTGGACACCGTCTTAAAATGATGCAAACAATAATGAACAAGTGGTCTAAGGATGGACTTATGCAAAACATATCTCTCATCAGATAGAAACTGAAGCCAAGAACGTTTGAATCTCCTTTGAATTAAGGAACCATAATGGGAACCATCACAGGAACTGCAAGAAATGAGTTCGCTCTCTGCTTTGAGATCTACTTGGACAGTGCAGATGGTTAGTTTCACAAAGGTCAGAGTAAAAAATGATTGCATCATGTTTGAGAACTTCTTACACTTTATGAAACTCTTTTGGAATAGGAGGTGGTGTTTCTAGATGAGGAGGAGGCTTCCTTTGCAACTTGGCACCAGCAGATGACAACCTATACTTTTTCTCCTCTTCCTTGTCAGGCCAGTATTCAAATCCTCTTTGGTTTGTAATCCAAAGGCAAGCACCAGCCTTGCTTTCATCTTCCAAGAGCATAAAGGAGCCTGATGTAAACAGCCAAAAGGCACAACAAACTGGTGACAAAGTTCATGATCCTTAGCTACACTTTTCAATGCTGAATGACGTCTTCTCATCATCAAGTTCTTACTGCAGTGAAACACTCACCTTAGACCCTACCCCCACTCCTAAACTGTGTAACACCGTTGATGACTTTTCAGGATTAATCATAACTACACCCAGCAATCTTGTGGACACATACACAGCACAGTCATTCAAAGAGTTTGCAGCATTCACACTGCCAACTACCATGTCAACTACAACAAGGATTTATCACAGTTTCAAATATACTCTTATGATTGGAATATGCAGGTTACAATGAGGTGTACCTTCAATAATCTTGTCCATGCTAATATAGCCCCTTGAGTTCTCAATCCACTTTCTTTGAGTTGCACTCAGTTGTTCCACAAGGGGTGTCACAATAAACTGGACACAGGAAAAACAAAATCATACCAGATGAAACAGGTTCTTACAAACAGAAAATTTGAACTGCCAATTTTTAAGCCAAATACCAGCTGCATACAGATATGATGTGGATAGAAAAAGAATCTAAGCTGCAATAAGGTGCATTTGATTAGTTTCAACCATTCTACAAAGATGGTCTCTTAAGAAGGTCTAAAATGGTGATGGGTAGACAGCTAAGTTACCCCAAGGTGACAGGTAGTGGTACCTCAGGACAAAGGGCATTAACACGAATTCCTTTTGCTTTAAGCTTCGACAGTGACCTTGTGAACATCACCACCCCCGCTGCAACAAGTCACAAAACCATTTGCCACTATCAATTGTGAAACAAGAAAAGCTACAGTTGCTACAAAATATGTAATGGTCGCTACGAGGATCACCATTGAGAAAAATAAAAGAAATGGAGAACAGAATCCATTTCTTGGACAATTGTTAAGTTGTGCTACACATTTAGGGTTCCAAGTTGATGAAAAAAAAGAAGAGAACAAACCTTTGGAGGCACTGTATATGGGCTGAGGACTTGAGGGATAGAGGCCTGCAGCTGATGCCACATTCAGAATAACACCCCCACGTCCTTCCATTGCTTGTACCTGAACATGTCCACTGAGAACATGATGATCGGATCATGAAATACTTGCAAACCCACCTCTTGTTGCACCAGTGGTATGGGCTAAGAAAAAGGATGGGAAAACAATCAAAATCTTACTGCAATGCGTGTGCCATCAATCACAGCTGTGAGGTTGATGTCTACTGTTTTCCGCCATGACCCTTTGCCATCCACACTCCTGTCATCTAGAAAGGACTTCAGATCTGCAATCCCAGCATTGTTGACACAAATGTCCAAATGTCCAAATGTCTGCTGGTGCATATCAAATGCTGCCACCAAGTTGCCTGCAATGGTTGCAGTGGATATATGTATCAGAAATCTCAGCTGAACCAAAATAATCCAATTCCAAACATGTGCTCAGGCGATCATGGACATACCAGGTTTAGTGACATCACATTGAACAAACAGGGCAGAAGGTGATTCCAGTCTCTTTGCAAGGTTTCTGTGAACTTCTTCCACCAGGCGTACTGTTTCATACCCATGCTCTTCTGAAATATCTGCAACTGTAATTCGAACACCCTTCTTGGCAAGTGCCAATGCTAGAGCCCGACCTAGAAGAAGAGCAACAGAAAGAGAATCAGAAGACTAAAGAAAGGGTGAGAGAGTTCTTCACAATATCAAACCCAAAAATCAAAATCTTCAATTTCAGTTCTACTAGATGAGGACAACAACAAAGAGGGTTGTGAAGATGATACCATTCTTTTAATCTACAAGTGTGACAGGCAAAAGAGGAGAAAAGAATACTGTGACACCTGGTTTGACTCCTCTCTTAACCACCCGGTTGTCATTGCAAGTCTAAAAGAGCTCATCCGACTGCATATAGGAGGAGGAACCAACCTATTCCACTGGATGCTCCAGTAATTAAAGCAGCATGTTCTGCTCCAATCTTCATCTTTTTTTTCCTGAAGCATCCCCACACACAATCATGTCTGCTGTATTAACACTTCGATGCAAACACTATTATCATGTAGAAAAAGAAGTTACAAAAATCAATAACACATGCATTTTCATCATCTCTCTCCTGCTGCTTCTTCCTAGAAAAGCATAGTCATAAAACGGAGACGGAAGGAAGGGGGGGTGGGGGGGGGGGGGGAAAAAAAAAAAAAGGAAAAACTGCTTTTTACATATTGAGTTTCAAAAAAACAAATTTTTCCGACTCTAACAAAGCAGTTTTCT
>Ga0116227_10015298_pt1 | contig 11394 bp, 12 predicted proteins | sample S1TSphgellanicum_FD_89693 | JGI IMG/M metagenome (GOLD analysis project Ga0116227, IMG submission 89693) | Host-associated microbial communities from peat moss isolated from Minnesota, USA - S1T2_Fb - Sphagnum magellanicum MG | ecosystem: Host-associated > Plants > Peat moss > Unclassified... | reverse complement strand
GACTTCGGCTCACAGTTTACCCAACTGATAGCACGCCGTGTCAGGGAGCTCAATATCTACTGCGAGATACACCCATTCAATCATGTTCCTGAAGTTGACAGCACTGTAAAAGGCATTATCCTTTCGGGTAGCCCCTATTCGGTACGCCAGGATGACGCGCCAAACTTCGACTTTGAAAAGTTCCATACGAAACTACCTTTACTGGGTGTTTGTTATGGTGCACAGCACATCGCCCATAACAATGGTGGCGAAGTGATGAAGTCAAGCACACGCGAGTATGGCCGGGCCAACTTACAGTATATCAATAAAGAGAATAAGCTATTTAAAGATATCCCGCTGGAATCGCAGGTATGGATGTCGCACGCTGACACGATTGCCCGCATAGCCGATAATTTTGAGGTGATAGCCAGTACCGATACCGTAAAGGTTGCCGCTTATCATGTAACCGGTACCGATACTTACGGCATACAATTTCACCCTGAAGTAACACATAGTATCGATGGTAAGCAATTATTACAAAACTTTTTGGTTGATATTTGCGGTTGCAAGCAGGATTGGACACCTGACTCATTTGTTGAAACTACTGTTGAAGCGCTGAAAGAGAAATTAGGCGACGATAAGGTTGTTTTAGGATTATCAGGCGGTGTGGATTCATCGGTAGCGGCGGTATTATTGCACCATGCTATCGGCAAAAACTTGTATTGCATATTTGTTGATAATGGTTTATTAAGGAAAGATGAGTTTGAATCGGTATTGGATTCCTACAAACATATGGGCCTTAATGTGAAAGGCGTAAATGCCAAGCAACGTTTTTATGATGCTTTAGCCGGCTTAACTGATCCTGAAAAGAAACGTAAAGCGATCGGGCGTGTATTTATCGAGGTATTTGATGACGAAGCGCACCAGGTGCAGGATGTAAAATGGTTAGGTCAGGGTACTATTTATCCCGATGTGATCGAGTCTGTATCAGTAAAAGGACCATCGGCAACTATTAAATCGCACCACAACGTTGGCGGCTTGCCTGATTTTATGAAATTGAAGGTGGTCGAGCCTTTGAACACGTTATTTAAAGACGAAGTTCGCAAGGTCGGCAAGGCTTTGGGCATCGACCCGAATATACTGGGCAGGCACCCATTCCCCGGCCCGGGACTTGCGATAAGGATATTGGGCGACATCACCCCCGAGAAAGTTGCTATATTACAGGAAGCAGATGCGATTTATATCAACAATTTGCGGTCTTCCGGTGTTTACGATAAAGTTTGGCAGGCCGGTGCTATATTTTTACCGGTGCAATCCGTAGGGGTTATGGGCGATGAGCGCACCTACGAGAATGTGATTTGCCTGCGCGCCGTAGAATCATTAGACGGAATGACAGCCGATTGGTGCCATTTATCTTATGACCTGCTGGCGAAGATCTCGAACGAGATCATTAACAACGTAAAAGGTATTAACCGGGTAGTATATGACATCAGTTCGAAACCGCCTGCCACTATCGAATGGGAATAGGCGGATAGTTTTATTTCGAATTTCGAATGTTCGATTTCGGATTTATTTTCTAGCTGCTATATTATTTATTTGGGGTTGTTCGCCAAAGGTGAGAACGGTACCTGCACCTGTAAACAAACCTGTTGAACCACCGCCTCCACCCATTGAAAAGCCGGTACCGGTTAAACCCGCCGAGGCAAAGGTATCGGTCATATCATTATTATTGCCGTTCGGTCTCGACCATATCGGGCCGGGGCAATCATACGACGATATCAGCCTGAAAAAAGCACGTATTGCCGCCGATTATTATCGTGGTTTTAAATCAGCGCTTGACTCGCTTACTTTTTACGGCTATAACTATAAACTTCAGCTTTTCGATTCAAAGGACGACTCGGCAACCGCTCACGGCCTTGCCTATAACCCCAAAGTACGGGCAAGCGACCTGATCATAGGCCCGGTGTTTCCGGAAGACATGAAGGCGTTAACTTCAGTACTCGTTGGCCCGCGTAAACCTATAGTATCGCCCCTATCGCCTGAATCACCAACTACTTTTCACGACCAGAATTTAGTTACCGTTAACCCCCCGCTTGAATACCATGCCTGGCGCGCCGCGGAGTATATTGCAACCCGTATGAAGCCGCAAAAGGTATTTGTTTTACGCTCAGGCTATAGCGAGGAGAATGATTATCTCATTCCATTTAACAAAGCTATCGATAGCTTAAGCAACAAGCATATTAAGATCATAAAAATTACGGTTATCCACGGGCAGTTGCAGCCCATTATGGCGCAGCTTTTGCTGAATAAAGACAATGTTTTTGTTATAGCCTCAACCGACCAGGCATTTTTAACCGTTACGCTAAACTCGCTCGAAAAATTGTCAGCCCGGTACCCGGTTATGCTTTTTGGTCATCCAAGCTGGCAGCATTATTCGTTTCTTACACCACAACGGCTGCAATTGCTGAAAACCCATATTACCTCGGCTGATAATGTGGATTATAAGTCGGCGGCGACTATTACATTCATCCGCAACTATCGCAACACCTGGCATACTGAACCATCGGCCTATGCAGTTAAAGGTTTTGACGAGGGTTTGTATTTCGGGCAATTATTGGGCACCGATAATTTAAAGGATATGGGTAAAAATGGTTTCCAGGGGCTGCATAACGATTTTATTTTTCAGAAAAAAGCAGGGCTTGGTTGGATAAACACCCATGTAAACCTACTTTTATATAGTAACTTTACGCTTAAGAAAGTAGAATGAAGGCGATAAACCAATTAAAGACGTTTCTGCGAATTTTGGATGAATACCCTGCGGAAACGCCCTTAAGCAAATTTTTGCCCGGCTTTTACCGTCAGAATAAGCAAATGGGTTCAACCGACCGCAAGGTCGCCAGCCGGCTCATTTACAATTATTTCCGCATCGGCAGGGTGTTGCCCGCATTGCTGCCCGAAGACCGCCTAATGGTGGCCGAATTTTTATGCAATACGCAGGTCAACTCTTTTTTACAGCATTTTAAACCCGAATGGGCAGCCTGTATCGGCTTTGAGATAGATGAAAAGCTGGCGATGGTGAAATCGGTATACAAGGATTTTGATCTGAATGATGTTTTTCCCTGGGCCGATAAAATATCGAGCGAAATTGATAAGAACGAATTTTTAAAGTCATTCTTTATCCAACCCGACCTTTATATCCATGTACACAACGGCTACGACCATTTGGTGAAAGCCGAATTGAATAAAGCTGAGGTAGCTTTTAAGGATGAAGGCGATGGTTGCTTTTCATTACCCAACGGTACCCGTTTGGAGCATCTTTTCCCCACGCAACATTGGTTCGAGGTGCAGGATTACTCCTCGCAGCAAACGGCAAACTATTTCAGGCCTGCGAAATGGGATAAGTGGTGGGACGCCTGCGCGGCATCGGGTGGTAAGTCATTATTGCTGCATGAGTTGGAGTCGGATATTAGTTTGGTGGTATCGGACATACGCGAATCGATACTGGCTAACCTAGATGAACGCTTTCAGCAGGCGGGATTGAGAAAATATCAAAAGAAACTGCTCGACCTCACCCAAAACCCCGACCAGGAAATGCACGATTACGAGTTTGACGGCATAATACTGGATGCTCCTTGCAGTGGCTCGGGCACCTGGGGCCGCACACCCGAAATGATAGCGCAGTTCCATCCCTCAAAAATTGAGTTTTTTAACCGCCTGCAAAAAAGTATAGCGCAAAACGTGGTAAAATATTTAAAGCCCGGCAAGCCGCTGGTTTATATTACCTGTTCGGCGTTTAAAGCGGAAAATGAAGATGTGGTTGATTTTTTGGTGAAGGAATTGGGGCTGAAGTTAGAGGAACAAAAGGTTTTGCAAGGCTATGAGCATAAAGCGGATACTATGTTCGTAGCGAGGTTGATAGGGATTTGAAAATTTGGCGATTATTCTAAGTCGACCGTGGCCCTAGGATAATATTAGGTTACTAATAATGAAATACGCACTTTTATCGGCAGTTATCTGTGTGTTTCCAGCGTTCTTCATATTGTTTGATAAGCTGATTTGCACGGTCTAACTCTTCGGGTTTCATATAAGCTTTTACAAGGGTGGTAGTAGTAGTTATTCTTTGTACGGGGTCATATTCGGCGGCCAATGTTCCCCATAAATAAGCATTAACTAAAGCATCCTTTTCTCCGTTAGCGCCAAAAAAGCATACTGCTAATGGGCCCATAGCTTTTGGCTGTTTTTGTTCTGCCGATAACAACAGCCAGTGCCTTGCCAGTGAATCCTTTTTTATATCATCGCCATACATATATGAAAAGCCGACAGCGAATTGTGCAAGGCAATCCCCTTTTTCGGCATATGGTTTTAGTTGTTGTAATGCAAGTTTAAAGTCTTTTGCATCAAAAGCGATCAAGCCCTTATCATAGTCAGACGTTTGGGCATTGACATGATTTAGAAAACATAGCAGCAATAACATTAGCAGTTTTAATTTCATTTTGCTTAGAGTGATTTAAATATATAAATTACAGCGTGTACTTCTTTGTCGCTACTGCATAGATAATTCCTGTAGCAATAAGCCCTATGGGTAAATAAATTTGACCGGGGATAAAAATCGCTGTTAAAATAGCTAACAATGCGCCAATACCTATTTTAATTAAAGCTATATTATAAAATGGCCTGATCTGTTTATCAGTGTCTATTACTTTTTGTATAGATAAATTATATAAAACACGTTCTATCAGTTCTTCAGGCATACCTTGTTTCTCGAGCCTACCATAAATGACCTCATTATCATAGCCGGCATTTTTTAACCTTGAAACTTCGAGATAGGCTCGTTTTTTTTATTCATCGCTAAAAGAAGCTTTGGGTACAAAAGTCGATTGCTCCGGATTTAGTGGATTTAAATAATAAAGAATTTCTTTTTCTTTATCATACACACAAAATTCAATGTCATTTCTATCTATGATTATAGCACGAGAATAATCAATTGCTTCATTTAATGAATTAAAGATTGAATAAACAGGAGAATTTTGATTAATAGCACGTTCAAAATGAACATTTAATACTATCCCTGTATTAACCTCAGCCCGTAATAAAGCTACTTGTTCATTATCCAGTTTGGGAAAATCTTCCATTTTAACATATCTATTTTGGATTGCTTCGTACCTCGTAATGAAAAAATTTTATAATTGGGGCTTACAAATGCGTATTACTTCTAAACAACTTTATCGCGATAGCCAGTAAGATAATACCAAATGCCTTGCGCAAAATACTGATACCTGTTTTGCCAAATAACCGTTCCAGCCAACCTACGTTTTTGAGTACCAGGTAAACAAACATGGTGTTGAGCACTATGCCTACCAGTATGTTTTGGGTTTGATATTGCGATTTGAGGGACAGTAAAGTGGTCATAGTCCCTGCACCCGCTATCAACGGGAAAGCCAGTGGTACGATAGATACCGTTTCGGGCATTTCTTCCTTGAAAAACTTTACGCCAAGCACCATTTCCATCGCTATAATAAAAATAACCAGTGAACCTGCTATGGCAAAGGATGATACGTCCAACCCGATAATGCTTAACAATTCGTTACCTGTAAATAGAAAAACTATCATCAGCACCAACACCGCTATGCTTGCTTTTTCGGATTGTATGTGGCCGGCGCGCTGGCGCAGCTCGATGATCACGGGAATGGCGCCAAGTATATCAATGATCGCGAAAAGGATCATGGTTACGGAAAGGATCTCGTTAAAATTTAAGGTGTACATCGGCCGGTTATAATGAGTTGATAAACAAAGTTGCAACTAAAATTCCGAAGAAAAAAAATCCCGGCTGTGTTACGGCCGGGATATCAATATCTTAATAATTATCTGTTATTTGATTGTCGGCTCTTCCGGGTCGGTAGCGGCTTCCACTATCCCTTTCCGAACATGCGATCTTTTAATGGAATAGCCAAAGTAAATAAAGAAGCCTATGATCAACCAAACAAATAACCTGGCCCAGTTCTCTATACCTTCACTGGCTATCATAAATAAACATATAATAGCACCTGCGGGACAAACCAACCAATAGATAGGGGTTTTAAACGGACGGGTAATACCCGGATCGGTTCTGCGTAAGATAAATATGCCTATTGATACCAGCACGAATGCGAATAGTGTTCCAATACTTACCATGTCGCCAACTATCCTGTCGGGTATAAAGCCCGCGAACAGCGATACGAAAACGAAAAACAACCATTGTGATTTATATGGTGTACGGAACTTAGGGTGTAATTTCGAGAATACCGGAGGAATAAGTCCGTCAGTACTCATGGTATAAAATACGCGTGTCTGCCCTAGAAGCATTACTAATATTACTGATGAGAAACCTGCAAGGATAGCCACTGTAACCAATGATGCTAACCAGCCATAACCAGGCATAAAGTTAGTAATAGCATAAGTTACCGAAGCTTCTTTACCTTGAATAAGGAAATCTTTGTATGGTGCCAAACCGGTTAATACATGTGAGAACAATATGTAAAGCATGGTACAAAATGCCAATGAAATAAGGATACCCTTTGGCATATCGCGCTGCGGATCTTTAGCTTCCTGCGCAGCGGTAGAAACAGCATCAAAACCTATAAATGCAAAGAACACCACACTTGCCCCGCGTAATACGCCAAGCCAGCCATGGTTAAACGTATCGGCATAATTGACCACTCCCGTGCTTGTTTTTATCGAACCCGCGTTTGCCGGGATAAGATACGGTGTATGATTTGCAGGATTAATGAACTGCCAGCCCAAGGTTATAATCAGCAATACGATTGCAACCTTTACTACCACAATAACATTATTAACTACAGCCGATTCTGCTGTACCACGTATAAGCAGCATAGATATCAGAAATATGATCAATATAGCCGGCAGGTTAATAATGCCATGGCTATGTGCTTCATTTACATACAACCCGGTGGTAGAAATATTCGTTTCCCAATAGCAATGAGACCATACAAATGGTATGTGTATGCCAAAAAACTTATTCAAAAACTCGTTAAAATATTGTGCCCAACCTATGGCTACCGTGGCAGCGCCTAACGCATATTCCAATACCAGGTCCCAGCCAATTATCCAGGCTACAAATTCGCCCATTGTGGCGTAAGAGTAGGTATAAGCCGAGCCGGCAATAGGTATCATACTGGCAAATTCAGCATAACATAAACCTGCAAGGGCGCATCCTGAAGCTGCAATGATAAAAGAAATGGTAACGGCAGGGCCTGCATGTTCACCGGCAGCAGCAGCGGTACGTACAAATATGCCCGCGCCAATAATAGCCCCGATGCCAAGGGCAATCAATGAACCTAATCCTAATGTGCGCTTTAAGCTTTTTTCAGTTTCCCTGGATGCAGCAAGTAATTGTTGTATCGGTTTTTTTATAAATAATTTCATTTATGCCTAATAAGAGTCAGTTATTAAAGTTAATCCCAAACCTAATTAAAATAATTTAAAACATAAAGCACCGAACATATGTATAAATAATAAGAGGCATAAATAGGTAATTGGCAATAATAATATTAACTCTTTATTAAATTTTAAATAAAAGGAAATATTTATTTGCGAGGTGCTAATAAAATCGTACCTTTACTCCTGTTAGCTCTAAAATAATCTACCGCCTATGAAAGAGTTATTACTATTCAGGATATTTTCACTGTTCCCGTTTATAGGGATCGCAGCCCCCGATTTGGCTATTGCATTACATAATAGTTTTACTGCAGTACCTAAAGAACATGTTATTGTGGATTTCACGCTGTGCCTGGTCCTGCTGGTCTGCTCGGCAGGGATTTGGATGCTCGATGCCCTTAATTTGAAGGCTATGGTAAAAAACAACACCGAGTATCATGAATTCATTACCCGCGAAGCTTAAAAAAGCATAATATTAAATACTTTTTCATTTTTGACATTTAAATTATGTGTTCAAACATATAATTTAAATGAGATATTTATCTTTGCTGAAATATTAAAGTAAAAAAAAATAAACATGAAAAAACTTATCGCCCTATTGGCATTTGTAGCTATGCAAACAGCCGTATTTGCACAAACCACCTGGAAAAACGACAAAATGCACTCGCGTTTGCAGTTCACCATTACGCACTTAGCCGTATCAGACGTTGACGGTAACTTTAAAGACTTTGATGTAACCATCACCAATACAAAACCCGATTTCAGCGATGCAAAATTCCAGCTTACTGCAAAAGTAGCTTCTATAAACACAGGTGTTGATATGCGTGATGACGACTTAAGGTCGGACCACTTTTTTAATGCTGCTGTTAATCCTGAACTTACTTTCACCAGCACAAGCATTACCAAAACCAGCGCCAACCATTACAAACTTAGCGGCAACCTTACCATGCACGGCATAACCAAACCAGTTACTATGGACCTTTGGTACCGCGGTACTATTGTAAACCCAATGAGCAAAGCTAATGATGCAGGTTTCCAGTTAACAGGTACGGTAAGCCGTTCGGCATTTAACATTGGCGGCATGTATCCTAATGCTATGTTGAGCGATGAAGTTACTATTAAAGCTGATGGCGAATTTGCGTTAGCAAAATAAGTTTAGCAGAAAGGTAAAAGGCGAAAGCTTAAAGGTAAAAGCTTTGGAGAGTTATGACTTTCCGCTTTTCGCTTTAAGCTTTTTGCTTTTTTGCAGTTTAAAGTTAAAAGGTCAGAATATTGTTACTTTCTCCTTTTAGCTTTAAGCTTTTTCGCTTTTTTAGTATTTATTTATAAATTTATCCACGTTGAACAACCCTCAACCTAAGTCCAGATATAGCTTTGCAGCATTAAAAGAAACCGTGAAAAATACCCCCTTAAAAAGCCAGATCATTAAAAATCTTTATTTTGATAAGGGGTTATCGTGCGCTGAATTGAGCGAGATATTGGATAAAAGCCTTCCATCTATCTCAAAAGCGGTAAATGAACTGATTGAGGATGGTTTAGTGATAGAGGATGGCTACGCGCGATCAAGCGGGGGCCGCAGGCCGCTGATCTATTCCATTAAAGCCGATGCGCTGTATATACTCACAGTGGCAATGGACCAGTTCTCGACCCGCATACAATTGATAGACCTGCTGAATAACCCGGTAGGCGACATGCTCATATTCGAGTTGCCTTTGTGGGATAACCCCGGTGCGCTGGCTGAACTGATATTACGGTTAAATGATTATATTGAAAATACAGGCATCCCACGCGACAGGTTTGCCGGGATAGGGATCGGCATGCCGGGATTTATTAATGTAAATGAAGGCATTAACTACACTCACCTTGATACCGGGGGCCAAAGCCTTACGCAACTGCTTACTACTGAAACAGGCATACCCACCTACATTGATAATGACTCGAGCCTTATTGCGCTGGCCGAACAAAAATTTGGTATAGCCAAAAGCCGGAGGGATGTAATGGTGATAAACCTGGGCTGGGGTATTGGTTTGGGGATGATTGTATATGATGATATTTATCGCGGCCACAACGGTTTCGCGGGCGAGTTTAGCCATATCCCGATATCAGACAGCAGTAACCTTTGCGAGTGTGGCAAGCGTGGCTGTTTGCAAACAGAAGCCTCATTGCTGGTGGTGGTAAAAAAAGCGATTGAAGGTATTAAAGACGGGCGCATATCGATATTAAAATACATTGAGGAAGACCATCCTAAATTGGTAGGCGACGCCATAATGGAAGCTGCCAACAACGGCGACCAGTTTGCCATTGAACTGTTAACAGACGCTGCTTATAAGATTGGTAAGGCCCTTGCCATACTGATACATATAATGAACCCTGCGGGTATTGTTTTGAGCGGCCGCGGCGCCATAGTAGGTAAAATAATACTTGCCCCTATACAGCAAGCGCTGCATAAATATTGCATCCCCCGGCTGGCAGCCAGCACCGAGCTTTTAATATCTGAACTTGGCTTTGATGCCGAACTGGTAGGCGCCGCCATTTTGGTAATGGAGAATATGACCACGTAATTGGTGAGTGGCAAATAGTGAGTGGTTGTACCTTGTTCGGAATTATAACATCTCTTGTAGCTCGCTGAAATTATTGATGGTGGCTATTTGGCCTTCCTCTACCACCCCAAAACCGTATGACGCGAAAATAAATGGCACCCCTGCTTTTTGGGCGCTGGTAAAATCGCCCATAGTATCGCCCACATATACCGGGGCTTGTAAGTTATGGTCGTTTACTATATCCTTAATGTTTTCAGCCTTGGGCTGGCCCTTAGTACCAAAACATTGGTGGCCCATAAAGTAATGCCCAAGGCCGCTGAAATTGATAAAAGTTTCGATATAATTACTTTGGCAATTGCTTACAATAAACAACTTATAGCTTTTTGATAGGTATTGCAAAGTTTCTTCCAGTTGAGGGTATAGGTCGCCGCCGTGGCTTTGCAGCATTTCGATTTCCTTTACGGCACAAATACCCATAAATTCTTCCATCTGTTCAGTAGAAAGATACGGGAATAATTTTTCAAAAATGGATATATAGGTCATGCCGGTGATAGAACGCACCATGGCCTGGTCGATGTTTTCTTCCCTGATATATTTTACCTGCTCGTTGGCGGCCTGCCATGCACGGGCTACGTTAGCGGTGCTGTCCCAAAGGGTGCCATCCAAATCAAAAATTATACTGTCGAATTTATTTTTTAAGCCGCTGTTTATCATCGGCGCAAAAATAGGTTTTTATTTGTTGGCGACAACATTGGCAATAACAGGAACATTAGCAAAAGCACATGATATTTTAACATGACTACCTGGCCTTAAAATCCTGGTTGGTATATGGCGGGGTGTCGGGTATTTTTATCACGTTAAATTCATGAAGTGTTGCTTGGTGGCAGTTATTGCAGGTTTTAGTAAGCAAAATGAATGCCGACTGAAATTGTTTAAGGCTCTTTAATTTAACTGCATTATTTAAACTATCCAATGCGGGATATAACATAGGCAATGACCTTACTTCGGGCCGATCGGTGCAATATTTATTTATATCATCAACTGCCTCTTGTATTTCACCCGCTTCAAAAACGGCTAATTTCCAATTCGCGTTTTGCCCGGCAAACCAAAGTTTGGCATGGTGTACCTGTATACCCAGCATAAACTCACCCAAACCGGGTTTATAAGCTTGCGCTAACGCCCGCTTAAGGCTATCATTCTGTTTTTGCAAGCTAACCGTATCACTGTTGCAGCCGACAACAAGTAAAGCAAGTGTAATGCTGCAAGCATTTATTAATTTAGAAAACATGGGGTATTGTTTCATAGGATAAATATACAAACCAAAAACTGTAAAAACTGTAGTGCGGCATTGTATTTCCGCATCATAATTTTAAATTAGGGCTGTATTCAAATTAAACCTAAATGACAATTACTACAGCCGAACCTACCAACTGGACAATCG
>Ga0116227_10015296_pt1 | contig 11396 bp, 11 predicted proteins | sample S1TSphgellanicum_FD_89693 | JGI IMG/M metagenome (GOLD analysis project Ga0116227, IMG submission 89693) | Host-associated microbial communities from peat moss isolated from Minnesota, USA - S1T2_Fb - Sphagnum magellanicum MG | ecosystem: Host-associated > Plants > Peat moss > Unclassified... | reverse complement strand
ATGATCTGCCTTTCGGTTGCCCGGGATGGGTGCAGGGTGTGATACAGGCCGATTACTTTATTAAATCCGGCGATGCCAAACGTTGCCTGGTAATAGGTACCGAAACCTTATCGCGCGTGGTTGACCCGCACGACAGGGATACCATGCTTTACAGCGATGGCGGGGGCGCTGTTATTTTAGAAGCGGCTGAAAATTCTGAACAAGGCATATTGGCTCACAAAACCCAAACCCACTCTATTGAGCATGCTATGCTGCTCACCATGCATAACCCGGTTTATGATTGCGGTGGCGAAAAGAACGATATATTTTTAACCATGAACGGCCGCAAACTTTATGAGTTTGCCTTAAGTAATGTGCCGCTGGTAGTTAAAATGGCTTTAGAAAAAGCAGGCGTTCACTTATCCGAAATTAAAAAAGTGCTGATCCACCAGGCTAATGATAAAATGGACCATGCCATTCTGCAGCGACTGTTTAAGCTTTATGGTATGGAAAGCAACGATATTTATTCTATTATGCCCATGACGATATCCTGGCTTGGCAACAGCTCTGTAGCTACCGTACCCACACTGCTGGACCTGGTATTGAAAGGCAAAATGAGCGATCACCAGATCAATAAAGGCGATAAGGTAGTATTCGCTTCGGTTGGGGCAGGTATGAATATCAATGCTGTGGTGTATCAGTTCTAAAAAAGATAATAGAATCAGTACAAACTACTTAAAAATTAAAGCTTGCCTTTTTTTAATTAATTAGTAGTACTTTGCAAGCTTATTTATTAATCAAAATAGTATAATGAAAACAGGTGTAGTAAAATTTTTTAATGAGAGTAAAGGTTTTGGATTTATTAAAGATGAATCTGGTAAAGAAATATTTGTACATGTTTCTGGCTTAAAAGATCAGATTCGTGAAAACGATGAAGTAACTTTTGAAGAACAAGACGGCAAAAAAGGATTGAATGCAGTGAACGTGAAACTTGCTTAAGCAAATACCATCATAAAAAATTACTGAGCACCCATTTAAATCGGGTGCTTTTTTTTTGCTCTGATTTTTGCTGCTTATTTTTACTTGGCGATAAGCATACGGAAATAAAAAATGCTGTAAGCCAATTAATTAGTGGTACCTTGCGCGCTTATTAATATTAAAATACAATATAATGCAAAGTGGAACAGTAAAATTTTTTAATGAAACTAAAGGTTTCGGATTCATCGTACCAACAAATGGCGATAGCGAAATCTTTGTTCATTCTACAGGCCTGATGGATCAGATCCGTGAAAACGACAGCGTTGAATACGAAGTTGAAAACGGTAAAAAAGGCTTGAACGCGGTAAACGTGAAACTTGCTTAATTAGCAAACTATCATAAAAAATCGTTAAGCATCCGCCACAAGCGGGTGCTTTTTTGTTTAATGGCAGGCCAGATTTACTGACTCAACGGTAAGCTGAACCAAAAGGTTGATCCCTTGTTCGGCTCGCTCTCAACACCAATTTCGCCGCCATGGTGTTCGATGATCTGGGCACAAATAAACAGGCCCAATCCCAAACCCTGAAAATTTTTGCTCGTACTATGCACACGGTAAAACCGGGCGAATACCCTTTTTAAATCATTTTTCGCTATACCAATGCCCTGGTCGGTAACGGTTAAAACCACGCTGCCATTATCCATTCTTGATCTTATGGTTACAGCATCGCCATTGGGTGAGTATTTTATGGCGTTCGATACCAGGTTAGTGATCACCTGCGCCACCCGTTCCTTATCTCCCGAAACAAAGGGAATACGGATCAGTTCGATAACAAGATGATGTTTTTTAGCGGTTTGCTGTAGCGATTCCACAACCTCTGCTACCAGCGCGTTTAAATCAAATAAACGGATATTGAGGCTCAATTTCTTTTGCTGTAAGGTGGTTACATCAAGCAAACTGGTCACCATTTGTATCACCTTGGTTACTTGTACCTCTGTTTTATTGATAATGTTGAGCGAGGTTTCGTCGCTACTGTCTTTAAAGCGGTTTTGCAGCACCTGTGTATAAGCCTTTAAACTGGTTAAAGGTGTTTTTAACTCGTGCGATGCTATACCGATAAAATCCTCACGGAGCTTGTTATCAAAAAAGCGGTCGGTAATATCGGTAAAGTTTGCAATTACGGCATTTATGGGTGGCTCACCCAGCAGGTTACTCATTTTACTTTCTATCCAAATATAATCGCCGTTTTTATGGCGCATCTGGTGGGTCATGGTAATATGTTTACCCGGATGCGCGGCAAAACGATAGTACTGCTCTTTAACCTCGAGCGCCTCATCCTCGTGCAGTAAATGCCATGGGGGCAAGCTCATAAATTCATCACCGGTATAACCAATAATATTTTGTACCGATGGACTGCAATAAGTGATCTGCCCATTGGCATTTACGGTAATAATACCCTCCGAACTTTTTTCGACCAGGGTTTTAAATACAATGTCTTTCTCGTTCAAAGTATTTACCGCCTTGCTCAAAGCATTGCTTAAAGCTATCATTAACGAACATTCGGCTATAAATATGGCAATTTGTAATAAAGCTTCTTTACTGAAAGCAAAGGCATCAAATGGGTATAAAAAAAATACATTGACCACAATGGCCGATAATATAGTTACCGCAATGGCCGGTGTTTTACCAAAATACCGCGATGTGATGATCACAACACCAAAGTAGAGCAGGAAAGGAGTTTTGTAACCAATATAATTGCTGAGCCAGATTTTGATAATGGTAACAACTGCCGTTAGCAGCAAAGGCACACCGTACTTAATATATAACGGACTTTTTGCCAGAGCGGAATCACTAAAAAACGATTTTCGTAAGCCAGGCATAATTATCAATTGTGATGTGTTTTTTACAAGGTAATTATAAAGATGAATGTAAGATTTTTTGGTGTAAATAGATAATTAAATTGGCATTGCGGATAAAAGGGCTCCAACGGTTAAAGCAAAAATCTGATTATCTTTACAATCTTTTAAGCGCGGCACATACATGGATAAAACTAATACGGCAAATACTAACAAATGGTTATACACCTTTATTGCCCTGGCTGTTTTATTAAACTTTAGCGGCTTATTTGTTACCATTGTAGCACCCGACGGTGCGCTTTACGCGGGCATAGCCAAAAGTATGGTATTGCGCCATAACTATATTGATCTGTTTGCCGAGGGACGTGATTGGCTTGATAAACCACATTTCCCTTTCTGGATGGCGGCCTTATCATTCAATTGTTTTGGCATCAGTATCTGGGCTTATAAGCTGCCGGCTATTCTGTTTTTATTGATGGGTGCACGTTATACTTATTTGTTTGCGAAAAGCTTGTATAACGAGCAAATAGCGCTATGGTCGGTACTGATACTGTTAACTGCCGAGCATATTATCATCTCGAACCAGGATGTTCGTGCTGAGCCTTATTTAACCGGACTCATTATTGCTTCGGTATATCATTTCTATAAGTCGATCAGTGGCAAAACCCTATTACACCTTACCATTGCCAGTTTGTTTGCCGCCTGCGCTTTGATGACGAAGGGAATGTTCGCCCTGATACCCATTGGTGGCGCTATTGTGGGACATCTGATCATCACCAAACAATGGAAACAATTATTCCACTGGCGGTGGTTTTTGGGCGCTGTACTGATTCTGATCTTTATCTTACCTGAATTATATTGCTTACGCGAACAATTTGACTTGCACCCCGAAAAAACAGTTTTCGGCCATCATAACGTATCTGGAATAAAATTCTTTTTTTGGGATAGCCAGTTTGGCCGTTTCTTTAACACGGGCCCTATCAAAGGCAAAGGCGATCCTACGTTTTTTATACATACCACGCTTTGGGCTTTTTTACCCTGGTCATTATTGCTGTTCGCGGGAGTATTTCAGTTCATCAAAAAGAACCGCAAAAATGTGCGGCAGGCCGAGTGGTATTCCACCTGCGGTTTCGCATTAACTTTTTTAGTTTTCTCGGCATCTAAGTTTCAGTTGCCATTTTATACCAATATCATTTTCCCATTTTACGCTATTATAACAGCGCAATACCTGTACGGCGTAGCTTTGCCCAAAAGCATCAAAGCCATCCGGATAACGCAAACCGTTATTGTTGTTTTATTAATGATACTGGTTGTAGCGCTCCAGTACTTTTTTAATCCCGATAGCTTTAATTGGTTTACCGGGATAATACTGCTGGCTTTGTTTGTGCTGATGATCATTCTGCCATCGCGGTTAACACTTAACTGGTATCAAAAAGTAGGGGTGCGCACACTGTTAGCGGCTGCAATTGTTAATCTATACCTTAACCTGGCTTTCTACCCATCGTTATTAAAATATCAGTCGGGCAGCGAGGCGGCATTATGGATCAATCAGAATAACCCTAACAAGCTGCCCGTAGTACAATGCATCCGGGTGAACGATTATGGTTACCCGATGGAATTTTACCTCAACCAGCCGCTTTATACCATTGCCGAAAATGGGGCAGGTAAATTACCACCAAAACCATTCCTGATGTATGCTTATCCTAACAATATCGATTTTTTAAAAACGCAAGGCTGGCAGATCACACCGGTTAAAACTTTTGAGCGGTATTGGATCACCCGTTTAAAACCTGCTTTCCTGAACCAGAAAACACGGCAAAGTACCTTAGAGGAGGTTGAGCTGGTAATGGTAAAATAATGGGATAATCGCGCGTGATTACGATTTCATTTTTTTAAGCAGACCTTCGATAACCTTGGCAAAGTGCATATGCTCTAACTGCTGACCTTTAAACTTCACCATTTCCAGATCATCCTCGGGTTCAATTTTAAAGCGGGATTGATGGATCACTTCGCCTTCGTCAAATTCCTCGTTAACAAAGTGTATCGTTATGCCCGATTCTTCTTCCTTAGCTGCCAGTATCGCGTTATGCACACGATCGCCATACATGCCCTTGCCGCCATATTTAGGCAGTAAAGATGGGTGGATATTAATGATCTTATTCGGGAAAGCTTGTAATAACGACGGTGGGATAAGCCATAAAAAGCCAGCCAGAATAATCAGATCAACCTGGAGATTTTTAAGCAGGCGGATCACATCATCGGTATGATAAAATTCTTGCCTGTCAAAAATATGCGATGGGATCTCAAAATTATCGGCACGTTGCAAAACGTAAGCTTCGGGGTTATTGGTTAAAATAAGCGCTACTTCGGCAACAGCGCTGCGTTTAAAATGCTCCATAATTTTCTGGGCATTCGATCCTGATCCGGAAGCAAAAATGGCGATGCGTTTTTTCAAGTAATACTATGGTTTTAAATATACCCGTTCAAATATATAGTTTTGAACATTTCTAAGATATACATTTTCAATTAATATTATTGACTAATAGCATGAACAAATCCGTAACGTATAATTACACGTTTGGTTTTTGAGGTGTAGTAAGGGCTGGTATAGCCTGTTTTTAAAACCAGGGAGTATTGGCCAAGTGTTTCTATCTGGGCGTTATCAAAAGCATTAACGGTAACATTAGCCGTAACCTTGTTTGTGGTTAAGGTATCCTGGGCCGTCATGGTGGTTTGAATGCTCAGATTATCGGTATTCAGATTCCAGTTACCTGCCGATGATTGTGTAATACAATGGTAGTTGGTAAACTTACAGGTATTATCTACATTAAATTTGAGCGTTTGGGTTAAAGTGCAAGTCAGGTTCAGGGTATCTGTGCCATTTTTTTGCGAATCATCCCCAATAAAAGTTTGCCGTGTTACCGATGCCAGCTGCCAGGTGCCGTTAGTTAAAAAATAACTTAAAGTATCGCTGTTATCCTTTTTGCACGAATTGGTGAACAAACCAACACCAACCAAAAGCAACGATGCCAATAAATAAAGTCTGTTTTTTTTAAAAAAGCGCACGGTTCAATTTATAATATCCTGCCATATAACGGGCGACAGCGGTTAATATTTTAATGGTGGCAACAACAAGGTTATATCAACAAAAAACCCGGTCGCTTTAAAAAAGCAACCGGGATAATTATTTTAATAACCCAGATAAAAGGGTATTACAAGTTTTCTTTAGCCGGGTTACGATAGTAAACCTTGTTCTCTAAAAACTCCTGAACGGCTACTAAGGTTGCTTTAGGCATTCTTTCGTAGTGTTTAGATATTTCGATTTGCTCGCGGTTTTCAAAAATTTCTTCCAGGTTATCGTTTGATGAAGCAAATTCAGAAAGCTTTTGGTGCAATTCCTCTTTCACGTTGTTTGATATCTGGTTAGCCCTTTTAGCCATAATTACGATAGACTCGTAAATATTATCTGTTTGTACGTCTAACTCGCGTAAATCGCGTGTTATTGTACTTCCTGCCACAGTTGGCTTGTTAGTAACATTTGTCATTTTATTGGGATTTTACTTTTTTACTTTGGTTGTGTCGGCCTGCGGCTTTGGTGCATCGCCATATTTTTCGGCCTGTATCTTTTTGTATAAGCGCTCGTTAGAAGCATCTTCGGCTAAGATACGTTTACTTTCTGTAATACCTTGCTGGCTATCCTTTTTTAAACCTTCGGCTTCTTTGCCAAATTTACTTTTTGGGTATTTCTCGGTAAACTGGTCGCTAAACGCGATAGTGGCATTAAAACGGTCTTCCTGCTTAACTGCGAAACTATTTTTAGCGTACAAATATTGTGCCTTGATGGTTAAAAACTCCATTTCTTCGGCATATTTGGTATCCGGGTAATCGCGTAAAGTATTACCGAACGCGATAACTGCCGATTGATAATCACCTATAGTTAAATACAATTTTGAGTTAGCATATGATTTTTCTTCCAGCTTATCCCTCAAATTTTGGATCAGCTTGCTGGCTTCAGCCACACGCTCGCTTTTAGGGTATAAGTTGATGAATAATTGCATGGCGTCGATAGCCTTCTGTGTATTCTCCTGATCTAACGAAAAATTCGGAGAATCAAGGTAATAACAATAAGCCGACATGAAACGACACTCCTCGGTACGGCTGCTGTTAGGGTAACTATCAGCAAAAACTTTAAAGTGGTATCTGGCCGATGTAAAATCTTTCAGCTTGTAGTTGGTATAGGCATAATAATAGTACAAATCTTCGGCTTCTGTTTGTCCGCGGTAGCGTTGTACCAAGTCATCAAACAGGTCAAGCGCCTTTGTGTACTCTTTTTTGTTGTAATATTTAATACCTTCCTGGTATTTTTTAGCATTGTCATTACTGGCTTTTAGCTTCTCAAACTTGCTTTTACAGCCTGCAAAGGCAATAAATAAGGCAAGCGCGAGTGTTCCAATAAGGGCTTTTTGTTTTTTAAACATCCTGCAAAGATATATCAATAATGTAAATCAGTCAATTATTTATTTCGGTGCAATATAAAACCGTTTTTTCACATCCTGTTTTTAAGCTCCGGCATTTAACATATTTTAACGCTATGGCACAAATTGCAGTATATAATGATTAGTTTTTTTGATCATTTCATCCATCATCACTAACCTAACAATTGTACCTCATTCAGTGCCTTTTTCATTCATTTTACCAAATCCTGATTGTTTATTCGGCCAAATAAGCGATATTTAGCGCTTACCAACCATGACAGACAATACACCCGGCCAACGCATATGGAAAAGCTTTAAACGCAATAAGTTAGCGTTGGGTGGGTTGGCATTCATTATCATCTCTGTTTTAGCAGCCTTGCTGGGGTATTTGATCACTCCGGATAGTACGCCCGATTCCAATAACATGTTGCTGCAACTCAGCATCAAAAAACCGGGTTCACAATTTACGTTGTTGCGGATAAAAAAGCCAGAGAATGTGGAGCAGGTTAACATCATCAGCAAGATGCTGTTCGGTCAGCCGGATTCGTATCGAAGCGTACCCATTATAGCATATCAGTTTAAGGGCGATTCTATTTACGTAGATCAATTTATTGGTGCGGAAGATAAACCCGAGAAACACGCTTATAATATTTATGAAGTGGTTAGCGGGCAAAAAGGTATCCGAGCCAATGTAACCGATGCTCAACGTGCAAATACACGTCAACAAATACAGAAAAATCAGATCATCAAAAAAACATTCTGGCTCGGTACAGATCTGTACGGTCGTGATCTGTTAAGCCGTATTATTCTTGGAGCGCGTATCTCACTGTCGGTGGGTTTGGTAGCGGTGATCATTAGTATGCTGATCGGTGTTTTTATTGGCGCTATGGCCGGTTACTATGGTGGCCGGATTGATGCCGCTTTAAGCTGGGTAATGAATGTGCTTTGGGCTCTGCCATCTTTACTGCTCGTTATCGCTATCTCCTTTGCTTTAGGTAAGGGCTTAGGTCAAATCTATATCGCTGTGGGTATTTCCATGTGGGTTGATGTGGCACGCTTAGTACGCGGGCAGGTAATGAGCGTGAAACAGTTTGAGTTTGTTGAGGCCGGGCATGCTTTAGGTTTTACCAACAATCGAATCATCTGGAAGCACATTCTGCCAAATATCGTTGGCCCGATATTGGTACTGGCGTCATCAAACTTTGCTTCGGCCATACTTTTAGAAGCCGGTTTGAGCTTTTTAGGCTTCGGCGCGCAGCCCCCAACACCAACCTGGGGAGGCATGATCAAGGAACATTATGGCTATATTATTATGGATGATGCCTACCTGGCTGTATTGCCCGGCGTAGCCATTATGCTGATGGTTTATGCCTTTAACCTGGTAACCATTGGTTTACGTGATGCTTTCGATATTAAATCGCAAAATGTGCGGATATAGTTTTTTTTGTAATTTAGTATCCTATCTATCTATAATTTAATGGAGGAATTTGACAATAATAACGACGAAAGCGAGCTCATTCGCTTGCTGCTCAAACGGCAGTCGGAGTTAAATTCTTTGCTCGAAGTTACCCGGGCCATCAACAAAAATACCTCTACCCAGGTGCTGGTTGGCATGTTGGAGGTTATCCTGAAAAACTATCTCAACGTAGGTAAGCTGCGCTTTATGATAGAAAAGTTTGGCAGCTACTACTGCGTGTCAAAATACGGCGGTGAGTTTGAGAGCAATACTGCGCTCTACAAATCGAGCATGAAGCTTAACCGTTATAAGCAGCCGGCCAATATTTCATCGCATACGGATGCCATCCTATCCAGTTACGATTACTTTATTCCTATTTATCATAAAAGTAAACTGCTGGCTTTTGCGCTGATCGGCGAGTTTACCACCACGGGAGAAATGCTGGGTAACGATCTCAATTTCATTCAAACCATTATGAATGTGATTGTGGTAGCGCTGGAGAATAAAAAATTGTTCCGTGAGCGGATAGAGGCCGAGCGTTTTCAACGTGAAATGGAGCTGGCCGTTGAGGTGCAGAATATGCTCATCCCCGTAAGGCTGCATATTGAAACAGGCGTTGAAATTGGCGCGCGCTACCTTCCGCATCAAAACATTGGTGGCGATTATTTCGATTTTATCCGCCTGAACGATAAGGAATTTATGTGGTGCATTGCCGATGTATCCGGCAAAGGAATTTCGGCGGCATTGTTGATGGCAAATTTCCAGGCCAGTTTGCGCGCCTGGGCCACGGTTGAGGATGACCTGACCAATATTGTGGAGCGTCTTAATCGCATCGTGATTAAAATAACCAAAGGCGAAAAGTTTATTACACTGTTTCTGGCCAAGTATAACGAGGAAACCCGCCGTTTAAATTTTATTAATGCAGGGCATAATCCATCTTTGCTATACAATAATGGCGAAGCTTTTGAGTTAAAATTAGGCACCACCATGATAGGCGCTTTTGATGAACTGCCTTTTATTAACCAGGGTGAGGTTGATGTGGAGCCAGGATCGCTGATTGTAAACTATACCGATGGTTTGTTGGATTACGAACCCAGCGATGCCGAAAACTGGAACGAGGAAACATTGATGGATTTTTTATTAGCGAACGGCGATATGACACCGGATAAGTTTAACCAGGCTTTGCTGAATGAGTTGAACGCCAAAGTAAAATCAAAACAGATTGACGATATTACTTTGTTAACTTTGCGCATATTTTAGTAAATGCTATTAGCCAGATTTCAATATGAATTGTTAGAAGCCGGTTGCGATGAAGCAGGACGTGGCTGCCTTGCCGGACCGGTATTTGCCGCGGCGGTAATTCTTCCACCCGATTTTGATCATGCCCTGCTGAACGACTCAAAACAGATCAACGAAGAGAACCGCTACAAACTTCGCGAAGAAATTGAACAATGCGCCATAGCGCACGCCGTGGCATCGGTTGATAATAATGAAATAGACGAGATCAATATCCTGAACGCGTCTTTTTTGGCGATGCACCGCGCTATCGAAAAGCTGCATATTACACCGGAGCTATTAATTATCGATGGGAACCGTTTCAATAAATACGGAACCACCCCACACCATTGCATTATTAAAGGCGATGGCAAATATTTCAGTATAGCGGCGGCATCTATCTTAGCCAAAACCTATCGTGATGATTTTATGCAGAAAATCGCCTTGGAACATCCGGAGTACGATTGGCACACTAACAAAGGTTATCCTACCATAAAACACCGCAACGTGGTAATGGAGTTAGGGTACACCCCATACCACCGCCGCACCTTTAGGGTTACCGACCCGCAAATGGAGTTATTTTAATCGGGTTTTGATAAGGTGCTTAAGGATTGTATTTTTGCTTACACTAATTAACCCTTTGTGAAGATCCTCATCCTCAGTAACCGTGTACCATTTCCGCAAAACGGAGGCTATCCTATTGTGGTACGCAACACCATTCTGGGTTTGGTTAACGAGGGGCACGATGTATCGGTATTCACATTAAATAATCGTAATCAGCGGGGGATTAGTCTGGATAACGATGACGAACTCATGAGCCGCATCCATTATCAATCTTATGATATCGATATCCGTTTATCACCATGGCAGTTTGTATTAAACCTTTTAGGTCGCCGAACTTATAATGTTGATCGCTTTTACGATGCCGGTTTCGAAAAGGTGTTGATCAACGAGATCAAACGTGTAGAGTACGATATCATCCAGTTTGAAGGTTTGTTCATGTCGTCGTACCTGTCGGCCATCCGCAAAAATAGTAAGGCAAAACTGGTGTACCGGGCGCACAATATTGAGCATTTGATATGGCAACGTTTATCGGAACAGAAAGCTGATCCTATCAAAAAAACCTACCTGCGTTTACTGGCTAAACGGATTAAGGCTTACGAATTAAGGTACATTAATTTTTTTGATGCGATAGCCACTTTAACCGGACAGGATAAGCAGTTGATGCTGCAATTTGGCGCTATAGTACCCATTAGGGTGATGCCGGTTGGTATAGACCTAACACGCTACAAACCTGATTACAGTAAAACCGAATTCCCCAGCCTATTTTTTTTAGGCGCTTTGGATTGGATGCCCAACCGTGAAGGTATGGAGTGGTT
>Ga0116227_10015293_pt1 | contig 11396 bp, 6 predicted proteins | sample S1TSphgellanicum_FD_89693 | JGI IMG/M metagenome (GOLD analysis project Ga0116227, IMG submission 89693) | Host-associated microbial communities from peat moss isolated from Minnesota, USA - S1T2_Fb - Sphagnum magellanicum MG | ecosystem: Host-associated > Plants > Peat moss > Unclassified... | reverse complement strand
GTACTCACAAGCAGGTTGTGATGGACGCAGCACATGCCGGCAAGGCGGTCTTCTGCGAAAAGCCGATCGCGATGTCCGTGGAAGATGCAGAGCAGATGCTGGCGGCGGTGGCGAAGGCAGGGGTCCTGTTTCAGCCGGGCTTCCAGCGCCGCTTCGATCCCGGCTACATGGCCGCCCGGACGCAGATCGAGCAGGGAACCATCGGTACTCCGGTGGTGCTGACCTCAACCTCTCGAGATCCCTTTCGTCCCCCACTGGAGTTCTGTGATCCGGCTGTCAGCGGCGGCCTGATCTCGGATATGGGCATCCATGACTTCGATGTGGCGCGGATGTTTATGGGCGAAGTAAAGAGCGTCTTTGCCACGGGTGCTGTGTTGGCCTACCCGGAGATGAAGTCTATCGGCGATATCGACAACGCGATCATCAACCTGACGTTCGACAGTGGCGCTCTTGGTGCCGTGCATCTGAGCCGGAACGCAGTCTTTGGGTACGACATCCGCACCGAGATCTGGGGCACGAAGGGATCGCTCCAGATTGGATACCTGCAGCAGACGCCTGTGTTGATCATGACGAAAGAAGGAATATGCCATGACGCGGTGCCCTATTTTATGGAGCGATTTGAAGGGTCCTATCTCGCGCAGATTCAAAGCTTTGTGGATGCCGTACTGAGCGGTGGCGAGCCGGCTGTCTCGGGCAAAGACGCGGTTGAGGCGATCCGGGTGAGCTTCGCGGCTACTGTCTCTTGCCGCGAGAAGAGAGTGGTGGAACTTCCGCAACCTCTCTCAGTCAATCCGGGGTGACGCCGCGCCTCACTCGCAGCTTGAGGTTTCGGGCTGTTTGCCGGTTTTGGTGAGCCCTCCCGGCCACCAGTTCCAATCGCCTGCAATCCGCAGCAGTGCGGGGCCGACGACAATGCGAACCAGAGTCGCGTCAATCAGAACGGCAATCGCCAGCGTAAAGCCGATCATCTTGACAACGAGAAAATGTCCGAAGGTAAATGCCGCGAATACTACGATCATGATGGCGGCGGCACTCGTAATCAGGCCGGCAGTTCTGGCCATTCCCTCAGGAATGGCGTCCAATTCGCTCAGCCCGCTCCTTCTGGCCTCAAGAACACGCGCGACCAGGAACACCTCGTAGTCCATGCTGAGTCCGAAGACGATGGCAAACGCGACGATGGGAACAAGAGGGAAGACGCTGCCCGTACCTCCGGGAACGCCGAGGAGGCGGCTCCCGTGTCCATCCTGGAAGACCAGCACCAGGGCTCCGAAGGATGCCGCAACCGAGACCAGGTTCAGTGCGATCGCCTTCACCGCTGCGAACAGCGACCGGAAGCCGGCAAGCAGGGCCAACAGCGTCGCCACGACCACCATCTCCATGACACCCACAACGTGGTCTCCGATGATCGTCTGATAGTCGGCGTTGAGTGCCGGAATGCCACCAATCTGCAGCGTGGCTCCGGGTACGCCGGTGAGCGTTGCTGCGCCGGTCTTGCGGATCTCCCGCACCCAGTTGACCTGGTCGCGCAGGGAGACGGAGCTCGCGGGCAGCACCTCCAGCAGCGCTGCACGCCCGTCACCGCTCAGAAAGGTTCGCTGCGTCTCCGAGTCAACGTCGGAGATGGAATTACGGCCGCCCTCGGCAAACGTTGCGATAGAGATGACGCGGTAGCAGCGAGAGTCGCTCGCCAGGCGGGTGTTGATGCGGTTCAGCGCGTCCCATCCCGCGTCGGTCTGGGCAACGGAGTCCGGCAGTTCGACGATCACGCGCATCGAATACACTGCACCGGCGCGGTCCATGTGTTCCAGGGTATGCAGCGCCTGGACGGATTCCGCCGACTCCGGAAGCCAATCACCGTTGGGGACACTTGTGTTCAGGTGCCTGGCCTGCCAGGCGAGCAGAAGTAACGGAGCACCCGCCAGAAGCAGTGCAAGCCAAGGATGGGCGACAATCACAGTTCCACATTTCCTCCACCGGGTCCCGGTTCGTTCGACTCTTTGCGCATCCAGCTTGGGAGTAAACGGCATCCGCCCGGCATCAATCCGCGGGCCGAGCATTGCCAGCACCGCCGGAACAAGCGTGTTGGTCAGCAGTACGCTGATTCCCGCCACCAGGAATCCCGCGATGCCAATGGAGCGGATCTCACTGATGGGGACCGTTAGTAGCGCCAGGAATCCTATAGCTACGGTCGAGGCTGAGATCAGGAGTGTACGGCCAGCCTGTCTCGCAGCGATGACAGCGGCCGCGGACCCGACATGCCCAGCACCAATCGCTTCACGGAAGCGGCTGACCATGAGCAGCGCATAGTCGATGCCCAGACCAAGGCCCAGCATGGTGGCCAGATTCTGAACCAGGATGGAGAGATGAAGGCGCTGGGCAAGCAGTCCAGTGATCGCCAGCGTGGTCGCGATCGCAAGTTGTCCCACTGCCAAGGGAATAAATGCGGCGACAAGGCTACCGAAGGCCACCAGCAACAGGACAAGCGTGATGGGAATGACCAGGCTTTCGCCGCGCTGCACATCATCGGCACTCGCCTTGCGAATGTCGAAGTTCAGCGGAATCTCACCCGTCAGCTGAAGCTTTACCGCCGGATAACGCCCGCGCAACTGATCGGCTAGAGACCCCATGCGCTGATGGAGCTTGGGAACGAGGGACTCCACCGGCCCATTGGCCGACGACAGGCCCACCACGACGAAGGTTCCACCGCCGTTGCCCAGAAAGATGTCATCGCGCGAATCGAGGTACGAAGCAACTCCGGACACACCGGGTTCCTCTTTGAATCCCGCAACAATAGTCGAGATTGCGTCCTCGCCTTCCTCGGAGTCCGTCGCCGGCAGTCCCTGGATCACCACCACGACGCGGTCGACAAAGGGCGAACGAAAACGGCTTACCAGTTCCTGGCGTACGGTCTCCGCCTGGCTCCCTTCAACACGGGTAGCCGTCTCCAAGTGGCGCTCGGCGTGGAATGAGAAGGGAAATAGCGCAACGACGGCGATGAGTACAACCGCGGCTACCCAATAGCGACGAACATCCATGACACTCATGATGTCATAGAAGAGGGTCGCTAGTTAAAGGATGTCTCATTCTGCTCAGCCGGCTTTTGACCGGGCAGAATGAAGCTCTAAAAGACGGTAGCGGAGGATGCGTCTGTAAACGCAAGAGGTTCAGCAGGTACCTGCGCCGGGGAAGCCTCGCGGGCCGCAATGGAGATAATCCCCTTGCGGTGCATGAACTTCAGAATGCCGGCGACCGTATCCTCAAGCGACGGATCAGGCATGCCCCATTTGGATGCATCGCGCGCCTCCTGATAACTGGAACTCTCGTAGCGCTTGAATTCCATCGCGGAGATGTTGTCCACGGAGCCCACCAGGAAATCCAGCAGCGGGAAGAGCAGGTCCTCCTTGCGGCATCTCCGGATCAGCTCTGGAACGAAATCAGTTATGCCGAAGATCTCGAACTGCCGTCCGGTTGACTTGGTAATCAGCCCGGTGATGTCCATCATGTTCGCATAGTCGTCGCGCACCACATGGTACGTCTTGTTCGCCGTGCCGGGAGTTGAAGAAATTGCAACGATATTGTTCGCCACAACGTCCGCGGGAACGAAGCTGACCTGGTTCAGGGAGTCCACTCCGATGCCGTGATTCACCATGAACGCAACCAGGCGAACGGCGATATCAAAGTTGTTGCCGCCGCCTGAGACCGACGGGCTCACCAGTGCAGGCCGGAAGATGCGCGTGGAAAGCCCCTTGCTGCGCGCGTCTGCAACCACTTGCTCTGCCACCCATTTGGATTGGCTGTATCCGAAATCCAGCAGCTCCATATCCTTGTTAAAGTCGGTCTCAAATAAGGTGGATTTAACGGCCCAGCCAAACACGAAGGTCGTCGAAACGTAATTGAACTCCTTGGGCCGCCCCTCGAAAGCCAGCCTGATGACCTCATTGGTACCCATCACGTTCGCGTCGCGCATGCGGTCGTAGTTGAACAGGTAGTTCACTGTCGCACCATTGTGGAAGATGGTGTCCGTCTTGCTGGCCAGGAAATCCCATACGTCCTGTGTCAGGCCGAGCATCGGCAATGCGAGATCGCCGCAGATGGGAATCACGCGAGACTCAAACATCTGCATCAGCTTGGCCGGGCATGGTCCCATCGTCTCCATTGCTGCGCGCAGACGCTGGCTGCCCTGGACGTCGTCCGATGCCCTGACGAGAACGTAAATTTTGGCGCGTGTCTGTTCCAGCAGGCTCTTCATCAGAAACGGTCCGATAAAGCCGGTGCCGCCTGTCAGCAGGACATGATTCATGACCGGCACTTCGGGCAAAGCAGCGGGTACAGGGGGCGCGAAGGCGAGCTTGCTGTCTTCGCTCATCATCGTTTTTTCCGCTGCACTCTGCTCATCGCGGAAGACAGCCAGGGAATGCCGGAGTTGAACGAGTGCTTCTTCCGGGGCGTTTTCTAGCTGTGCCGCCAGTTGAAACAGGTCGGCCACACTGACTCGCTGAATGACGCCGATATCCACCTGTCGCGCAAGCATCTCGGCGCCCTTGTCTTTCAAGAGCTCCTTGAGTTCGTGCATGAATACGACGAGGTCCAGCGAATCCAAGCCGGCTTCGACGAGATTGTAGGTTTCATTCCCGGTTAGGTTGTACCGCGCCTTCAACTCTTCAAAGGATGACTGCGCGCCGGAAGCGGGCTCGGAGCTGCCTGCGTCCTTCTCCCGCGAGAACTCGGTGAGAACATTAAACTCACCCGCCACCCACATCTGCTTGGTCTTGTGGCGCATGATCTTGCCGGAACTCGTTCTGGGGATAGCACGCGGCGCAATAAAGGAGATCAGCGCCACTTCCACATTCAGATAGCTCCGGACCGCGGCGGCGATCTTGCGCGCATCCGGCAGCACCTTCGGATTCTTTACTTCGGCCACAATCGCCAGCGCAGGCTCAGTGTCTTCATTAATTTGGAACGCTGCAATGCAGTGGGTCCGAATCAAGCCGGAAGCTTTCTCCACAACGTTCTCAATATCCTGCGGATAATAGTTTTGCCCGCGCAGGATAATCATGTCCTTGATGCGACCGCAGACGTAGAGCTCCCCGTCATGGAAGAAGCCCATATCTCCGGTCCGCAGATGGCCGTCGTCATAGGGGCTATCGTCCACCAGCCGCGCGCGGAACTGCTTCAGCGTCAGCTCCGGATTGTTCCAGTACCCCAGACATTTGCCCGTTCCGGCGACCCAAATCTCGCCGATCTGGCCCGGCTTCAGGGCGACGTGCTGCTCCGCATCGACGATCTTCACGTCGATACCCGCAAGCGGCCTGCCGCAACTGACAATCTGCGTGGCTGCGTCAATCTCGGAGACCTCGGTCGTCATGCGCGCATTGCCCAGGGCGAGTGCGCGCTTGTTGACGGAGACGATGTTGCGTCCGCCGAGGGAAACAGCAAGCGTATTCTCTGCCAGCCCGAAGGCGGCATAAAAGCTCTCCGACTTCAGCCCATGAGGCTGGAATGCCTCAAGAAACCGCGTAAAAGTATCCGCCTTGACGGGCTCCGCAGCGCACATCAACACCCGCAGGGAGCTCAGATCGCACTCGTCCAGGCTCTCCTTGGAGAGTCTGCCGGCACGCAGGCAATAATCGTAGGCGAAATTCGGGGCAGCTGTTGCTGTGGCCTGGTAGGCAGTGATCGTCTCAAACCAAAGAATCGGCCGCTGAATAAAGTCCATCGATGCGAAGCCGTAGGTCGTGCCTCCCCGCAATGCGGGGTAAAGGTAGCACCCGATGAGACCCATGTCGTGATACTGCGGAAGCCAGGAGACTACGACGGGGTCAACATGGTCGATCACGAGCGGACAGGTCTGCAGGATGTTGTCATGCGTGACCATCACACCCTTGGGTTCCATTGTTGATCCTGATGTGTATTGGAGGAACAGGATCTCTGAAGTGGCGGCGAAGGGCTTGTATGAGATCGTCTCCACAAAATCTTCGGTGACGATCCAGGGAAGGCTGGAGATGTAGTCGACGTCGACGCCGGAGGCCGAAACCCCGCTGCGAGTGAGGTTTGTCTTAAGAGACGCGTGGTAGTCCGCGCTGGTTAAGATCCCGGACGCCTGGCAGTCCTTGGCGATGTGGACCATTTTGTAGAGGGCGCTCTGGAAGCCGCGAGAACTGGGGGGATAGACGGGGACCGGGATCAAGCCGGCACGGACGCAACCGAAGAATGCGCAGATCATCTCCAGACCGGGGGGGTAGGCCAGCAGCAGACGGTCACCGGCCGCGAAACGGCCGTCCTTGTGGAGGTGTCCCGCGATCGCCTTCGTCCGCCGCAGAAACGAGGCATAGGTGTAGCTCTCGAGCGGATTGCCGTTCAGGTCGAGGAATGAATATAGGAGTTTATGCGGGTGTTCGTCACCCAGCGTATCCAGTTGGTCTAAAATTGATGCCATAATCGGTCAGCAATACCCCCAGGGTTGATTAGGAAAGCTTGTTGCTATCTGAAACACAGAATGTCTTGCCGCTCCCCCGTGTCCCGGTGAGGTGAAGTGCTGCAGAGTCTCGGAGTATCTACTTATTATAGAGCAGGCCGACTCTGAAGAACAAAGGAATTGCTTTTTGAGCTGATGTTCAGGCCATGAGGGCCCCAATATCGGGTTGGTGCGCTCGAATTCCCTTGATTGTCCTTGAGTTCCCGCGCTAACATCATCTTTTAGACATTATGGTGGTGGGTCATCCGATCCGCTGCCGTTACATGCGAGCATCAGAGGGGCCAGGCTGCGCCGGACCCACGCAACAGGATGGCGGAGGCACCGGTGACGATCGAGACCGAAGCGGTAATCAATCAACAATCTGATATCGCTGATCTTGTCCCATCGGAAGCTTTGCTGAAGCAGTCTCCAGCCGACGCGACGGGCGTAGCTTCTTTCCCCAAAGTCCTGCGCCGCCGTCTCGAAACATTCTTCGCCGAGGGGAACATCTCTCCCAAGGCCGACCGCATGATGTGGACCAAAATCGCCGCCGGCATGGCCGTGCTGGCGGGCAGTTGGATTGCCATCTACGCGCTCCGTCCGGACTCTTGGAAGTTCGTTGCGCTCTATCTGTTAGGGGGTCTCGCCCAGACGTTTCTGTTGCTGAATATCGCGCATGACAGCAACCACAATGCTATATCGTCCGTGCCGTCCATCAACAAAACCCTGAACTATGTCTTCGATGTCTGCGGTATCAACTCCTACATGTGGCGTATTCTCCATCATCGCGGCCACCACTCCTGCATCAATCTGCACGGGGAAGACGATGCTCTCACCGGACGCGGCATCTTCCGGTTTACACCGCACGAACCACTTGCGCGCTGGCACCGGTTCCAGCATATCTATGCACTCTTCTTGTATGCGATGTTCTCGCTCGACTATGTATTCGTACGCGACTTTGAGTGCTTCTTCTTCCCGAAGCACGACTATCTGACACGCACCAAACATCCGGCGAAGGAATACGCCATCCTCTTTGCGGGAAAAGCCTTCTATCTCACATACATGCTCATTTTGCCCGTACTGCTGCTCAGGAAGTCGCCCCTGCTGGTGGCTGGAGCGTTTGTGCTGGTCCATTTGATCATCGGCTTGAGCGTATCGCTGGTATTCCAGACAACGCATACCATTGACACCACGTACTTTCCCTCAGACCGCAGCGAGTTTGACAATGGGGTCTATCACATCTTCGCGACAACAGCCGATTATGCGACGAGCAATCCGGTCGTGAGCTGGCTTGCGGGCGGTCTGAACCATCACATCGCACATCATCTGTGCCCCTTTGTGTGTCACACCCACTACGCTCCGCTGACCCGGATTGTGCAGGAGACTGCCGAAGAGTTCGGCGTCCCCTACCGGCAGCATCCCACCATGACCAGGGCCATCTGGCACCATCTGATCCTTTTGAAGCAACTCGGAAACGGAACCTATTCTTGAGCGCCGGTCTTTTACGTAGCGAGGAGTAACGTTGCCGACACCGATACCCGCAGTTTCACGAGTTCGCTCTTTTACGGATTCGCGCGCCATGGCAGCGAATCCCGTAGAGGTATTGTCCAAGTACACTCAGGCCTTTGGCGACACATTCCGCTTTTATCTGGGCGGAATCAAAGAGGCCATCGTTACCACGGATCCTGCCGTCATTCAGCATGTGCTGAAGACGAATGCGGAGAACTACGAGAAGTCCGACATCCAGGTAAAACGGATGGGCCACTTTCTGGGGAAGGGCCTTCTCACCACCCATGGAGAAGCCTGGCGCACACAGCGGCGCCTGATTCAGAAGGGTTTTGATCGCAGGCTGCTGGACGCTCTGTCCACCATCATGCAGGACTCGCTCACTGAGTCGCTGCGGGATTTTGATAGCGAGATCCAGTCCGGCCCCGTCGACATCTATCCCCAGATGATGAAGATGACCTTCAAAATGGTCGCCCGCTCGTTGTTTGGCGCCCGGCTGAAGGACGAGGACATCGAGCTCGTCAGCCACACCATCTGCACCGTACAAGAATTTATTGTGCGGCAGACGATCCAGCCATACCTGAATCCCTGGTTTGCGGTCTCGGGCGACCTGCGCAGGCACGAGCAGATGCGGGAGAGCGCGGACAGCGTTCTGATGGACATGATCAAGCAGCGGCGCAAACAGGAGCCCGCACAGGACCTGCTACAGACCCTGATGGATGCGCGTTACAGCGACGGGGAAGGCATGAGCGATGAGCTGGTGCTGAGCGAGAGTATGCAACTCCTCGTCGCCGGCCATGAGACCTCATCGAACGGTCTCTCCTGGCTTCTCTATCTATTGAGTCAGCATCCGGAGTGTCTCGCTCAGGTCAGGCAGGAGTTCGAATCCGTCTTGGGTGAAAGGCCACTGAACCATGCGGATCTGCCCAACTTCGAATACACGATGCAGGTCATCTACGAAGGGCTGCGTCTCTATCCGCCATTCTGGATGATCGACCGCATGGCGATAGCGGATGACCGCATCGGGGACATTGCGATATCCAAGGGTTCGACAGTCATTGTGTATGTGTATGGCGCGCACCATTCACAGCGCTACTGGGAGAATACAGAGAGCTTCGACCCGGCGCGCTTCATCAAAGGATATGAGAAGCTGCGTACGCCCTTCACCTATCTGCCCTTCGGCGGTGGACCGAGGGTATGCATTGGGAATCACTATGCAATGCTGCAGATGCTCATGATCCTGAGCGAACTGCTCAGGCGATATGACTTTGAGTTGACTCCGGGCCAGACCATCGAGGCGCGGCCCATGGTGATCCTGCGACCGAAGAACGGAATTCGCATGAGTTTCACCAAGCCGGTCGCACGCACTACTATGCCGGATGTCTCCGTCGACCGTCATCCGCAGACTGGCAGCGGCTGCCCTCATGTTGCAGCTGAAGCCCTCGCAACGTCCAGCACCTAAACTCTATTGAATTCCCAGCGCCGCCAGCTGTTTGGGATTGGCCTCATCCACGGCGACCAGATTGTGGCATGTAGAGCAGTCATTGGTGATGCTCTTTCCGTCCTTCGCGGTGTGGCTTCCGTCGTGGCATCGGAAGCAACCCGGGTAATCATTATGCCCAATGTTGTTGGGATGTGTTCCCCAGTTGACCTTCATGAACGGGAAGACGTTGTTGCTGTAAATTCTCGCCAGCGTCTTCGCGGCCTGGTCAATCTGCGCGCGCTGTCCGTTCCAGACCGCGGGATACTGCGTGCGATAGTAATCATCCAGCCCTGAGGTGATCTTCGCGGTTGCATCCACCGGCGAAGTGTATTGCGCCTTGAGCAACCCGAGCCCCTCCTTATGCACGAACGGCAACGCGGTACTAGGACTCCCATGGGCCATGTCCTTATTCAGGGCCTGTTCTGCTGTATCGAAGGAGTGCGCCGCGCGGTTGTGGCAGTCGATGCAGTCCATTACATGCCGCGGTCCGCTGCCCTTCGCATCAGATGAAGCAAACTCCGTCACCGAGCCGTCGCTGTTCGTCTTGCCCACCCACGGAATCGTCTGGTGGGTAGCATCGGTCGCCACATACTCGATGTGACCAAGATGCGCTCCGTGAATTCCGGTCAAGTTGCCGAATCCATCGCGTCCACCGACGTGCAGTAAAGCTACGGTCTGCGTCATGGAGTTTGCCGTATCATCGCCGTAGTGCGTTTCTATCAGGAGCTTGTCGCCGATCTGCCGCTCCGGATTGTGGCAGTTCAAGCAAGTTAGGTTGGCTGGAGGAACCTTGTCTCCCGCCATGATCGGTTGCGGCACCTTGTTGAACAGCACCATGCCCAACTGCTTGGTCCCATTCACCTTGGCATGGACAAATCCGGTGAGGCCGGGCGCGATGTGGCAAGCCGTGCAGGCAACACCCGCATGGGTGGAGACGTGATAGTTCGTCCACTCGGGACTCATCACATGACAGGACTGCCCGCAGAACGAGGGTGTATCCATATAGGCCACGCCGCGATAGGTGGCTGTTCCGACGATCACAAAGTTGATGAACGTGGCGATCACCACATACTCAATCCCATGCCGAAAGGCCGGGTCGTGCAGATTGATCTCCGGAAAAACCGACGGCGCCTGGCCGGTCGCCTTGAGCCTTCTTTGACGCCACCACATACCTGCCGGAATCAGCAACAGGCCCAGGATAAAGAGGCCTGGCAGACAGAGGTCGATGATGATGCCCAGATAGGGATTCTCTGAGCCGCCATGCCCGAAGACATCAATCACCCAGAAGCCGATCAGCACCAGAGCGGAGGCGCTGGTGAGCGCTCCGCCGATGAGGCTGAGTGGGTTGTTGCCGTAGAAGAGAAATGGGCGAACCCAATTCTTCTTGAACTCTTCGAGGTTTGCCATCATCTCCTGCTTACTTCAGTGAGAGCATGTAGACCGCAACATCTTTGATCTGCGGATCGGTCAGCTTGCCCGCATATGCCGGCATCTTTCCTTTACCATTTTTGATAATGGCGATCAGGTCTGCCTGCGACTCCTTCGCGAAGGTTGCCACGGCGGGAGTCTTCATGGCCTTCCCGGCCGGGGTGCTTGCCGATCCGTCCGCACCATGGCACATGGCGCACTTGGACTTATAGGTGTCGGCCCCCTGCGCCAATAGAGCCGTTGTGGATGCCGCCAGCGCGGTAAGCAATGCTGCCTTTGCTATGTTCTTCACGATTGTGTCTCCTGTTGTTGAATTAGCCTTCTCTTCAGTTCTGATGCCTAAAACTCGTAGTGCACCGCCAGAGTGAGGATATTGGCGTGCGTATTGCGGGGAGCGGTGAGGCCTGACGATGGTTCCGTCCGCCCCGTCGGTGCGGCAAGTGAGGTACAAGGAACCACGGCTGAGGTAGGGCTCGTGGACGTGCTGCAGAACTGTGGTCCGGAGGGGCCGCCCTCGCCGTAGCC
>Ga0116227_10015292_pt1 | contig 11397 bp, 8 predicted proteins | sample S1TSphgellanicum_FD_89693 | JGI IMG/M metagenome (GOLD analysis project Ga0116227, IMG submission 89693) | Host-associated microbial communities from peat moss isolated from Minnesota, USA - S1T2_Fb - Sphagnum magellanicum MG | ecosystem: Host-associated > Plants > Peat moss > Unclassified... | reverse complement strand
TCTGGTGGCGCGGGGTTTGGCGGCGCGGGCGGTGGCGGCGCGGGTGGCGGGTATTGCGAGGGCTTCTTTGCTGTTGCCCCCGGTGAGGGGTTTCAGGTGACGGTTGGGAATGGCGGGGCCGGCTCTGGGACCTCAGGCGGCACCTCGAGCTTTGGGAGTCTTGCGTCCGCGACGGGCGGCGCTGGCGGCGGCGATGGTGCGTCGGGCGCGGGTGGTGCTGGCGGTTCTGCTGGTGGTCATGGGTCGGGCGGCGCGCTGTCTTTGACAGGTAGCGCCGGCGGGGCGGCTTTTCAGGGCAGCAGTAATTGGGTGAGTGGTAGCGGTGGCGCCGGCTATGGCGGTGCGGGTGCGCCGGGGGCGGTGGGCGCTGCATCGGGCTCGGTGGCCGGCAATGCGGGAACCGCGCCGGGCGGCGGCGGGTCTGGCGGGGTTGGGGGCGGCCTGGGCGGGCAGGGCGGCGAGGGGCTGGTTCTGGTGGAGTGGTGACCGTGTCGGTTGCAGTTATTTCTGTGCACGGTTGAGGGGAGGCGGCGATGGGGACACCTGCCAATATCACATGGTTGCCGAGTACGGCGCGGGTTATTGTGCTGGATGGGTTTGGCGCGATCCCGCGCGGCACGTTGCAGGTGGCGCCGCAGCCGCTGGCCTGGCCGGTCAAGGATCCGTCTGATCTGCTCGATTATGTTTTCGATGTGTCGGAGGCATTGGCGGGTAATGAGGGGGATTCGATTGCGACACTGGATGTGCAGATATCGCCATCTAACCCTGGGGATTTGACGCTCAATTCGTCGAGTGCTGAGGGCACGCAGGCTATCCTTTGGCTGTCGCAAGGGGTTGCTGGGACGACCTATGCGGTGACGATTACGATCGGGACGCAGAGTGGGCGGACGATCGGGCGGACGGTGGCGCTGCCGGTGCTGGCATTGGCGACGCAGACCGTGCCGGCGGCGGCGATTACCAATCAGGCCGGTGTGCCGATTACTGATCAGAACGACAATCCCCTGACCACGAGCTGAGGCGGAATCGCAGCATGCCGACAATCAATGAGTTGCCGCCTGCGATTTCCGTGTCCGATAGTGATGAGCTGGTTGTCAGCCAGTCGGATATCGCGCGTTCGGCGACCCGGGCGCAGTTGCTGGCGGGGGTGCAGCCGGCGCTGGCGGTGCCTCAGGGTAGTTTGCTGGGGCGGATGAGTGCGGGGGTTGGTGCGCCGGAGACGATTGCGCTCGGCGCTAATTTGACGCTCGCGCAGGGGGCGTTGAGTGCGCCGGCGGCGTTTTCGGTGAGTGGTTTGTCGGCGGCCGCTTTGCCTCAGCTTGGCGACCTGGTGGCGATGGGGCAGGGCGGTCAGAATGTTGCTGCTACCTACGCGCAATTCATGGGTGGGTTGCCGCGGGTCGCTGGTATCGACGGGTCGGGGTTGCTGGCTGATGTGGCGGGCACGCCTTCGGCGCGGCGGATTGCGGATTTGTTTGCGGACGCTGTGACGATTGAGAGTTTTGGTGCGGTTGGCGATGGTGTGACGGATGATACGGCGGCGTTTGTGGCGGCGCTGGCAAGCGGTTTGCCGCTGCTGTTGGGCGGTCGGACTTACATTGTGAATGGCGTGCTGTCTGCGGCTGGGCCCGTGGCGGTGGTGGGGGTGCGTGGGGCGACTTTTGTGCGGCGCTTGCAAGCCAGCGGTGTTGGTTGCTGGATCAGTTTTGGCGGTGCGAGCTGTGTGGTGAGCGGTGTCAGTTTTGATGCCGGCGGTTTGGCGGGCGATGATGTGCCTTGCGTGCAGGTGACTGGCGCGTGTCTTTCGGCGTATTTTGTGGGCTGTGCCTTCCTGCATGGTGGTGGTGCCACGCAGGGGACGGGCCTGGTGCTGACTTGCGCTGCGGGGGCGGCGTATGGCGTGCATGGGTGTGTTGCACAGGGGAATGGTTTGCATGGCATCGCAGCTTCGGGGAGCGGGCTGGTATCGGTAACCGATACGAATTGTTCGTCAAATGGCGGCGGTGGCATTGCGATTGGGGCGGGCGTCGGTATGCGGCTCGCCGGGAATGTGTGTTCCGGCAATCATCATGGCATTTCGGTGGGGAACTGGAGTGTCGGCGGGCCTCCTTCGGCGGCCGCGTCCTCGTGCGTGATTGCAGGTAATGTTTGCGCTGATAATGCGCAGTGGGGATTGGCTGTTGCTGCCTACGGGGCGGCGGTTGTGGATAATGTCGTGCAATCCAATGGCACGCCGGCGTTTGGTGGTGGTGTGCTGGCGCGGGTGGCGATGTCGCGTTTGTGCGGCAATATTGTCGAGGCGGGTGCGGTCGGGCTCGATTGCCGCGGCTCTTTTGGGAGTCTTGTGGCCGGAAATCATATTTCTGGTGCTGGCATTGGGGTTCTTGCTGGTGGATGCGTCAATGTTCGGATTGGCGAGAATTTTCTGCTGGGGAATGGGTGGGGGATTTCGATTTCCGGCATCGAGCCTTCGGTGAGTGTGGTGCCGACGGGGGCGGTGACGGTTGAGCGGAACTGGATCGGGTTTTCAGCGGCTTTGGGCGGCGGGGTTTTTGTGCAGGATGGCTCGCCCAGTGTGGCCGTGTGCGGCAATTCGTTTAATGGCTCGGGTAGTGCGCTTGGCAGTCAGGCGATGTGGCTGCATACGGCGAATGCGATTGTTCAAGGCAATAGCTGGAACAATGTGGGGCAGTTCCAGGTTGCGGCCAGCGAGGTGAGTGGTCAGTCGGCGCTTGTGTTGCCGGAGGTGGCCGATGATGTGCTGGTGACGAGCGCGCCGCCGGATATCGGCGCGGTGCTGACGCAGCACCAGGTTGATACGTTGGGACAGGTGACGTTTCTGCAGGTTACGTCTGGGGGGAGTGGATACACCACGGCGTCGGTGACGATTACCGGGGCCGGTCATGGTGCGGCGGCGCAGGCTGTTGTGGCGGGTGGCGCCGTGGTTTGGCTGGTGGTGACCAACCCTGGCTCTGGTTACGGGGCGATTGGCGCCGGCGTGGAAGTTGCCATTGCGGGCGATGGTTCGGGTGCTGCGGGGATCGGGTTTGTGGGTTTGCCGGTGATTGCCGGACGGCGGCTGCGGCTGACGTGCAATTGCGCTGTGCGGCTTGTGGAAAGCGGATCTATGCCGGCGCTGCAGAACTGGACCGGTTACGACATGGGTATTCCGGCTGGCGGCGCTGTTGAACTTGAAGGCGCGTTCGGCCAGTGGCGTGCGGTGCAGTCGCCGCCGGTGGATTATCTTATGCCGACAGGGGACGGTGGGGCTGTGGTGCAGACCGTTGGCAGCGGCGATCTGATTTTGCGTCCTGCTTCTGGGGGGACGCTTGCGATTGCCAGTGTTGCGGAACCTGGAGGCTACAGCTCATCGCTTGGGCGCGGCTCGCCCGAGGGGGTGGTGGTAGCGGGTCCAGGGTCGGATTTCCGCAATCTTGATGGCGGGGCCGGGAGCACGCTTTGGGTTAAACTTTCGGGGACTGACAGTTCCGGTTGGACGGCTATCGCCTGAGTGCCACACTTCGTCGAGGATTTGCATCATGCCGACTATTCCGCAGCTTCCGCCGGCGACCGAGACGACGGCACAGGATGAGATTCCGCTGAGCCAGGCTGGTATTACGAAGTCTGTGACGATCTCTGAGCTGCTTGCCAGCGTGCAGACGGCGATTGAAATTCCGAGCGGGACGTTGCTCGGCCGTGTGTCGTTGGGGCCGGGTGGTCCGGAGCCGGTTTATGTCTCGACGGGTCTTGCTTTGCAAAGCGAGTCGCTGCTGGCCAATGGCGGCGATCATGCGGGCTTTGTTGCGCAGACTGCGCTTGCGCTGACCGATGACGTGATTGTCAATGCTTCCGGGACGCCGAGCCGGCTTGCCATGCCGTTGTTGCGGGGGCTGTTCAGCGCCGGGACCAATGTGGCGATTGATTCTAATGGCGATATTTCCGCCAGTACCGATCCTTCGGTGACTAGTCAGTTGCAATCGCTGAATTCGGGTTTGACTTCGACGGAAGCGCAGGTTGCGGCGCTGAGTGCCAAGATACCGAGCGGCGGATATGCGGCGCTAAATAGTCAGGGGCAGGTGACGGCGCCGCTGGCTGGGTCGGCTACTCTGGCGACGGTGACGGTTGCGGCCGGCGCGCCGGCACGGACGCTGGGGGCGATGTCGCTTGATACGGTCAATGTGCTGGATTTTGGCGCGGTGACGGGTGGGGCAGATTGCACGGCGGCTTTTGCCGCGGCCTTTGCCAGCCTGGGTAGTGACGGCGAGATTTTTGTGCCCGCTGGTGACTATTGGTTGGCGAGCTCTTTGGTGCTCAGCGGCAAGGCTGTTACGTTTCGCGGGGCAGGCCGGGGGCAGACCAGGCTGCATTTTTCTCATACCGGCGTTGGGCTTGATTTCGCGCCGGGCAACATTTTTGACAAGATCATTCTGCGGGACTTTTCTGGTTATGCGGAGAATACGGCCGGGCAGACCGCGGCGATGGCCCGTATTACCTATCCCAGCGCCGGCGGGTTTGGTTATGTGACGACAAGCATTTGCGAAGTGGAGTGCTTTGGCTATCCGAATGCCGCGAATGGGACGTCGCCATTTCCTCAGACGTTTTTGCGCGGTTTTGTGCTGAATAATTGCTGGAGCGCGCAGCTCAACAACATATCCTGGTTTGGGCCGCCTGGTGCGGCGGGGGCTACGACCTCAGCGTTTATTGAGCTTAATCAGTCGGTGGATACGCGCATTCATGGGGCGCAGGCTTACTATGGGAACTCGTTTGTTCTCCAGACGGGTTACTGCGAGGGGATTTATATCACCAGTCCGCTGGTGGTTGGGGTGGATTATCTGTTCTCGCAGACCAATGAGACGCTGTGGCCTGGCTATGTGGCGAACCAGCCGTTGCTGCTCGGGCTTTGGGTTGCTAACGGGGAGGTGAACACCAGTCTTGGTACGGTGCAGGCGGCCAATGTTACCGACGGTTTCTTCGTTGGGGTGGATATCACGCGCGATACCGGGCCGAATACGCCGCAGACCTTGTTCAATCTGACAAATTGCTCGAACTTCCATATCATGGGGTGCAATTTCGTTGGTGGGCCGTCCGGCGGCACCCAGCAGGATATCGCATTTGCGTTCCAGAGTACGTGGAACTCTTCTGCGAATGTCATCGGTCTGTGCCATTTCGAGAATCTGGCGACGGTGATCAAGATCACCGGCAGTAACGGAACTGTCGGGCTGACGACCTACGGCTTGAATCTTGGCAATGTGCCGCTATCGACTGCGGTTATTGATAATACGCCGCAGGAAAATTCGAATTTCCTGACGTTTATCTCGCCCGCGGCGACCGGCGTGCCTGCCGGGGTGGCCAATACGCACGATCATGTCTTTACCAACGTGGCCGGGAATGTGCTGTTCCGCACTAACTCTACGGCGAGTGCGGCGAATTTCATTCGGCATCAGCCGGCTACGACCACCAATGCGCCGACGCTTTGCTTTGATGGGTCGGATAGCACGGTGGCAGGGGTGATACAGACCAAGGGGGGAAGTTTTTATATCAATGCGGCTGGGGGGACTGGGGGCTCTGGGAATCTTCTCAGTTTGCTGAACACTGCCAACGCGGCGAATTGGGTGGTGATGCAAAATGCGACCAGTGGGAATTTGAGCCAGGTGACGACGAATGCCGGCGGGCTTGGGATTCAGCCTAAGGGCGCGCTGTATTTGTCTCCGTCTGGCGGTTTGTTTGCGCCGGGGCTGCCGACGACCAAGCCGGCGACCGGGTCCAATCAGATTTGGAACAATGGTGGGGTTTTGAGTATCGCCTGACTGCGGCTTTGTTTTTGCTCATATGTCGAGGAGGCGGTCTTGACCGGTTCGGACCTTCATCCGCTGTTCCAGCAAATGGGCGAAGTGCTCAGCGGGGTCGAGTCGCTGCGTGACACGATACGGTTGCGGCAATCGCAGGCGGATCAACTGCATGAAATTCTCCGATCTGACCTGGCCAGTTTGCGTAAGGACCAGGGGGATCTGGAGGAGAAGCTGGAGTGCGTGATTTGCATCATGCAACACGATCTGGATGCGTTGCGTACAGATACGCGGGAGAATGCCCGGGCGCTTGATCATCTTGTGGATGCTGTGCATGCGCTGCGGCGGCCGATTGCCGATATCGCCGCGTTGCGGTCGCGGGTTGCGGGCGTGGTGTTTGGCATGGGGGTTATTGGCAGCATTGCCATCTGGCTGGCGGAACCGGTGTATCGGTGGGTGGTCGAGGATCATTTCGGCCGGCGTTGATAGACGGCTGGCAGTCTGACGGGGTGCCCCGTGCACCAGCTCTTTTGAAATGTGAGGTGATTCATGATGAAAGCGGGTTTGGCGGTGGCGTTGGTGCTGGCCGGCGGCCGGGCTTGGGCCGGCACGCCTTATGTGGTGCAGAACAGTCTTAACCGCGCGCCTGCCGTGGTTTTGCATTGTTCGACTGGCGGCAATGTCGTGGTACCTTGCGGCACCGCGGCGATGCCGCTGGTTGTGACCGGTGGGACCGGCGGGTCGAGTAGTGGTTCAGCGACGGCGACAAATCAGCAGGCGCAGATTGCGGCGGAGCAATCCTCGGCGACGGCGCTCGGCACGCCGGCCGATACGCTGTATGCGGGCGGTTCGGGATCCGTGACCTCGGTGCTGAAAGGCGTCTGGTCGGTGCTTGGTGGCGGCGTATCGGCGGTGCCGATTGGTGGGGTGCCGGTGTCGCGCTCGCTCAGCCTTGTGGCGCAGCAAAGCACGCAGGTGTTTCCGAGTAATACGGGCCGGCATTACCTGGCGTTTCAGGTGCCTCAGGGCACGTATGTCTGGGTGAATTTGCTCGGGGGTGTGGCGGCGCCGAATGGGCTGGATTGTGCCTATTTTGCCGCCGGTACTTTTTACGAAAGCGGGCAGTATGTGAACCGTGGTGCCATCACCTTCTATTCCCCGGTCGCTGCGGTGTTGTCGGCGTGGGAGGGGTAAGAGCGATGGATGATCTGCGAATTGCCTTTGCGAGCCTGCTTTTCCTCGGTGCAGCCGTCAGCGCAGGCCCGGCGGTGGCGTCTGTGACGACACCCGCGAAATCATTGCGTACGTTGAACGGGCGGCCGTTGTGGGTGCCGATCTGTTCGCGCCGGGGGGTGAATGGGTCGGCGGCTTATACGGATACGACCAATACGGCTGTTATGGATCAGGTGCTTTGCACCGCGCCGTCCTGGGGGAAGGTGACGGCGGTCAAGCTGGCGTATGCCGGGTTTGACTTGCCGCAGATGGGCGAACAGGACCGGCTGATTACGGCGACGATGACTGCCTCCATATTTCAGCCGGCGAATAACCAGTACGCTATCGTCTCCAACGCGGCAACGACCTATCCTTCTTCGACGTTGCAGTTTGCGGGGGGTAGCTTCAATTCCAATGCGCTGTCGATCGGGCAGCAGATTACCGGCACTGGGATTCCGAGCGGCGACTATATTACCGGCATTTCGCGCGTGGTCGGTACGTCCAACGCCATCACCTCTGTTACGATTACTTTAGCGTCGCCTACCACGGCCAACACCACGAGCGGACAGTCCTTTACCTTTGCCGGCCAGTTCACGCCGGTGGCATTTGGCGGCGCGCGTAGCGTGGTATTTACGCCGCGCCATGACGTGCTGACGTCGGATCCGGCTGCGGTGCAGGTTGCTGCGGGCGGTCAATTCTGGGTTCGGACGGCGGCGAGTTTTTCGGGCACCGGGATTATGCTCATGGAATATCCGGGGACCGGGAGCCGGGTGCTGGCCAACACGGTCTATGGGATTACCTACGACGAATTTGATACGCGCGGGACGACGCTGAACGATCTGACGATGGCGCCGGTCAGCGGCAGCAATACCGGCGGCGGCTATTTCTGTCCCTGGTATGTGCTGGGGCTGGTGACACCCAATGCCGGTGTTGCGGCGCCAGGTGCGGTACTGGTTCTGGGAGATAGTATTGGCGCCGGCACCGGGGATCTTGCGGATAGTCTTTATCTTCAGGGCTATATTCAGCGTAGCCTGGAGAACAACGTGCCTTTCATTACCGCGGCACGTGGGTCCACGACGGCGCAGATGCTGGTGGCGCGTGGCGATGGCCAGTATGCGGCGACGATCGATACGGGTGTCACCGATGTTCTGGTCGAGCTGGGACGTAACGACATTCAGCAGTTTGCGGCGACTGCCTCTATGGTGGAGGGTTATACGGCGAGCATTGCAGCCCGCTACAGTGCGGCCGGGCTGCGGGTGTGGTGCTTTACGGTGCCGCCGACGACCTACAGCAATGATGGCTGGACCACGCTGGCGAACCAGGGTTTTCCGGTGTCAACTCAGACCACCAGCGCTGTTGCGGCATCTGGGGCCAGCACCATTACCATCAGTGCACCTGCGGTGGCGCCGGCGGTTGGGCAGACGGTGGATGTGGGGGCGACGGCGCAGCTTCTGAGCGCGGCCGTGTCGGCCGGGGCGACGTCGGTGACGCTGGCCAGCGTGTCTGGGTTGAGTGTCGGGCAGGCGGTGTATGGGCCTGGTATTGCGGCAGGCACGGTGATCAGCAGCATTTCGGGTTCGGTGATCGGGTTGAGCGCGGCGACGACCGGCAGCATTGCGGTCAACGCGTCGCTCACGTTCGGGACCGGCATCGCGCCGGGGACCGTGGTCAGTTCTTATGCTTCGAACGTGATTACCCTGAGCAAGCCGACGGTGGCGTCGATTGCCTCGGGGACTTCGCTGCTGATCGGAACGCAGACGGCAAGTGCATCTGGGGCCGAGACCCAGCGGCAGGCTTACAACGCCTATCTGCGCACGGCCGCGGGCCGGACGGCGCTTGGCTGCAGCGGTCTGGTGGACGTTGATGGCGTGTTTGCCGACCAGGCGGGGTCGGGCAAGTGGCGGGTGGATCTGGGGGCGGCCAGCGTGGATGGGGTGCATCCGGCGGCCGTGCTGCATCAGGCGGTGGTGAATGCCGGCATCATTAACGCGGGCATGTTCCCGGCTCAGTAGTGGCTGCCGTGTTTGGGTGTTTTTGCGGAGGGGATCGCTATGTCAGATCTGCGTGCGTGGGCGCGGCAGCCGACGACGGTTGCCGGGTTTTCGGCCATGTTGGGGACGTTGTGCGCCCTGATGCTGCATCAACTGCCGTGGACGCAGGCCGTGCCGTTGCTGGTGGGGGCTGTGACGTCGATGGTGCTGCCGGATAATGCGGGTGCAAAGCGGGAGGCTGAGGCGCTGGCGACCGATGCTGTGTCGAAAATGACTGGCGTCAAATAGGGGGATCGTCGGCGAGTCCCTGTTTTTGATACAGAGCTGCGTGGCCGCCCATTGACGAAGCCGCCCTTGGTTGCCGACACTGCGCCCCAAGCAAAATTTGTGGGGCGGGATAATGTCGGATGAGGCGCTTCGGCAGAAGCATGTGGTGGCGGCGTGCTACCTTGGCTGGACGCTGGATGCGTTCGACTTCTTCATCATGGTGTTTGTCTTCGGCGACGTGGCGAAGGAGTTTGGCATCAGCGTCACCTCCGTGACGTTCGCCGTGACTTTGACGCTGGCAACGCGGGCGCTTGGGGCGTTTCTGTTTGGCCGGCTGGCGGATCGTTTTGGCCGTCGGCCGGCGTTGATGGCGAGCATATTGGGATTCTCGCTTCTGGGCTTTTGCACCGGGCTTGCGCCCAATGCGACGGTCTTCTTCATCGTCAGGGGCCTGTTCGGGCTGGCGATGGGGGGCGAGTGGGGTGTGGGCGCGTCGCTCACGATGGAGAGCATCCCTGCCTCGTGGCGGGGTCCTGTCAGCGGGGTTTTGCAGGCGGGGTATCCGAGCGGCTATCTGCTGGCCTCGGTGCTCTACCTTGCCTATCCGTGGCTGCATTGGCGCGGGATGTTCATGGCCGGCGCCATTCCGGCGCTGCTGGTGCTGTATATTCGCAAGAATGTGCCGGAAAGTCCGGACTGGTCGGCGCGTGTGCAGCATGCGCCGAGGGAGAGCGTTCTGAGTGTCGTGCGGCGGCATTTGCCGCTGACACTCTATGCCGCGGGCATGATGGCCTGCTTCAATTTCTTCAGCCATGGCACGCAGGATATCTACCCCCGTTACCTGCAGAGCCAGCAGCATATCGTCGGCTTCAAGCTCTCGACGATTGTGGTGATCTATAATCTGGGCGCCATGCTGGGTGGGATTTGCTTTGGTACGATCTCGCAGCGTATCGGCCGGCGTTGGGCGATCGGGCTGGCGGCGGCCCTGTTGTTGCCGCTGCTGCCGCTGTGGGCGTTTTCCGTTCAGCCGGTGTGGATCGGGCTTGGGGCTTTTCTCATGCAGTTCTGTGTTCAGGGTGCGTGGGGCGTTGTGCCGGTGCACTTGAACGAACTCTCGCCGCCGTCGATACGCGGCACGTTCCCTGGGTTTACCTATCAGATCGGCAATTTTCTGGCGGCGCTTAATCTGCCGCTGCAAAGCGGCATCGCCGAGGCGCTGGGGCGGGATTACCGGTGGCCGCTGGTCGGCGTGGCTGGAACGGCTGCCGTGTTGATCATTGGCTTGATGGTGTTCGGCCGTGAATCGAAGAACGTGCGCATGGGGGAATTTGGCACTGCGGAACCGACGAGCGTCTGATACCAGGGCAATTAACCATTGACCTTTGTAACGCTGCAGTCGCGGTCGCCGTCGTGGGGTGGGCTTCACCGACCATCGCTCGCGTCGCCCTTGTGTGGTGGGCTGAAGCCCACCCTACGACGATATCGCTACGAAGTCCCCACGCGCCATTGGTTTGGTGCGTTGGTATGAGATCCTGATCGCGGGCTTACTGGCTGGCCCAGACGATGCGGTGCATCCAGGCGACCTCCGAGAGATCAAAACTGTAGTCCGGGTGCTCCGGGTTGAGGCTGCGCAGCTCGATGCGGCGGGCGGAGCGGCGCGAGAGCTGTTTGGCCATCGCTTCGCCTTTGGCCGTGCGGACAACCACCCGGTCGCCGCGGCGGATCGGGGCGGCGGGGGAGACGACCACCATGTCACCGTCGCGGAAGACCGGTTCCATGGAGTCGCCGGCAATTTCCAGGGCGTAGGCGTGCGGGTCGCCGATTTCGGGAATGCTCACTTCGTCCCAGCCGGCGCCGACGGGATAGCCGCCGTCGTCGAAGAACCCGTCGCCCCCTGCCTGAGCCATGCCGATGAGCGGTATGCGCCGGGCTCCCCCCTTGCTTGACGCGATCGCCCTGGCACCCGAGACCAGGGTGGAAAATACCTCTAAACTCGCACCCGTTGCCTCCAGCACCTTGGCCAGGCTTTCCGTACTGGGCCAGCGGTTGCGGCCGTCCGGCATGCGGCGCTTGGACGGGTTGAAGGTTGTCGGGTCCAGGCCGGCGCGGCGGGCCAGGCCGGATGTGGACATGCCGTGCTCGGC